>Ga0209172_10001245_pt1 | contig 56383 bp, 44 predicted proteins | sample LarsenN4metaG_FD_184113 | JGI IMG/M metagenome (GOLD analysis project Ga0209172, IMG submission 184113) | Hot spring sediment bacterial and archeal communities from British Columbia, Canada, to study Microbial Dark Matter (Phase II) - Larsen... ...
TCGTTGATGCCCTGATTTGCTGACTCCTTGTTTCCGTACCCGGTCGGCGCGCTGACAATAGCGGCAACAAACTTCAATAATCGCCATGATTAGATTTTTTCACAAAGTTAATTATTAAGTCACTACCGATAAATGAAGTAAAGTGATTACAAATTTTAAAAGCGGCTATGCCGCGTTGGCATCATCCCTGTTTTTCAAATCAATATTCACCAGCATCGCGACAGACATAAAGAATAGGGAACCGATTTTATCGGTCTCCACGAAGTCGTTCATCAACATCAGCAACAGCGTAAGCATGAAACAAAGCAGGGATGCCACGAGGATGCGGCGCCGCCCGACGTCGCGGGTCTGATGGTAAATTTGCTCTCCTTTGAGCATGACGACGACGCAAAACAGGAGGAAAATAGCCAGGCCGGGCAGACCTTGTTCTACCGCTACCATCAGGTAGTAGTTGTGGATGCCGGAGCGTTCGGGGTTGTCGCTCACATAGGTTTTGAAACTCGAAACTGTGTAGTTTTTGTAAAAAGAATAAAATGTCGCGGGGCCAAAACCAACACCCGGACGCTCCTGCATCATGTAGGAAGCCGCCACCCAGCGATACACACGCTCCATGGTGGAGATGTCTTCCAGTTTAATAGTGGCGTCAATCAACCGGTCGAAACTTTTGTGCGAAACGGCTTTTTCATATTCCGGCGTGAATTGCAGCCAGTTGTCGCGCGTGCCGACGTACGCAACAAACAAAGTCATCATCAGCGCCGTCGCTACCAAAGTTGCTTTCATCAGGCGTTTTCGCACAATCCAGTAAATGCCGATGGCTGCCACCAGCGCCACGTATGCCGCCCGGGTGTAGGCGAAATTGATACCGATCAATAAGACCAAAATGCCCACGACGAGCAACAGCCATTTGCCCGACCACCGCCGATACCAGTAGGTCGCATACCACATAAAAGGCAGAAAAATAGCCAGTAAACAAGCATACATCACGTGGTTGCGGAAGAATGGCCCCATCACGAACCCGACTTCTTCGAAGGAAAAATCTTTGGCCGCGTGCCGGATAATAACCGTCGAGACAGCAAACAGCAAAGGCAGAAAAAAACACCACAGGAGGTTTCTGAAGTCACGCTCATCATTCAAAAAATGCCCTGCCAGGCAATAAAAAACAATGAGGTACCAGCCTTTGGCAAGCAAATATTTGAAAGAAATATAAAAATCCTGCGAAGTAACGGTGGTAACGATGATCCACGCTACATGCAGCAAGAGTGCCAGCGTAACAGGATGTTTTACAAATCGAGCATCCACATTGCGCCAGTTCAGGAGAAACCAAGCACCGCCCACCAAAGTCAGCAACCACATGAGTTGTTCGGATGGCAAATCGGTGGCGAACCCGCCGGGCAATGCCTGCTCTACCGAAAGCGGAATACAAACCAACATCAGGAAAAAAACACTGCGAATGTCCACCACGGTCACCCAAAGCACAGCCAGAACCGCCGGAATTGCCAGGATAGACCACATGCTCCAGTACAGTGCGTTGAACAAGGCGCTTATTATTGCGATCGCGAATAACAGAAAGAGCCCACCCTGCGGATGATTTTCCGGTATTGCCAATATGGAGGTGAGCCGACGGAGCATTTTTTTCAATTTTTCCCGTAATCCGTGTGCCGCGAATGGTCAGCCGTTCTTGATTTCTTTCCAGTTGAAATCGCGATATGCTTCGGCAAGCAGGACACCAAGCACTGCAAACAGAAAGGCTGCAGCGACCGATGCGATGACCAGAATGCTGCGTTTAGGGCGGCTTTTCAGCGGTGGCGGAGTTGCCGTTTCGATGACCTGAACTGCCGGAATATCGGTATTGAAGGCGGCGCGAATCTGGTTGTAGCGTTCCAGGTCGAAACTGAGTTGTTTTCGAGCCTGAAAATGCAAGTCGGTCATGACGGTCACTTTAGGCAAACCTTCGTTAAATTCTTTGACCGAAATGCCGCCGTTTTTCGCGTCGGGTGTCATCAGGTTTTTGCGCTCGCGCTCGAAGGCGCGCAGGTTGGCTTTGATATACTCGATGGTATCGCGCGGGATGAGCGGGTTACCGTCCAGTACCTCGAGGCGGGCGCGGTTGCGCACGATTTCCGACTCGGCGGTAGCCAATTGTGCCGACAGTTGCTCGCCTTGTTCTGCGCCGCCATAGATATTGTATTGCGCCTGCAAACGCCGCAGGCTGTCGCCAAGGACTTCAAGTTCAGCCGCCTTGTTTTTAATATTTTCCTCGAAAGTGGCAATGATGCGTGACTGACTGTTTTTGATAAGTCGTTGCGCTATTTCGTTGATTTTTTCGCGGGCGGCATTGGCCATTTCGGCGGCACGCCGGGGGTCTGTGTCTTCCACACTCAGTTCGATCGCGTCGTTTTTATTTTTTTGGGCGACATAAATATTGCGGAAGTACTCACGGACTTTAGCTCGACCTTTCAGCGAGCTGGAATCCAGGCCATACACTTCGTACAGGTTAAAACGGCCGACCATAAAATCCACAACCTCAGCGCTATTGGCTATTTCCGTAATACGATCGAGGTCGCGGTCGGAGCCGAAATAGTCCGTTACCTGGCTCGTGTAGCCGAAAATAAGTTCCGGATTTGCGAGTTCAGGGCTGGCCGGGTAAAAAATAGTGGAGGCCTGGTAATAATTGTCGAGTGTCAGCGAAAAAGCGATACTGCCGATGAGAGCGATGAGACAGATGTTCCGAATTGCTTTTCTCCATCGGTACATCGTCTGGAAAATACCAATGAGGTTGTCGCGGTTGTTCATGTTTGCTACGGTTACGTTGGCGCCATCGAGGCAGGCAGTTTGGGGACAAACGTTGCAAATGGGCAGCCTGCTGCTCAAAAGAGCCGCAAAAGTAGGAAAAATGCCGACCGTGAGCGCGTCCGTTTCAAAATAGCATTTAAAATGCCAGGCCCAGATTCATAGAAATAAATTCGGCTGTCGTCGCATGGGCTTTCATGGTGATGCCAATATTCGGTTGCAAAGAGGTGCTGAACAGTTTTGGAGCGTAGAGTCGAATACTGAGTTTGCTATAATTTTGTCTGAGCACGTATTGGTTCAAACCCGAACCCACATAGCGGCCTATTTGCAACTGGACACCGATGGGGCCGAATAAAAATTCATCGGCGATAAAAACCGCCAGTCGCGTGGCTCCCATTTTAGCTTCTTCCTTATTTTCAAAATCTCCCGACTGGAGACCAAACTCATAAATAGCCTTATTAAACTCATAATCAATACCTAAATGCGCACGGTTGATGCGGTTGAAATGAAAATAACCCGCTATGGCGCCGGCCCAGACCGAGTACTTCGGGCCGTCGAAAACGCCATATTCGAGATTGGCGAAGCCGCTTTGAATCATGCCGCCGAAGCGTCTCGTTGCGCGTTTGTCTGCCTGCGCAAGTAAAAAATCTTCTTTCCGAACGGGCTTGGGTGACCAAACCAATCCCAAATAACCAGAAGCCAGATTGATACCAAAATTGGGCAACGCCGAGCCGCCATTGGAAATGTGGTTGAGCGCTCCGCCTGCCTGCAATCGCCAGTGAGCGTCGAGTCGCCATTCCCCACCGAGCCGGAATTGCGTAATGTTGTTCCAATGCGAACCAAGAGCGTTTTCACCCGGATTGTCGAAATAATCGTAAGGCTGCGTCACCCATGCCAGCCCCGTGCCCAGCCGAAAAAAGGCCGCAAAACGACCGGCGCGAATGATTGGAACAGACAGATTCGGCAACAATCCAAACCCGTCACTGTGAGAATCCGCACCCAGATGAAAATGTACCAGCGACACGCCGAATATCGGATAACGCTGCCAGACTTGCCAGTCGCGCCGTCCCATTGTTTGAAAACGAACACCGAGTTCCTGGCCGAAAAGTGTTTCACCGGTTCGGGTGGTGAGTTTGGGGGTGTGGCGCCATACGGCTCCGCAGTGGAAGGTCGTTTCGATGGCGAGCTGTTGGGCTGCCATCTCGATATTTAGCAGGATAAAGATGTAAACTATCAGAATTTTCAATTTGAATGCTATCTTTTTGCTTTGTTTTCGAGTTCGGCGATTTTTTCGAGAAGCCATTTTTTGGAGGTAACGTTTAGTGCTTCATCAACTCTTTGCCTTAGAATTCTTATAGCATTATAATTTGAAGAATCTAAAGTTGATAACTTTTTGAGAAAATTAAGAAACGAAATATACTCTCGTTTTAAACTCTTAGAAATCAGTTTGTTTCTTCGAAGAAAAATCCGAAAGCTATCGATAAGAGAATCTAAGGCTAAATACTCATCAGATTCAAAATATGTACGGAGCAAAATTAGCTTTGCACCTAATGCATAGACAATATCACGGTATTCAACATTTTTAAGTAATTCTATTACTTTTTCATACTTTTTTTGATAAAAATATAAATATGCTAGATTAAATGTACGTGCGTTTTCTTTTATGTCTGAAGGAAGGTATGCTGAATATTCTTCAATGAATTTTTCTGCCCATTCATATTCTCCACTTCCCAGACTTACAGTGACAATATTTTTAAATACACCTTCTGATATCTGGCCGTTTTCTAATAAAATATTCAAATTTATAGTATTGATTATGACATGAAAAAAAATAGGGTAATAATCAACTCGACCTTTATTCAACTTAAAAGCGCAATAATTTTGAGCGATTTGGTAGCATTCCCGGAGATCGCCTTTGGCAAGTTTATCAGCAAACTTTTCAAGGTGGCTCATCAGATTGTGAAAATGATCCTCTTCGTCCGGCTCTGTCAAACATCTAATCACATCCTGATAAATCAGCACGAGTGGCACCTCTTCAAATTTTGGCTGGCGGAGATATTCCCAAAATCCGGGAATCACTAATAATTCCTGCTCCGTCGAACGAAAGCCCCGAAAAATCAGCCAGGCCACATAAAATTTGAGTTTCTGGACGATGTAAAAAAGCTCGAGCGACTGGTCGGCAGGCAGCAATTTGTCCATAAAGTCGGCGGTAGCCACTACCTTCGATGCCCGGTTATAGATATTCCAGTGATACCTGAATTGCGAAAGATAATACCAGGTGGATTGGCCGGATTCTGCTTCAAGTTCTTTGCGGATATGCCGCTCTACTCCTGTCAGGTGTTTTTGCAGTTCCGGTTTTTCCAACACTTTTTGCAATTCCAACGCCTCGGTCAGTGAATCCTGTTTACGGTTTTCTTCCGCGAGAAACCGTAAAGCCGACTGCGTAAGGTCGGAGGCCAGCCGGCGCAGGTGTGCATCGTCGAATTTTTGCTTCGGGTACAAAGTCTTCCAAACAGCCTCTTTCGTCAAAGCAGATAAGGCCTGGTCGTCTTTTCGGAGCGCGTCATTTACCATTTCAAACAACCGCGTGAGGTCTTCCTGGTCGTTGAGGTAGGGAGAAAGCAGAAACTTCCGAAAACGGTTGAGTTCGTATTTGGAGAAGGTTTGGAGCAGAGAAATGAGTTTTTCGCTGAACATGGAGCGTGAAAAGGGACAAGGTGGTAAGGAAAATTAACCTTTTAAAAAAGCCTTTTAAAACAATGAAAATCAAATTTTTAAATAAAAACCTAAACAAATTTTTTCCCGGCAAGTTATTAAAAATGTCTTTGCATTTGCTTGCAAAAAGCCGAACCTTTGTATCGTTAAAATTCCGGCTTCACCCAACTCGTTGCCGGTTTTATCCGTCTCATGAACACAATGGCTGAAAATTATGAGCATTAATCGCTACATTCTGAAACTTTCCGGCTGGAAAATTTTCCTGCTCGTTTTTACGATGCTGTCGGGCAGTTTTGCCAGATTGACTGCTCAATGCGACCGGGTAGGTTGGGTTGCCAACACGAATTCAGGCTGTGGAGTCAAAATTATTGACCTCGATAACGGCAATATTTTGCGTGCAGTGAGCGGGGCCGAAGATTTGATTGTAGGTCAGACGATTTGTTTCAGCGCTGAAGCGGCGGCTCCTATCGCCGGTTGTCCTGCCGACGGCCTGGAAACAGTAGCGCTTACCTACCTTTCCGATACACTGCCTTGCAAGGCGGTCTTCGGTTACGCAACCAGTGTTGCCAACGCATTTAACCTAACGTTTGAAGCAGATGTGTACGATGCCTCTGTACAATCCTGTAAATGGGATTTCGGCGACGGAGCAAGCGCGTCCGGAAAAACAGTACAGCATACTTTTGAGGAGGAGGGGATTTATTCGATTTGCCTGACGGTTTCCGATGCCTTTGGCTGCGAGGTGCAGACTTGTAAGAGTATTTTTATTAGCGAGCAAAATCCTAATTGGTGCGATTATGATATTCATGTAACAATGGCTGGCGGGCAAATATTCGGGAAATTATACCCTTTGAATAATGCCTCCGGTACGCTTACCTCAGTGCAGTGGTACAACAGTAAATCGAATCAAATCCTCTCGACCGCTCCTGCCTTCAACACTCCTGCGCCGTTGGTCAACGGACAATTTTTCATTTGTGCGCAATATGAAGTTTTTGATAGCCTGAGCGGCAGTTCCTGTACGACTACCCGCTGTCAGCAGTTGATCATTGCCGATCCGGCTTGTGTCAACCCGACGATGGTCAATCCGCTTGGCTTTTGCCCTGCGTTGTATGCGCCAGTGTGCGGTTGCGACGGCATTACTTACGGCAATGAATGTGAGGCGATGGCGTCGGGTGTATCTTCCTGGTGGGCAGGCGAATGCGGTATCGCTACCACGACCTGTAGCGCCGATATGAAAACGGAATTGATCAGTGGTAATCCGGATGCCGGCTATACGATTCTGTTTACCAATCTTTCTTCAGGTGGTTTTTCATCCGCGCAGCTTGATTTTGGCGATGGTAGCCCGATTTGGGAAGCCTCGCAATGGGATACGGTATCTCATTACTACGCCTCCGGAGGCGTATATCGGACCAACCTGACCGTGTGGAAAAACAGCAGTTGCGTCTCTTCGGCTACTCAGTTGTTGGTGACGGACAGTTATTACATGGGCTGTGAAAATTTGCCTTCCAGCACGGATTACGTCATGCCGGGAGATGCCAATGGGGATAAAAAAGCCAATGTTTATGATGTTCTAAACCTCGGTCTGGGTTATTCAGCAGTTGGCGCGCCGCGCCCGAATGCAACCACAGCCTGGGCGCCACAATTCGCTCCCAACTGGCAGCAGTCGGTCGCCACAGGTGTGAACTACAAACACCTGGATTGCGATGGTAACGGCCTGATAAGCAGCTCGGATGTAGGCCCGGTGCAACAACACTATGCCCCTATAGATACCGCCGAAGTTGGTTGGGTCGCTTCGGCGCCCAAAGTACGGATTCAGTTTGCTGCCGATACGATTTACATTAATCCAAACGCAGCTACCCCTTTAGAAATAAGTGCAGACGTGTATGTCGGCAGCCCTTCAAACCCTGCACTGGATTTGTATGGCGTCGCATTCGCCTTGCGTTACCCCGAATACGTCAACCACGATCCGGAGACCTTTTATATCGAAGACCTTTTTGGCGCCGACTACCAGACGCTCTTCTTGCACAAGGACAATTACAGCCGTCGTCAGCTGGATTTGGGAGTTGCACGCACAACGGTAGGCCAAAGTGTAAACGGCTATGGGCGAATTGCGAAAATTAATTTCACTTCAGATTTTATTATTATTGTAGATGTTACTGCTCGTGCTGAAAACAAAATAATCCCCTTCACCATCCCTGTGCAAAGCATTAAGGCCATAGACGCCAGTGGCAACATCAAAGAAATGTCCATCCCGGCCCAGCAGGACACTGTGTGGATAAAACTCCAACAAACGACCAACGCGGTAGACCCTGCATTGGGTCAACAAATTGAAGTCTATCCAAACCCCGCTACTGATGCCGCTCTTCTGCTAACCGGCGACCTGAAAGCGGAGCAAATCGAAGCCGTGAACAGCCTTGGTCAGGTGGTGTATTCGGTGCTGCCTTCTGGCAGTCGTACGACCAGGCTCGACGTGAGCACCTGGCAGGAAGGTCTTTACACTTTGCGTATCCGAACAGATAAAGGTGTGGCGGAGAAACGGTTGGTCGTCACGGAACATTACCGGTAAAGTAAATTTGAGGGGTGGCCCTGTATCAGGGCCACCCCTCAAATTTATTGTCGGTTTCAACTTCATTGCTTTATCTTTGAAGCAGGGTGGTACTGTTTCAAACGTTTGCCACCTACCTGACTACAGGTTATTCAATTCAATACTCTGGCGGTTTGGGCCTATTTCTGTTAAAAACGAGGCCAAGGTGTCAAAAAGCGACTTTTTTATTTGCTCCGATTTGCCGCTTTTGAAAGTAGAAATATTACTTTTGACCCCTGCCTCGAAGCAGCGAACCGCCTCCTTTCAGCCTCTCGCTTTTTCAAAACACGTATTCTTCTACCCAACGTTATTTCCTTTTTTGACGTCCTGCATGGGTGTGATTGGCCACCCTAATGATTAACTTTTTTGGTGTAATTATTAGGAATTGCTGAAAATGAATGGCTTTTGCGTAAAGCGGACTAAAAAAGTATTTGGCGAATACCGTACTTTGCCAAATAGAACGTTTGTGGCCTCGCCTTTTCACCTCTTCGAATTTTCTCACTTAATTTTCAAATACAACGACTGCTTATGAAACAAGTTCTAACCTTTTTTTTGATTCTTCTGACAGCATTCAGCATAAAGTTGCATGCACAAGGAGGAGGAGCGCCGCCCTCTGCATGCCCTCCTTCGGACGATCCCCCGATAAGCAGTTTTTGCGAATTCGCATGTGTGCTTTGCGATATCGCGAACGGTTTTGAGGCGGAAACTTTTGATATTCCCGGCCCTTACGTTACTCCGCCGATTGGAGAATGTGCGGCTGGGAATGCGCCAATAACTCTGACCAATCCCAACTGGTATGCTTTTGTCGTTGGGGCATCTCCCCCACCGGCATTCATCGAGTTTGGCATAAAAATACTGGGCTGTAAAACAGGTAATGCGCTTGATGTTGCCATACTCTCTTCCTGCGATATCGGTAGCGGCCTTAATCAGGAGTACAGTGCAATTTCCTGTGCTACTATTGATGACAACAATTTTACGTTAAATGCTTTTCTGAACCCCGGCAGCACGTATTTTCTGGTAGTAGATGGGGTTGATAATGCCGCTTGCCGATACGAAGTAGATGTGTTGAGTGGCGACCTGACTCCGCCACAATTAGGGGCGATGCCGGCCATACAAGGGCCGACTCAGGTTTGTCCCAAAGCTAAGGTAAATTACCTGGTGCAGCCGGTGGACTACGCTACGAGCTACACCTGGACGACGCCTCCCGGTTCGAAAATTAATGGCGGAACTAATTCACTCACCGTCGCGGCGACAGGGCCGAGCCAGCCTGTATTCATTGAGGTTGAATTCGGCACCCAGGGTGGTAATGTTTGTTTTACAGCAAGAAACGCTTGCGATACACCAAAGACAACATGTATCCAGGTCATCAATCAGGCAATCCCTGTGACTGTATTGCCCGATTTGCTCGTTTGTTACGAAGAATTGCCTTTCGTTTGGGCAGAACAACCATTTACGTCTTACACAGTTCCCGGTACCTACACGTTGACTTCAACTCCCTATCAGTCATACATTGGGTGTGACAGTATCGTGCGGCAAAAAGTCAAAATTCTGCCTTTCAAGTACAAGGTGCTTCCCAACAAGTATTTATGTGAAGGGGAATGTTACGAGCTCAACGGAAATCAATATTGCGACGCTGGGACATATATTGAAACGTTCTCTACACCTGACGGATGCGACAGCACTATTAATATCACCCTTTTTAAAATACCGATACAAGCGGTAGTACAGCCGGCAGATACAATTACCTGCAAGAATCCTTCGGTTGTTTTGACAAGCGACGGTTCTACGACGGGTAATGGCGTGCTTTATGAGTGGTTTAGTCCTTCGGGACAGACTATTAGTAATGCCGACACGGCAATAGCCACTACTACCGGGACGTACACTTTCATTGTTACCAGAATCGGTGGCGGAGGCACAATCTGTAAAGATACTGCCACTGTGACCGTCACTTCCCAAACGGCTTTGCCAGTTGCAGACGCCGGGCCGGATAAGGTGTTGTCTTGTGCTCAACCTCAAGTTCAATTGCAGGGCTCGGGTTCGGTAGGCCCACAGTTTTCCTATTTATGGATTGCCCAGAATGGTGGTAATATCGTGTCTGGGTCAACAACATTGACCCCTATCGTGAATGCCGTGGGGACTTATGTGCTGCGTGTTACGAACAACACGACCGGCTGCACCTCCATTTCCATTGCGATTGTTACTGCCCAAACGCTCCCGCCAACAGTAAGCGCCGTCGGTGGAGCATATACCTGTGCTCAACCAACCGTTTCCTTGCAGGTTACGACCAATGCAGTTAACCCAACTTTTGCCTGGACCGGCCCAAACGGATTTGCTTCCAACGCTCAGAATCCATCTGTCAACGTTGCGGGTAACTATACGGTGACCGTGACGGATAATGTAACTGGTTGCACCAATACTGCTGTCGCAACAGTGGTTAACAACGCAGAATTACCAGGCGCTTCCGCTGTGGGCGATACCTTAACTTGTGTTACTGTTAGTGTGGTCTTAAGTGGCAGTAGCCCTGCTTCAAATCCAACTTTTGCCTGGACGGGCCCCAGCGGATTTACTTCCAACGCTCAAAACCCGACGGTAACAGCGGCAGGTAATTACGTCCTTACCGTGACAGGCGTTAATGGCTGTACCAGTACTGCTACCGCAGCTGTTTTACTGAATAACGCTGCACCCGGTGCGTCCCTATCAGCCTCTGCAAACCTCAATTGTAACAATGCCAGCATCAATCTTATCGCCAGTAGCCAGCCTCCTGCGAACCTGCTGACACATCTTTGGACCAATCCTGATAATTCTACCATCTCTACGGGTTCTAACCCCGTGCTGAACGTGAATACACCGGGCGCGTACACTGTTTTGATTACCAACAACCAAAACGGTTGTACCAGCACTGCCAATATTAATGTGGTCCAAAATCAGAATGTTAGCGCCGTAACTTCTGCCACACTTGCTTCCTGCAATGGCGCTAACGATGGAAGTGTCAGTGTAACTCCGGGCGGCGGCAACGGCACCTACACTTATATTTGGAATACCGGTGCAAATACCGCTACGGTGAATAATCTCGGTGCGGGCACTTACATAGTGACGGTTACAGATGGAGAAAATTGCACAGCAACTGCTACTGCGATTGTGAATCAACCAGAGCCGCTGCAAGTCAACGCATCTGCTACGCCGCAGACAGCCAATGGAGCCGCCGACGGTACAGCTTCTGCCAATCCTGCAGGCGGCACTCCCGGTTACACCTATCTTTGGAATACAGGCGATAATACTCCTGCCATTACCGGTTTGTTGCCGGGGTCTTATACCGTCACGGTGACGGATGAAAATGGTTGTACCGCTGTTGCCGTTGTAACAGTGAACGCATATAACTGTACCATTGCTGCAACCGTTCAATCCGAAAATGTAAGTTGCGCAGGTGCTAATGATGGTTCGGCAACCATTACTGTTACCAATGGTCAGGCGCCATTCTCATATCTTTGGGACACAGGCGCCGACACGCCAACCATTGAAAATTTGGAACCGGGTTCTTATTCTGCAACAGTTACCGATGCGGCAAATTGCCCAACGGAAATTTTGGTTGTCGTAACGCAGCCGAACCCTTTGGCCGTTAACGCCACCTCTACTGATGCCAGTGGCCCCGGCTCCAATGACGGCACAGCCAGCGCAAGCCCGACTGGAGGTACGTCGCCATATACATTCCTCTGGACAACGGGCGACATAACTGCCAATATCTCTGGCCTCGCCGCAGGAACATACACCGTGACTGTGACAGATGACAATGATTGCACAGCCGTTCAATCAGTAGAGGTTTTGGCCGGTAACTGTGGCTTGTTATCAGATTTTGTTTCTGAAAATCCGACCTGTAATGGCTTGGCAAATGGTGAAGCCACTGTATTACTCACTGGCGGCGCCGGACCTTTCACTTATGATTGGAGTTCCGGCGGCAACGACGCGACTGAAACGGGTCTGCTTGCAGGCACTTATTTTGTATCCGTCACCGATATCAATGGTTGTGAAGTTGTGGATAGTGTCACTTTGACAGACCCCGCGCTGTTAACTGCCGAAGTTGATACCGTGATTAATACTGCCTGTGTCAATACTCCCGAAGGTTCCGTCACAATTTCAGTAGCTGGTGGAACGGGCTCTATAGATGTTCTGTGGAGCAATGGCCAGACAGGTCTTACTGCGAGTGGCCTTCCGGCAGGCAATGTAACCGGTACTGTCACTGATGCGAATGGTTGTGTAGTCACGGTAACAGCTACGATTGACGCAGTGGATCAGGTTGCACCAGTTATTACTGCTAACCCGGTAAACGTGGCGCTCGGCCCGACAGGAACTATCACACTCACACCTCAATTGCTTGGTGTCGTTGTGAATGATAACTGCGCTGTCAGCCAAATTACGCTGGTGCCGACCACTTTCAATTGTACCCAACTTGGCCCGCAAACCATTCAGGTAACAGCAACAGATGATTCTGGCAACACTAGCACAGCGAGCGTAGTGGCCACTATCGTGGATGACCTGCCGCCTTCTACCGAATGTCCGCAAAGTATCGTACGTTGTTTCGGTGATAATGTAGTGCAGTACAGCGCGCCAATTGCTACCGACAACTGCCTCGGAAATGGTGGCAGCTGGGAACTCACCGCAGGCTTGCCCAGTGGCGCGACTTTCCCACCAGGTGTAACTACGAACACTTACACTTACACGGACGCCGGCGGCAACCCTGGCTCTTGCAGCTTTGAGGTAAATATTCTCAGCCAGCTTGTTGCCTCAGCTGCTATCACCAACGACGTTGATAATCAAGGCGTAGGCGCTATTGACCTGACTGTCGTCGGCGGGCTTTCACCGTACACTTTCCAGTGGACGAAAGATGGCGCACCCTTCGCAAATACCGAAGATTTGACGGGCCTGCAAGCCGGAAATTACACGGTCATAGTGACAGATGCTTTCGGCTGCACAGTTCAAAGCGAATCGTTCTCTGTGCAAAATACTTCGGACACCAACGAACCTGCCTGGGCTTCCGGTTTGTTCATCCAACCGAACCCGACAGCCGGCCATGTGGCGATTATTTTCCCGGATGGGTTGAGCCAGGAGGTAGTGCTTACGGTGTTTGATGTGACAGGAAGACGCGTTATTCAGCAAATTGCCGTAGCGCCGAAAGAGATGGATTTAGACCTTTCCGAATTACCCAGCGGTGTTTACCCGATTTTGCTGCGCGTTGAAAATGAAATGATTGCGCGGCGGATTGTAGTTAGTAAATAAGTTTTTGCGACAGTAAAAAATGAACGAGGCCGTCTCAAACACTGAGACGGCCTCTATTTTTTCAGTTATAAGTATTGGCAGGAAGAAAATGCGAAATCGGGATGAGGTGAAATAAACATTACTACTACACCGCTCGTCAGGAATTTTTCCGATCTCTCAAACGGCTCTGCTTCACACGATTTTCAAACTCTTTCCTGGAAAAGGTTACTATTGTTTTTTCTCCTCTTTTTTGTCCTGTTTCTTTTTGTCTTTTTCGTCTTCCGGTTTGTGACCAAACAATTTTTTAAACAACCCGGGCTTTTTTTCTTCTTCTTTTTCCTGGTTATTGGCCGGTTGCTTTTCAGGGGCAGCACCGTCTTCACCCCCCGGTGGCGTACCCGGCTTGTCGGATTTTTTAGAAGACAGGGTGTACATGGCAATAATGGAGTCTCGTAGGAAGGTATCCTGTGTACTGATCAGGGTATTGAATGAATCAGGTGCGATACTAATCCACGGATAGCAGCCCACAGAAGCCAGCACTTCGGGTTTTGCCTCGGGGAACTTTTCCGTCAGCAGGCGGCCCAGCTTTTTATCGTTCGCTATTTTGTGCCAGAACCATGCGACAATAGGCAACGCCATGGAAGAGCCTTGCCCGAGGCTCATAGACCGAAAACGTACTGCCGGACTCTCCGCACCGACCCAGGCGCCGGTAACCAGTTGGGGGTTGTAACAAATAAACCAACCGTCGGCCTGATTTTGTGTAGTGCCGGTTTTGCCAGCGAAATCGCCCCGAATTCCATAGCCATAACGCAGCCGTGCGCCAGTGCCATAATCTACTACATTTTGCAGCATTCTTGTCATAATCGCTGCATGGTACGGGGTAAGTGCCTGCACGTTTGGGCCGAGTTTCGGATTTTCAGCAACCTCTTCTTTGTAGTCATACACCACTTCTCCATCACGATTCATCACTCTTAACACTGTCACGGGTTCCGGTCGTTTACCTTGATTGGCAATAGTGCCATACACCTTTATCATGTCGTATAAACTTATGTCGGCAGCGCCGAGGCTGATGCCGTATTCGCGAGGCAGTTTGGCCGTGACGCCCATTTGCGCTGCCAGGTCTATCGTGTGCTGGATGCCGACTTTTTCAATAAGTTGGGCTGCCACCACGTTCACCGAGCGGGTCAGAGCGCCCGTCATAGAGTAAAAACCGCCGTAGCGTTCGTCCGCGTTGTGCGGCTCCCAATCCACGATTTTTTTGATTTCATTGGGAAAATATTCGCATGGACGGATGCTGTCCTGCAAAGCGGCAGCATACACAATTGGCTTGAACGTCGAACCTACCTGCCGCGAAGTTTTGATGTGGTCAAGTTTGAAAGTTTTGAAATTGATACCTCCCACCCAGGCACGTACATAACCGTTGCGGTGGTCCATCGCCATAAAGCCGCAATTGAGCAGGCAGAAATAATAGCGCACCGAATCGAGCGGCGTCATGGTGGTATCTATGTCGGAGCCCCCTTTTTTCCATGAAAAAACGGTCATTTTAGCCGGTTTTTCAAACTCTGCCAGCGCTTGCTCTTCATTCAAGCCAGCCTCCTTGTAAGTTTCCCAGCGGTTGCTGCGTTTCACCCACTCGAGTATCCATTTGTCGTCGCCCCAGGGCTTTTCCTTCTTATAATTTTTCCAATGCTGGTCGAATTGTTTTTGCAAATCCTGCATGTGTTTTTGCACAGCTTCTTCCGCATACTGTTGCATTTTGGAGTGCAGGGTAGTGTAAATTTTCAAGCCATCGGTGTAGAGATTGTATTTTTCCTCGTCATCCTTCTTGTATTTTTCCAATAGTTTGGGCATCACATCGGTACGCAAATACTCACGGAAATAAGTACCCATTCCTTCGTTGTTGCTGTCTACATTATAGCGTTTGGCGCCGACGGGTTTGTCCTTGAGTTTGTCGTATTCCTCCTGGGTTAGATGGCCGTTTTTGACCATCTGCACCAACACCACATTGCGTCGTTTTTGAGCATTTTGAGGGTTGCGCACGGGGTTGTAGAGCGTGGTGCCCTTGAGCATACCGACGAGTGTGGCTGCCTGGTCCACCGAAAGGTCTTTGGGTTTTTTGTTGAAATACTGTCGCGACGCCACGTTGATACCAAACACATCGCCCCCGAAAGGAACGGTGTTCAGGTAGAGGTTGAGCAATTCTTGTTTTGTGTAAATTCGTTCGAGGCGGACGGAGATGAAATTTTCTCGCAACTTATTGATAACCAGACTTACTCCCGGAACCCAGTATTTTTTTCGCGGATACAGGTTTTTGGCCAATTGCTGGGTCAAAGTAGAGCCGCCGCCCAATTCTTCGCGGGCGAGCAGCCCATATCCTACGCGGAACCAACTCTGGAGGTCAATGCCGCTGTGTTCCAAAAAACGTTTGTCTTCGACGGCAATAAGTGCGTTAATGATGTGCGGCGAAATATTATCAATTGAAATGGTCGTGCGGTTTTCAATAAAAAACTTGCCGATGAGAACACTGTCTGCCGTGTAAATCTCGGTCGAGTTGGCGGTCTCGATATTTTTCAGTTCGTTCGTCGAAGGCAGGCGGCCAAACAAGCCAATCCAGACGCCGACGACAAGGAAAAGCAAAAAGTAAAATCCCCATTTGACAAGCCAGCCCGTCCAGCCTAAAATACCTCCGGCGAGCGGGTGACGCCGCCGGAAGTTGGCCCACCTATTTCTCAAAGGGGCTGTGAATCGCGCCCAGGCATCTGTCACCGGAGCAAAAAAAGCCCGTACCGGGGCCGTCAAATTCGACCATGCTTGTCGCGCCGGGGCTGTTTTTTCGGCCAGCCACTGTCGGGCAGATTGGAGACTATTATTCGGAGACTTCATCGAATCGCGCATAAGCGGGGGAAAACGTTTTCAGACTTCTTTCTGATATACGCCGGGAGCGCGAAGGTAGGAAAAGTTGTCGGCATCCGCCGCCATTTTGAGGGCGGCTTTCTGCTGAGGGTTGTCGAACAAGAGAGAAATGCCGCATCAACTTCTGCGGACACTCCTGAACAAAAAATAGCCCGCCAAAATCACGATGCTCCAATCGAGCACCAGCAGTTTTGTAGAAAGGTTGCCCCAGAAAAATGGTCGGGTTTCCCACGTGCTGAAGGCACAAGCGAAAGCGAGAAGCAAAAAACCCGGTTTCCATGTTCGCAATATCAAAATGGCCCCTATCGCTTTCAACAGGTAAACACCTACAATGCGCAACTTAATCTCCAAAACGGTAGGCCCCGGCCCTACGACAATCATGGGGTTGAGGGCATTTAAGACACCCAAAAGGACATTGAGCAAAACATGAATGCTGATTGCAAGGCTTAGCCAAATGGGAATTTTCTTCTTTGTCTCCATGACTATTTTTGATGTAGCATTTTGCAAGTTTGATTCAGGCTTACTCCTTATGCACATCTTTGAACTTCAACATATCAACAATCGCTGCTCTTTTTCATTGTCGAAGCCGCAGGAGGTGGTGAACTCTTTGGGATTTTCGTAAGTGCCGAATAGCATATCCCACCACACGATGTCGCCGTAGTTGTTGCTGTGTTTGTTGTGTTCGTGGTGGATGCGGTGCATTTCCGGGCGCTGGAAAATGTAGCCCACCCATTGCGGCGTTTTGACGTTGGTGTGATAAAAAAACTCGCCCAGCGCCGTGCAGAGCGTGTAAATCGCTCCTGCTTCCATGTTCAGCCCCAGCAAAGTATAGACAAGTAAACTGCCGATGACGGAGTTGACCGTCATTTCCAAAGGGTGTTTGTAAAAAGACGTGATGACCTCGATGCGCTGCGGGCTGTGGTGAATCTGGTGAAAATGTAGCCACAGGAAATCCACCGTGTGCCGCCAGCGATGCCACCAGTAAAAAACAAAAGTGGCAATGAAATAGGCAATCATCCCACCTGCCACCGGGCCGACATGGGCCGATAAATGAAAAACCGAATAAGCCGACAGCCAGCGCTCCCAAGTATAGCCAGCCAGCAGCACGACGAGCAACTGAACAAAATTGACAGCCAAGACCCTGAGTGTCCAAGTCGGCACTTCGGGCAATTTCCAGCCGGGCGTGAGGCGTTCGAGTAGGAAGCAGCAAGCGAAAACGATGAAGATGGTGGTTAGCATATCAGTGATTTTTGAATGGCGAATTTGATATGCTGCAAAAGTGGAGGCGTTTAAAAGGCGAGGGTTAAACCTTTTCTGGACGAAGCGGATAATTTTTCCAAGTTTTGTGGAAAATTCGCACTTGCGCTCGGCTATGAAAGAATTGGATTCCCGCGTCTTTCAGCAAAAACTGTTGCACCACCTCGCCCTCCTCCTCGGCGAAAAATCCCTCGTCCCCATCCTCTGCGACTTGCTTCACCTGAACAAAAGTTCGGTCTATAACCGCTTGAAAGGGGAAAAACTGCTGAGCCTCGAAGAGTTGCTGCTCATCGCCAACCAGTTCGGTATTTCGCTGGATGCTTTTTTGCCTTCGGCATCTGAAAAAGCGACTTTTCGGTTCAAGCCTTTGACGACGCCCGTTCGCAATTGCCGGGAATATTTGACCGAAATTGTCTCGAATTTCAAACTGTTCAACGACGTTCCGGATTTGAGGGTGTGGTTCTCTACCAGCACTTTGCCGTTTTTTCACCACCTCAATTTTCGCGAACTCGCCCTCTTCAAAATCTTCGCCTACGCCCGCATCAACTGGCAACTCCCCTACACCGAATCCCTGCGTTTTGACCCGGCCACTTTTCCCGAACGCGACATGTACGAGTCTTTGATGAAGCCCATTTTGGAATATTACAACCGCTTGTCAACGGTCGAATTTTGGTCTGACGACCTCTACGACAACACCCTTCGGCAGATAAAATACTTCGCTAACGCCGGGCAACTGGCTGATAACAGCATCGCCGAAATGCTTTTGGAGCAACTACAAACTTTGTGTGTCCACCAGTACGAAATGGCAAAACAAGGCCACAAATGGGCTGTCGGAACGAGAAGCCATGTCTCGGCCAAATATTCAGGCACGTTCGACTTGTACTACAACGAAATCGCGCCGCTGAGCATCACGCTCTTGGCGGAGAGCCAACATCTGCGCGGCATTTTTACAGTTTACGATGACCCGAACTTCATGTTCAGCGCCGACGAAGGGCTTTACGGCTACACTTTGAAATGGATGCAAAAACTGAAGGCCAAATGTGTCCACATCAGCCAAGACGGCGAGCAGAACCGCCGGGCGTACTTCAACAGGTTGGGGGATGGGTTGAAATCCTTCTCTTGCTAAGTCAAACTGACCTATCGCTTTGTACCTCGGAACAGCGTTCCGAAGTACAAAACCCCATCACATCTGATACTTCACCTCCTTCACCGGCGCTTTCGCACTCTCGAACACATCTTCGTCAGCCCCGGCGACTGTGGTGCGTGGCGCGGCCTCCGGCGCGAACAGTGCCGTCTTGTCGTCGAACCACGCCAGGAGTTGTTCCACCGAAAGTTGCGGTGCGGGCTTTTCCTCGTATTGCTCTAAATCATTGACACCCAATACATCCGCGCCGATGTAGCGGCCAAGTTGATAGTAGGCCTCCCATTGAATTTCATCAAAAAACTGGTCAGCGGTGGACTCGTGCGGGAAGTCAGGATGGTAGATTTTGTATTTGTAAGTGCCGTATTTCAGCGGGTCGTCGTCCTCCGAAAGGTAGGGTTTCCCGGCGGGTGCGAGCACGGCGGATTTGACATAGACAAAGGTGCCGACTTTGCGCGGACGGTCGAAGTTGACGATTTCGTTTTTCTCTTTTTGTGTCGCCGGGTCAATCACCTTGCGATCTTCCCACCATTGGTAAATGTCGGCGACGGCGAAGCGTTTTTTGGAATACACCTGCGACGGGCGCGGGCGGATGAGGTCTTCGGGCTGCTCGTCGTGGCGGAATCGGATTTCGAGACCGAGTTCGTTGCGGGCGCGGATGATGAGATTGTTGAGGTCGAAAAAAGTGTAGAGTGCATCGCTGCCTGCATCCACGGCGACGATGAGCCGGCAGCCCCGGCGCAGGAGTTCATAGACGCCGAGATTCTCGATGTGTCCGCCGTCGGAGATGTTGATTTTTTTGTTGTTCAGACCGATACGCCCCAGGAGTTCTTTGAAAAAATAAATCGGCCACCACACGATTGCGCGGGTTTTTTCCAATTTCAAAGGGTTGGAAATCCAAAATCCGAGGCGGGCGTTGAACACAGTCATCAGCACACTCAGCAGTTTGTTGGAATAAATGCCGAGACCGGGATTTACCGCCGCTGCCGAAATGGTGACAGCTGCCGGGAGCGTCATTTGGCGATAATCATCGTACCGGTCGGAGGCGACGTAGCAGGTCAGTTTAGAGCCGCAAAACAAGGGGCTGAGCAGGAAATAGTCGCTGGCTTTCGTGCCTTTGAACTTCTCGCCACCGCCGGGATTTTGCAGGTTCAGACAGGTATTGATGAGTGGGTAAGGAGCGAGGTAGTCGGCTTTTTTGTCGGAATCAATTTTGAAAATATCTTTGAGCGCCATGTTTTTATGCGTCCCGGCAAATTGCAAAAATAGGTCGGCCAACTGCTTGCGGTAGTAGCGGTGAAAACTCAAAGCGTTGGGGTTGGTGAAAAAACCAAGCACGAACAGCAGCACAGCGTTGATGGCGTAATCCACTAACATTGAGTCAGTTGGCCGCTCGCCGGTCTTAACTTCAGAAAGCAATATCCAGCCGTAGAGCGCCAGCCCTATCACTGCCAACGCCGATTCTGCTTTGTTGAATTGCTTGGAAATGCCGAGGTTGTAATTGAGCAGGATATTCGCCACGAAGTGAACCAGCATCAATCCGCCCACAATAGCGAGCGCCCACCACTCGATGCTGTACGCCAAACTGGAAGTCGGCGCCAACGGATTTTCTCCGATAAACCCGAAAATCACATCGAAGAGATAATAAATAATGCCCGCCACGATGACAGGGCTGATGAGGCTCATCAGCCAACTGACGACGAAGGCGACTGCCAACAAAAAAGTGTTGGCGCTTTTCCAAAGACCCTGACCCGGCGTGAGATATTCGCCGTGCTTGCGAAGCCCTGCGATATGTTCGGGGGTGAATAATTGGCCGAAATCGCCTTTTTCTTTGGCCGTTGCCTGCACATAAGCGTGGGTGTAGCCGCCCCCCGACACGGTGCTCATATAGTCGGCTTTTTGCAAAATGCCAAACTTGTTGAGCGTCTGTAAAAAACCGAGATTGATAGTGGCCGAACGAATGCCGCCGCCCGACATGGCGATGCCAAACCAGTTTTCCTGTTCGGGTGTGCCGTGTTCCTGGTTCAGTTTTTTGCGGCGCTGGCGCAGTTGTTCTTTCTCGCGCTGGATGACTTCTTTAAAGGTGTAGGTGCTCATGTTCGAAATGGTTTCAGGGTTTCAAAGATTTTAAAGTTCCTGTTGGCAATGATTATGAGGTAGTTATCGAGAAAAAGTATTCCTCGGAAAGGTTTTTTTTCGATGTAGCAAAAGTGAAAAAATCTGGCGGGAAAAAAGGTAAATAAGAAAAAAACTGATCAGGCGTTCCCCGTTCGCCCTCAATCAACCGGCCAAAATCCCCCGTACCAGCGTCAGCACCGATTCCGCACGTTGGGCGTCCCATTCGCCAATCTGCTGATGGGAAGAAGTTGGGCGGTTTTCATTTTTAGCCAGTTCCAGCATTTTTTGTCTTTCCGGAGCACTGAACTGGCTGAAAGTACGCCGCAGCAACGGAAGCAGTTCGGTGAAATTTTCTTCCTGCAAGTCGCGCACCCAAGTATCGAGCGTTTGCCAGAGTTCGGCATGATGAAGCAACAGCAAGCCACTGCCGTATAGGAAGCCCTCGAGCCATTGGGCGGCTTCGACGGACTCCTGTGTTAGCGAGAGTCGCCAGCGCATGGTGTCGCCAGTCTGGGCAACGGAACAAATATTTTTATCGAATAACAGGCGCGTCGCTAACCCGGCCAGCAAGGGCGCCGCTCCGTTTATTTGGCTGATGGCAGCCAGTGTTTTAGCCCATTGCTCCTCATATTCAGCGATTTGCAAAATCCCCAGTGCGCGATTAACGGCAAGGATTTTTTTCAAAATATCGGCAGCTACCTCTTCGTCAACACCGGTGCAGGCTGCTGGCAGTTGGACGCATGCGCGAGGAATAATCTGACCGAGCAGCTGTTCTACTGCTTCAAGATTGAGTTGGCGGGCACTGCCGTAACGCAACACTTCGGCAAGGGGCAACACTGCATCGGCCAGCAAAAGCGCGTCTTTGGCGAGTGCGCTGACGTTGCGCAGTTTTTGTAACAAATCGGGCACGATAGCGGGCAAATCTGCTTTTAACGTTAGGCCCAGCAATCGGGTGAGCTCGGGCAAATTACCAGAGTCGCGCACCCGCCGCCAGGCGCGGCGACCAGCAGCGTCTGCTACGGTGTTGCCCCAGGTGCCGGCTTCTATCAGGCGGATTTCAAAATCGGGCAGCCACTTGAGTTGCCAGTGTTCGTGAAATCGCCCTTGCTTGCCAGCGCCGACGGCTTGCTCTTTTCCCCAGGCAATGCCCAGTAAATCGAGCCGGTGCAGCAAACGGCTTTTTTTCAAATGAATCTCTTCGCGGAGGTCGAGTTCGAGCGTTTTTTCCTGGGTATTTTTTTCCAAACGACAGCTTTTGGCTTGTTTTTCAAAGTCTTCTTTGAGCGGCGGCAAGGCCAAATTTGTCGGAATCGCCCCCAGTACGTCGCCAATAACCGAGTGCTGATCAATGAGTTCCAATGGTTTTTCAGCGCCCTGACACAGGACGGTCACGGCGGCCTCGCGCAATTCTTCGATGCCGGGCGTAGCGGTGTTGCGCAACACGGCGAGGCTTTCAGCCAAACGTACCGCTTCGATGACATGCGCCGACGAAACGGCAAAATCTTGTTCGCGTAGTAGCCGACCTACCTGCGCCAGCCATCGGGTGTGCGGTGTCGGCGACGCTTCCGGATCGCCGACTTCGAAACCTCTATTCCATAAAACCCGGTACCATGCCGGCGCGACGACGCCAGCGCTGTAACCGCTTTGAGCGGCCAGGCGATCGAACGACCAGGGAATCCAGGTGGCTTCGGTTTTTACCTTTTTGAGTCCTTTGAGCAAGGCAGCATCGGTGGCAGTTTTTATTTTTTCCAAATCCGCCAGGGCCGGGCCATGCCACGCGCCGCAGACGACGGCAATTTTTGAAAAACCTTCTTTATGTGCAGCCCGGATGGTTTGGCGCATAAATGCTTCGCGAAGCAACGTTTCGCGGGTTTCGGGTTGGGTTTTGTCGTCGCGAAGGGCGCGCATCAAATCCAGGATTACAGGAAAAATGCCTTTTGTCGGATTCCGCTCGAGCATCGCATCCCACCAGCGTTCGGGGTCGGAGTAGCCGGCGAGTTGAGCAATTTTTCGGAATGGATCGGTTGTTTCCGAAGGGTTTTCATGTTGCTGAAAATCGAGTTTTTGCTGAAAATCATTTTCGCGCAGGCCAAAAGCAAGGTTCATGGGCAAATCCATGAATTGCAGGGGAATTTTATTTTTCAAGCCAAATAGTATCGCCTGCCATTCGGGAGAAAATTCGGCGAAAGGGAAAAACGAGGCTTGCTCCAGATTTTTTGGATTATAAACCAGCATCGCGACGGGTGGCTGCATTTCGGGATGAGCGGCCAAAGAGACAAGCGCCCCGGCATCGGGCGGACCTTCGATAAGAATAATATCGGGCTGGAATGTCGTCAGCGCATGCACGAGACTCCGGGCGGAGCCGGGACCGTGATGCCTGATGCCGAAGATTTCGAGGTTCATGTTTTGAACGGCGATTTATCCAAATGCTGTTTTATCAAATCATTGCAATAAAAAAGGCAGAGATAGAGCGACACGGTCGCCAACACCAACAGCCAGTCCGACCAGTTTTGCAAAATGAGAAAGTCATAAACGCCGTGAAGCAACAGCGCCATGCCGAAACCTTGGAAAAGCAAACGTTTACGCCTGCGGCGGTTGAACTTAGCCAGGCCCGCATAATAGCCAGCCACGATGGCAAAAACCAGATGGGCAGGTATGGCTGTGAAAGCCCGCAACAACACTGTTTCGAAGCCGAAACGGGCGGCAAAAGAGATATTTTCCATCGTAGCGAAGCCCATCGCAATCATCACCGAATAGACGATGCCGTCCAATGGTTCGTTAAAAAAGTGACGGGGAAAGGCAAAAAACCGAAGTACGAGAAATTTAAAAATCTCTTCATTCAACGCTACGGCCACAAAAGCTGTGAGCATGACGATGCCAACACCTTTTTCATAGGGTCGCAGCCGGGCAAATGCCCACTTTTCAATTTCCAGGGCCGGAAAAGTCACCGCTACGCCTAAAGCAAAACAGGTCAGCAACGGTACGAGCGGTTCTCGTTCGTATTTATCTACCCGGAAGATGAGATAACAGAGCAAAAGACCGGGTAAGGTGGCGAGTGTCAGGAGGAGCAAGGTCATTGCGTTACACAAAATTCCCAAAACTGTCGCACAATTGCCGCACACTTTTCAGGCGCCTCAAACATTCCCATGTGGCCTACACCGGGCAACACGTGTACGTCAGCGATATTTGGCAAAACGGCTGCTTGCAATCCTTGTTCCGGTGTGGCGATGGTGTCTTCCGAGCCGAAAATAAATTGCGTCGGGCAGTTGATATTTTGAAGTGTTTCGAGGTGATTTTTTCGCAAAATCATGCCTTCCAGTGCGGCTACGATAGATTCGGTTGATTGACGTTTTCCCTTGTTTATCAATGCGTTGATTACTTCCGGGTTTGTTTTCCCAAACGATTCGGCAAACAAACCGGGAAATAGTTGCGCCACGTATAAATCGCGTTTACCCGATTGCAGCATCTCAATTCCCCTGCGTCGGGCTTCTTTGCGTTCGGGAGAATCTTCGAAGGGATGCGAGTGAAAAAGACCCAACCCTGCGAGGCGTTCGGGATATTTTGCCGCAAATTCAAGCGCAGTGTAGCCGCCCATCGAGTGCCCGACAAGTACGCACTTTTCGACGGAAAGGTCGTTTAAAACAGCACAAACAGCATCGGCATAAACATCCATACCGGGGTTTAGGGGAAGGCTAGAGTTTCCAAAACCCGGTAAATCCACGCGTGCAACAGGCATATTTTTGAAGAATAGAATAAAATCGTCCCAAACATTCGAATCTTCGCAAAACCCGTGCAACAACACGAGGAGAAGCCGGCTGTCGGTCGATCCATTAGAATAGTATGCGATTCGACGGCCATTAGAGATTAAGGTATGTTTCATGGATGCAAAACTGCGAAAAAGCAGGCATTAAAAATTGGCATTATTTTGCCGACTTTTGCGGGCTCGAACTTGATTTTCAGTTAAAACCGTTATCAACGCTGCCGGGAACCAACTGAATTATGGCTTTTTTCAACGATATTTCACGTGATATTTCTCATGCCTTCAGCCCTGATCTGCCAAAGGACTTGGGCGACATGGACTCGCATCTTGCTTTTATTCTGCCCAAAGTGATTCCTTACGGGGAAGATTTGCGAGAAGAAAAATTTTGGATCAGTAAACGCTGGAAAGAGGTGCGGGATGATGAGGGTTTTCACGAAGCGATTTTGCACATCTTCAACACAGGCGGAGAATATTTGCTTTCGCTCGACGGCAACGTGGTGAAAGGCAGTTGGAAACGACTCAATCAGGACAATACGCTCATCCTCGAGATTTCAGGTAAAAGCGAACTGTTTGATTTAAAGTTTCTCAATGCAGATTTTATGGTTTTATCAAAGCACGGCGATCAGGCACGTATCGGTAAACGCCGATATTTTTGTCTTGTGCACGAGAAAGCTGCCAAAGCAGGAGGGAAGGAGATGGATTGGCGAAACCTGATGGAAAAGTTATTTAATATCTGGCGCGATAATAGTTTGAGTTTGGTTGCATGGCTCATTTTTTTATTGATAATAGGTTTGGTTATTTATTTGTCTGTCAATTAAACTGCTTCAGTCTTGAAATTGAAATACCTTCGTATTTGTTCAGGCTTTGTATTTCGCATTTCTTCTTCCATCAATCTTTCAAATAGAAGTCTGAGGAATGGATCATTGTTTGCCTCTTTTTCAGCCTGTTCAAATGAAAAACTTTTTAATAGTTCTTTGTTGAAGCCAGACTCAATTGTTTCGTCTTTTACCATTGCTATAGATCGTACTGCCGGATAGCCTTGCCCTGTAAGACAAATAATTCCACCCAGGACATTGCTTTTTTCATGAGAAGGAAGATTCAACATCATGTATGAAACGATAATTGCTCCTTTTTTTGGATGCGTAGAAATACAGAGGGTCTGACTTCTCAAGGCCTCGCTTACGTTAATTTCAATTAAACAAACCTGTTCATTCAAAATATCTCTGTGGTACAGAGCAGTATAGAAAGTTGCTTTATAATAGTTGTTGATATTCATTACTGATTGCACTATGTTATACTCTTCATCAAAATGCCAAACCCGGTAATAATATCCTGATAAATAGTCAATCATATCTACGTCGCGACGTTTGGCCTCCAGAAAATCAAGTGCTATTTCTTCTCCTTTTACCTTAAAATTGTACCGATGGAGAAAAAGAAATCTTTTTAAACGAAGATCTTCTGAGTGCGACAGGGGCTTGTTGTCTAATACCAGCATTGCCTCACAACATATCGGGCTACGGCCTTTATGAGAAGATACTGCCTGCACGGTACATAGCATAGCCTGTTGCTCTTCCGGCTCAAAACCGGAACTAATGATTAAATTCATTCTGTCGCCTGAAGATTCATCTTTTACTGTTGCATGTATTTTATCCTGTATTAAAAACCCTGTTCCTGTATATTCCGGCTCAAGGTTAAAATCGTGAAATCCTTTTTGCCTCACTTCAAACGGTTGTTTAGACCAATCAATTTGAAGCCTAAACTCCCGTATGTCGTTTTTGATGTAGGAATAGAAAAATGCTCTGTATTCACTTATTCGTGGGGGGAATGATAATCTCGCTATACTTGAAATTGATTTTTGGAATACTGCAAGGTTATCATAACCTGCATACATAGCATAGACACTGGCATAAGGGTCTTGTAAAGTGCATTCTTCAGATTGTTCTTTATATATTTCTTTGTATTTGTTGTATAGATTTTGTCCGTTGAAAAAATGTCGGGCATCCAGTCCTTCTTTCCATTTACTTTTAGGAATATCTCTTTTAAAAATTTCAGTAAGGTAGGCAAAGATTTTTGGATCTTCTACCATTGCCTTTTTAAGGCTGTTAGAAGCGTTGAGATTCGAGACAACAACGGCTTCGTCTACAGGAAATGGGTCATGTTCCCGAAATCCAAAGTAGGCAGAAGCGTTTTTATCTACCTGGGTCAGGTCTATCCGCCCAAGATGCTTTTCGAGTATCTTTTCGAATAGTTGAGTGAATTCGTTGGCAGAGAGTTTGTGTCGGCGTGCCATTAATATCGGTTTTGCTGGAAAAATTTATTATTTTCTGGAAAAAAAAATTGGTTTTCTAAAAAAAATCAAAAAAAAAGCCGCTTTTGCTACAATCTTTTTCGCAAATTAAGATATTTGTGGTTAATTAGACGTGTCCGAATCAGATTCTTTAAAGTTTTGCTTCGGTATTTTTTTATTTTGCTTAGCCATAATTCGGTATCAAATGGAAAATAAGTGAAGAAAGAAATTCCACGAATCTCAATGACTAAATTTTAGATTGTAAGTTTTTGGTTTTCAGTAATTTAAAGAACCCTGTTACCCAAGACCAGTGGAGGAGCCCGCCCGAAAAGTATGTTTTCCGGCAGTACAATTTCGAAGCGGGCAATTAACCCCCTGACCACCCTGCGAGCAATAAGCGGCCTGTGTAATTGTGACAGACAAATATACGCTTTTGTCGCTTCTTTGCTCAAAGGGTAAAGAAAAGTTTTGTCGGAAAACGAATGTTTTTTCTGGCAAAACATTCGTTTCATTTTTTTTCCACGGCCTCGCCGCTCACCAGGTTACCGAAAAAAATTGCGTTGGCAAATAGCCGGTTAGTACCGTACCAGAAAGCACGAAAATTTGGATTCCCGGCAAAACAAATCATTCGCCCTCTGCCGATGCCCCCAACGGTGACAGCCGCTGAGTTTGCAACTAAAGGCTTCTGTTTCAAGTGAATATAGCCTGCCAATAACGGCTCTTTTGAAAAAATTGCCGGCGTCGCGTAAGGGTTTTTTGTCGTTTCGACAAAAAGCGTGTCGCCGAGGAACATCGGCAAACTTGGGCGTTCGTAACCAAAACAAATCGGGTGGCTAAGGTCGAGTTCCGCTTCAAAAATAGCGCCCGCCATACGTTTAGCCCCCCGATCTTCGTCGTACATTTCGTACGGCCGGCGACCTGTAGGGTCATAGGCAGCGTTGCGGAATTCGAGAGCGGCGAGGTTGGCGTTTTTCAGCCAGCGCAAAACCCCGCCCAGCGCGACCACCGTGCCGCCGCCATTGGCGAACTCACGGATTTTTTCCGGGGAAGGGGCTTTGTTGTAACTGCCATCCGGCAAAATCAAAACATTGTATTTCAATAAATTAACTTCGGAAAAACGTTCGGCGTTCACCATCGTCACTGGAATTCCATAGCGTGTATCGAGCAAATGCCAAATCTCGCCTGCCGCCTCCGGGTTGATGCCTTCACCGGTAAGCATGAGGATTTTTGGCGAATGCACGACGGGGAAATTGCTGCTGCCGATGTCAGGGCCACCAGTGGTGAGGCCGTTATTGATTGCGAAAACCGGCAACTCCACGCTGAGGTTATTCATGCGTTCCAGCAATGCAGCCTCGTCGAACGGTTGTTTTTCCGAAGAAATGACGAGACTTCCGGCAGCGAATTTTTGGCCATCAGATTCAAAAGGTTTCATCGCTACTTTCACCCGGATGCCCTCTTCAAGCAACTGTGCCAAAACTTTTGGCACTTCGTAACCTGCCGCTCCGATAACATAAGCGTAAGCAGGTTGTGCGATACGCGAAACGCCATATCGCGACGTCAATCCTACTCCGGTTTGCTTGCTAATCCATTGAGGATTAAACTCTTTGGCACTCACCGACACCCATTTTATACCAAAAGCATCGGGTAAAGTCCAGGCGGAGATGTCGTAAAAAATGCTGTCCTGAAAAGTCGTTTGTCGTCCAAAGATAGCTTTTACCAGTCGGTATTGCGGCTGCTCGCTCGGCACCCAAAAGGCATTGCCGGATGAAAAAGTCTGACCGTTGACCGTTGCATTTTCCGCAACATTTCGCACTTCGATGCGGTGGCGCATGAGCAAACTCAGGAGCTCGCGCCCCGGCAAGTCGCGATTATCGGCAAATAAGTAGCCTTTCACCTCGTCTTTGCGCGCTTCGTCCAAAGCCGTTTTGTAAAAATCGCGGAGATATTCGTTCAATTCCAAGCGCATTTCGCCGACGGCTTTCAGGGTAGAAAGTGAAGCAAGCACTTGATTTTTAACAGAATACGGGAAAGTCAAAAGGCCGTTGTCGGTTTCTTGCACGCTGCCCCGGCTGCTGGCTTGCTCGAATAAAATGCCAATACTGCCTTGCACGTCGGGGTAAGTGGAGCCTTTTCCGTAGTAGAAATCGTCGAAATTTTCGCCGGTGAAAAACTGTACCCGGTTTTCCGATAAAAGACGGGCGTGAAATTCAGCGATTTTGGCTGTCAATTCCTGATTGTGGGCGGGCGTGAGCGGGTTCACGCGGGTCGGTACGCCGGGTTGAAAAAAGAAAGTCGAATTGCTGCCCATCTCGTGGTGGTCGGTCAGCACGTTGGGGTGCCATTCCTGAAACAGCGCGACGCGACCGGCACTTTCCGGCTGTTGCACCACGAGCCAATCGCGGTTGAGATCAAACCAGTAATGATTGTAACGCCCGCGTGGCCAGGGTTCGTTGAACTCGTCGCCCATCGGGTCAGGAGAGCCGTGCAGACTGTGGCGGCTATTGACCCACGAAGAGAAGCGTTGCAAGCCGTCGGGGTTGAAACAAGGATCGAGCAGAATGACGGTATTTTTCAAAAGTTGTTCTACTTCAGGGGTTTGTGCAGCAGCGAGGTAGTAGGCGACGAGCATGGAAGCATTGCTTCCGCTCGCTTCGTTGCCGTGAATGGAGTAGCCCATATAATTCACGGCGGGCAGATTTTTCAAATCCACTTTTCCACTTTGAGCGGGGTCAACGATTTGGCTCCGCGTGTTTTTTATTTCCTCCAAACGAGCATGATTGGCCGGGTCCGTGATTGTGAGGCAAAGCATCGGGCGGCCTTCATGGGAGCGGCCGTATACCTGAAGGGAAATGCGGTCGCTCACCCGGTCGAGTTCGCGCATGTAGCCCACGAGTTGGTCGTGGTTGACATGCCATTCGCCCACTTCATAGCCGAGGTAACTCGCGGGAATGGGGATAGTAGGGTTAAAATTTATTTTTGGTAAATAATAATCGAGGGCAGGTCTTACCTGCGAAAAAAGAACAAACGGGAGACAAAGAAGGGGAAACAGCAGTAAGTGGCGATGTTTCATCAGCAATCTAATTTGGCGGAAAAATACGGGAATGCGCAGGATTCGGCGGTTCCGAATTTTTTTGAACTGAGCAATGCTGTTAAAAATAAAAATTCTGTCATTTCGTTAAAATGTTCTTTTTGACAGACTATGATTTTGTGAGTGTCTTTGTTTTTCGTCATTCATTTGTCAAATGCTGTCTTTTCAATCGTTGTGGCACTACGTTTGCACAAATTAGATTTTCCTGTTATTAAAAAATTCACGGCTGCTATCGGATACAATTTTACGCTTTATTATCACCAATTTTCATCAATCATCATCCGATTTCCTATGAACATCAAGATGTTTTTCGCAGCCGCCTTCCTGACTGTCACTGCCACCGCCGTCTCGGCTCAAACCCGCTACCAAATGGGTTTCACTTTTGGCTCTAACTACGCCTCGCTTCGTTCCGATTTGTTCCCGACTTCGTCTGGCCGACTCAGCTTCGCGGTGGGTTGCTCGTTTGCGTTGGGCTTCGGCGACCAGTTCGAACTGAACCCCGAAATTGTGTTCACGCAGAAAGGCGCCAGCGCACAAGTGGCTTATTTTCAGCCGGAAGAAAAAGCCGACCTGCGCAGCTACCAGTTTTATTACAACACCTTCGAAGCCGGCCTTTTTGCCGGTTTCAAGCCCCTCGCGCGCGTTCCTTTTCAGATTCAGGCGGGCGGTTTCTTTGGCACGCATTTTAACAATCTCGACCGCAACAATCGCGATCTCTACGTCGGCGATTACGAAAATATCAATAATGCGACGCCCGCCGCTGACCTCAACGAGGCTTTTTCCGGTGTTGATTTCGGCCCGGCATTTGGCATCAGCGCAGGGGAAGGCCGCTTTCGCGCTAACCTCCGCTACTACCTCGGCGCCCGCAATCTTTACAGCAACGTGTACGAAGGCGAGTCGGGTCACAGCATCCGCTCAAGCGCGGCGCGCCTCACGCTGACCTATTTTTTGCAATAAAATTTCTTTCTGGAAAAAGGAAAACCGTTGTGTGGCAAGAACGCACGACGGTTTTTTTATTGATAATCAGTTTCTTGTCTTCAAAAACTATTCTTTGCCGCGTTTGGCCCACAGCTCTTTGAGGTTCAAAAACGGTTTTTCAATCAACACCCAACTCAGCCGTGCGAGCAAATAGGTGCCTGCAAACGCCAACACGACATAAATCGCCTGACCCGCCCATAGCGGGAACCCGCTATGCAAAAGCCGGTTGCCAAAGCCTTCGTGCCACACAAATCGGAACATTTGGTGAAAAACGTAGAGGCCGTAGCTGTATTTACCCAAATCCCGAAGAAAGGCGTTCTCGCAGAATCGCCGGATGAGCGCGTTATGGTCTTTATTGAGTGATAAATACAGGAGCGAGGCGAAAAACAAAGCTGACAAATTGTAGAGCCTGAGTTCGGTGCCATGCAGGAAAATCTGGAAAATTTGCCAACCGGTCCAGCAGCATACAATCCGTACAATCCACTTATCGAAAGGAATAAAACTCTGTAAATCAAGTCGAAAAAATACTGCGAGGAAACTTCCCGCAGCCAAACCATCCATGCGGGTGAAAGGCAAAACGTAGGATGCGACGGAATTCACACCTTGCTCACCTGCCACCCATTCGCGCAAAGGTGTGCTGAAAAAAACAAGCCCCATGCACAGCACAGCCAGCCATCGCACCGGCAAAAAACGGACGATGAGCGGCCAAAAAATATAAAACTGTTCTTCCACCGCCAGCGACCATAAGTGATTCAAATCAAAGATGTGGCTGTGGTAAAGCCAGTTGTTCTTCAAAGCCATCGCGATATTGGGCGTGAACGTGAAATACCAGGCGAAGGAGTCATACCCGTGCAAACGTTCGGGCGCTTTTTCAATAAAAAGGATGGTGAGCCAGGTCGCCGTGACGACGAAAAAATAGAGTGGAAAAATCCTGAGTACACGGCGTTTGTAAAAACTGCTCCAATAATTTTTGCTGTCGCGCGAATCGAGCAAAATACCCGTGATGAGAAACCCCGACAGCACAAAAAACAGGTCAACACCCAGCCAGCCCGCCTGCGCAATGAAATAGGTGCGTTCGTCGGTCCAGAAATCCCTCAGCAAAAAATGGCTCAACATAACCAGCAACACCGCCAGGCCGCGCACCCCATCGAGCGCAATAATTTTTCCGCTGAAAACATTGCCGGAGGGGGAGGGTTGATCGCTCATATTTTAGTTAGGCTTGACGACACGGACTCTGGCCCGGTCCGAGAGATTCATTTGGCCGGTCACGACCACCTGCTCGCCGGGCTGAAGTCCGGAAGTAACTTCTACTTTGTCGTCGTAGATACCTCCGAGCGTAACAGGGCGGAGTTCGGCCAAAACGGAGTCATGCACGACGTACACTTTGGCATCCTGCAAGCTCCCTGCAATTGCCTTGCGCGGCAAAGTCAGCCCCTGGCGATTGGTGTTGAATGTGAACTTGGCTCGCGCGTGCATACCTGCGCGCAACGGATTGTTTTTAGGATTAACTACTTCTATTTCAACATCATAGGTGAAGGCGTTGTCAGCGCGCAAACCAATGTTTGTTACTTTGCCGGGAATAGTCAGGCCGGGATACACATCAGGTGAAACACTTACTGACTGACCTTTCCGCACATTTAGGACATCGCGCTCGGTCACTTTTACCATCAGGAAAAGTTTCTCCAGATTGGTGATTTGAGCGACCTGAATCCCCGGCCCAATGACGCTCCCTCGCTCGATAAAGCGAAGCCCCATTGTGCCGGTCATCGGTGCTTTAATGCTCGTGTTGGCGATTTGTTTTTTCAAACCTTTTTCTTTCGCCTCGGCAGCCAGGATACCCAGCGTGATATCCTCGATTTTATTTTTCGGAGCGGCTTCGCCTTCGATAAGATTGACAAGGCGCTCACGATCTTTTTGCAATTTTGCAAGGTTGGCCTGTGTGGCTTCGAGTTCAGTGCGCAAAAGTTCGTCGTCCACTTTCGCAATGAGGTCGCCTTCGTTGACCCATTCGCCTTTAGTCTTATACACTTCGAGTACACGCCCGGCAGTCTCGGAGATGACGAACATCTCTTTTGCCGGAAGAAAAATGCCGTCGGCTTCGAGGCGGTTGGAGAGTGTTTCGGTCTGTGCTTCAACCACTTGCACCGGTACGTAAGCGCGGGTAACCTTGCTCAGCTCGGTTTCAGAAGCAAGTTCTTTTTTGTTGAAATACAGCTTCCAAACGACGAATGCGGCGCAGAGAAGAAGAAAAAGCCAGATGTAAATTTTTTTGCCCAATTTGCTAATCCTTTTTTGATGCGGTTTATCCGGGTCAGGCGAAATATGGGGGCAAAACTACGCAAAGCCTGTACGCTTTTGTGCGGGGGTTTTCATTGAAGTATCTTTGCCGCTCAACGATTCCGACCAGACATGCTCATCAAAGCCTCCCGTATCACCAACCTCACTGACGCCCGTTATTTTGCCGCAAAAGAGGTGGACTTTTTGGGTTTCAACCTTGAAGAGGGCACCGAAGGTTTTCTCGAGCCCATGTACATGAAGGCCATCCGGGAGTGGGTGGAAGGACCCAAAATCGTGGGCGAATTCTCGCGGTCCACGCCCGCCTACGTTCGTGAGGCAGCCACTTTTTTCGGACTCGACGCAGTGCAGGTGACACCACAGCTCTCTGCGCAACTGTCGGATTTGGAAGGCCTTATCGTTTTTATGGAAATACTTTCCGCAGAAATGGACGAGCATTTTTTTCAACAGGCGGCTCCGTTTGTCTCTTGGTTTTTGATAAAAATGGAATCTTCTCGCCTTTCGGAAAAATCCCTTTTGAAGATAAAAAATCTTTGTTCTGAATATCCCGTCTTGATTCAAACGGACGCGCCCGCCCGGCAATTTTCCGAACTTTTGGAAACATTGCAGCCCGCAGGACTTAGCCTTGTAGGCGGCGAAGAAGAACAAGTGGGCGTAAAGTCATTCGACGAAATCGAGGCAATTTTTGATTTATTAGAAAAGTAAACCTCAGATACGAACACACTGGTCAATAAAAAAAAGAAGCAGACAACTGCATGTCATCTGCTTCTTTTTTTATTGACCAAAGTAGTTTTGGCGTCATCGCAACAAGGTCAGACTTCCTGTTTTTACTTTTTCTATGCCCTCACATCGGTAGCGGAGGCGGTATAAGAACACGCCCGGGTTCGCAGGTTTTCCCTGGAAAGTCCCGTCCCAGGTTTCGAAGGGGGTTTGGGCGTTAAATACCCTTCCGCCCCAGCGGTCGAATATTTCAAACGAGATGAAATCATTGACCGCAAATGGATTGCTGACGCCGAATACATCATTGCGACCCGGCGAACCTCCTGGCGTGAAAGCATTGGGAATGAATATATTGGAGCAGTCGAGTGTATCCGGATCAATCACATTGACCCAGATGGTATCCCTCGCCTGGCAATTTTCATGGATGATAGTGAGCGTGTAAAATGTCGGGGCCTCAGGCGTGATAACGGGGTTCGGACTTGTCGGGTCAGAGACTCCCGTCGCGGGCGACCAGAGATACTGATTGGCGCAAGGCGCCGAAGTGGTGATTTGGAAAGAATTACCGAGGTAAATGAGCGTGTCGGAATTCAGAATTTCGTCGGCGCTCAGGTTGTAGCGATTGATTTCATCAACGCTCAGGGCTTTGCTGTGGAAACGCAGTTCGTCAATTTCTCCCCTGAACGGTTGGTCGAGCGGGCAAATCGGTTCACCCACCTTCAGCACGGCAGTTGTGCCGAGGTCAATGCGCGCTGCCGAGTTTTTTTCATCGCGCAACACACCATTAATATATATGGAGTAGCGCTGATTGCTGCGTGTCAGCGTGATGTACTGCCAGCAGGGCCCTTTGTCCAATTCGGCGGACACGGTCACGAGCAGGGAGTCGTTTTCGCTGATGCCGGAAGTTATTTTGCGTGTTTTGCCAGCATAACGCACCCAAAAGGCCCGTTTGCTGTTGCAGTTTTCCTGCTTGGCCATCACCAATTGCGAGCCACCTTGTTGCTGCGGATTAGGCGTTTTCATGTAAAAACTGACCGTGAAATCGCTCGTCGTGAATACATCGGCAAAAGGTCCGACGAAATAAAGCGCATCGTCCGTGCCGTCGAAGCGAAACGAAGAGTCGCCCAGCCCGCAATGGCAAGCGATGTCGCCGATGAGTGCGCCGCTGGAGCCGTTGCCGCTGTCGTCGGTGCCTTTGCAGGCGTCGAAAGAGAAATAAGCCTCGAGTTTGTCGGAGACCGTTTGCGCAATTAAAGCGTTGAAATTGAGGGAAAAAGAAAGAAAAAAGAGGAAAAGAAGTCGCATCCGAATCGAATTTTTAGGACAAATAAACGACGGCCAGACAGTCAAAGTATAATTAGCCGGGCAGTGAAAAGGCGTGAATCCGACATTTGGGGTTGTCTTCACGGTTTCAAAAAATTGCCCATGCCGCCGGGCAAAAGGCCTTCCAGCAGTTTGTTCGTTTCAATGGCTGCCTTCTGACGGGCGAGTTCGAGCGCACGATTCAAGGCTACTACGAGTAAATCCTCCACTTGCTCGAGGTCGGCCAAGTCCAGTTTGGAAGCATCAATTTTGATATTTTCGATGTGGAGGTCGGCGCCAGCCGTGACGGTTATGGCGCCGTCGCCACTTTCACTTTCCACGAATATCTCGGCCAGTTTTTGCTGCAATTCTTCCTGTTGTTTTTGCAAATTGCCAAAAAGGTTATCGAACATGGCTTAGTATTTTTTGAAAAATAATCGGTCAAATTTGAAAATGAACGAGGTCGGCAAATTGTTGCACCCGTTTTTGAATCATGGCCGGCGTCAGACCTTTGAGGCGTTCGGTACCGAATTTTTCCACACAAAACGAAGCCATCGCAGAGCCATAAATGATGGCGCGTTTCATATTCGCAAACGAAAGGTCGCCGGTTTTTGCCATCCAACCCATGAAGCCGCCTGCAAAAGTATCGCCTGCGCCGGTCGGGTCGGTTACTTCTGCCAGCGGCAAAGCTGGCGCAAAGAAGATTTCTCCACGGTGAAAAAGCAATGCACCGTGTTCTCCTTTCTTGATAATCAGGTATTTAGGCCCCATTGCGTGAATGACTTTAGCTGCTTTCACCAGTGAGTTTTCTCCCGAAAGTTGGCGCGCTTCCTCGTCGTTGATGGTCAGCACGTCTATTTTTTTCAGCACAGCAAGGAGATCATCGAGCGCCGAATCCATCCAAAAATTCATGGTATCGAGTGCGACGAGTTTGGGGCGGCGTTTGAGTTGTTCGAGCACGCGCATCTGGACTTGCGGTGTCAGATTTCCGAGCATCAGGAATTCGGGGTTGCGATAAGTAGCGGGCAGCACCGGGTCGAAAGTTGCCAACACGTTGAGTTGTGTGTCCAATGTATCGCGGGTATTCAGATCGCGGTAATATTTTCCAGCCCAAAAAAAGGATTTTTCGCCTTGCCGGATTTGCAAACCTTCCAGGTCAATGCCTCGTTTTTTCAAATATTCCAGCATATCTGTGGGAAAATCATCACCCACGACAGATACGATACGGACGGGTGTGACGAAATAAGAGGCTGCCATAGAAATATAGGTGCAGGCGCCGCCGACAATTTTTTCGGCGCGACCTGCTGGCGTTTCGATGTCGTCGAAAGCGACAGTTCCAACTGCGACAAGACTCATTTTCTGATAGTTATCTGCTGATTGTTAATTTTTGAAAAAAAAATTGCGACGCAAAGATTGTATTTTCTTGGGGCTGAATGTACCTTTGCCGCCGCTTTTGAAGAAAACATTTCAGATCAAGCAAAAATTGTCTCATTAGCTCAGTTGGTTAGAGCGGCGGACTGTTAATCCGTAGGTCCAAGGTTCAAGTCCTTGATGGGACGCCAAAGCCTTCGCAAATTGCGAGGGCTTTTTTGTTTTTGTACTTATGGCAAACTACTGCGTTTACATTTTGTACGCCGAGCGCTTTGACAAGTACTACATCGGTCAGACAAATTCTCTGGAGCATCGGTTGGTGCGCCACAACGAGTTCGAGTTATCAAACACGTTTACCGCGAAATACCGACCCTGGGTTTTGAAGGCTTGGGTAGATGTGGGGGAAAATCGCGGTGATACTGTAAAGTTGGAGCGACGACTAAAATCTCTGAAATCAAAAAAAATGATAGCATTTTTTGCCGAAAACCCGGATAAACTGGCGCTTTCGCCACAGAAGTTCTTTCGCCTGGTACTCCTCCTCATTAGATCGGTTGGTTAGAGTCCCGATGGAATCGGGATTAATCCGTAGGTTCAAGGTTCAAGTCCTTGATGGGACGCCAAAGCCTTCGCAAATTGCGAGGGCTTTGGCGTTTTTGGCTTACGCCGAATTATTGTGTTTATATTTTACTGCCGACTGCCTGTTCCTGAATTTCCATCCGGTATCCTACTCCATGCACGCTGGCAATCCGAATCGTTTCATCTTCTTTCAGGAGTTTTCGGAGGCGCGACACGAATACATCCACACTGCGTCCCACGATAATGCCTTCGTCTTCCCACACTGATTTCAAAATTTGGTCGCGTTCCAGGAGTTGGTTGGAATGCCGGCAGAACAGTTGAAGTAACTTGCTTTCGCGGTAGGTGAGATCTTTCTCAATTCCGTTCACCAATAATTTTTGATTGGAAATGTGGAGGCTGGAGCGACCAAATCGAAGCGGCGATTGGTTGTTTGCCGCCTCTTGAAAGGTTCTTATTTCCGGTGCTGCATGAGATTTTTCATCATTTAATTTTTGATTTAAATGCCTGACTTTCAAAATTTTAAAAAGATGGTAGGCCGAATAGAAAAGCAGGGCCAAACCTAAAAAGGCAAAAAGAAAGCTCAGGTCTTTGACCCAACCCGGTGCAGGTGCATTATCAAGAAAGGTCACCCGCAGGTCGTAACAACCGGCATTTTGTTCGCGGCCGCCACAAGGAATTTCTTCACCTGTTTTAAAAAGACTGTTTGTGTACCCCAGCATCAGGTCGTCAGTGTTGCAGTTCAATACGGCTACATTGTAGTCTCCCACAACCTTGTGCGTAGCGAAGGCTCTCTGAAGGACGGAAGGGAGGCTGTCGTATTCAAAATTGTGTTCCAGCCGAACCACCCAAGTGCCTTTTTCCGGGTGCTCCACCGGGGGGATGCGACTGCTGCGGTCGCCCGCGATAGTGAGCAGCCGGTGTGCCGAGTAGCGTAGGGCAAGATTGATTTGTTCCTCATTTCTGGCCGTCGGATTGGTGCTTACGGCCTGCGAGAGTAGCAGGACAAAAATGCCGAAGATTGCCGGCAAAACAAATTTTACAGACTTGTTCATGCGCTCAAAAGTATAGCACAGCCGAGAACCTCCGATACGTTTTACATTTTTTTTACACTGTTTTACAGGGATTTATCGGGTGAAAATTCCGGTGTAGATAGTTTTGTTGCTGATTCGAATCTTTCTCATTTTTTACCATTCAAAAATGACCTGAAAGTCTATTTTCAAAATTAAAAATTCAAGCGATGAAAAAAATGAAGTTCCTGATTTTTAGTTTGTTGGCGCTACTTCAAACTAACCTATCCGCCCAACAACGGGAAGATTTTTCCAGTTGTGCAGCAGCTTTTCTAGACAAAAAAATGATTGTTGACGAGTACTCAACCGAAGGAAAATGTGAATTGGCGGCTTCCGTCAGCGGCACATTAACCGTGCGTCCTGTCACCCTCGAAGCCGAGAAAGACCCTGTGCCCGGCAAAAAAATACCTTTTAAAGTCGCCATGCGAAGCGGCAGCAGCAAGACACTGATGTTGCTTTCCGAAAAAACGTACGAAGAAGTTGACATCAAGCCCTTGCTGGATAAGTGCAAAAAAGGCGACTACCTTGTGCTCTTGACGCTAGAAAGAGAATGGGCTTTGCCGCATTCGGAGATTTTGGTAAAGTGAATTTAACCCGGTATTCAACAAAAAACGCAGAACTCGCTCAAGGCGGATTCCGCGTTTTTTGTTTGACAAAAACCTATCGCACCATATTCAGGAAAGTACGAGTAAACCAATCGCCCTCGGCCTTCACAAGCGAATCGAGCGTTTGACTGGCTTTGTGCGAAAACTTGCGAATATCTCGTACAACCTGGCAAAAATGCTCGGATTCGGGGCAGTTTTCTTCCACCCCGGCCACTTCATCAAGCACCCGAAGCATCGGGTCCAGTTCGCGTTTTTTGCGATTGATGATAATCTGGCGCACTACTGTCCACATATCTTTTTCGGCAAAAAAATACTCCTTGCGTTCGCCGGGGCGAAGTTGTTTGTGCACCAGACCCCAATCCATCAGCGCACGGATATTCATATTGGCATTACCCCGCGCAATATCGAGTTCCTCCATGACCTGGTCGGCCGTAAGCGCTTCAGGTGAAATAAGCAACAAGGCATGCACCTGCGCCATCGAGCGATTGATACCCCATTCTGAGGCCATTTTGCCCCAGGATTCGATAAATTTGGATTTTGCTTCCCGGACGTTCATTGGCTCCATAATGACAGATTTCAGTTTCAATTTGTTTTTCGCAAACTAAATGCAATTCCGCACGTATTGTTTTCAAAACAAATTGAAAATTCAAAAAAGTCGCGCCAAAACGCATCTCATCGCCATAAAAACACGTTTCGGGATGTCGGAAAAATGCAATAGCGCCACACTGGATAGTGCGATGAGAAGGAACTGCTCGCGAACTGCTATTTTTGCCTTTTAAATTTTTAAAAAACAACATCGCGCACGGGCACATACGCTCGCAAAACCTTATGGACATTCAGGCACTCAATTACCGCATTCACGCCGAAAGTGCTTTCGTAGAACAACTTACCACCGAAACCTCTAAAGTTATTGTCGGTCAGGAAATCATGCTCGAGCGCCTGCTTATCGGCCTGCTCACCAAAGGCCACATTCTGCTCGAAGGCATGCCGGGTCTGGCAAAAACGCTGGCTATCAAAACTTTAGCTCAGGCGGTGGATGCGCGCTTTAGTCGTATCCAGTTCACGCCCGACTTGCTGCCAGCCGATGTGATCGGCACCATGATCTACAATCCTGCCCGTTCGGAATTCACCGTGCGAAAGGGGCCGATTTTTGCCAACTTCGTGCTGGCCGACGAAATCAATCGCGCCCCGGCCAAAGTACAAAGCGCCTTGCTCGAAGCCATGCAGGAGCGTCAGGTGACGATTGGGAACGAGACTTTTCACCTCGAAGAGCCTTTTTTAGTGCTCGCCACACAAAACCCCATCGAGCAGGAAGGCACTTACCCGCTTCCCGAAGCGCAGGTGGACCGCTTTCTCTTAAAGGTAAGAATTGGCTACCCGACAAAGGAAGAAGAGCGTGATATCGTGCGTCGCAACCTCACTGGCGAGCAGCCACACGTCCATAAGGTCGTGTCGCCCGGCGCGTTGTTGCGCGCCCGGGAGGTGATGCACGGCATTTATATGGATGAAAAAATCGAGCGTTACATCCTCGACCTTGTTTTCGCTACCCGCTCACCGAACGAATACGGTTTGAAAAGTTTGGCGCCGCTTATCAATTACGGCGCTTCTCCACGCGCCAGCATTGCGATGGCACAGGCATCGCGTGCGTTGGCATTTCTGAAACGGCGCGGCTATGTGATACCCGAAGATGTGCGCTCCATCGCAGCTGACGTGTTGCGCCACCGGATAGGGCTGACTTACGAGGCTGAGGCTGAAAATGTGACGACTGAAGACATCATCGGCAAGGTGCTGAACACGGTGGAAGTGCCGTGATGTCAATATTTAAATATTCTCTCAAACCGAGTTTTAATCTTTCAACTCTCTGAATATGAGTGATTTGAAACTGATGCAACGATTGTTCGTGCTCGCATTTATGCTTTTTCCGGCAATCGTTTTTTCTCAAAAAAAAGATTCTCCGCCTGCCAAAAACCAAAAGGCTGCTACCAACCCGGCAGCAAAAGATACCGCCATTGCCAAACTTTTTGAAAAACCCGCCGACATCAAGTGGGTCAGGTATTTTAAAGGCCGTATTGACGATGTTTCAGTCGTTGATTTGGCATTGGGCTCTGACGGGAAAACCTGTCGCGGCTACCTCAGCTACGGCAAAAGCCGTGTCCGTCTTCGGCTTGAAGGCACAATGACCGGCGACTCTGTCCGGCTTGAAGAACGCACGGGTAAAAACCTTACGGGCAATTTGCGTGGCATTATCAAAAACCGCCGCCTGTCCGCCGAATGGACGAACCACAACAACTCGTTGGGTAGCCGCCTCGAAGCAGAAGAAATACTACCCGGCCAGACGCTCAACCTCGGCTGCAGCGATGGCAAATGGGCCGGACGATACATCACCCGCTACAATGGCGCGCGCTGCGACATGATTTTGCAACGTATGCAAAATGGCCAGTTATACGGCTATCTTTGGGTAGAAGCCGACGCCAAAACCTACGATCTGCGTGGCGAGATGGACCGCGAAGGCAACTACGAAATCGAAGCCCTTTCATCCAACGACCGCATTGCCGGCTTGCTCCAGGGAAACCTCGCCAATCCCCAAAAAACAGACTGCAACTGGGTGGGCAGCGGTGAAAAACGTACCTTTAATTTTACCCAAAAGGATAATTTTCAACTCGGTTGCTACGAATACGCCGACTTCGTGTCGAGTTATGATGCCTTGTACCCGCGCACACCCTGCGCCAGCTGCAATACCTGGCTGGATCAGCAGGTGAATAATTGGGTAAACAAGTGCAAATCAACAGTTTCTGCAAAAAAAGAACAACATACAGCCACCAGCCGGAGTTCGCAGCGCGCCAGTTGTTGGGCCGAAGTCGCCTGCCTGACCGAGCATATTTTTTCTGGCTATCTGACTTTTTCCGAAACCTGGAACCCGCAGGCATCGGGCATGTCTTTCAATTTCGACCTGCGCACGGGCAAGCCGATCTCGTTCAACGAGTTGTTCAATAAAAGTTTTAATGCCAAAGGCTGGCTCGATGATTTTGCCAAAAAAGAATCCCCCAAGCTCCCGCATTACGCCAACGACCCCGACTACCGCACGTGGCTGGCCAAAGAAGGCTTTCCTATGTTCACCCTTCGTCGCGACGGACTGGAACTGAGCACTTTATTTCACGGACAATATGGCCGCCAAACCCTTCTCGTACCCTACGCGAGTTTGAAACCTTACATGAAAAAAGACAACCCCGTTGCCGATTTTGTAAAATAAATGGACACCGCCGAACTCATCAAAAAAGTCCGAAAGGTCGAAATCAAGACCCGGCGACTCACCCGCAACCTTTTCACAGGCGGCTATCACAGCGCCTTCAAAGGGCGGGGCATGTCGTTCAGCGAAGTACGGCAGTACCAGTTTGGCGACGACATCCGGGCAATTGACTGGAACGTGACCGCCCGCACCGGCGAGCCTCACGTGAAAATTTTTGAGGAAGAACGCGAACTGACCGTGATGCTCGTGGTGGATGTGAGCGGTTCGTCATTTTTCGGTACCACTGGTCAATTCAAACAGGAATTGCTCACTGAAATCTGCGCTTTGCTCGCTTTTTCGGCCGATAGCAACAACGACAAGGTGGGTCTGTTGCTTTTTTCCGACAAAAACGAACTGTACATTTCTCCTAAAAAAGGCAGGCAAAATACGCTGCGCATCATCCGCGAATTGCTCAACGTGCAAGCTTCCGACCGAAAAACCGACTTGGCTGGTGCCTTGCAATATACGCGCAACGTCTTGAAAAAGAGGAGTGTGTGTTTTATTCTCTCTGACTTTTGGGCACACGATTATGACGCGGCGCTCCGCGTATTGGCACGCAGGCATGAATGCATCGGCATTCATTGCTGGGATCCGCGCGAGCGAAAATTGCCCGACGTGGGATTGCTTCAGGTGAGCGATGCCGAGTCAGGGCAAAAAATTTGGCTGGACACGACCGACCCTACCGTTCGGGCGCATTACACGGAGCATTTCGACGAAAACCGCGATTACGCCGCCAGGGCTTTTCGACGTGCAGGAGCTGATTTTTTGAGTTTGCAAACGACCGATTCTTACGCTTCCGCGCTGTTCCGCTTGTTCGAACAACGCGCGCGGGTGGGGACGCACTAAAGGGTGTTTTAGAAAAATGAATTTTTTAAAATATTGTTTTTCAATTTTTTATGTTCTAATCGCCTACTTGCCGGTCGGAGCACAAGCCGACGTCCGCGCCGAACTTGACAGCAACTATGTCGAGACCGGCAATCCATTTGTCGTGCATATCATCGTTCCGCAAAGTGCCGGCAAACCTGGCCAAATCGAGTTTTCGGCCTGGGAAAATGAGATTGCGGAGCAAAACATTTTGCAACAAACACAGTGGACACCCGAAGGCTCGTTTTACAAAAAAGACCTTACGCTCGTTTTTTTCGATGCAGACACGCTTCGCCTGCCGCCGCTGCCGATTCATCTCAACGGGCAGGGACTCGCAAACACCAACCCACTCGAAATTGTCGTGTTGCCAACACCCTCTCCCGATGATTTGGTGGACATGCGAGGCATTAAAGATATTCACCGCGAACCGACCTGGTGGACGGATTACCTGCCCTGGGTTGCTGCTATCGCGGCGTTGATCCTCCTTGTCGTGCTGGCATCCTGGTTGATTAGCCGGGCACAACAAAAGAAAAAACAGGCCGCGTTGAGTCGTACGGTCGAGTTGCCGGCACACGAACTGGCGTGGAAAAAACTTGACGCCCTCACTCAAAAACGACTGTGGGACAAAGGTTTAGTGAAAGAATACTGCGCCGAACTGACTTTTATTGTACGGGAATATCTCGAAAAACGCTATTCCGTTCCGGCGCTGGAATCCACTTCGGAAGAAATTGTGGGGCAACTCCATGAGACTGATTTTCCCGAAAATCTGAATTCCGAATTACATGAATTATTGACCAAAGCCGACCTCGTGAAATTCGCTAAAGCAACGCCACCGGAAACTTTCCACGAAGAGGCCATGTCTTTTGCCCGAAAAATTATTTTGGAAACAAAACCCGTCCAAATCCCCGAACAACAACCCCCGACTGCTCAAAAATGACACTCGCTGCCCCGCTTTGGCTTCTTTTATTGCTGCCGATGGCCGGCCTTTTCTTGCGCAGCCGCCGGTCGGGCGCACGCGACCTTAGCTTGCGTCTTCCGCAGGACAATGCGCCGCTTGGGGGCACGACCTGGCGGACGCGGGCACGCAATTTTTTGCCTTACCTGCGCTGGACGGCTTTGGCCTTTTTGGTGTTGGCACTGGCGCGTCCGCAAAAAAAGTGGGAACAGGAAAAAGTGAAAGCCGATGCGGTGGACATCGTGCTGGCACTCGATATTTCTCCGTCCATGTTGAGTCGCGATTTTGATCCTGACCGGCTGGCAGTCGCCAAACGCGTAGCCATCGAATTTGTGGAAAAACGGCCTTATGACCGCCTTGCGCTCGTGGCTTTTTCTGCCGAAGCCTTCACTCAATGTCCGCTTACAACCGACCGCCGTGTGGTGCAGGCTTTTATCCGGGAGTTGGAAGTAGGCAGGCTGGAAGACGGCACGGCCATCGGGATGGGACTGGCTACTGCTGTTAATCGCCTGAAAGACAGCCCGTCGCGCAGTAAAATTGTCATTTTGCTCACTGACGGTGAGAACAACGCGGGCTACATTTCGCCGATGCAGGCCGCTGAAATTGCCCAAACTTTGGGGGTACGGGTGTACACGGTCGGCATCGGCACGGAGGGCATCGTGATGTCGCCCGCGCAGCGGCTGCCCGATGGCAGTTACGCCTTCGCGCCGCGCCACATGACTTTCGACACGGATTTGCTGCGCCAAATTGCCGAACTGACCAATGGAAAATTTTACCGCGCCTATTCCGAGCGAGATTTGGAAGGTATTTATGCTGAAATTGACCGTTTGGAAAAAACAAAAATCGAAGTCAGCACCGTGCGCCGCACGACGGATTATTTTCATTGGCTTGTCGGTGTCGCCGTTGTTTTTTTGTTGCTGGAAATATTGGGAAGGTGGTGGTTGTTAAGGACGGTGACGCCGTGATTAGAATTTAAATAACTGAAAATCAGCGAGTAAAATGTTTCGCTACGAACATCCCGAGCATCTTTGGCTGCTTGCTGCTGTGCCGTTGTTGGCGCTGCTGGTCGTGCTGTATTGGTTTTGGCGAAAAAATGCGATAGCACGATTGGGCAATGTGGAGCGCGTGATGCCGGGTTTTTCGGGCGCAAAATTTTGGTTGAAAAACGCATTGCTCGCGCTCGGCCTCGCTTTGCTGGCCATTGCCTGGGCGAATCCGCAACTCGGTGCGAAAAAGCAAACCGTCACCCAGGAAGCCTCCGACGTGTTCATTGCGCTCGATATTTCGCAGAGTATGTTGTGCCAGGATGTGGCGCCCAGCCGCCTCGAACTGGCGAAAGTTTTTTCCCAAAAATTGGTGCAAGCGCTTGAAGGCGAACGCATTGGCCTGATTTTTTTCGCAGGCAACGCTTTTTTGCAAATGCCGCTTTCGACGGATTATACGTTCATTTTGCAAAGCATTCAGAGCGCCGCGCCCGATCTTATCACCGAACAGGGGACGGCCATACCGGCGGCTATCGAGGTGGCAAAAAAATCTTTCGGCTATGAGCCCGGCGGCGGTCGGGCCATCATCCTCATCACCGACGGCGAAGACCACGACGAAGGTTCGGTGGATAAGGCCGATCGGGCTTTCGACGACGGCATTGTCACTTACGCAGTAGGCGCCGGTACGCTTGGCGGCGGACCGATTCCAACCGGTAGTTTGGGTGGCTCGCAGTACAAACGCGACGACGATGGCGAAATCGTGCGGACGAAATTGAATGAAAATCTGCTGCGCAAAATCGCCTTGGCCGGCGGCGGGCAGGCGTTCAATATCAGCCAGGGCGACGCTGCGATTGCAGCGCTTCGCCGGGAAGTGGACAACCTGCAAAAACGCGAGTTGGAAGTGCGCTCTTTTGCCGAGTTCGAGTCGTGGTATCAGTGGTTTTTGTTGCCGGCACTGCTGTTGCTGTTGGTCGAGTTTTTTATTTCATTCCGAAAAAAGAACTGATTTTCAAATGGTTGGAAAATTGTTTCAACTAAAAATTCTTGTTTTTTGCTCGATACTGACTGTGCCTGTGGTGGCACAATCGCCGCATCACCATCTCCGTAAAGGCGATTCGGAGTATGACCTGGAGCATTACAAGGACGCCGAAAAACATTACCGCGACGCCGCCGATTTGAAATATGGCGATCCTGTCGCAGCCTACAATCTTGGCAATTCGCTCTATCAGCAGGGAAAGTGGGAAGATGCCGCTGTTCGCTTCGAGCAGGTCGCCCGATCGAGTTCCGACAACGCTTTGAAAGCCGATGCCCTGCATAACTTGGGTAACGCGCAGTTGAAACAACATAAATTTAAAGAGGCGGTAGAATCTTACGAAAACAGCCTTCGCCTGCGCCCCGGCGATTCGGATACGAAGCAAAACCTGCAAATGGCGAAGAAAAAACTGAAGGAAGAGCAGCAGCGCCAGCAACAGGAACAACAAAATCAGGAGCAAAACAAACAACAAAACCAACAGGAACAACAAGACTCCCAAAATGAAAAAAACGACCCGCAGCCAAACCAGGAGCAACCGAAAGACCAACCGCAACAGCCCAATCAAGGCCAACCTCAGCAACAGCAACAAAAGCCCGATAATCAGCAAAAACTAAAAAAAGAAGAAGCGCGCCGTCTGCTCGAAACGGCGATTGGCCCGGAGGACCAGAAAAATGCCCGCAAATACCGCGAACAGCGAAATCAGCCGAAGTCCAGCGGGAAAGAGAAAGATTGGTAATGGCTGTTCTATTTTCGGCGCAGCACCCGAAACCCCACGCTGCCATCCCGAAAATCAGGATAACGGTTACTTCGGTTGGCGATGCGAAGGTGTTTTCCGCTGTTATTCCAGGCGCCGCCGCGCAATACACGCGTTTCCCCTGAAATCGGCCCCGACGGGTTTTTTACCTCACGGCTTTTTGCATAATACCCCTTGTCGTACCAGTCGTGGCACCATTCCCACACGTTGCCACTCAGGTCGTATAGGCCGAGCGCATTGGGATTTTTCAACCCGACGGCGTGCGGATGCCGGCTGGCATTACCTGAATACCAGGCGAGCGGATTGAGCGCGCCGGAGCCGGCATACTTTTCCTTTTTAACGGGTTTCCCGCCCGCTGCTGCGTACTCCCACTCGGCTTCTGTTGGCAAGCGATAGCCGTTGGCAGTCAAGTCAATTTTGAAGCTATCTTCTTGAAAATCATATACTTTTTGCAAACCTGCGCGCTCGCTGAGCCAATTGCAAAAGTGCCCTGCGTCTTTCCAAGAGACGTGTAAAACCGGATAATCTCCTTGCTCCGGCGAGCGCAAATTACCCGTTTCGCTGTGTCGCCAGCAGACACCCTCCCGCTTGTGCCAGCCCAAACTATCCCAGAGGTAACTTCCCTCACCCAGTTCGGCATCGGTTTGGTAGCCTGTTGCTTCGACGAACGCTCTGAATTGTGCCAGCGTCGTTTCGGTTTTGGCAATAAAAAAATCGTCAATGAAGACCCGGTGAACCGGCTTTTCGTCTGCGTCGCCGGTAGTGTCGCCGAGAAAAAAAGACCCGCCTTTTACAAAAATCATGTCCGGCTGACTGTTCAAAGTCGGCGTGCAACCCAAAGCGAGCAGTGCGAAAAAGGCATTTTTCATCAGCAAATTTCCTTTTAACCATGCGCCACCACTTTGGAGCGGCGGGAGAAAAATTGCAACAAGGCTTGCACGTAAGGCTGGTCGGTAGCGAGACTCAGGAAATCAGCGCCGGCGCGGCGAAAGATATTTTGTGTAGCGGTCAAATGCGCATCGAAGGTTTGTGTGTATTGCCGCTGTAGCCGGAAACTGGTGGTATCCACCCAGATTTGTTCGCCGGTTTCAGCATCAGCGACACGCAATACACCGACATCTGGCAAAGTGCGTTCGAGCGCGTCCCACACATGGATGCCGATGCAATCATGTTGGCGCGCCAGCACGCGCAACGGCTTTTCGTATTTTTCATCCAAAAAGTCGGAGAGCACAAAACACACGCTGCGTTTGCGCAAAGCATTGTGTATGAATTGCAATGCGCCAGAAATATCCGTGCCGCGCCCGGTTGGTTTGGCGCTCAGGATTTCGCGGATGATGCGCAAAATGTGTTGTTTCCCTTTTTGTGGCGGGATAAACAATTCGACACGGTCGGAAAAAAGCATGACCCCCACTTTGTCATTATTGGCGATGGCTGAAAATGCCAGGACGGCGCAAAGTTCTGTCAAATACTCTTCCTTGAATTGTGTGTGACTGCCAAAAACCGCTGAACCGCTTATATCCACCAACAGCATGACAATATTCTCCCGTTCTTCTTCAAACACTTTGACGAAGGCTTCGCCGGTGCGCGCAGTCACGTTCCAGTCAATCGCCCGCACATCGTCGCCGGGCTGATATTGCCGCACTTCGCTGAACGACATACCCCGACCTTTGAAGGCGCTGTGATAGCCGCCCGTGAAAAGGTGACTGCTCAGCCCCCGGGCTTTTATCTCGATTTTACGGACTTTTCTGAGAAGGTCGCTGGTTTCCATAGTGCTGCCAATCAGGGAATTACGACTGTGCCAAGGATTTTTCCGATAATATCTTCCTGCGTAATGTTTTCTGCCTGCGCCTCGTAGGTGAGGCCAATACGGTGGCGCAGTACGTCAGGACAAATAGCCCGAACGTCGTCGGGAGTCACATAGCTGCGGCGGTCGAGGAAAGCCATCGCCCGCGCTGCCCGTGCCAGGGAAAGGCTTGCACGGGGAGAAGCGCCGTAGCTGATGAGCGGCGCCAGATTTTGCAGGCCGAAACGTTCCGGATTGCGCGTGGCGAATACGATATCGAGGATGTACTGCTCGATTTTTTCGCTCAAATAAATTTTCGTTACAGCCTGCCGGGCGCGCAGCAGGGCCTCGACCGACACGACTTTATGCACGCCCATTTCTTCTTCATTCAAAAAACGCCGCATGATGCCGCGCTCTTCTTCCTGCGATGGATAGTTAATTTTTACCTTCAACAGAAAACGGTCTACCTGGGCTTCGGGAAGCGGGTAAGTGCCTTCCTGCTCGATGGGGTTTTGTGTGGCAAGCACCAGGAAAGGCTCTTCAAGCCGAAAGGTTTCGTTCCCAATCGTGACCTGACGTTCCTGCATGGCTTCGAGCAGGGCGCTTTGTACTTTGGCAGGGGCGCGGTTGATTTCGTCGGCCAAGACAAAATTGGCAAAAATCGGCCCTTTGCGCACGGTAAATTCACCTTTGGCGGGATTGTAAATTTGGGTGCCGAGCACGTCGGCTGGCAGCAGGTCGGGCGTGAATTGGATTCGCCTGAACGTAGCATCCACTGCCTGGGCTAAAGTTTTGATAGCCAGTGTTTTTGCCAGACCCGGCATGCCTTCGAGCAGAATGTGCCCTTTGGTGAGCAGGCCGATGAGCAAGCGCTCGATCATGCCTTGTTGACCCACAATCACCTTCGAGGTGGCTGCTATGAGTGGTTCGATAAATGCGCTTTCCGCCTGGACGTACCGGCCCAGCACTTCGGCTTCCGTATTTTGATTCATGGAAAAATGGTTAGTCAGTGCGATGCAATGCGCTAAGTAACGCAGACAGTCAGATTTTGGGGTATGCGGCAGTCTATTTTTTCGGAAGAGAGCGGTCTATTTTTTAGAATAAATAAAATAGGTGACAGTTGAAGGGGTCTCAGTTTCCCATTTTTGAAAACTATTTTGTTGCAAAATATTCTGCGTTTCAGCGTCGCAGCGTTGCTCCGTAAGCGCATAACGGGCGGATGCAAAATCGCGCGTAAGTTCCAGATGATGAAAACGTTGCAGGTAAGCGTGTGCGTGCAAATCGCTCATCAGGCGCTCACAAACGGCTACTTTTTCGCCTTTCGGAATTGTTTTTTGAATAAAGGGGATGGCTTCTTGCAAGGCTTTTTCCCGTGCGGGTTTTCCAAAAATAAAAACCAGATAAACGGCTAAAACGGCTGCTCCGGCAAATGAAAATATCCGCAGGCCGTTCAAAAAACGAGTGGTTTTTTCACCCGGGCTTGCCAGCCGGTCGTGCAGAACGGGCAGGCAAAAATAGCCTGCGGCCAGTGCGAACATGGGCAAACTTGGGATGATGTACATCCCGCTTTGACGGGCGCTGGCGATGAGCGGCAAGGTGCCGCAAAAGCCGAGCAACAAAAATAACAGACTGGTTTTGCGAGCCAAAAGTGAGGAATCGGGGGCGGGAGTTTGGCTTTTTTCCCTCCGAAGCGCGAAAAACAGAACAAGCATCAGCGCCGCCAGACCTGCCAGTTCTTTTGCCAGGATGACGAAAATTTTGAGTCGTGCCCAGCCAGCCAGCGCCGCGTCTTCCCGCGTACCAGAGATGACGACGCCGAGGCGTTTTTCCCAGTAATTTTCAAAATAAACCCGCGCTTCGGGGATGAGCGCAAGCATGAGGAGAAATAGACCGCCGGCGACGATTCCGACCCATGTCGACTGAAGAAATCCTCGCTTCCAATTCGCTTTTTCAAAAATGACGGTCAACAAAAAAGGCGCTGCGAGCGGGTACAACGCGACCGGGCCTTTGGTCATGAATCCGAGGTAAATAAACACGCCGGCAAGTGTCAGATTAAGCCAGGTTTTTTCCCGGAAGAAAGCGCCATTCAATGCAAAATACAGGGCTAATAAACAGAAGGTCAGCAGGTTATTATCCATCAGATTGTTCGGATTTCCCCAAATGACCGAAGGAATGAAGTACCAGAAAAACAGGGGGAACCAGCCGTATTTTTCCTGGAAAACGGAGCCGCGTAGCGGAATCTCCCACACCCGCGCGATAAGCCACGCATTGAGAATAAAAAGCAAAAAGGCGTACAGTTTTTCGACCCACCACGGGTCGCCTAACAGCCGGAAAAAACCAGCCTGAAGCCAAATCATCAGCGGTGGATTCTCGAAGTAGGGATTGCCGCTGGCAAAATCAATCCAGTAGCCAGTGGAAAAAAATGGCGCCCAGATTTGCCCCCGGCCTTCAGCCAGGTTGCGAGCCAGGGAGGAATAAAGCAGCCCGTCGCCGAACATACCAATCGTGACCAATCGTGGTAAAAACATGGCCGCAAGGAATAATCCGGTAAAAAGCCAAAGCGGGGAAAAGGCCGTCTTTTTCATGCGGCGAATGTAGGATGCTCCGCAAAAAAAATCCGCGCAGAGCGTAAACCCTGCGCGGACGTATATTTCAGAGGAAAGAAAAAAATTTAATTCAGCACGCCGGCATTCATGAGTTCTTCAATTTCTTCCGCTTCAATCGGGATGTTTTTGAACAAGTCAATCGGGCCATTGTCGGTGATGAGAATGTCGTTTTCGAGTCGGATACCGAGATTTTCATCCGGAATATAAATGCCTGGTTCACAGGTGAAGACCATGCCAGCACGGAAGGGTTCGTAGCGATGCATGAGGTCGTGCACGTCCAGACCGAGATGGTGGCTCGTGCCGTGCATGAAGTATTTTTTATAGGCGGGTTTGTCCTTGTCTTGCTTTTCGATGTCGTCGCGGCTGATAAGACCGAGGCCAAGCAATTCGCTTTCCATCACTTTTCCCACTTCTTTGTGGTATTCTTCGAGTGTGTTGCCGGGCACGAGCAAGGCTTTCGCCTCTTGCATGACGCGGTACACAGCATTGTAAACAGCGCGCTGGCGATCGGTGAACTGGCCATTTACCGGGATGGAGCGTGTGAGGTCGGCATTGTAATTAGCGTGTTCGCAACCGAAGTCCATAAGCAGTACGTCGCCGTCTTTGCACTGCTGGTTATTTTCGATGTAGTGCAGGACGCAGGCGTTTTTGCCGGAGGCGATGATGGGTGTGTAAGCATGCCCCGTTGTGCCACTTCGGATGAATTCGTGGATGACTTCAGCCTCCACTTCGTACTCCCACACACCGGGCCGCACAAAATCCAGCACCCGCCGGAAAGCGTTGCCGGTGACATCTATGCAGTGCTGAATGGCCTCCACTTCCCAGTGGCTTTTCACGGTCTGAAGTTTTTTCAAAATAGGCTGAGCACGGTGAAGGGTGTGGGCCGGATAGCGGTCGCGGATGTATTTGGCGTAGCGTAGATCGCGGGTCTCGACGGGCGAGAGATAACGGTCGTTTTCGTTGATATTCAGGTAGATACTTTCAGCCAGCAATATCATTTCGTTCACCACTTGCTCGGCTTCGTCGAGGAAATACACTTTTTCAATACCGGAGCTTTGTTTTGCTTCCTCTTTGGTGTATTTATGGCCTTCCCACACCGCGAGGTGTTCGTTGGTGCGACGGATGAGCAGCACTTCCTTGTGGCCTTCTTTCGGGCAGTCGGGAAAAAGCAGCAGCATCGTTTCCTCCTGGTCAATGCCTGAAAGCCAAAAAAGTCCCGCGTTTTGGCGGAAGGAGAAAAACTGATCGCCGGAGCGCGGCATTTGATCGTTCGAGTTGAAAATGGCGATGGCGCCGGGTTTCATTTCGCGGGTGAATCGCTTGCGGTTGTGCTGAAAAAGTTCAGGGCTGAGCGGTTTGTATTTCATAGCGAACAGGTGAACATGGTTAGGATTTACAAAAAAAATTTCGAGGCGAAAGAATGAGACTTTTGCCGATAAGTGCAAGCGACACCTTTATTAAAATTCAGGTTTGTCAGGATAAAGCCAAGCGAAGGCGCCGATTCTAATTTTTTTTCGCATCAAAATTTTACCCCACACCAAAAACATTACTTTTGCCGCACCCTGACGACGCGACAAATTTTCAACAAATCAAATTTTCAAAAAATGAATTTCCCTGCCAAGTACAGATACACGGAAGATCACGAGTGGGTTCACCTCGAAGGCGGCAACGTCGCGCTTGTTGGCATCACCGATTTTGCTCAAAGCGAACTGGGCGAACTGGTTTACATTGAAGTAGAAACGGTGGGCGACGTGCTGAACGCACACGAAATATTCGGTACGGTGGAAGCCGTGAAAACCACCAGCGACTTGTTCATGCCTGTAAAAGGCAAAGTGGTGGAATTCAACGCTGCCGTTGACGACGCGCGCGGCGGCAACCCTTCCCTTGTGAACGAAGACCCTAACGGCGATGGCTGGATTATAAAAATTGAAGTATCCGACCCCTCCGATCTCGACGCCCTGATGACTGCCGCCGAATACCAGAAGCATATCGGGAAATAATTGAAGCGACTGTTTTTTACGACGCTCCGACGCCGGTTTTCGTTTACTTTTGTGACGAAAACCGGCGTTTGCGTTTTAACACGCGCTGTTTTTCAGTGTTACAATAACTTAACCCCCACAAACGCACCACCTCGGTACTTTTGCAGATTATTTCAAAAATCATGTTGGAAAAAGTCAAACTGAGTATCGTCATCCCGACCAAAAACGAGGGAAAATACATCGGCCAAACTATTGGTCAGTTTGAAGAATATCTTGAAAAATACGACCTGGAAATCATCATTTCCGATGCCGACAGCCGCGACGAAACGGCAGCGGAGGTGCGGCGCTGGCAGGAAAAATTCGGAGAACGAGTCAAACTCGTGATCGGGCCTGCCAAACAAAACATCGCTATCGGGCGGAATCTGGGGGCAGTCGAAGCAAAAGGCGAATTGCTGTTTCACACAGACGCCGATGTGCGTATTCCCAACAAAGACAGGTTTTTCCAGACCGTTTTTGCCAAATTCGACAAGTCGGACATCGTAGCGGCTACTGTCCCGATTTGGGTGTACCCCGAAGAGTCAGGCTTGCCCGATCGGCTTTACCATATTTTGATGAATGCGGTTATCAGGCTCTCGTTCACGGTAGGCGTTTACCTTGCGAAAGGGGAGTGTCAGTTGGTGCGGCGTTCGATATTTGAGAAAATAAAAGGCTACAATGAAACCATCGTGGCGGGCGAGGATTGTAACCTGTTTTACCGCCTGCACAAAGAGGGGCGAATCGGATATTTTTATCGGCTGGCAGTGCATCATTCGCCGCGCCGTTTTCGAGAATACGGTTATATTCGATTGAGCCTGATTTATTTGCGCGAAGGTTTGTCTTTGTTGTTTTTGCGGAAATCCTACATGAAAGAGTGGACTCCGGTGCGTTGATTTTTGCGATTGTCAACAAAGGGCGTACTTTGAGCGTTCTTGATTCTCAAAACAAAATCCGCACGAAACACCTATGTCTCCCGAGTCCTTTCGCCCGACGGATAATCTTCGCTACGATGCCCCTGCTGCCCTTGTCGTTTTTTTAGTGGCATTGCCACTTTGCTTAGGAGTGGCGCTGGCTTCTGGTGTTCCGCTTTTCTCAGGTATTATTGCCGGCGCCATTGGCGGTATTGTTGTTGGCCTCATCAGTCGCTCACCTTTGAGCGTGAGTGGCCCGGCGGCAGGGCTGACGGTGATAGTTTTGGGAGCGGTGCAGTCACTGCCTTCTTTTGAAGTGTTTTTGCTGGCGGTGTTTTTGGGTGGCGTTTTTCAGATTTTGCTTGGGAGCATTAAGGCGGGAATTATAGGTGATTTCATCCCGTCTTCTGTCATCAAAGGGATGCTTGCCGCCATCGGGTTGATCCTGATTTTGAAGCAGGTACCCCATGCCGTAGGGTATGACCGTGACCCGGAAGGTGATTTTGCTTTCCAACAAACTGACGGTGAAAATACGTTTTCCGCTTTGTGGTCCATGCTCGACCGGCTCACCCCCGGAGCAATTATTATCGCAGTTATCAGCCTGATTTTTTTGTTTTGGTGGGATTCGTCGTCGTTTCGGAAAAAGCGGTCGTGGCTTCAATATTTACCCGGGCCGCTTTTGGTTGTCGTCTTTGGCGTTGTGGCCAATGTCGTTTTTCAAATGTTTTTCCCGGCCTTGGCTATCAGTTCCGAACACCTCGTTTCAATTCCGGTATCTACATCTTTCAATGATTTTTTAGGGCAGTTCAAGTTTCCTGATTTTAGCTATATTTTTCACAAAGAGGTTTGGACTACGGCGATTACGTTGGGGATGGTAGCCAGTATTGAAACATTGCTCAGCATCGAGGCAATTGACAAACTCGACCCGTATAAACGTATTACCCCTACCAACCGCGAACTTTTGGCACAGGGTATCGGCAACATGACTGCGGGTCTGATAGGTGGAATGCCCGTCACTTCGGTTATCGTGCGCAGCTCTGCCAATGTTAGTTCCGGCGCCCGGACGCGCATGTCTACTGTTTTGCATGGTACGTTGTTGATTGTGTCTGTGATAGTTATTCCGGCTTTGCTCAATAAGATTCCGCTGGCTGCTCTGGCTGCCGTATTGATTTCAGTGGGTTACAAGCTCACCAAGCCACAGATTTTTATTGATAAATACGAAAAAGGCTGGGCGCATCTGGTGCCTTTCGTTGTGACGATTGTTGCCATTCTCCTTACCGATTTGCTTGTAGGGATCGGGGTAGGACTTTTTGTAGCGGGAGGATTTATTTTTTACAGCAATTTTCATTCTGCCATTTTGCATGTCCATGAAGATGACAAGCATTTGATTCGCTTCAAAAAAGACATGTCCTTCATTCATAAATTTGAATTGAAGCGGATTTTTGAGAAAATCCCCGACGGCAGCGATGTCGTGATTGATGTGAGTCGTACAGGTTTTATTGATTACGACAATGCAGAAATCATCAATGAATACATCGAATCGGCGCACTACAAAGATATCAAAGTTTCTGTCCGGCGTTTGGAAGGGCAGGCAGCACAAATCATAAAAACAAACGAATCATGAAACAGTACGAACGTCTACTTCTCGAAAACAAAGCATGGGCTCAGGAAAAAAAGATGGAAGACCCTCAATTCTTCGAGCGTCTTGTCAATATCCAGCGCCCGGATTTTCTCTGGATAGGTTGCTCAGATAGCCGGGTACCCCCTGACCAGATTACCCAGACGCAGCCAGGTGAAATTTTTATCCACCGCAACGTAGCAAATTTAGTGGTGCATACCGATTTGAATATGCTTAGCGTACTTCAGTACGCAGTGGAAGTCCTCGAGGTCAAACACGTTGTTGTCTGCGGACACTACGGCTGTGGCGGTGTCAAAGCTGCTATGACACGCCATTCGTATGGTATTATCAACAAGTGGCTGCGCAACATTAAGGACGTATATCGTTTTTATCAATCAGAGATAGACGCCCTCCCGACAGAACAAGAGCGCGTTGACCGCCTTATCGAACTGAATATAAAGACACAAGTGCTAAATCTGGCAGAGACTTCCATTGTGCAATCGGCCTGGAAACATCATAATCGTCCGCATTTGCACGGCTGGGTTTATGGCCTCGAGGATGGACTTATCAAGCCCCTTACAAGTATGGAACCCAATACGCCGTTGCCTTATCCAGTGTACCAGTACGATAATTTGTAAAAAAAAATAGCGCCGCCAGTTTCCGTAACGAGCTGCGCTTTTGCTGTATGCCAATTATTGACCTTGACCCAGGGTGAATCCCGGCTCGCCGTCGAAAGTGTAGAGATGTTCGGTTTTGATAACGTC
>Ga0209172_10001247_pt1 | contig 56211 bp, 58 predicted proteins | sample LarsenN4metaG_FD_184113 | JGI IMG/M metagenome (GOLD analysis project Ga0209172, IMG submission 184113) | Hot spring sediment bacterial and archeal communities from British Columbia, Canada, to study Microbial Dark Matter (Phase II) - Larsen... ...
CCCCGCTGTTCCGCGAGGTGCTGCGGACGCGCAGGGACGCGGCGCTGCGCGAGTTCCTGGCCGCGTATCCGACCGACTACGATCCGGCCCGTGTCCGTGAGATCGTGACCTCGCCCCCGGGAGAGATCCAGCACCGGTTGCTCCGCCTGCTGCGGGCCTTCTACGGGAAGGTCTATCAACCGGGGGAGGAGCACGTGACGGGCCTGCTGCGCGACGACGCCGAGTCGAAGACAGCCATGCTGGCGGTCCTCCAGCCCGAGGACGTCATCGAGCGGGCCACCGGCGGACTGGCCTTCAGCCCGGATGCGGAGATCGCCCGGGTGATCCTGGCCCCGTCGTACTTCTTCCGCCCCTACAACATCATCAGCGAGTATCCGGGCGTCCGCCTGTTCGTCTATCCGGTGGCCCTGGGCCCCGGGGACGGCACGTCGCCCACGCACGAACTGTCGCGCCTGTTCAAGGCGCTGGGCGATGAGACGCGCCTGCGCATCCTGCAGATGCTGGCCGAGCGCGAGATGTACCTGCAGGAGATCGCCAACCGGCTGGGGGTCACGCACGTCACCACCATCCATCACCTGGCCCAGCTCCGCGCCGCCCAGCTCGTGCGGGTCGTGGATCGCGGGAATCTGAAGTACTACCAGCTGCGCCGCGACTCCGTCCAGCAGGCCGGGACGCGTCTGGTCGACTTCGTGAGCCCACAGCAGGGGGGACGATGAAGACCTTGGACCGCCGGAACATCGATGTGCTGGTGCACGACCGCGAGGTGCTCACCGTCGAGCAGGCCGCGGAATACCTGCAGATCCATAAGGTGACGATCTACAAGTACATCCGCTCCGGCGTGCTGCCCGCGGCGAAACTCGGCAAGGTGTACCGGATCTTCCGCCGCGACCTCGAGGCCCTGGTCGAATCCTCCCGGACCTCCGGCAAGGAGGTCGGGATGCGATGACGGCAGGGCGATGATCACCCCGGGCCGGCCGCTGGCGCTCGGGCGCCCCGCGACGTTTGCTGCGCTCCGGCACCCCAACTACCGGCTGTTCTGGACCGGCATGGTGGTCTCGCTGGTGGGGATGTGGGTGCAGTCCACCGCCACGAGCTACCTCGTCTGGGAGCTGACCCGCTCGCCGTTCGCCACGAGCATGACCGCGCTGTTCTTCGGGCTGCCCAGCATGGCGCTGTCGCTGTTCGGCGGCGTGGTCGCCGACCGCGTGGACCGGCGCCGGCTGCTCCTGGTAACCCAGGGGATCTTCATGCTTTCCGCCGTGGCGCTGGCGGGCCTGACCTTCAGCGGCCTCGTGCGGGTCTGGCACATCTACCTGCTCGCCCTGATCAACGGCACCGTGATGGCGTTCGACGCGCCCACCCGGCAGGCGATGATCCCGTCGCTCGTGGACCGGGAGGACCTGACCAACGCCATCGCCCTGAACTCCGCGGCGTTCAACGGCAGCCGCGTGATCGGGCCGACCATCGGAGGCATCCTCTACGCCTCCGCCGGGCCGGCCTGGTGCTTCGGCCTCAACGCCGTGACGTATCCGGCCATTCTCGTGGCCCTGTACTTCATCCGGCCGGTGTCCGCGGCCGTGCACCGGCTCACCAACCCCTGGCGCGAGCTGCGCGAGGGCGTGGAGTATGCGGCGCGGACCCATCTCATCCGCGGGCTGCTGCTCATGGTGGCGCTGGCCGGGACGTTCGCCTTCACCTACGTCGTGCTGATGCCGGTCATCGCCAGCCGGGTGCTCGGCGGGGGACCGAGAGAGAACGGGTTCCTCATCGCCTCGGCGGGGGTCGGTGCCACCATCGGGGCCCTCAGCGTGGCCACGCTCGGGACGCCGCGGCGGCCCGGCCGGTTCATGGTCGTCTTCGGCGGGCTCGCCTCCGCCGGATTGGTGACCCTGGCCACATCGCGCGACCTTGCGCTGGCCATGGCGCTCATCGCGTTCACGGCCGGCTCCATCATGGGGTTTCTCTCCATCGCCAACTCCACCATCCAGGCCTACGTGCCCGATGCCCTGCGGGGCCGGGTGATGAGCATCTACACGCTGGCCCTCATCGGCAGCGGGCCGCTGAACGCGCTGCTGGCGGGGACGCTGGCCAATGCCCTGGGGACGCCGATGGCCATCGCCATCAGCGGGGCGCTCATGGGCATCGCCGTCGTGGTGATCGCGTCGCTGCACCGGAGGTTGCTCACCCTGGACACGGTCGAAGATGCGCCGCCCACGCAGGCGCTGGTGCCGGCCCCAGAACCTGTCTCCACGCGGGTACTCGAGGGCTTCGCAACCCGGTCCGGACCGAGTTCAACCAACCCACGTGGGCTCTAGACAGATCTTCCGAAGCCGCGCGCACAACGGCCACGAGGCGGAGTGCTACTTCGTTCGGCCGGTCACCTTCCGCCACAGCCAGAGGATGGGATCGTAGTAGTTGTCCACCACCCGCTCCTTGAGCGGGATGATCCCATTGTCGGTGATGTGGATCTTCTCCGGGCAGACGTCGCTGCAGCACTTGGTGATGTTGCAGAAGCCCAGTCCCGCCTGCTCCCTGATCAGGGCCGTCCGGTCGGCCGTGTCCCAGGGGTGCATGTCCAGGTTGGCCAGGTGGATGAAGAAGCGCGGCCCGGAGAACGCCGGCTTGTTCTCGGGATGGTCGCGGATGACGTGGCAGACGTTCTGGCAGAGGAAGCACTCGATGCACTTGCGGAACTCCTGGATGCGCTCCACGTCCTCCTGATACATGCGCCGCTTCCCGTCCGGATCTTTGGGCCCGGGGGCAAACGGCGGGATCTCCTTGGCCTTTGCGTAGTTCCAGGAGACGTCGGTGACGAGGTCCTTGATCAGCGGGAAGGTCTTCATCGGGGCGACGGTGACGGGGCCCTCCTCGGGCAGCTCCTCCAGGCGCGTCATGCACGTCAGCACCGGGCGGCCGTTGACCTCCGCGCTGCACGAGCCGCACTTCCCGGCCTTGCAGTTCCAGCGGATGGCGAGATCCGGGGCCTGCGCGGCCTGCGCCTGGCGGAGCGCGTCGAGGACCACCATCCCCGGCGCCGGCTCGACCTCGTACTCCTGGAACGCGCCCCCCGCGCGCGTGCCGCGCCAGACGCGCAGCGTCACCTTGTCACCGGCCTTCATCACGTGACCTCCAGCAGGGCCCGCAGCTCGGCGGGCATCTCGGGGATGGGCACCCGGTCCAGCACCAGCTCGCCGCGGAGCTTCCGCACGACGACGTTGACCCGCCCCCACTCGGGGTCGGTCTGGGGATAGTCCGTCCGGCTGTGGCCGCCGCGCGTCTCCCTCCGTTCCAGCGCCGCCCGGGTGACGACCTCCGCTACGGTGAGCATGGAGTACAGGTCGCGGGTGGCGTGCCAGCCGGGGTTGTACTCCCGCGGCCCTTCCGCGCGAACGGCGCGGGCGCGGATCTTGAGCGCGTCGATCTTCGTCAGCGCGGCGCGCATCCCGGCCTCGTCCCGGTAGATGCCCACATGCTCCTGCATGACCTCCTGCAGATCGGCCTGGATCGCGTACGGGCTCTCCCCGCCGGACGCCGCGAAGGGAGCCAGGAGGTCCTGCGCGGCGTCGTCGATCTGCTCCGCGGCGGGCGCGGCCCCGCCGGCGGTCCGCGCGTACTGGGCGGCGTAGAGTCCGGCCCGGCGGCCGAAGACGAGGATGTCGGTGAGCGAGTTCCCGCCGAGCCGGTTCGCGCCGTGCAGGCCGGCGGCGAGCTCGCCCGCCGCGAAGAGCCCCGGGACGGTGCCGGCTTCGGTCTCGGGATCCACCCGGACGCCGCCCATGCTGTAGTGGCAGGTCGGGTAAACCTCCATCGGCTCCCTGGTGATGTCCACCCCGGCCAGCTCCATGAACTGGTGATACATGGAGGGGAGGCGCTTCCGGATGTAGTCGGGGGAGCGGCGCGTGGCGATGTCCAGGAACACCCCGCCGTGCGGGCTGCCGCGGCCGGCCTTGACCTCGGCGTAGATGGCGCGGGTGACCTCGTCCCGCGGGATGAGCTCGGGCGGGCGCCGGTTCTTCTTGTCGGTGTACCAGCGGTCGGCCTCGGCCTCGGTCTCCGCCGTCTCCTCCTTGAAGAACTCGGGGATGTGGTCGAACATGAACCGGCGGCCCTCCGAGTTGCGCAGCACCCCGCCGTCCCCGCGCACGCCCTCGGTGACGAGGATCCCGCGCGCCCCCGGGGGCCAGACCATCCCCGTGGGGTGGAACTGGACCATCTCGGTGTCGATGAGGTCGGCGCCCGCGTCCAGCGCGAGGGCGATCCCGTCGCCGGTGGACTCCCATGACATGGACGTGTACTTCCAGACTTTGCCGAACCCGCCCGTGGCCAGCACGACCGCCTTCGTCCTGAAGACGAGGAACTCGCCGGTGTCGCGGCGGTACCCGAAGGCCCCGGCGATGCGGCCGGCGTCGGTGAGCAGGCGCGTGACGGTGGTCTCCATGAAGACGTCCACGCCCATGTGGATAAGTTTGTACTGCAGGGTCCGGATGATCTCCAACCCCGTGCGGTCGCCGACGTGGGCCAGCCGGGCGTAGCGGTGGCCCCCGAAGTCGCGCTGCGAGATCAGCCCCGCGGGCGTGCGGTCGAAGACCGCGCCGTACTCCTCGAGCTCGAGGACGCGGTCGGGCGCTTCCCTCGTGTAGATCTCCACCATGCGCCAGTTGTTGAGCAGCTTACCGCCGCGCATCGTGTCGCGGAAGTGCACCTGCCAGGTGTCCTCCGGCCACACGTTGCCCAGCGCCGCGGCCGCGCCGCCTTCGGCCATGACCGTGTGGGCCTTGCCGAGCAGCGACTTGCAGACCAGCGCGGTGCGCGCGCCCTGCGCGGCGGCCTCGATGGCGGCGCGCAGCCCCGCCCCGCCCGCGCCGATGACGACGACGTCGTAGTCATGTGCCGCATACGGGGTGGCCATCACAACAACCTCACGTCGGCGAAGGTGCCCAGCGCCAGCAGGTAGATGTAGAGATCGGCCAGCACGATCGTGCCCAGGGCCAGCCAGAACCACAGGCCGTGGTGGACGTTGAGCGCGCTCACCCAGCGCCACAGCGTCCGCCGGACCGGCGCCCGCGAGAACGTGTTCACGGCCCCGCCGCAGGCGTGCCGGCAGGCGTGACAGCTGAAGGTGTACAGCGAGAGGAACGTCGCGTCGGCCAGGATGATGAGGGAGCCGAGCCCCAGGCCCACGCCGTCCTCGAACCGGAAGGCCAGCGCCACGTCGTACCAGTGGATGGCCACGATGGGGAGGACGAGCCAGAAGAAGTACCGGTGGATGTTCTGCAGCACCCACGGGAACCGCGTCTCCCCCGTGTAGGCGGCGGCCCGGTCGCGCACGGCGCAGGCCGGCGGCGCCCAGAGCACCGACCGGTAGTAGGCTTTGCGCGCGTAGTAGCAGGACAGGCGGAATCCCAGCGGCACCCAGACGATCAACAGCGACGGGGTCAGCCGCCACCAGGGGCCGAAGACCGTCGCCAGCGGATGGGCGCAGTTGGCGGCCAGGCACGGCGAGTAGAACGGCGAGATGTACGGCGCCGCGTAGTAGTGGGCGTTCATGAAGGCCCGCCAGGTCGCGTAGATCACGAAGATGCCCAGGCCGATGAGGATGGGGAGGATCTCCCGCGCCCAGGGATCGCGGCGCAGCGTCGCGGCCGCGTGCGGGCCGGCGGACGGCCCCGCGGGCGGCCGGGCGGCCGTCCCCACCGCGCCTCGTTCGTCTCGCAGGATCCTCCGCAGCATCTACCCGCCTCCTCCGCCGCCGTGCAGCCCGGGTTCGGTCATGCGTTCCGCGTTGAGGATCTCGTCGAGCTGCTCGGCCGTGAGCGTGGTCTCTTCCCGGGCGACCTCCCGGATGGTCCGGCCCGTGGCGGCCGCCTTCTTGGCGATCTCCGCCGCCTGGTCGTAGCCGATGATGGGCGCGAGCGCGGTGGCCAGCATGAGGCCCTGCTCCACCAGTCCGGCGGCCCGCGGGGTCGCCGTCAGTCCGGCCACGCACTGCACCGCGAAGTTCGTCGATTCCGCGGCCAGCAGGTCGATGGACCACAGGAGGTTGTGCGCCATCAGCGGCATCATCGTGTTGAGCTCGAAGGCGCCCCACTGGTTGCCCAGCCCCACGACGAGGTCGTTGCCCTGGACCTGGGCGCAGGCCTGGATGACCGATTCAGCGATGACCGGGTTGACCTTGCCCGGCATGATGGACGATCCGGGCTGGACCGCCGGCAGGGCGAGCTCGCCGAGCCCGGCCCGCGGCCCGCTGCCCATCCACCGGATGTCGTTGGCGATCTTCATCAGCGCGGTGGCGTACGCCCGCAGCACGCCGGAGGCGAAGACCAGCGCGTCGAGCGCCGATTGCGCCTGGAAGTGGTTCGTGGTCTCGCGGATCTCGACGCCCAGCCGGGCCGACAGCCAGGCGCAGGCCCGGCTCGCGTACTCGGGATGGGTGTTGGTCCCGGTGCCCACGGCCGTGCCGCCCAGGGGGACTTCGCGGAGCTCGTCAAGGGCCAGGCGCAGCCGCCGGATGCCGCGGTCGACCTGCCCGGCGTAGCCTTCGAACTCCTGGCCGAGCCGGATGGGCGTGGCGTCCATGAGATGCGTGCGGCCGGTCTTGACGATGCCCCAGAACTCCTTCGACTTCGTCAGCAGGGTCCGTTCCAGGTGGAGCATCGCCGGGATGAGCTGCTCTTGGATCGTGGTCACCGCGGCGAGATGGATGGCCGTGGGGATGACGTCGTTGCTGGACTGGCAGAGGTTGACGTGGTCGTTGGGGTGGACGAGCTTGCTCCCGCGCGCCCCGCCGAGGAGCTCCGTGGCCCGGTTGGCGATGACCTCGTTGGCGTTGGTGTTCGTCGACGTCCCGGATCCCGTCTGGTAGATGTCCAGCGGGAACTGGTCGTCCCACTTCCCTTCGGCCACCTCGCCCGCGGCGGTGACGATCGCCTCGCCGATCCGCCGATCGAGGAGCCCCAGGTCCATGTTCACGTAGGCGGCCGCCAGCTTGATCAACCCCAGGGCTCTGATGAACGGCCGCGAGAAGCGCAGCCCGCTGATGGGGAAGTTGCGGATGGCGCGCGCCGTGCTGGCCCCGTAGTAGACGTCGGCCGGGACCTCCATCTCGCCGAGCGAGTCGCGTTCCGTCCTGGTCTTGCGCGTCTCTGTGGCCACTGGCTGCCCTCCCCTCTAATCCGCGATCCCGCCGCGGCCCCCGATGTCGACCTGCATGTCTTCCAGATGGCGCCTCAGCGCCCGGCGTGCCGCGACCGGCTGCCGGCGTCGGACGGCCGCCAGGATCTGCCGGTGGAAGCGCAGCGCCTTGCGCGGGGTGGCCGTGCGGCGGCCGGTCTTCTCGCGCGCCTGCAGCCACATCTCGTTGAGGTGGCGCATCGCGCTGACGAGCATCATGTTCCCGGTGGCCTCGGCCAGCAAGGCGTGGAACTGGAGATCGCCGGCAACGTCGTGCTTGCCCGCGTCCAGCTCGGCCTCGCGATCGGCCAGCGCCTCCTCGAGCGCGTCGAGGTCGTCCTTCGTGGCCCGCCGGGCGGCCAGGTGGACGATCCCTTCCTCCAGGATCCGCCGGGCCTCGACGAGGTCGAGCAGGGCGGTGCGCTCGGAGAGGAGACCGTACATCGACGGGTCCAGCGGGGTGGGCGGAGTGGTGGCCACGAACGTGCCTTCGCCGGGGCGGACGTCGACGACGCCGATATAGTGGAGGACGCGCAGCGCTTCGCGCACCGAGGCGCGGCTGACGGAGAGGGCGTCGGCCAGCTCGCGTTCGCCGGGCAGGCGGTCTCCGGGCGACAGGTGCTGGGCCCCGATCAGGTCCTGGATCTGGCGCACAATCCCCTCATAGAGGCGGCTGCGCCGGATTGGCTGAAAGAGCGGCGGTCGGGTGCGCGAAGGCATCCTTGGGCTGGTGGTCAGGCCACCAATCCACTATAATCCTAGGCGGGCGAACATCCATCGTCAAGCCGTCGCGAGGCCCGGAAGGGCCGGAGCGACCGCAGTCGTATTGGCGGGAACTCGGCCTGTGGTGCAATGTTTTACCTGGTAGTGTACTGTTAGGACGGGTCAGGCAGATCTGACCTGCCGTCATGAGCACACCCCGCGAATCCGCATCCCCTGGAGGTAGATCCATGGTCACCCTGGAGACGCTGACCCCTCCGAAGGAAGGGCAGCGCATCGAGATCCGCGACGGTGGGCTGCGCGTGCCCGACCAGCCCATCATCCCCTTCATCGAGGGCGACGGCACGGGCCCCGACATCTGGCGGGCCAGCCAGCGCATCTTCGACGCCGCGGTGAAGGCGGCTTACGGCGGCAGGCGCCGCATCGTCTGGTTCGAGGTCTACGCGGGCGAGAAGGCCAACCAGGCCTTCGGCTCCTGGCTGCCCGAAGACACGCTGCGCGCCTTCCAGCACTACGTCGTCGGGATCAAGGGCCCGCTGACGACGCCGATCGGCGGGGGGTTCCGCAGCCTGAACGTGGCGCTGCGCCAATTGCTCGATCTCTACGCCTGCGTCCGCCCGGTCCGGTGGTTCGAGGGCGTGCCCAGCCCCGTGAAACATCCCGAGCGTGTGGACATCATCATCTTTCGCGAGAACTCCGAGGACATCTACGTGGGCCTCGAGCATCCCAGCGGCTCGCCCGAAGCGCGCAAGCTCATCGAGTTTGTGCGCAGCGAGTTCGGCTGGAAGGTGCGCGACGACGCCGGCGTCGGGCTGAAGCCGATGAGCCCCTTCGGGACGAAGCGGCTCGTGCGCAAGGCCATCCGTCACGCCATCGACCACGGCCGCAAGTCGGTGACCTTCGTCCACAAGGGCAACATCATGAAGTACACGGAGGGGGCCTTCGCCAAGTGGGGGTATGAGCTCGCCCGCGAGGAGTTCGCCGATCGCACCGTGACCTGGGACGAGGTGCAGAAGGCCCACGGCGGGCAGACCCCGGCGGGCAAGATCCTCCTCCAGGACTATATCGCCGACGTGACGTTCCAGCACATGCTCACGCGGCCGCGGGACTTCGACGTCATCGCCACGGGCAACCTCAACGGCGATTACCTCTCGGACGCCGTCGCCGCGCAGGTGGGCGGCATCGGCATGGCGCCCGGCGCGAACATCAGCGACTTCCACGCCATCTTCGAGGCGACGCACGGCACGGCGCCCAAGTACGCCAATCTCGACAAGGTGAACCCCGGCTCGCTCACGCTGTCCGGCGTGATGATGCTGGAGTACCTGGGCTGGGGCGAGGCGGCCCAGCTCATCACGCGCGGGCTGGAGGCGACCTTCAAGCAGAAGACCGTCACCTACGACCTGGCCCGGCTCATGGACGGGGCGAAGGAAGTGAAGACGTCCGAATTCGCCACGGCGGTCATCGAGAACATGGGGTAGCGGTCGCCGCCGGGCCCGACGGGCCGCGGCGACCGCGGTGAGCGGTCGAGCACGCCGGTACGCGGAAGGAGACACCGACATGGGACGCCGTCCGAAGGTGACCATCGTAGGCGCGGGGATGGTCGGCCACACCGCCGCGCAGTGGCTGGCGGTTGACGAGGCGGCCGATCTGGTGCTCGTCGATATCATCGAGAAGATGCCGATGGGGAAGGCGCTCGACCTCCAGCAGTCCGCGCCCGTGCGGGGCGTGGACGTCACGGTGGTGGGGAGCAACGGCTACGCCGAGACGGAAGGCAGCGACGTCGTTGTGATCATCGCCGGCATCGCCCGGAAGCCCGGGATGACGCGCGAGCAGCTCATCGGCACCAACGCCGGCATCGTGCGCGGCGTGGTCGAGCAGGTGGTGCGCTACTCCCCCGACGCGGTGCTCGTCGTCGTGACGAATCCGCTGGACGCCATGACCTACCTCACCTACAAGATCTCCGGCTTCCCGCGCGAGCGCGTGATCGGCGAGTCGGGGGCCCTGGACGGGACGCGGTTCCGGACGTTCATCGCCCGCGAGGTCGGGGTCTCCAGCGCCGACGTGCAGGGCATCGTCATCGGCGCGCACACCGACAAGGACATGGTGCCGCTGGCGCGCTTCGCCCAGGTGGGCGGCATTCCCCTCAGCCACCTGCTCCCGGCCGACCGGGTGGAGGCCATCGTGGCCCGCACGCGGCGGGGCGGGGCGGAGATCACCGAGCTCATGGGCACGAGCGCGTTCTTCGCGCCCGGCGCCGCCATCGCGCAGATGGTCGGCGCCATCGTGCGGGACCGGAAGCGCCTCATCCCGTGCAGCGTCTACCTGGACGGCGAGTACGGGGAGCGCGACGTCTGCATCGGCGTGCCGGTGGTGCTCGGCGCCGGCGGCGTGGAGCGCGTCATCGAGCTGCCGCTCGACGAGACGGAGCGCGCGGCCTTCGCCGCCTCCGCGGCCGCGGTGCGCGAGATGCTCGGGGCGCTGGCGCTGTAGCCCGCGGGCAGGCCATGGTCATCCGGCCGGTCGTCCTCGACGGGACGGTGGTCCGCCTGGAGCCCCTGTCGCTGGATCACCTGCCGGGCCTCATCGAGATCGGGTTGGAGCCCGAGCTCTGGCGGTGGACCACGCAGGTCGTCCGTACACCCGAGGAGATGGAGACCTACGTGCGGGGCGCCCTGGCCGAGCAGGAGGCGGGGCGGGCGCTGCCCTTTGCCACCATCGAGCAGGCGTCGGGGCGCGTGGCCGGAAGCACGCGCTTCGCCGCGATCGAGCCCGCGCACCGCCGGGTCGAGATCGGCTGGACCTGGCTGGCCTCCCGCTGGCAGCGCACCGCCATGAACACCGAGGCGAAGTACCTCATGCTGCGCCACGCCTTCGAGCAGTGGGGCTGCGTCCGCGTGGAGTTCAAGACCGACGTGCGCAACACGCGCTCGCGACAGGCGCTGCTGCGCATCGGCGCGAAGGAAGAGGGGACCCTGCGCAGCCACATCATCACCGCGACCGGGCGGATCCGCGACACCGTGTACTTCAGCGTCCTCGCATCCGAATGGCCGGCCGTCCGGGCGGCGCTGGAAGCCAAACTGCACACCCGAGGATGAGATGAAGCTCCACGAGTACCAGGCCAAGGACCTCTTCCGCGCCCACCGCATCCCCGTGCAGAACGGGACCGTCATCGAGCGGGCGGACGAGATCGACGCGGTGTCCCTGCCGTACCCCCTCGTGCTCAAAGCCCAGGTGCTCGTGGGCGGACGGGGCAAGGCCGGCGGGATCAAGCTGGCCGCCACGCCCGAGGACGCGCGGCGGCACGCCGCGGCGATCCTGGGGATGTCCATCAAGGGCGAGACCGTCCGCCGCCTGCTCGTGGCGGAGGCGGTGGACATCGCCGCGGAGTACTACCTGGCCTTCATCGTGGACCGCGGCGCGCGGGCGCTGTCCGCCATCGCGTCCGCCGCCGGCGGCATCGACATCGAGGACGTGGCCCGCACCGCTCCGGAGAAGATCGCCAAGGCGGCCGTCGATCCCTTTCTCGGATTCCGTCCCTTCCACGCGCGCGAGCTCGGCCGCCGGCTGGGCCTGAGCGGCGCGCTGCTGGGCGACTTCGTCACCGTGGCCACCGCGCTGTACCGGCTGTGCGAGGGCGAGGACGCGGAGCTGGCCGAGATCAATCCGCTGGCCGTCGTGAGCGGCCGCCTGCTGGCCGTCGACGCGAAGGTGATCATCGACGACAACGCGGTCTTCCGCCACGCGGAGCTGCCCACGAACGAGGAGATGACCGAGCTGGAGCGCGCGGCGCGGGCCGGCGGCCTGTCCTACGTGGAGCTGGACGGCGATATCGCCATCATCGGCAACGGCGCCGGGCTGGTGATGTCCACGCTCGACATGGTGGCGCACTTCGGCGGCGCTCCGGCCAACTTCCTCGACGTGGGCGGCGGCGCGACCGAGGCGAACATGCGCCAGGCCATCGACATCGTGGGGCGCAAGCCCGGCGTGCGCGTGTTGTTCGTCAACATCTTCGGCGGCATCACCCGGTGCGACGACATCGCCCGCGGCATCGCCGCCAACCGGCCGGCCCTGCCGCTGGTCGTGCGCCTCACGGGCACCAATGAGGACGAGGGGCGCCGCATCCTCAAGGACGCGGGGTTCGACGCCTTCGTCGAGCCGGAGTCGGCGGCGCAGCGGGCGGTCGCCCTGGCCGGAGGGGGGGCGTGAGGCGGGGCCCGGCCCTGCGCGCCGCGGTGCTGGCCGCGGCGTGCGCGCTCGTCCTGGCGCTCCCGCCGGGGACCGCCGCCCAGGACGCCGCGGGGGTCCGCTACGTCATCATCCTCAGCGTCGACGGCCTGCGGCCCGACGCGCTGCGCCCCGCCATGCCCGCGGCGCTGCTCGACGGGGCGGCGGTCACGTGGCAGGCCCGGACCATCCTGCCCAGCGTCACGTTGCCCGCGCATACCTCGATGCTGACCGGCGTGCCGCCCTCCGTCCATCAGATGCTGGCTAATACGTGGCGGAGCTCCCAAGGGTATGTGAAGGTCCCGACGGTCTTCTCCGTCGTGACGGACTCGGGGCGGCGCGCGGCGATGTTCGTGACGAAAGCGAAGCTCCTCTATCTGGCCCGCCCGGGCACGGTGGCCCGCGCCGAGTTCCTGGTGTACCCGCGCTACGATCAGACCGCGGCCGTGCGTGAGGGGGTGCGGTACCTGGCCACCGCCCAGCCGCACCTGCTCTTCATCCACGTCGCGGATCCCGACGATGTCGGTCACCGGGACGGCTGGATGTCGGGGCCGTATCTGGAGGTGGTCCGCAAGGTTCCGGCCACCATCGCGATGGTGCTGGACACGCTGCGGCGGATGTCCGCCACGGACCGCAGCCTCGTCATCGTCACCGCCGACCACGGCGGGCACGGGCGGAGCCACGGCTCGGACCGGCCGGAGGACGTCCTGATCCCCTGGCTGGCGTTCGGCGCCGTCCCGCCCGGCCCCATCGCGGATTCGGTCGTCACCTACGACACCGCCGCCACCGCGGTCGCCGCGCTCGGCCTTCCTGTGCCGGCGGGCTGGGCGGGGCGGCCGGTGGTGCAGATCAGGAAGTAGGAGATGAGCCGTGAGCGTCCTCATTGACCGGAGCACGCGCGTGCTGGTGCAGGGGATCACAGGGTATCAGGGCGAGTTTCACACCGCGCTGATGCGGGAGTTCGGCACCCAGGTGGTCGCCGGGACGACGCCGGGGAAGGGCGGGCAGCGCGCGGACGGCGTGCCGGTCTTCGAGACGGTCGCCGAGGCCGTCCGAGAGACCGGCGCCAACGCGTCGTGCAGCTTCGTGCCGGCGCGCTTCGCCGCCGACGCGGCGCTGGAGGCCGTCGAGGCCGGGCTGAATCCCGTCGTGATCATCACGGAAGGGATCCCCGTCCACGACGCCCTGCGCATCGTGCGCTACGCGCAGCAGAAGGGCGTCCGCGTGGTGGGCCCGAACTGCCCGGGGCTCACGTCGCCCGGGCGGTCGAAGATCGGCATCATGCCCAACGACCTCTTCAAGGAAGGTCCGGTCGGCGTGCTCTCGCGCAGCGGCACGCTGACCTATGAGATCGTGGCGGGGCTCACCGCCCGCGGGATCGGCCAGACGACCGCGCTGGGCCTGGGCGGCGACCCGGTGATCGGCACGAACTTTACCGACGCCCTGCGCTTGTTTCAGGACGACCCCGAGACCGAAGCGATCGTGCTCATCGGCGAGATCGGCGGGAGCGCGGAGGAGGAGGCGGCCCGGTTCATCACCGCTCACGTGACCAAGCCGGTCGTCGGCTACATCGCCGGCCGCACCGCGCCGCCGGGGAAGCGGATGGGGCATGCCGGGGCCGTGATCTCGGGATCCGAGGGGACGGCGGCGGCGAAGGTCGAGGCGCTCCGCGCCGCGGGCGTCAGGGTCGCCACGCTCCCCGGTGAGGTGGCAAGACTTGTAGCGGAGGTGCTGCGATGATGGAACGGCGGCTGATGCGGTCGCGCCGGAACCGGATGATCGCCGGGGTGTGCGGCGGCATCGCGGAGTACACGAATACCGATCCCACGATCGTGCGGCTGGTGTGGGTCCTGGTCACCCTGTTTCCGGCGACGCTGCCGGTGGGGCTCATCGGGTACATCCTGGCCTGGCTGATCATCCCCGAGGCCCCCGCGCCGGCCGGACCGTAGCCCACGTCGCCCGGCAGTAACCGGCGGGTCGGAGGCCGAAACAGCAGGGGACATCCGCGCCCCTGTGGGCGCGCCGAGACGACCTGGGGGGGTGGATCGTGCGAGGGTTCCTCCTGCGCTGGCTCTTCAACACCGTGGCGATCTACGCCACGACGCGGATCATCGCCGGGCTTCGCGTCCCGGACCTGGGCGGGGCGGTCGTCGCCGCGCTCGTGCTCGGTATCGTCAACGCCATCATCCGCCCCATCATCCTGCTGCTCACCCTGCCGGTGAACATCCTCACCCTCGGGCTGTTCACCCTGGTGGTGAACACCATCATGCTCTACCTGGTCGCCGCGGTCACGCCGCTAGCGATCAGCGGCTTCGGGGCCGCGTTCATCGGGGCGCTGCTCATCGCCATCATCAGCACGCTGCTCAGCCGCCTGCTCACCGCCTGACTCTCCAGCGTGCGTGGTACACTACCCGTACAAGACCGATGCCGAAGAGCACAACCGCCAGGCGGCGGTTCCGCCTGCCGCTGGCGGACATCCAGTTCCTCATCATCACGGGGCTCTCCGGGGCCGGGAAGTCGAACGCCATGAAGGTGTTCGAGGATCTCGGCTTCTTCTGCGTGGACAACCTGCCGCCGGCCCTGGTCCCGAAGTTCGCCGAGCTGTGTCTCTCCTCCGACGGCCGGATCCACCGGGCCGCCCTGGCCATCGACGTGCGCGGCGGCGAGTTCTTCGATGATCTGTTCGCGTCGCTGAGCCAGCTGGAGGAGATGGGCGTGGACTACCGCATCCTCTTCCTCGACGCCGCCGACGACGTGCTGGTGCGGCGGTTCGAGGAGACCCGGCGCAAGCATCCGCTGGCGCAGGCCGGCGGCGTGCTGGAGGGCATCCGGGCCGAGCGCCAGCGCCTCGAGGCGGTGAAGGAGCGCTCGGACAAGATCATCGACACCAGCGCGCTGAGCGTCCACGATCTCCGCCAGGAGATCCTCGAGTCGTTCATCCGCGGCGCGCGGGAGGAGACGCTGAGCGTCGGCATCGTCTCCTTCGGGTACAAGTACGGCATCCCGCTGGATGCCGACCTGATGTTCGACTGCCGCTTCCTGCCGAACCCGCACTACGTCGAGGCCCTGCGGCCGCTGCCCGGCGACAGCCCGCAGGTCCGCAAGTTCGTCCTCGGCCAGCCGGCCACGCAGGAGTTCATGCGGCGGCTGACCGAGATGCTCGACTACCTCCTGCCGCAGTACCTGGAAGAAGGGAAGGCGCACCTCACGCTGGCCGTCGGCTGCACGGGGGGGAAGCACCGCTCGGTCGTCCTGGCCGACGAGCTCTCCTCCTACCTGGACGCGAAGGGCTACGCGGTCAACGTCCGCCACCGCGACATCGGGAAAGAGTAGATCGGCCATGCGCGAGCAGCTCCGCCGCTGGGCTCGATGGCTCTCGCCCGGGATCGGGGTGAAACGCTGGGGGCTGCTCATGGCCCTCGGCGTGCTGCTGGTCAGCGCCGGCGTCGCGCTCATCGTCAACGTGCAGTGGCTCGGCCTGGCCGAGGCGGTGATCTTCCGGCTGGCGCTCAGCCTGCGCATGGTCACGCGGGGGCTCCTCTCCCCGACCCTCTTCGGCGCCGCGCTCATCCTGGGGGGCGCCGTGGTCGGCTTCGTCGGGCTGCGCGGCGTGATCCGGTCTATGGCCGAAGCGCTGATCCCGGCCGGGACGACCACGCTGATCGAAGTGCTCCACCAGCAGCGCCGCCGCACGCGGGGACGCCGCATCGTGGTGATGGGCGGCGGCACGGGGTTGTCCACGCTGCTGCGCGGGCTGAAGGCGTACACCGAGAACATCACCGCGGTGGTCACCGTCTTCGACGACGGCGGCAGCTCCGGCCGGCTGCGCCGTGAGCTGGGCATCCTCCCGCCGGGGGACATCCGCGACTGTCTGGTGGCGCTGGCCGAGTCCGAGCCGCTGATGACGGACCTGTTCGAGTACCGCTTCCACGGCGGCGCGCTCGACGGACACGCCTTCGGCAACCTCTTCATCGCAAGCCTCGCCGGGGTGACGGGCGACCTGGAGAGCGCGGTCAAGCAGACGAGCAAGGTCCTCAACATCACGGGGCGGGTGCTGCCCTCGGCCGTGGAAGACGTCGTGCTGGTGGCGGAGTTCGCGGACGGCACGGTCATCGAGGGCGAATCGCAGATCACCACCGCCCGCCGGCAGATCCGCCGCGTGGCCCTCAAGCCCGCGGACGTCGCCCCGGCCCCCGAGGTGCTGGAGGCCATCGCCGAGGCGGAGCTCATCGTGCTCGGCCCGGGCAGCCTCTACACCAGCGTCATCCCGAACCTCCTGGTCCGGGGGGTGGCCGACGCCATCCGGGCCAACCGCGGCGCCGCGCGCCTCTATGTCTGCAACGTCATGACCCAGCCCGGCGAGACGGACGGTTACACGGCCAGCGAGCACGTCCGCGCGCTGCAGCGCCTGGTCGCGCCCGACATCGTCACGCACGCCCTGGTGAATACGCAGCCGCCCCGGCAGCGCTCGCTGCTGGCCCGCTACGAGGCCGAAGGGGCGCATCCGGTGCCGGCCGACCTGGACGCCGTCCGCCGGCTCGGCGTCGTCCCGATCCCGGCGCCGCTGATCAGCGAGGAGGACGTGGTCCGCCATGACTCCGAGGCCCTGGCCCGGGCGCTCGTGCAGTTCCTCCTCGCCGGCGAGCCGCCCGGATCGAGGACGGCCGCCGCCGGGGCCGCGGCCGCGCGGTAGGAGTCGCTCCGGCACCGACGAATCAACGAAGTTGTGCCTAAGGTAGTCGTCGACTGGCTGTACGTCGGCGTCTTCGCCGTCGTCGGCATCGTCCTCACCGTCATCCCGCTGGTGGTCGTCTGGCTTCTGGCCCCGCGGCTGTCCCTGCCTCAGAAGCAGCTCACCTATGAGTCAGGGGTCATCCCCTTCGGCCAGGCCTGGGCGCAGTTCAACGTCCGCTACTACCTGTTCGCGCTGATCTTCGTCGTGTTCGACGTCGAGGTGATCTACCTGTACCCCTGGGCGACGGTCTTCCGCGACCTGGGGGCATTCGCGTTCTACGAGATGCTCGTCTTCCTGGTGATCCTCTTCGTCGGGCTGATCTACGCGTGGCGGAAGGGCGCCCTGGAGTGGGTGTGAGCCGTGCCCTGGCTGCTTGAGATCCTGAAGGCCATTGGCCTGGCCGTCCTCGTCTTCACGTTCCTGGCCGTCGTCGGCGCCATGTACGGCGTCTACCTGGAGCGCAAGATCAGCGGGTGGATCCAGGCCCGCATCGGGCCGAAGCACGTCGGCCCGTACGGGCTGCTGCAGACCATCGCCGACACGGTCAAGCTCCTGCAGAAGGAGCACATCACGCCGCGCCGGGCGGACGCGATGATCTTCAACACGGCGCCGCTCATCGTCGCCGTGGCGGCGCTGCTGGACTGGGTGGTCATCCCCTTCGGCACGGCCTTCGGGCGCGTGCTCGTGGTCCGGGACCTGAACATCGGCGTGCTGTACTTCACGGCCATGGCGTCGATCACGGTCATCGGCATTCTCGCCGCGGGGTGGTCGAGCAACAACAAGTACGCGCTGCTCGGCGGGCTGCGCTCGGCCTCGCAGATGATCAGCTACGAGATCCCGCTGGCCCTGGGGATCCTCTGGGTGGCCATGGTCGCCGGCACGCTCTCCACGGTGGGCATCGTCGAGGCCCAGCGCGGCGGCTGGTTCCTCTTCAAGGTCCCGCCGCTGGGCCTGCTGGCGGCGGTGCTCTTCCTCGCCGCGGCCACGGCGGAAGTGAACCGCGTGCCCTTCGACCTGCCGGAAGCGGAATCCGAGCTGGTGGCGGGCTACTTCGCCGAGTACACGGGCATGCGCTTCGCGCTGTTCCAGCTGGGCGAGTACGGGGAGATGTTCGGGATGGCGGCGCTCGGGTCGGTGCTCTTCTTCGGCGGATGGCTGGAGCCCAATCTCCCGGCCTGGCTGTGGGTGGCCCTCGGCCTGGCGGCGCTGGGAGTGGCCGCGTTCATCCGCTTCTCGGCGCTGCGCACCGTCTATCTCCTCCGCCCCATCCTCTCTCTGGCCACGCTGGGCGTGGTGCTCTGCGCCGTCATGGCGCTCGGGGTCGCATTCGGCCGCGCGCCCGTGCTCCCCAGCCTCCTGTGGTTCTTCGTGAAGATGTTCGCGCTGGTGTTCTTCCTGATGTGGATGCGCTGGACGTACCCGCGCCTGCGACTGGATCAGCTGCTCAACCTGTCCTGGAAGGTCCTCCTGCCGGCCGGCCTGATCAACCTGCTGCTCACCGGTTTCCTGCTCACGGTGGCCCGCTGATGGGCGAGCTCGCCGCGTTTGTCATCCTCTCCGCGGTGATCCTGGTTCCCGCCGTCATCGTCGTGACCAGCCGGAACATCGTCCGCTCCGCGCTCTCGCTCGTGCCGACCTTCCTGGGCGTCACGGGCTTGTACGTCATGCTGCACGCGGAGTTCGTTGCCGGCATCCAGGTGCTCATCTACGCCGGGGCGATCACCGTGCTCATCCTCTTCGTCATCATGCTCACGGAGGGCGGCTCGGGCACGATGGTGCGGCAGGTCACCGGGCAGGTGCCGCTGGGCGCCATGGCCGCGACGTGGCTCGCCTTCCTCATCCTGGTCACGCTGTCCCGCACCCAGTGGCCGGTCGCGGCGGGTCCGCCGCCGCAGTACAGCGTGCAGGGGATCGGCACGGCGTTCCTCACCAACTATGTGCTGATCTTCGAGGTGACCAGCCTCGTGCTGCTCATCTCGCTGGTCGGGGCCATCGTCATCGCCCGGAGGGAGGAGTAGCGCCGTGACGGTCGGGCTCACCCACTACCTGGTCACCAGCTCGCTGCTCTTCTGCCTGGGCCTGTTCGGCGTGCTGACGCGGCGCAACGCGGTGGCCATCCTCATGGGCATCGAGCTCATGCTGAACGCCGGCAACATCAACCTGATCGCGTTCAACCGGTACGTGGCCCCCGGAGCGGTGTCGGGCCAGATCTTCGCGCTGGTCATCATCACGCTGGCCGCGTGCGAGGCGGCCGTGGGCCTGGCCCTGGTCATGGCCGCCTACCGCAGCCTCGAGACCATCCACGTGGACGAGATCAACCTGATGAAGTGGTGAGCGGATGCTGGCATCGGCCTGGCTGATCCCGGTCCTGCCCTTCCTGGCCTTCTGGCTGATCGTCTTCTTCGGCCGCCGGCTGCCGGGGGAAGGGGCCTACGTGGCCATCGGCGCGATGGTGGTGGACGCGCTGTGGTCCATGGCGATCCTGGGGCAGGCCCTGGGCGGCCGCACCTACGAGGCCAACGTGGTGTGGGCGGTCATGGGCGGCCGGAGCGTACAGATCGGCTACCAGATCGACCCGCTGACCGCGGTGATGCTCAACGTCGTCACCATCGTGGGGTCGCTCATCTTCATCTACTCCATCGGCTACATGCACGGCGACCCGCGCTACCCCCGGTTCTTCGCCTACATGTCGCTGTTCGCCGCGTCCATGCTCACGCTCGTGCTGGCCAACAACCTCCTGCTCCTCTACGTGGGCTGGGAGGGCGTGGGGCTGTGCAGCTACCTGCTCATCGGCTTCTGGTTCGAGCGCCCGGCCGCGGCGCGGGCCTCGATGAAGGCCTTCGTCACCACGCGCGTCGGCGACCTGTTCATGTTCATCGGCATCCTCCTCATCTTTCTTACCGTCGGCTCGCTGGGCTTCCCGGCGATCTTCGAGGCGGTGGAGGGCGGCGCCCTCGCCGGCGCGCCCCTCACCCTTGCCGCCCTGCTGCTCTTCGGCGGCGCCGTGGGCAAGTCGGCGCAGATCCCTCTGCACGTGTGGCTGCCCGACGCCATGGAGGGGCCGACGCCGGTGAGCGCCCTTATCCACGCTGCCACCATGGTCGCCGCGGGCGTGTACCTGGTGGCCCGCAGCTACCTCCTGTTCTTTGCCAGCCCCGACCACGGCGCGCTCACCGTCGTCGCCTACGTCGGCGGGCTCACCGCGCTCATGGCGGCCACGATCGGCGTGGTGCAGACCGACATCAAGCGCGTCATGGCCTATTCCACCATCAGCCAGCTGGGCTACATGATGATGGGCCTGGGGGTGCTGGGCTACACCGCGGGGATCTTCCACCTCATGACCCACGCGTTCTTCAAGGCGCTGCTCTTCCTGGCCGCCGGCTCCGTGATCCACGCCATGCACACCAACGAGATGCCGGAGATGGGCGGTCTGGCCCGGGTGATGCCGCGCACGTACTGGACGATGGTCATCGGCGCCCTGGCGCTGTCGGGGATCCCGCCGTTCGCGGGGTTCTGGAGCAAGGATGAGATCCTGCTGGAGGCATTCCACCACGACCGGGTGCTCTTCTGGATCGGCCTGGCCGGCGCGTTCATCACGGCATTCTACGTCTTCCGGATGATCTTCGTCACGTTCAGCGGCCGGCTGCGCAGCGCCGCCGCCCACCCACATGAGTCGCCGGCGGTGATGACCGTGCCGCTGATGGTCCTGGCGGGCTTCTCCGCGCTGATCGGCTTCGTCGGGGCGCCGTGGTGGGGGAATCCCTTCCATCACTTCGTGAGCTTCGAGGCCGCGGAGGGGGCCGCGTTCGATCCCACCCTGGCGCTGCTCAGCACCGTGGTCGGCCTGGCCGGCATCTTCACCGCCGCGGCCGTGTACTACTGGCGGTGGATCCCGTCGGCGTCGCTGCGCGCGGCCGCGGGGCCGCTGTATACGCTGCTGGTCCGCAAGTACTACTGGGATGAGTTCTACCAGTGGGCCGTGGTCCGGCCGCTGCTGTGGATCGCGCGCCGGCTGCGCATCTTCGACATCTACGTCATCGACGGCGCCGTCAACGCCGTGGGGATGATCTTCGTCGGGCTGACCAGGCTCTATCGAATCTTTGACCTCTACGTCGTCGACGGCGCGGTGAACCTGGTGGGCTGGGTCACCAAAACCCTGGGCGCCGTGTTGCGCTACGGGCAGACGGGCGCCCCGCAGAATTACCTGCTGGCCATCGCGCTCGGCGTCATCCTGCTGGTCATCGGCGGCATTATTCGATGAACGCTGTCCGCAGAGGAGTCCCATGAAGACAAGAGCCGAGGGGGGACGTACGCGCGACGTCCCCCCTCAGACCCCCCTCCGCGGACATGAGGAGGAGCCTGAATGCTCAGCCTGATCACCTTCCTGCCGCTGGCGGGCGGCGTCCTCATCCTGTTCCTCCCCAAGACGAACGAGCGGCTGATGAAGAACGTGGCCATGCTCTTCTCCGCCGCCTCCTTCGCGCTCTCGCTGGCCCTGGTCGGGAGGTACCAGGTCGGGCAGGGCATGCAGTTCCAGGAGCTCTACCGCTGGATCCCCGGCATCGCCATCAACTACCATCTGGGGACCGACGGGCTCAGCCTGCCCCTGATTGTGCTGACCGGGCTGCTCAGCGTGCTCTCGCTGGCCTACTCCTGGCGCATCGACCACCGCCTGAAGGAGTACCTCTTCCTCTTCCTGCTCCTGCAGACCGGGATGCTCGGGGTCTTCGTGGCGCTGGACTTCTTCCTCTTCTACATCTTCTGGGAGATCACGCTGGTCCCGATGTACTTCCTCATCGCCATCTGGGGCGGGCCGCGGAAAGAATACGCCGCCATCAAGTTCTTCCTTTATACGTTGGTCGGCTCGCTGGCCATGCTGCTGGCCATCCTGATCCTGTACTTCAACGCGTCCCCGCGCACGTTCGCCGTGCTCGAGCTCATCCAGCAGCAGCCCCTGACCGGCAAGCCCCTGCTGGCCGCCCTCGCCTTCTGGGGCTTCTTCCTGAGCTTCGCCATCAAGGTCCCGATGTGGCCGTTCCACACCTGGCTGCCCGACGCCCACGTGGAGGCGCCCACCGCCGGCTCGGTGATCCTGGCCGGCATCCTGCTGAAGATGGGCACGTACGGCTTCGTGCGCTTCAGCCTCCCGCTGCTGCCCGAGGCCTTCCACCGGTACGCGTTCTTCGTCGCCGTGCTCGCCCTGCTCGGCATCGTCTACGGCGCGCTCGTGGCCATGGCCCAGACCGACCTGAAGAAGCTGGTGGCCTACAGCTCCGTGAACCACATGGGCTACGTCATGCTGGGCGTCGCCGCGGCCGCGGGAGCCATCGGGGATCCCACGAAGGCGGCCGCGGCCACCACGGCCCTCAACGGCGCCGTCTTCGAGATGATCGCCCACGGCGTGATCACCGGCGCCCTGTTCCTCATCGTGGGCGTGATCTACGACTACCGCGCGCACACGCGCGGGGTGGACGAGTTCGGCGGGCTGGGGGTCCGGCTGCCGGTGTACTCCGGGATCACCATGCTGGCCATGCTGGCCTCGCTGGGCCTGCCGGGGTTGATGGGGTTCGTGGCCGAGTTCTTCATCTTCGTGGGCAGCTTCGGCGTCTTCCCGTACCTCACCGCCTTGGCCGTGACCGGCGTGGTGTTCAGCGCGGCGATGTTCCTCTGGACGATCCAGCGGATCTTCCTCGGCCCGCTCAACGAACGCTGGGCCCGGCTGCCCGACATGGACCTGCGCGAGAAGATCTCCCTGGTGCCGCTGGCCGTGCTCATGCTGATCTTCGGCATCTACCCGAAGCCGCTGCTCGATGTGATCAATGCCGCGATGGCGGCCCTGGTCGGCGCCCGGTGAGCGGGCGATGAGCGCGGTTGATCTCTGGTCGATCGCCCCCGAGCTGTGGCTGGCCGGGCTCGGTCTGCTCGTGCTCATCGTGGACCTGTTCCTCCCCGCCGGGCGGAAGTACGTGGTGGGGACGATCGGCGCGGGCGGGCTCCTCCTGGCGCTCATCCCGGCCTCGGTGATGCTCACCTGGGAGCCGCGCACCGTGCTCGCCGGGACGTACGTCGTCGACGGCTTCGCCGTGTTCTTCAAGATCATCGCCCTCGTGAGTACGGCCCTGGTCATCCTGGCCGCCATGGACGGGATCCGCACGCGCTTCGAGGGCGAGTTCTACGCCCTGCTCGTCTTCACGGCCCTGGGGCTGATCCTGATGGCGGCCAGCACCGACCTCATCCTGCTGGCCCTGTCCATCGAGTTCGTGAGCCTGGGCAGCTACGTGCTGGCCGGCTTCCTGAAGGCGAACCCGAAGAGCAACGAGGCCGGGTTGAAGTACTTCCTCTACGGCGCCGCGGCCTCGGCCACGATGTTCTTCGGCTTCTCGATCCTCTACGGGCTGACCGGCACGACCAGCCTCTACGATCTCCCCGCCCGGCTGCGCGGCGCGCCGCTGCCGGCGGTGTACCTGGCGCTGGCCTTCATGCTGGCCGGGTTCGGCTTCAAGACGTCGATCGTCCCCTTTCACCAGTGGACGCCCGACGTCTACGAGGGCGCGCCGACGCCGGTGGCCGCCTTCCTCTCCGTGGGCTCCAAGGCGGCCGGGTTCGCCGTGCTCGTGCGCGTCTTCCTCGTGGCCGTCGATCCGGCCCGCGTGGACTGGACGCTGCTGATGGCGGTGCTGGCGGCGATCACGATGACGCTGGGGAACCTGCTGGCGCTTCCCCAGCGCAACATCAAGCGCATGCTGGCCTACTCCAGCATCAGCCACGCCGGCTTCATCCTCATCGCGCTGGCGGCGTTCCGCGGCGACTTCGGCGTGCCGGGGCTGCTCATCTACCTGTTCGGATACCTGTTCACCCAGCTGGGGGCGTTCTTCGTGGCGGTGCTCATCGGCGTGCAGCTGGGCAGCGACGAGATCGCCGACTACGCCGGGCTGTCGCGCCGGGCCCCGGTCTCCGCCCTCCTCATGGCGGTGTTCATGCTGTCGCTCACGGGGTTGCCGCCGACCGCGGTGTTCGTCGGGAAGTTCTACGTCCTGGCCGCCGCCATCGACAACGGGCTGCTGTGGCTGGCCGTGGTCGGCATCCTCAACAGCGTCATCTCCCTCTACTACTACGTGGGGGTCATCCGGGCGATGTACGTGATGCCGGCGGCCACCGAGCGTGCCGTCCCCGAGCCGGCGGCCCTGCAGGTCGCCCTGGGTCTCACCGGCCTGGGCACGCTGGTCATCGGCCTCTACCCCCAGCCGCTCATCGACCTGGCCCGCAACGCCACGCTCCTCCTCGTTCCATAGCGCCGCCTGAGGCGGTCCGGTCCCGCTGTTGACGCTGTTTTGGGGCGTCTGTTATGATGGCACAGGTGTTTTGCGGCCCAGGGATCGCGCCGGTGCGCGGTGCCTGGGTTTTCTCGCGTAGTTTGTTCCCAGGATGTGAACGATGACGGCCAAAGCCGGCCACTCCGACGAGAATCTCCTCGAACTGATCGCTGCCAAGGAACGGGAGCTCGAAGCCCAGGTCGCCCAGGCCCGTGAGCAGGCGCGCCGTCTCGTGGAGAGCGCCCAGACGGCCGCAGCCGCGCGGCAGGAACAGGCCCGCCGGGAGGCCGCCGCGCTGGCGGAGCGCATGCAGGCCGAGAGCGCGCAGGAGGCCGCCGCGGCCGCCGCGCAGCGCGCCGAGGCGGCGAAGGTGGAGGCCGACCGCGTCCGGGCCCGGGCGGCGGAGCGCGCTCCCCAGGCGGTGGACCTGATCGTGAAGCGTGTGCTGGGCGGGTTGGAGTAGGCCGGCCGATCCCCATTCCCTGATCGCAGATCCCACGCAGCCGGGTCATCGGGAGCAGACGAGTGATCGTTGAGATGAGCAGGGTCATCGTGTTGGGGCCGAAGCGCCTCCTCGGTCAGGTCATCGAGGAAGTGCAGCGCCTCGGCTCCCTCCACGTGGACCACATCGAGTCGGAAGAGGTGCCCGCCGCGCTCAGCCGCGCCCAGCTCAGCGAGGCGGAGGCGGCGCGGCTGGCGGCGGTGGAGCGCGCCCTGGTCCGCCTCGATGGGTTGCTCACGCTGCTGCCTCCGGCGGAGCCTGCGCCGGGTACGGCGGTGGATCCCGGCGAGCCGACGGAGGCGATCGACGCGCGCGCCGCGGAGCTGGAGCAACGCGTCCGCGAGCTCACCCGCGTCCGGCTCGAGCTCGAGGATGAGCAGTCGCTCATCGCGTCCTACGAGGGCGCGGTCCGGGCCCTGGCCCCGCTGCTCAATGCCCTGCGGGCCAGCCGGACGCTGGAGTCCATCGGGTTCCTCCTCAATACCAAAGACCTCACGGTCGCGGCCGCCATCCGCAGCGAGCTGGCCCGGGCCACGGACGGCAAGGTCGAGGTCGTCAGCCGCATCGTGGACGAGAACCGCATCGGGGTGGTCGTCGCCTACCGCCGGCAGGACGCGGACGCCGTGCGGCCCGTGCTCTCCCGGTCCGGCGTGACCGAACTCCGGCTCCCGGCCCGCTTCCAGCAGGGGTCGCCCGCAGACACCATAGCGATGATGGAGCGGCGGAAGGGCGCACTTCCGCGGGAGATCGAGCGGCTGTCCTCCGACGTCGCCGGGATCGCCCGCGCCGAGCGCGGATGGATCGCCTCCGCCCGCGCCGTGCTGGCCGACCGGCTGGCGCAGCTGAAGGTGGTGCCCGATCTCGCGCAGTCGCGCTACACCTTCATCCTGCACGGCTGGTGCCCCAGCCGCGAGCTCCCGCGCATCCGCGCGCGCCTGCAGCAGCGCTTCGGCTCCGACACCGTGGTCTATGACGAGCCCGCCGACCCGCACCACGGCCCCGAGCGCATCCCCGTCCTGCTGGACAATCCGGGACCCGTGCGGCCGTTCCAGCGGATGCTGGCGCTGTTCAAGCCGCCGCGATACGGCAACCTGGATCCCACCGTGTTCGTGGCGCTGTTCTTCCCGATCTTCACCGGGATCGTCATCGGCGACGTGGCCTACGGCGCCCTGCTGTTCGCCCTCGGCTGGTGGATGCGCGGGAAGGCGCGCCGGGGGGAGACCTGGAACATCAAGCTCGGCTCCATCGACCTGGGCATCCGGATGCCGCCACCGGTGCTGGCCGACGCCTCCTGGATCATCCGCATCATCGCGGGGTGGACGATGATCTTCGGGGCGCTCTACCTCGAGGTGTTCGGGAACCTCCTCGAGCACTACGTCGGCTGGCATCCGCTGTTCAACCGCGTCGAGCTGACCACCGCGTTCCTCGGCCTGGTCATCGCGCTGGGCGTCACGCAGGTCATGCTCGGCTACGTGCTCCACCTCGTGCAGGCCGTGCGCCACCGGCACACCGTCGGCGTGATCGAGTCCGTGGCGATGATGGCCGGCGTGGCCGGGCTCATCGCGGTACTGGGCGCCATGGGCAACCAGTTCCCGCAGAGTGTCAAGGCTCCCGGCGTCGCGTTGCTCGTGCTCTTCGGGGTGCTCTTCGTCATTGGGGTCGTCCTCAGCCGCACCGCCCTGATGTGGGTCCTGGAGGCGATCTCCGGGATGGGCAACGTCCTCTCCTACGCCCGGTTGTTCGGCGTCGGCCTGGCGGCGGCGGTGCTCGCCAATGTGGCCAACGAGCTGGGGGGATCGCTCGGTCCCGTGTTCGTCGGCATCCTGCTGGGCATCGTCATCCAGATGGTGTTCTTCCTCTTCACCCTGCCGGGACACGTCATCCAGCCGGCCCGACTCAACTGGGTGGAGTTCCTCACGAAGTTCAAGTACCACGACGAGACCGGCAATTCGTACCGCCCGTTCCAGAAAACAGGAGGTGAATAGGTTGAAGAACGTGTTCGTCGTACTCGGCGCACTCATCGTCATCCTCGTGGCGGCCACGGCTGCGCTCGCCGCGCCGGAGGCTCCGGCCGAAGGGGCGCGGGAGCTCACCATGGCGCACGGCCTGCTGGGCCTGGCCGCGGCCGTCGCCGTGGCCTTCGGGGCCATCGGCACGGCGTGGGCGCAGTCCCGCATCGGGGCGGCCGCGGCCGGCGCGATCGCCGAGCGGCCCGAGATCGGCGGCCAGATGCTGATCTTCCTCGTCCTGCCCGAGACGCTGATCATCTTCGGGTTCCTGGTGGCGTTCTTCATCATCGGCAAGATCTAGCCGATCTCGATGAGCTCCGAACTCATCGCCATCCTGGAGAAGGAATCGGCCGCCGAGGTGGCGCGCATTCTGGCCGAGGCAAAGTCACGCGCCGAGCAGATCGAGCGCGAGGCGGAGGCCGCCGCCCGCGAGTTCGCCGACCGCCAGCAGCAGCGCCTCGACGCGGAACGTCGGGCGGCGCTGGCCAAGGCGCAGAGCGCGGCGCAGGTCCAGGCCGCCGCCCTCGTGCTGCGCGCGAAGGATGAGGCCATGGCCGACGTCTTCCTCCGAGCCGAGCAGGCGCTGCTGCGCCTGCCCCAGGACCGCGGGCGGTACGCGGCAGTGCTGCGCGGGCTGATCCGGGAGGCGGCGGCGAATCTCGGCGGCCGGCTGATCGTGGAGATCCATCCGGACGACCGCGAGGTCGCGGCCCAGGCGGTGCGGGACCTCGGCGTGGACGCCGAGATTGCGACCGCCGAGGACGTGCGGGGAGGCGTGCGCGTGTCCACGCCGGACCGGCGCTTCGTCGTGGAGAACACGCTGCTGTCGCGGATCGAGCGCGCGCGCCCCGTGCTGGCCACCGAGGTGGCCCAGCTGCTCTGGGGCTAGGAGGAGTATGCCGGACTTTCCCTACGTCAACGCGCGGGTCCGGGCCATGCGCAGCCGCCTGCTGGATGCGGGGCGGATGGAGGAGCTGCTGGCGCTGCCGACCCTGGAGGCGTTTACCCAGGCCCTCAACACCACGCCGTACGGGCACGAGGTGCAGGAGGCGCTGGCCCGCTATCCCGCCCTGCAGGCCGTGGACACGGCGCTGGCCCGCCACTTCTACCAGACGACGCGCAAGATCCTCGACTTCGCGGACGGGAAGGTGAAGCAGCTCATCGAGGTCGTCCTCCTGCGGTGGGATCTGGCCAACCTGCGGCTCATCCTCCGCGGGAAGCACGCCGGGGCGCGGGGCGAGGAGCTGGCGGCCAATCTCCTCCCCGCCGGCAGCCTGAACGAGACCGCGCTGCGCGAGCTCGCCGAGCAGCCCGACGTCCCCGCCGTCGTGGGGGCGCTCAGCGCCCTCGACCATCCGTTCGTCGCGCCGCTCCAGGAGGGCATGGCCGGCTACCTGGAGACGAAGGATCTCTTTGCGCTCGAGCTGCGCCTGGAGCGCTTCTACGCGCTCCACGGCCTGCGCGTCGCCCGGGGTTCCGGACACAGCGAGACGCTCGTGCGGGCGCTGCTGGAGGCCGAGCTCGACGCGACGAACGTGAAGACCGCCCTCAAGTTGCAGGGCGCGGCGATCAGCCGGGACGAGAAGGCGCGGTTCTTCATCCCCGGCGGCCGCATCGTCACCCAGGACGTGTTCCTCCTGCTCGCCGACCGGGAGACCGCGGGGCAGGGGGCGAAGTGGCTGCGGCTGCAGGGGTTCCCGGTGAAGACGCTGAGCGACGAGCTGACGGCCTTCGAGCGGGACCTCGACCTGGCCTTGCTCAAGCTGCAGACCGACCTCTACCTGGGCGACCCGCTGAGCATCGACATCGTCGTCGCCTACCTGGCGATGAAGTACAACGAGGTGAAGAACCTCCGCCTCATCGCCAGGAGCAAGCAGCTCGGCATCCCGCGGGACCGCGTGCGGAAGGAGATGATCGTTGTATAGGCTGGCGGTGATCACCGATCCGGAGACCGCGACCGGCTTCCGCCTGGCGGGGGTCGAGGTCCGGGAGGCCGCCACGCCGCGAGACGCCCTCGAGCACCTGCGGGCGCTCGTCGCGCTGGACTACGGCCTGATCGCCGTGAACGAGGACCTGCTCGCCGGGACCGACACCGAGCGGGCCCGGCTCCTGCGCGACCGGGATCTGCCCATCGTCCTGCCGTTCCCGGCGGCGCGGCCGCAGCTGGAGAGCGGCGAGGAGTACATCTCGCGCCTGGTCAAGGAGCACATCGGCTTCTACGTGAAGTTGCGCTGACGCGTCGGCGTCCAGGAGGTTAGTGATGTCGATCAAAGGGGCCATCATCAAGATCGCCGGCCCGGCCGTGATCGCGCGCGGCATGACCGGCGCGCGGATGTACGACATCGTCCGGGTCGGCCGCGAAGGGCTGCTGGGCGAGATCATCCGCCTGGACGGCGAGACGGCCTTCGTGCAGGTCTATGAAGACACCTCCGGCCTGCGCGTCGGCGCGCCGGTGGAGAGCACCGGAAATCCGCTGGCCGTCGAGCTCGGGCCGGGGCTGCTGCACGGCATCTTCGACGGCATCCTCCGGCCGCTGCAGGCCATCCGCGAGCAGAAGGGCGACTTCATCGCCCGCGGCGCGGTCGTGCTCACCCTGGACCGTGAGAAGAAGTGGGCGTTTACGGCCACGGCGAAGGCCGGCGACCACGTGGGCCCGGGGGACGCAGTGGGCTGGGTGCAGGAGTTCAACTTCCAGCACCAGATCCTCGTGCCGCCGGCGGTGAAGCCGGGGGAGATCGCCACGATCCGCAGCGGCGACTTCACGGTGACGGACACGGTGTGCGTCATGCGCGACGGGACGGAGATCGAGATGATGCACCGCTGGCCCGTCCGCCAGGCCCGTCCCGTCCGGGAGCGCCTGGAACCGCGTGAGCCGTTCATCACCGGGCAGCGCGTGCTGGACGTGCTCTTCCCCGTCGCCATGGGCGGCACCGCGGCCATCCCCGGCCCGTTCGGCTCCGGAAAGACCATCACCCAGCAGACGCTGGCCAAGTGGGGCGACGCGGACGTCATCGTCTACGTGGGCTGCGGCGAGCGCGGCAACGAGATGACGCACGTGCTCGACGAATTCCCGGAGCTGGAAGACCCGCGCACCGGCCGCCCGCTGATGGAGCGGACGATCATCATCGCCAATACCTCCAACATGCCGGTGGCCGCCCGCGAGGCGTCGGTGTACACGGGCATCACGCTCGCCGAGTACTGGCGGGACCAGGGACTCAAGGTGGCCCTCATGGCCGACTCCACGAGCCGCTGGGCCGAGGCCATGCGCGAGATCAGCTCCCGGCTGGAGGAGATGCCGGCCGAGGAAGGCTACCCCTCCTACCTCAGCAGCCGGCTGGCCGCGTTCTACGAGCGCGCGGCGCGCGTGGTCTGCCTGGGCTCCCCCGAGCGCCGGGGCTCGATCACCGTCATCGGCGCCGTCTCTCCGCCCGGCGGGGACTTCAGCGAGCCCGTCACGCAGGCCACCCTGCGCATCACCGGCACCTTCTGGGCCCTCGACGACAGGCTGGCCAGCCGCCGGCACTTCCCGGCCATCAACTGGCTGCGCAGCTACAGCCTCTACACCGACCTGTTCAAACCCTGGTACCGGGACAACATGCCGTCCGACTTCGAGGAGATGCGCGACCGCGCCGGCGCGCTGCTGCAGCGCGAGGCGGAGCTGCAGGAGATCGTGCAGCTGGTCGGCCCGGACGCCCTGCAGGACGACCAGCGCATGGTCATCGAGGCGGGCAAGATGCTGCGCGAAGACTTCCTGCAGCAGAACGCCTTCACCGACGACGCGCACAGCCCGCTGCTGCGCTCCTACGGGATGCTCAAGGCCATCGTCCGCTTCTACGACGAGGCGCTGGCGGCGCTGCGGCGCGGGATGCACCTGGACGAAATCCTCAACCTCAAGCAGATCGAGGAGATCGCCCGGATGAAGGACGTGCCCAAGGACGAGTTCGACGGCTACTTCCAGACGTGGCTGGCACGTCTGCCGGAGGCGTTCGGGGTCCGGCCGGCGGAGCCCGCCGTGGCCGGCGGGGAGGAATAGGCCGATGAGCATGGAGCTGACCACCAAGCGGTACAATTCGATTTCCTACATCTCCGGGCCGCTGCTGTTCGTGGAGGGGGCCAAGGACCTCAGCTACGGCGCCATCGTGAACATCCACCTCGCCGACGACACCGTGCGCGGCGGGCAGGTCATCGAGGTCTCCGAGCGCAACGCGGTCATCCAGGTGTTCGAGGAGACGCGGGGTCTGGATCTGGCCCGCACCAGCATCAGCCTGCGCGAGGACGTCGCCCGCCTGGGCGTGAGCCGCGAGCTCATCGGCCGCCGGTTCGACGGGCTGGGCGAGCCGATCGACGGCCTCCCCCCGATTATCCCCGAGAAGCGGCTGCCCATCATCGGGGCGCCGATCAACCCCGTGGCCCGGCAGCGGCCCCAGGAGTTCATCCAGACCGGTATCTCCTCTATCGACGGCCTGAACACGCTCGTCCGCGGGCAGAAGCTGCCCATCTTCAGCGGCGCGGGCCTCCCCCACAACGAGATCGCCGCGCAGATCGCCCGCCAGGCCAAGGTCCTCGGCGCGGCGGAGGATTTCTCCGTGGTCTTCGCCGCCATGGGCATCACCCAGCGCGAGGCGGCGTACTTCATCGACCAGTTCGAGTCCACGGGCGCGCTGGCGCGTTCGGTCGTCTTCCTCAACCTGGCCGACGACCCGGCCATCGAGCGGCTGATCACCCCCCGCGTCGCGCTCACCGCGGCGGAGTACCTGGCGTTCGAGCTGGACAGGCAAGTGCTGGTCATCCTCACCGACATGACGTCGTACTGCCTCATGCCCGAGACCGAGGTGGTCTTCGGCGACGGGCTCGTGGCTCGGATCGAAGATGTTGTCAACGCAGTCGCTTCGGGCCAGCGATCCATCAACGACCTATCTCCGGTCCTATCATGGGATAGGCAAGAGCCTGTTCCTTCACGGATCAGTGAGGTCCAGAAGCTGCGATACCGGGGACGAATGCTCCGGGTGCGAACCGCCAGCGGCACCGAGTTCGCCCTCACCCCAGACCACAAGGTCCTGGTGGACACTCCCGACGGCCCGGCGATGCTCCCGGGTGCAGATCTGTGCGTGGGACAGGGGATCTACGCCGCCCGGCGCCTTCCCGTGAGCGGCTCGGAACCGACGATACTCGATCTGCTTGGAGATCTCGAGGCTTTCATCCATCTGCGCGACCAGAGCCTGGAGCAGCGGTTGAAGGAGAAGTACGGCACCCTGCGCACCGCGGCCGCGGAGCTGAGCCTCGATTACGTCCGGATGAGCGACTCATTTGTGAAGCGCTGCTTCGTCCCCCAGGAGCTGCGGCGGATCGGTGCGGCCCTCGGGCTTTCGGCCACAGATATCTCCGTCCTGATCGAGAGCATCAGCTGCGGGAAACGAGGCAGGCTGAGGATCAGCGAGCAATGGAGCTGGGAGGAGTTCCTCTACCTCCTGGGGCTGGTGGCCTCCGACGGCACAGTATGCGAGAACGCGGCCCAGCACAACTACCACATAATGCTCTCGAACGTCGAGCCGGCGTTGCTGGCCGCCTTTAAGCAATCCGCCACCGCGTTGTTCCCGGGGGCCAAGCTCCACCGCCACCCGAATCAGGATGGCGTGACGATGCTGCAGCTCTCCAGCCTCCCTCTGGTCCGGCTGGCCAGGGGACTGGGCATCGAACGAGACTTCGCACCGGTCATGCGGCTCCCTGACAACCTCGTTGCGGCCTTCCTGCGGGGATATTTCGATGGCGACGGTTCGGTCCACAAGACCAAGAATGCGCTCTTCTACACAACCAGTCGAAGGGACCGCGCGCGTCGTCTGCAGCAGCTCCTGCGGCGGCTCGGGCTCGTCGGCGTCGTCCGCGAGCGAATCACGGACGACCGGCGCGTCTACGACGTGTTTGTCGAAGGCGCGGATCAGGTGCGCGAGTTCGCCGTTCTGGTGGGCGCCAGGCATCCAGTGAAGGAGGCCAGACTGCGTGATGTTGCGGCGCGGGCCGGCTATGGCACCCGGTACCATCGGGCGCCTCTTGCTGCTGGCCGGCTGCTCCGTGCTGCACGCCACGAGGCGGGGCTGAACGGTGCGGGGCTGGGCGCATCCAGCACGGTATCGCAGATCGAGTCCGGAGTCCGGCGTACATCCGTCGATACGATGCTTGCGTTCAGCTCGGTGATGAAGACCCAGGGCCGCGAGGGTCCAGCGCTTTCGGCACTGGAGACGTCACTGGCCGGCAGCTACGTCCTGGATCCGATCGAGGACATCGAGGAATTCTACTACGATGGCTTCGTGTACGACTTCACCGTCAAGGGTACACATAAGTTTCTGATTGAGAACGGGCTGGTGGTCTCCAACTGCGAATCGCTGCGCGAGATCGGCGCGGCGCGCGAGGAGATCCCGGGCCGCCGCGGCTACCCGGGCTACATGTACACCGACCTGGCCACGATCTACGAACGGGCCGGCCGCATCCACGGCCGCAAGGGGAGCATCACGCAGCTGCCCATCCTGACCATGCCGGACGACGACATCACGCACCCCATCGCCGACCTCACCGGCTACATCACGGAGGGGCAGATCATCCTCAGCCGTGAGCTCCACCGCCTGGGCATCTACCCGCCCATCACGCCGCTGCGCAGCCTCTCGCGCCTGATGAACGACGGCATCGGCAAGGGCCGCACGCGCGAGGATCACGGGGGGCTGCGGGATCAGATCTACTCCACCTATGCGAACGGCGTGGATCTGCGCAAGCTCGTGGCCATCATCGGCGAGGAGGCCCTCACCGACCGCGACCGCCTGTACCTGAAGTTCTCCGAGGAGTTCGAGAAGCAGTTCCTCAACCAGGGGCACACCGAGCGGGGGATCGAAGAGACGCTCAATTTGGCCTGGAAGCTCCTGTCCGCCTTCCCCAAGGGCGAGCTGAAGCGCGTGAAGCAAGACCACATCGACCGGTACTATTTCGGCGAGCTCATGGAAGAGACGTGGAAGGAGCGCCTCTAAGCCGTGCCCGAAGCCGTCAGCCCCACCCGGATGAACCTGCTGCAGCGGAAGCAGCAGGCCAAGGTGGCCATCCAGGGCGTCGACCTCCTCAAGCGTAAGCGGGACGCGCTGGTCGCGGACTTCTTCACCATCGTCCGCCAGTCGCTGGTCGCCCGGGAGCGGCTGACGGCGGCCTGCCAGGAGGCGTACGTCATGCTGGCCCTGGCCAAGGCCTGGGAAGGGCGCGAGGCGCTGGAAGCCGCGGCCCTCGCCGACCGGCGCGAGGTGCTCGTGGATATCGAGGTGCGCAACGTCTGGGGGACCAGGATCCCGGAGGTCGCCGTGAGGGAGCTCCGCCGCACCCTGTTGGAGCGGGGGCACAACCCCGCCACGACCAGCGCCCGTACGGTGGAGAGCGCGGGAAACTTCGAAGAGGTGCTGCGAGCCATCCTCGAAGTCGCGGCGACGGAGATCAAGCTGAAGAAGATCGGCGAGGAGATCAAGAAGACGACCCGCCGGGTGAACGCGCTGGAGCAAGTGGTCATCCCGCGCCTGCAGGGCGAGATCCGGTTCATCGCCGCCGTCCTCGAGCAGCGCGCGCGGGAAGACGTCTTCCGCCTGAAGCGGATCAAGCAGAAGCTCGAGTCGCGCGAGCAGGTGGTCTGAGACCCCGGCGTCGCCTCGCCGGCGTCCCTCGTGTACCCGAAACCCTCTATACTGAAGCGTAGGCATGGACCTGTTTCAACACGCCCCCCGATCATGGCGGGTTACGCGCCTCCAGGCCGGTCTGGCCCTGGTCCTGGCCGTCGTCGGGTTCTTTGCCGTGACCCAGATCCGCAACGAGATGCTCATCCGCCAGCAGCTCCGGGTGCCCAGCCAGCGCCTCGAGGAACTGGGGTTCATGCTGCGGGGGATGGAGCGCAGCCGGGCGGCGATGGAAGCGCAGATCGGGCAGATCCGGGGACAGCTGCATGCCTACGAGCAGGCGGCGGCCCAGGGCCGCGCCCAACTGGAGGGGCTCGGCCGCCAGCTGGCGGCGTTCCGGGCGCAGGCCGGGCATGTGCCGCTGGCCGGTCCCGGCGTGATGGTCGAGCTCGACGACAGCCCCTTCCCGCTCCGTCCCGGAGACGATCCGAATACCGTGATCCTGCATTATACGGACCTGCAGGGCGTGCTCAATGAGCTGTGGGCCAGCGGGGCGGAGGCCGTCGCCGTCAACGGCGAACGCATGATCACCACGACGGGGCTGAACTGCGTGGGGACGACCATCATCTGCAATGCCAAGCGCATCGCGCCGCCGTACCGGATCGCCGCCATCGGCGACGTCGAGCAGATGGTCCGCTACCTCGCCCGGCCGGACGGCGTGCTGGCCGGGCTGCGCGCTTTCGGCTTTCCGGTCAAGGTGGCGAAGAGCGCCCGCCTTGCGGTCCCGGCCTACCGCGGCTCGTACCGGTTCACGCACGCCACGCCCGTGGCGGGAGACTAGAGAGGCCCCGGCATGTGGCTCCCGGTGATCGGCCTCATCCTCGGGATCGTCCTGGGCTTTCTCTTCTCGGTCGAGATCCCGCTGGGGGTGGTGAAGTACACCGCCATCGCCATCCTGGCCGCCGTGGACACGATTCTGGGCGGCCTGCGGGCCCAACTGGAGGAGCGCTTCGATCTCTCGATCTTCCTCACCGGCTTCTTCGCCAATACGCTGTTCGCCGCGCTGCTCACCGCCATCGGCGACCTCCTGGGGGTAGACATCTATCTGGGCGCCGTGATCGCCTTCAGCATCCGCATCTTCAGCAACGTCGGGTTCATCCGCCGGGATCTTCTGGAGCGATACTGGCGGGGGCTCCGCCAGCGGGGCGCGGCCGGGTCCCCGGCGGCGGCGGGGCGGGGAGCGGGGGATACACTGGAGAGCCGATAGGCAGCCGCGCGGGCGCTTGCGGTAAATAAATGTGGAGGCAGGCGGTCTGACGGGGCCCGCGCTGCCGGGACGGGGGGGATGGAGATGGCGGCAAAGGTAGGCATCAACGGATTCGGGCGGATCGGGCGCCAGACGCTGCGCACGATGCTGGAACGGCACCCCGACACGCTGCAGGTCACGGCGATCAACGACATCGCCGACATCGCCACGAACGCGCATCTGTTCAAGCACGACAGCAACTACGGGCACTTCCCGGGCCGCGTCGAGGCGCGCGACGGCGAGCTGCGCATCAACGATTGGGCCGTCAAGGTCTTCTCGGAGCGCGAGCCGTCGGCGATCCCCTGGAAGGACGCCGGCGTGGAGCTGGTCATCGAGTCCACCGGGCGGTTCACGAAGGCCGAGAAGGCCCGGGGCCACCTGCAGGGCGGCGCGAAGAAGGTCGCCATCAGCGCCCCCGGCAAGGAAGTGGACATCACCCTGAACATGGGCGTGAACCACGAGCTCTACGACCCCAACAAGCACACCATCGTGAGCAACGGCTCGTGCACGACCAACGCGCTGTCCGTGACCGCCAAGGTGCTGAGCCGGGAGTTCGGCATCAAGCGCGGCTTCATGACCACGGTGCATTCCTACACGAACACGCAGCGCATCCTCGACGTGGTCGGGGAGAACCTGCGCGAGGCCCGCGCCGCGGCCATGAACATCATCCCCGCCGAGACCGGAGCGGCGAAGGCCATCTTCCTCGTCCTCCCCGAGCTGCAGGGCAAGATGCACGGCATTGCGCTGCGGGTGCCCACGCCGACGGTCTCGATCGTGGACCTCGTCTGCGAGCTGGAGAAGCCGGCGTCGGCCAAGGAGATCAACGCGGCATACAAGCGGTACAGCGAAGAGCAGATGGCCGGGTATCTCGGCTATAGCGAGGAAGAGCTCGTCAGCATGGACTACAAGCAGAGCCCGTATTCCGGGATCGTGGACGCCCCGCTCACCACCGTGCTGAGCGACACCCTCGTCAAGGTCATGTCCTGGTACGACAACGAGTGGGGCTACGCGTGCCGCATGGCCGACCTGGCCCACTACATGGTGCAGCGCGGGCTGTAGCACGCGGAGGGGGTGCGGGGGACGCCGCGCGTGCGTCCCCCACGCAGTTCATGTGTCTCGTATTGGGAGCGACCTTGCCATGAGCGAGCAACGCAGATGAACAAGAAGACCGTCGGCGACGTGCCCGTCCGCGGGAAGCGCGTCTTCGTCCGCGTGGACTTCAACGTGCCGCTCGACGAGGAGCGCCGCGTCACGGACGACCGGCGGATCACCGAGTCCCTGCGGACCATCACCTTCCTCCGGACGCGCGGCGCCCGGGTCATCCTGGCCTCGCATCTCGGGCGTCCCGGCGGCACGGTGAAGGCCAGCCTCCGGATGGACCCGGTGGCCGAGCGCCTCGGCGAGCTGCTGGGCGTGCCGGTGCGGAAGCTCGACGACTGTATCGGCGCGGATGTCGAGCGGGCCACGGCCGAGATGGCGGACGGCGATGTCGTCCTGTTGGAGAACCTGCGGTTCCATCCCGAGGAGGAGGCCAACGACCCGGAGTTCGCTCGGCGCCTGGCGGCGCTGGCCGACCTCTACGTGAACGACGCCTTCGGCACGGCCCACCGCGCGCACGCCTCGACGGTGGGCATCGCCGCCTACCTGCCCGCGGTGGCCGGTTTCCTGATGGAGAAGGAGCTCACGTATCTCTCGCGCGCGCTCGAGGAGCCGACCCGCCCCTTCGTGGCCATCCTCGGGGGGAAGAAGGTCTCCGACAAGATCGGGGTGATCCGCAACCTGCTGAGCAAAGCCGACGCCCTGCTCATCGGCGGCGCGATGACCTACACATTCCTCCGGGCGCAGGGGTATCCCGTCGGAACCTCCCTGCTCGAAGCGGACAAGCTCGACCTGGCGACCTCGCTGATGGCCGAGGCGGCGGAGCGGCGCGTGCCGTTCCACCTGCCCGAGGACGTCGTCGTGGCCGACCGGTTTGCCGACGACGCGGCCCAGCGCACCGTGGCCGCGGACGCCATCCCCGAGGGCTGGATGGGGATGGACATCGGCCCGGCCGCGGCGGATGCGTACCGGGAGGTTATCCTGGGCGCCGGGACGGTCATGTGGAATGGGCCGATGGGGGTCTTCGAGTTCCCGCGCTTCGCGGAAGGGACCCGCGCGGTGGCCCAGGCGATGGTGGACTCCACCGCCGTGACGATCGTCGGCGGGGGCGACTCCGCGGCGGCGGTGGAGCAGTTCGGGCTGGCGGACCGGATGACGCACATCAGCACGGGGGGCGGCGCGTCGCTGGAGTTCATGGAAGGCCGCGAGCTGCCCGGCGTGGCCGTGCTGGCCGACCGGTGATGCCGCGCATCCCGCTCATCGCCGGCAACTGGAAGATGCACAAGACCGCCGGCGAAGGCGCGGCGCTCGTGCGCGCGCTGCTCGCCGATCCGCTGCCCTCCCGCGTTGAAGTCGCCGTCTGCCCGCCCTTCACGGCGCTGGGTGAGGTGCGCTCGGCCCTGGGCGGGTCTACCGTGCGCCTGGGCGCGCAAGACATGTACTGGGAAGCCCAGGGCGCCTTCACCGGCGAGATCTCTCCGGTCATGCTGCGCGACCTGGGCTGCACGTACGTCATCGTCGGCCACTCCGAGCGGCGGCAGTTCTTCGGGGAGACCGACGACACCGCGGCCCGCAAGGCGGGCGCCGCGTTCGCCCACGGCCTGATCCCGATCCTCTGTGTCGGCGAGCGCCTGGAGGAACGCGACGGAGGCCGCACGGAGGCCGTCGTCGTGCGGCAGACCACGCAGGGCACCGAGCGGATCGATCCGGTGCTGGCCTCGACGCTCGTGATCGCCTACGAGCCGGTGTGGGCCATCGGCACCGGACGTTCGGCATCCGGCGAGGAGGCCAACCGGGTCATCGGGCTCATCCGCCGGGCGCTGGCGGAGCGGTTCGGCGAGAACGTGGCCGCGCGCATCCGCATCCTCTACGGGGGCAGCGTCACCCCCGAGGTCGCCGCCGAGTTCAGCAGCCAGCCCGAGATCGACGGCGCCCTGGTGGGCGGGGCCAGCCTGGATGCCGGGAAGTTCCGGAAGATCGTGGAGGCGTCGGCGGCGTAGGGCTCCCGCAGCCTTTCCGCCCGTGCTAGAATAGGCTGTGCCCCGGCGGATGCCGGGGTGTTGCTGTCTGGAGGTTACGGGTGGAAACGGCGGTGCTCACGATCCATTTCATCCTGGCCTTCCTGGTGATCGGGGTGATCCTGCTCCAGGGGCCGAAGGGGGAGGGGCTCGGCGCCATCGGCGGTAGCGCGCGCATGTTCCACGGGCCGCGCCCGCGCGAGACGCTGTTCACCCGCATCACCGCCGTGCTGTCCGTCTTGTTCGTCCTCACCTCCACCTACCTGACGTTTCTCAGGTAGGTGGCAGTCCACAACCGCATAGCGGGCCTGCCGGGATGGCGGAATTGGCAGACGCGTACGCTTGAGGGGCGTATGGGGTTCCCGTGGGGGTTCAAATCCCCCTCCCGGCACCAGGTTCTTGTCGACTACTGTCTATGTTCTGCTCTCCGACCTGATCCAACGGGGACGCCTCCTTTCTACAAGTTCCCAGCTAGCTAACGCCACGCTCCTTCCGGTTGATTGACCTTGACAGTGTACGGCTAGGTGCCGTACAAGTGATGTACGGCTAATGTGCGTACGGAGGGAACCATCATGACGAGTCCTGCGGCCAGGAAGCGTCGCGAGGCAAAAGTCGAGCGACTAGAGCTCCGCGCCAGTCCGAGCCAGACCTCGGCGATCAGGCAGGCAGCCGCTGCCACGGCCAAGACGGTCACGGCGTTTGTGCTCGATGCCGCCACGATCGAGGCGCAGCGGGCCATCGCCGACCGACGTCTCTTTCGCCTCGATCCCGACCGCTGGGAACGGTTCGTGAACGCACTGGACCGACCGGTGAAGGAGAAGCCCCGGCTGAGGAAGCTGATGAGGCGATCAAGCGCCCTGGACTAAGGTGAGACAGCTTTCAGGGCCGGAGCCGCTGACCGCCGCCCACGACATCAAGGATTTCGACTGTGGCAAACAGGAGCTGACGGAGTGGCTACGTCGCCATGCGCTCCAGAATCAGCAAGTCGGCGCGTCGAGAGTCTACGTTGCGCATCAGGCAGGGCGAGTGGTCGGGTACTACGCGCTCGCTGCAGGAAGCGTAGAACCCGAGGAGGCTCCGGAGCGGATCAAGAAAGGCCTCGCCCGTTACCCCATCCCTGTCATCCTGCTGGCCCGACTGGCCGTAGATGTCTCGGAGCGGGGTCAGGGGCTTGGTGCTGCTCTTCTGAAAGATGCTCTGAAACGAACAGCTTCGGCCGCCGACGAGATCGGCGCGCGGGCGGTCCTGGTTCACGCCAAAGACGCTGAAGCGAAAGCCTTCTACCGGCACTTCGACTTCGAACCGTCCCCTAGCGATCCGTTACATCTGTTCTTGCTCATGAAAGATCTTCGCGCCATCCTTAGAGGCCGTTAGGCCTCAGGGTGCCATATTGGGGCGGGAACTGTTGACGAAACGATGTTCGCGTGGTGCCTGGCCAACGAAGCCGTAGTGATACGGGGTGGGTACAAGTGAATGTCCTCGGACAGGGACCTCCGCGGCGCGAGTGAGCAATTCTGAACAGACGGCACGCCGTCGCCCTGTTACGGTTCATGCGAAGGGATCGGTGCACGTCAGGAGGTGCTTGACATGGCCTTTTGGGTTTCGATTGCGATCGGCATCATCGCCGGTTATCTGGCGAAGCGAGTGCGGGGCGGAGGGCCCTACGGGCTCTTCGGGTATCTCGCCATCGGTATCATGGGCGCTCTTCTTGCGGGGTGGCTCTACCCGGGAGCGGCCCGTCTCAACGTCACGTCCATCATCGTGGCCGCCGTGGGGGCGGTGATCCTGCTGTCGGGCTTCCGCGCGCTCACCCGCAACGGGCCGATGAGTCCCGAGACGGCCGGGAAGCTGAAGTTCGGCGTGTGGCCCCTCATCGGTGGGGCTCTCGCGGCCGTGATCGTCGGCTTTGCCTGGGGCGGGTGGACCACCGCGGGCGCCGCCCGGACCGCCGCCGACGAGGCGGTCCTGGCCACTCGGGCCGCGATCTGCGTCGCGCAGTTCATGAAGGACCCGAACCATCAGGCGCGACTCAAGGAATTAGCCGACACCAGCTCGTGGGAGCGCACTACCCTTGTCGAGAAGGGCGGCTGGGATCGAATGCCCGGTGAAGACAAGGCCAGCTATGCCGTCAGCCGGGCATGCGCGGACGGGCTTGAAGTGCTCTTGAAGAACTAGGCATCGCGGGGACACGTTCGGCTTGTCCGGGCGCGTCCCCGCTGGGCCGGCATCCCGCGGAGTCCGCCCAGAAGCGCCTGGGCGCTCGTGCGCATTCCTGAGCAAGCGACACCCCCCCGTCTGTAATAACGTGTGGACCCGGCACCCGGATGATCCGACCCGTCGAGGTCTCGTCGCCCGCTGCGATGAGGTCCGCCGAGAGGAACAGCGGAGGAGGAACCGGGAAGTCTTAGCTTGTATCGTCCTTTCCGGCGGCGGGGACTTTCACGGTGCCGGGGTCCGGGCGTACCCCTATGTCATGTATGTCTAAACACGGGAGAGACGAGGTACGCTGTCGGGGGGTCCGTTGATGAGAAAGAAGAGACCCGGGCGGTTCGATTTCAAGTCGTTCGTGGCAGGAAACGGCGACGGACGAGTCATCGTGGAGTTGCGCAAAGGCGCCGCCCTCTTCTCGCAGGGGAATCCGGCCGACCGAGTCTTCTACATCCTTAAGGGCAAAGTCAAGCTCACCGTGCTGTCCCGCCAGGGGAAGGAGGCCGTCATCGCCGTGCTGGGCCCCGACGCCTTCGTCGGCGAGGGGTGCCTGGCCGGGCAGCGCCTGCGCATGGCCACGGCGACCGCGATGACCGACGGCACCGTCGTCAGGCTCAAGAAGGAAGCCATGGTCCGTCTGCTGCACGAACAGCCCACCTTTGGGGAACTGTTCACGGCCTACCTCCTGTCGCGCAACATTCGCGTCGAGGAAGACCTGGTCGATCAACTGTTCAACTCGAGCGAGAAACGGCTGGCCCGGATGCTCCTGCTGCTGGCGCACGTGGGCAAGGACGAGGCATCCGAGGTCGTCGTCCCCAAGGTCAGTCAAGAGCTGCTGGCGGACATGATCGGGACGACACGGGCGCGGGTGAGTTTCTTCATGAACAAGTTCAGGAAGCTGGGCCTCATTGAATACAATGGGAGGCTGCGCGTGCACAGTTCGCTCCTCAATATCGTCCTCCACGACTAACCCCACGACCAGACCGGCGGTGCTCCGGGCGTAGCCCGCCGGGGATCGTCCGTCCGGCCCGCCCGCGCGCCCCTGTGAGCAGTTTTGAGCAGACGGCGCACTTCCCGACGTGGTTCCATTTATCTGGGTAGGAACAGACTGGGACGAGTGCCTCGCTGACCACACGGCAGGGGCGGGGCGGGAGATCGATGTCGGCCGGAGGAGGACCCATGGTGGCGAGCCAGGGCCTGGCCAGGGGAGATCCGCAGCAGATTCATCAGATCTTCAGTGCATTCCGGCAATCTCAGGATCAGGCGCTGCGTGAACGGCTGGTCCTGGCGCATGCCCCACGGGCAGCCGCGCTGGCCCGCCGGTTCGCCAATCGCGGCGAGCCCATCGACGACCTCATCCAGGTCGCTACCATCGGCCTGCTCAAGGCGGTCGATCGCTTCGATCCGACCCGCGGTGTGCAGTTTTCCACGTATGCAACGGCCACGATCCTCGGGGAGCTCCGGCGTCACTTTCGCGATCGGTTCTGGACGATTCGCGTGTCGCGGAGGCTGCGGGAACTGAACCATCGGCTGATGCGCGCGGGGGACCGATTGGCCCAGGAGCTTGGCCGCACGCCGACCGTTGCTGAGATGGCGCGGGAATGCGGCGTCGGGCTCGAGCGAGCGCTGGAAGCGTTCGAGGTCGGTCGCGCGTACCGCCCGGCGTCGCTCGATGCGCCGGTGGTCGACGGTGGGGAGGAAACCGGCCGGCCGGGCGCGGATGATCCCGCGCTCCAGGGGGTCGAGGACCGGATGTTCCTGGAGCGGGCGGTCCACGGCCTCCCGGAGCGACTGCGGGCGACGATCCGCATGCGGTATTACGAGGGATTGCGGCAGGCCGAGGTGGCGCGGCGCATCGGCACGTCGCAGGTGGCCGTCTCCCGGATCGAGCGCCAGGCGCTGGATGTGCTTCGTGCGATGGTCAGCTGGCATGACGACCTGCCGGCCTCCCCATCGAACGGGCGGGCGAAGCGGAGCGGCAACGGGCATGCGGGCAACGGGCACGCGGGCAACGGGCACGCGGGCAACGGGAACGGCAGCACGGGGCGTCGCCGCGGGCGGGCGCGGGTCCAGCCCCGGGCCGGGGATCCGAGCGCCGAGCCCCAGGCCGTGTCCCTTGGCAGCCCGGAGTGAGCAGTTTTGGACAGACGGCAGGATCTGTGCCGTGCTACGGTTCGATCAGCAAGGCCAGTGAGTCAGGAAGTCGGAAGGAGAGGAGGGAGACCAATGAACCTTACACAGAAGCTCGCAGTCATCGTGCTCGGCGTCCTCGTGTTTTCCGGCGCATTCGTCGGTATCGCGTCCGCGCAGCAGTATCCGGTCGTGTCCAACCTCACTCCGTTCACCGCCGAGACCAACTTCATGTCGTTGGCCGGGTACCTCCGGTACCTGAACCATCAGACCACCGGGGCGTGGCTGACGTTTGCCGAGGCCACGCGTATCGTCGGGCAGCAGTAAGGGGAGTACGGCTCCATTAACCATTGAGACGGAGGGCCGGGAGTCCGCCCCGGCCTATCCGTCAGGGCACTGCACGTCCTGGAGGTGAGCCGTGAGTTTCTTGGCCTGGATCGTGGTCGGGTTGATCGCGGGATGGCTGGCGAAGATGATTTCCCCCGGGCCCGAGCGAGGCGGTCTGCTGATGACGTTGGTCATCGGGGTCGTCGGCGCGTTGGTCGGCGGCGCGCTCTTCAACTACTTCGGGCGCAGCGGGGCCACCGGGATCACGCTCTATTCGGTCCTCGTCGCCACCATCGGCGCCGTGGTGTTCCTGTGGGTGTGGAAGGCGCTCGCCGCCCGGCGGCTCGCCTAAGGCTGCTGAACCCAGCCCACACTGACGCCGAGCTCCAGGACGGGCCACGGAGCGGCGCGTGAACAGATACATCGGCATCGCCCTCGTGCTCACGGCGGCCGGCTTCCTGATCCCGCCGGCCGGGGCGCAGGACACTTGTTTCAGCCTGCCGGCCGCGTATCTCAGCGACGAGCTGCGTCTGACCGGCGTCATCATGAAACCGGCGGGCCTCGGGCCGTTTCCGGCAGTCATCTACAACCACAGCTCTAAGGCGGGGCACGAACGGGCGCCGACCGTCCCCGAGGGCGTGTCGTGTTTCGCGTTCGTCGCTGAACGACACTGGGTGTACTTCGTCCCCGACCGGCGCGGGTACGGCCGATCCGAGGGGCCGACGTTGAAGAGCGCGATCGGCAACCGGCGCGGGCTCCGGCTCCTGCTCGCCGTGACGGCGCGGTCGCGGCAGGAAGCCGCGGACATCGTGGCGGGGGCGGAGTTCCTCAGGCGCCGGCCGTTCGTGGATCGCGGCCGGGTCGCGGGCGTGGGGTACGCGCTGGGCGGCCTCTACACGTATCTGGCCGCGTCCACGCGTCCCGACGCCTTCGGCGCCATCGTCCTCCAGGCGGTTGATTCAGGGGAATACTCCGGAATGCTCCTGCGCGAGATGATCCGCGCGGGGCGGACGATCGCCGCGCCGATCCTGATTCAGCAGGCGCGCGACGACAAAGGAGCCCCGGTGCGGTTCGTGCAGGACCTGACCGACGCGCTGCGGCGCATGGGCAAAGACGTGACCCTCCGCGTGTATCCCGGCGGGAGTGATCTCTTCCTCCCCGAATCCCGCGGTCCCGACGGAGAGTGGGGCAAGGACCTGGTGGAATTCCTCGGGCGCCAGTTCTCGAGAACCCGTCTGTGAGAGGAGCCATGACGATGCGGGCACAGAACCTCGGCAGGAGTATTGTGTGGGCCGTCTGTCTCGCCCTCTTGGGCAGCCTGATGCTGCCGGGCGTGTCGCAGGCCAAGACGGCGCGGGAGATTGACGCGAGCGTCAATGCGGCGCTGAACCGGTTTGCCAAGCAGGTGAAAGGTTCGAAGGAGTTCCTCCAAGCCGCCAAGGGCGTGCTCGTGTTCGCCGACGTCCTGCAGGCCGGCGTGGGGATCGGGGGGCAGTACGGCGAGGGCGCGCTGCGCATCCGCGGCAAGACCGCCGCGTACTACAGCATCACGTCCGCCTCGGTCGGATTCCAGTTGGGCGCCCAGAAGAAGGACATCATCCTCGTGTTCTTGCAGGACAAGGCGCTCAAGGACTTCCGGGCCAAGCAGGGCTGGCAGGCCGGCGTTGATGGATCGGTTGTCCTCGTGGACCAGGGGGCCCAGGCCTCGCTGGATACGACGAAGTTCAATCAGCCAATCGTCGGGTTCGTGGTGGGCCAGAAGGGCCTGATGTACAACCTGACGCTGGAGGGATCGAAGATCTCGAAGATGCGGAAATAGACCATGATGGGCGCGGGTTACCCGGGTTCTGCCGCCGCCGAGCTGGCGTAGGAACCGCCCGCTTTCGATGTCCTGCATGATGATCTTGTGGGTTTCATCGAAGAGAACCAGCATCCGCATCGGCGCGCTACACCGGGTCCTAAGGACGTCCTTATGAAGGCTGTTTCCTGAGTCGGCGGAAGAAGACCCCGAGATCTCATCGGGGCGCGCCTCCCTCCCCCCGCGCTTGGGCAGGGCCCGTCCTCCACTCGAGGTTTGCCAACAGGATCCAGGGGGCATTAGGAACCGGTGTAGCGAATGCGCTCGCATGAGGCGTGGAGCGCATTAGCAGCCTCGCCGGCGCCCTTGACGGACTGACCGCCTTTGCCCACCGCGGCAGCGGGACTCCGCAAGAGAGGGAGGCGGCGGCCTTCCTGCGCGACTACCTCACCGCGCGGGGGCATACGGTCGAGACCCAGTCTTTCCGCACGGCGCGCACCTACAGCTGGGAGCTGCTGGGCGTCACGCTGCTGCTGGCACTCGGCGGCCTGGTTCGCTCGGCATGGGTCGCCCTGCTCGGCGTGTACTGGTTCTGGGCCTACTTCAGCGGCGTGGGGACGCCCTGGGACGGACTCTTCCGACGGCACGCCTCACAGAACCTCATCGCGCGGGCGGGAGGCGGGCCGCGGCGGTTCATCCTCATGGCCCACTACGACAGCGCCCAGACGTTCTTCGTGTACCATCCGCGCCGCGTGCGCGGATTCCGGGCGAACTTCCTGCTGGGTGCCGGTCTGGCGGGGCTCCTCCTCCCGGCGGCGATCTGGCTGCCGCTGCTCGCCCGCGTCATCGGCCTGTACTTCCTGGTGCAGGCGGTCCTGTTCGTGCACCGGGAGCGCACGGCGCCGTATGTGAACGGCGCGAACGACAACGCCAGCGGCGTCGCCGTCGCCGCGGCGCTGTTCGACGAGCTGGCCGCTCGACAGATGGCCGGATGGGCGATCTGGCTGCTGCTCACCGGGGCCGAGGAGGTGGGTGCGCAAGGCGCACGTGCCTTCCTCCGAGAGTATGCGCCTCCCCGCGACACCCCGGTGCTCAACATCGACAACGTCGGGGCGGGTACGCTTCACTACGCCACGGGAGAGGGGATGCTGGGCATGCTCCCGTTTCACGGGCCCCTGGTCGACGCGGCGTCGCGGCTGCCGGGCGCCGGTCCGCTCTCGTACACGCTCGCGTACTTTGACACGCTGCCGTTTGCCCGGGCGGGCCATCCCTGCCTCACGCTGATCCGGCTCGACCGGGGCCTGCCGCCTCACTGGCACTGGCCGACCGATACGAGCGACCACGTGGACGACCGCGCGGTGGCCGACACGCTGACGTACGTCCGCGCGCTGGCGGAGGCCGTCCTCCGCTGAGCGGCCGATGAGCAGAGTCGTCATCGTCGGGGCCGGGGTCGTGGGGCTGATGAGCGGCTACGAGCTGCGCCGCAGCGGCTTCGACGTCACTATCGTGGACCGCGCTCAGCCCGGGCGCGGCTGCTCGTGGGCCAACATGGGCTGGATCGTCCCGTCCTTTGCCCGCCCGCTGCCCGCTCCCGGACTAATCTCGAGCTCGCTCCGATGGATGTTCGACCGGGCGGGCCCGCTGTACATCGCACCGCGCGCCGATCCGGCGCTGGCCCGGTGGCTCTGGAGCTTCTGGCGGCACTGCAACGAGCGCGATCATCAGGCCGGCCTGGAGGCGCTGGCCCAGCTGGCCGCGCCGACGACGGCCGTGCTGGACCGGATGCGCGCCGAGGGCCTGGAGTTCGAGATGCACCGGGCGGGCGTGCTGTTTCTCTTCCTGAGCCGCCGCGCCCGGGATGAGGTGTACCGGAACCTCGCGTTCATGGCGCGGAATGGCGAAGGCCCACGTGCGCTGGACCGCGCTGAGGTGGAGGCGATGGAGCCGCGCGTCCAGCCGGAGGTGACGTGCGGCATCGTCGTCCGCCAGGAGCGGCACCTCCGTCCAGAATCACTCGTGGCCGGGCTCGAGCGGCAGCTGCGGGACATGGAGGTCCTGATCCGCGGCGGCGTGGACGTCACCGGGGCGCGCCTGCGGGGCTCCGGCGGGGCGACAAGGGCGGGCCCGGGGCGCGCTCGGACCCCGCGGGAGGTGACCGCTCTGGCCACACCGGCGGGAGACGTTGCGGGAGATCTCTTCCTCCTGGCGGCGGGGGCGGGGACCGGTCTGCTGGCGCGGGCGCTGGGTGTGTCCCTGCCGGTCCAGGGCGGCAAGGGGTATACGATCACGATCGGTCGTCCCGCGTGGCGGCCCGCCCATGCCCTGTATCTGGATGAAGCGCGCATCGCCTGGAGTCCCTTCGCCGACGCGCTGCGCGTCGGTGGGACGATGGAGTTCTCCGGGTTTAACACGGCCGTGGACCGCCGGCGTCTGGACGCGATCCGCGCGGGTTCAGGTCGCTACCTGCGCGGCTGGCCGGACGGGCGGGAGGAGACATTCTGGGCAGGGCTGCGACCACTGACGCCGGACGGGCTCCCCGTGCTTGGAAGGCTGCCGGGATACTCGAATGTCTTCGTGGCAACCGGCCACGGCATGCTCGGCATCACGCTCGCCCCCGCTACCGCCGCAGTCATGGCCCAACTCCTGCGTGCCGAGGATCCGGGGATCGATCTGACGCCGTTCCGCCCCGACCGGTTCACCTGACCTCCGGCGTGATGCACCCGCACGCTCCATGCGTACGCTGAAGGGCAGGTGTGGCACGCCGAGAATCTGAGACATTAGCGGGTGGTTCGGAGAGGAGGAGTACGCAGTGGTTCCCTGGCGTTCGCTGGTTCGCGGTGCGATGTTCGTCGTGGTGGCGCTGGCCCTCGCGCTCCCGGCGGTGACCCACGCGCAGCCGAGGACGGGCGGCGAGCTCGTCCTGGTCTCCACGGAGGAGCCCGACACCCTTGACGCGCAGAAGACCGGCACGGCCGCCACCGGTCTCCTCATGCGCTATCTGGGGGACACGCTGGTGACCAAAGATCTCAAAGGGAACTTCACAGCGGCGCTGGCCCGGTCCTGGACCGCGTCACGCGACGGGCTCACCTGGACCTTCCAGCTGCGCACCGACGTGAAGTTCCACGACGGGACGCCGCTCACCGCCGAGGCGGTGAAGGCCTCCATCGAGCGCGCGCTGGCTCCCGAGACGAAGTCGCCCATCGCCGGCGCGCTGTTCGGGCCCGTGGCGGGTGTCACAGCCTCCGGGCCGTCCACCCTGCAGATCCGGCTCAAGCAGCCCTTCGCGCCCTTCCTCGACAATCTCACCGATCCGCGGGCGATGATCCTCAGCCCGCAGGCCGTGCGCACCCTGGGCGATCGCTTCGGTCGATCGCCGGTGGGCACCGGACCGTTCAAGTTCCAGGAGTGGCGCAGCGCGGACCGGATCATCTTCGCCCGGAACCCCGACTACCGCTGGGCGCCTGCCTACGCCCACGCCGGCCCGCCGTTCGTGGACCGGATCGTCGTGCGTATCATGCCGGAGTCCGCCGCGCAGGTCGCGGCCTTCGAGCGGGGAGAGATCTCGGTGCTGTCCGTTCCCCCGACCGACGTCCGCCGGCTCCGGGCGACGAACAAGTACCCGTTCTTCTCCTTCCTGCGCAAGGGCGTGGGGCTGTTCATGGAGTTCAACGTCACCAAGGAGCCGTTCTCGGACATTCGCGTTCGCCGTGCCATGAACCACGCGATCGAGAAGAACAGCGTGCTGCAGATCGGCCTGGAAGGGCTCGGGGAGATTGCGCACGGGCCGCTGCCGCCGTCCATCTGGGGGTACTGGGACGGCATCGCGGACTACGCTCCGAAGTACGATCCGGCGCGGGCGAAGGCTCTGCTCGCCGAGGCCGGCTGGCGGCAGCGCTCCACCGGCGGCGCCCTGGAGAAGGACGGCAAGCCGTTCAGCTTCGTGCTGTTTGCCGCCCCGATCGACACCTGGCGGCGGTCGGCGCAGATCGTCCAGGCCCAGCTGCGCGCCTACGGCGTGGCCATGGAGATCCAGACCTTCGAGTTCGGCACGCTGCTGAGCAAGCTGCGCGCCGGCGAGCACACCGCGGAGTTCATGGGCTACACGTACACCTCGCCGGACATCGTCCAGGTCTGGTTCCACTCATCGAATATCGGGACAGGCCTCACCTTCACGCATAACAAGGATCCGAAGCTGGACGCGATGATCGACGCCTCGCGCCGCGAGACCGATCAGACCAAGCGCCTCGCCCTCTATCGCGATATCCAGAAGTACATCGTCGATCAGGCGCTGTGGGTCCCGCTGTGGACCAACACGAACTACGTCGCCGTTCAGCCGAACGTGGACGGAGCGAAGATCCATCCTGACGGATTCGTCGTCCTGAACGATGCGTCGCTGAAGTAGCCCGCGGGGGACGAGCCGGATGCGGGCCTTCCTGGTACGACGGCTCTTCCTGCTCGTCCCCACTGTCCTCGGAGTCACCCTCGCCACCTTCCTCATGCTGCACCTGACCCCGGGGGACCCCGTGACCATCATGCTGGGGGAGTTCGCCTCCGCCGCCGACGTGGCCCGGCTGCGGGTGGAGCTGGGGCTGGACCGCCCGCTTCCCGTGCAGTACGTCAAGTTCCTGGCCAGGGCGCTCCGCGGGGACCTGGGCACCTCCATCCGCAGCCGCCGCCCCGTGGCCGAGGAGATCGCCGAACGGCTCCCGCCGACGATGCAGCTGGCCCTGGCCGCGGAGGTCCTGGCGGTGGGCGTGGGGATCCCTGCGGGTGTGGCCGCGGCCACCGCCCGGATCCCCGCGGTGGACTCGACCGTGGTGGCCGTGACCCTGGTCGGCCTCTCCATGCCCACGTTCTGGTCGGGGCTCCTGCTCATCCTGCTGTTCTCGCTCACCCTGGGATGGCTGCCGATCACGGAATCGCAAGGGCTGCGCGCGCTGATCCTGCCTGCCGTGACCCTGGCCGCGCCGGCCGCCGCGGTGCTGGCCCGTGTGACGCGGGCAAGCGTGCTCGAAGTCCTCCGGCAGGACTACGTGCGCACGGCGCGGGCCAAAGGCGTGGTGGAACGGGTGGTCATCTACCGTCATGCGTTGCGCAACGCGCTGATCCCGGTCCTCACCGTGGCCGCGCTGCAGTTTGCCGGGTTGGTGGCCGGAGCCGTGATCGTGGAGTCGGTGTTCGCCCGGCCCGGGCTGGGGCGCCTGGCGGTGACCGCGATCCTCTCGCGCGACTTCCCGCTGGCCCAGGGGATCGTGCTGGTGGTCGCCACGATGTACGTGTTCGTCAACGTGGGAGTCGACGTCGTGTACGGCATCCTCGACCCTCGGATCCGCTACCGCTGATGGCGACTGTCTCGGATGTGCCGGTGCCGTCCTCCCGCGCCGTCCGGCCGTCCGCGCGGCGGCCGCTGCTGCGGAAGCTGTGGCGCCGGCCGCCGGTCATCGCCGCCATGGTCATGCTGGTCATCTTCATCATCCTGGCGCTTGCCGCGCCGCTCTTCGCCCCGCACGACCCCACGGCCCTCATCCCGGGCGCCGTCATGCGCCCGCCCTCCTGGCAGTATCTGTTCGGGACGGACGAGCTCGGACGAGACGTGCTCAGCCGCGTGATCCACGGAGCGCGTATCTCGCTGCAGATCGGCGTCTTCACCATCAGCATCGCCCTGGCCCTGGGGACGCTGGTGGGGATCACGGCGGGCTTCTACGGTGGCCTGGTGGACGGCATGTTGATGGCCGTGATGGAGGTCCTGCTGGCGTTTCCGCAGATCCTGCTGGCCATGGCCATCGTGGCCATGCTGGGACCCAGCCTGACCAACGCGATGATCGCCGTGGGGCTTTCCGCCGTGCCGGTGTATGCGCGGACGGCCCGGGGGACGACGCTGAGCGTGCGGTCGATGGACTTCGTGGAGGCGGCCCGGGCCGTGGGCGCCGGTGACGGGCGCATCCTGCTCCGTCACGTGCTTCCCAACATGATCTCGCCGGTGGTCGTGCTCGCCACGGCGGGCGTGGGCATCGCCATCCTCATCGCCGCGGGCCTCAGCTACCTTGGGCTCGGCGCGCAGCCGCCGACCCCGGAGTGGGGCGCGATGCTCAGCGAGTCGCGCGCCTACCTGCGGAACGCCTGGTGGATGGCGACCTTCCCGGGGCTGGCCATCACCGTCGTGGTCGTCAGTCTCAATCTGTGCGGGGACTGGCTGCGGGACCTGCTCGATCCGCGGCTGCGCAAATGAGCGTGGAAGAGGTCCTCGCGTCCATCGTGTCGCGGACCGCGGAGTTCAGCGGCGCCTTCGGCGTGTGGGCCCGCGCGCTGACGACCGGCGAGACCGTCGAGTGGAACGCGCGCGAGGTCTTCCCCAGCGCCTCGGCGATCAAGCTGCCCATCCTCTATGAGGTCTTCCGGCAGGCCGGCGAAGGGCGCCTCACGCTCACCGAAACGCGCGTCGTGCGTGCCGAAGACGTCGTTCCCGGTTCGGGCGTCCTCAAAGATCTCACCCCGGGGCTGGTCGTGTCCATCCGCGATCTTGCCGTGCTGATGATCGTCGTCAGTGACAACACGGCCGCCAACCTGCTCATCGACCTGGTGGGCACCGGCGCGGTGAACCAGTCGATGCGGATGCTGGGGCTCGAGCACACGGTGCTCGAGCACAAGTTCTTCCGCGCCCCGCCCGGTGCTCCGATCAACCGCTCCTCGCCGGCCGATCTGGGGCGCCTCATGCTCCTGATCGCGACGCACGAGGTGCTCACGGCCGAAGCCTGTGAGGTGATGCTGGAGATCCTCCGGCGACAGCATCATACGGATCTGACCACGCGGCGGATCGCCGACTTCGACGGCTTCGTGGAGCAGGGGACGGCGCCCGTGGTGCGCGTGGCCTCCAAGAGCGGAGCCATCCGGGGGACCCGCAACGACGTGGCGCTTGTGGAGCGCGACGGGCTGCGCTACGTGATCGCGATGATGAGCCGTGACAGCCGGGACCGGCGGTTCTACGTGGACAACGAAGCCGCCGTCCTGCTGGCCGACGTGTCGGGGCTCCTCTACGAGCATTTCTGCCGCCGCGGCGGCATCCGTCTCTCCCCGGGCAGCCCCTAGACGTGGAGCACCGGCTGTGGCGGCTCGCCACTGGGGGCTGGCTGGCGGGCATCCTCATCGTCTCTCTCCTGCCCGGAGGCGCCGCGACTCCGGGCGGCGCCCTCTGGCATCTCGTGGGCTACGGCGTGCTCGGCGCGCTCTGGGGGCGCTGGCAGCCGTTCTGGAGCGTCTGGCTGCTGGGCACGGCGTACGGGGCCGCCATCGAAGGACTGCAGTATCTCGTCCCGCACCGGCGGGCGGAGGTGGGCGATCTGCTCGTGAATGCCGTCGGGGTGCTGCTGGGCCTGGCGGCGGCGCGCCTCTGGACCCGCGGCCCGGTGGCCCGCTGAGCAGTGGCCTGCGGGGAACTGAGCGGGGAAAAGTGTCTAGTGGCGCGTCTCCGCAGCCGCGGCCGCGCTCAGGCCATGGGCGCCGACGACCCGAAGGTGTCGCACCCCATCCCGGGCTCTCACGCACCCACGGGCTCCGCCCCCCAGGCGGATCTCCGCCCGCTGGTGACCCTCCACGCCTTTGCCGACCCGACGGTGTTCCCCGTCCTCCGCAAGATGGCGGCCGCCGCGGCGCGAGCGCTCGGGGCGAGCATGCTCGAGGCGGCGGACGTCGAGCTCTCGATCGGGGAAGCGCTGGCCAACGTCTATCTACACGCCTACGGCAGGCGCCCAGGTCCCGTGGCGATCAGCATCGACTTCGACGGCATCGCCTTCACGATCTCGGTGCGGGACGAAGGACGCGGCGCGCCGGATCCGGTGGAGATGAGGCGCGGATTGAGCCTCCTTCAGGAGCTGACCGACGGCGTGGCGCTTTCCGCCGCGCCCGACGGCACCGGCGCCGTCCTGCGGATCACCCGGCGGCTGGGATAGCGGCCGGGTTGCCAAAGGAGCCCGCGGCGGCCCCCGGAATCCCTCATCGGGCGGAGGACCGATTGTTCACCTCTCGACGCCCCCCATACGCTCGGAGAGGACAAGACCGGTCAGGAGAGGAGCACTTCGATGGACTTCGGCGTGCCCCGGGAGGTCCGCCCCGGGGAGCAGCGGGTCGGGCTCACCCCGCCGGGCGTGGACGCGCTGGTGAGGGCTGGACATCGGGTCTTCGTGGAGCAGGGGGCCGGCCGCGGCGCGGGGTTCGACGACCGGGAGTACGCGCAGGTCGGCGCCGCCATCGTCTACTCGACCGAGGAAGCGTGGCGGCGTCCCGAGCTGGTGGTCAAGGTGTCGCGTCCCACCGCGGATGAGCACGGTCACTTCCACGGGCAGACGCTGCTGGCGTTCCTGCACCACGCCGTCGCCTCGCCGGATCTCCTCGTCGCGCTCCACGAGCACTACATGACGGCGATCGCCGCCGAGATGATCGAGGCCGAGGACGGCACGTTTCCCGTGCTGCACCCCACCAGCGAGGTGGCGGGCCGGATGGCGCCGATCATCGCCGGGGGCCTGCTCACCTCGCGCCCGACGGGGCTGCCGGCGGATCACGCCGTCGGACGCGGGAGCCTGCTCAGCGGCGTCCCGGGCGTCCCGCCGGCGACGGTCGTCATCCTGGGGGCCGGCGTGGTGGGTTCGAACGCGGCGCGGGCGTTCCTGGGCCTGGGCGCGCAGGTCACGGTGCTGGATCGCGACGCGGGCCGGCTGCGGGCCCTCGACGCCGCGGTCCACGGGCGCGCGGTGACCATGATGGCCACGCCCTACAACATCGAGAAGACGGTGGCGTTCGCCGACGTCCTGCTCGGAGCCGTCTACGTGGCCGGCCGCCATGCCCCCGTGCTCGTGACCCGCAGCATGGTGCGGGCGATGCGGCCGCGCGCCGTGATCATCGACCTGTCCATCGACCAGGGCGGCTGTGTGGAGACCAGCCGGCCGACGACACTGGACGATCCGGTCTACATCGAGGAAGGCGTCATCCACTACTGCGTGCCGAATGTCCCCGCCCGCGTGGCCCGGACCGCCAGCCATGCCTGGGCGAACGCGGTGCTGCCGTACCTGCTGCTGATCGGGGAGAACGGCGTGGACGACGCGCTGCGGCGTTCCTTCGCGCTCCGCCAGGGCCTCGTCGTGCGCCGGGGCGTGGCGCGGGAGGTGAACCCGGCATGAGCGCGGTCCAGGCGCTCTACGCCGCGCGGGTCACCTCGGCCGAGGACGCGGTCCGCCGCATCAGCTCGGGCATGCGCGTCTACCTCACGGGGAACTGCTCCGTGCCGCAGACGCTGCTGGCCGCCCTGGTCCGCCGCGCCCCGGACCTCTGGGACGTGGAGATCGCCCAGGTGCTGACGATCGGCCCCGCCGACTACGTCGCGCCGGAGATGGCCGGGCACCTCCGCGTCAACACGCTGTTCATCAGCGACAACGTCCGCGCCGCGGTGAATGACGGCCGGACCGACTTCACCCCCGTGTTCCTCGGCGAGGTCCCCCGGCTCTTCAAGAGCGGGCTGCTCGCGCCCGACGTCGCGCTGGTGCACGTCTCGCCTCCCGACGAGCACGGATTCTGCTCCTTCGGCATCGAGGTCGGCCTGACGAAGCCCGCGGCGCAGTCGGCGAAGGTCGTCATCGCCGAGATGAACCCGCGGATGCCGCGCACGCTGGGAGACAGCTTCATCCATCTGTCCAAGCTCGACCTCGTCGTGCCGGTGGACTACCCCCTGCCCGAGATCCGCATGGGGGATACGTCGGAGACCGTGCAGCGCATCGCCGAGCACGTCGCCGGGCTCATCCCCGACGGCGCGACGCTGCAGACGGGGATCGGCGCCATCCCGGACGCGGTGCTCAGCCGCCTGGAGAACCACAAGGACCTGGGCATTCACACGGAGCTGTTCAGCGACGGGATCATCGATCTGATCAACCGGGGGGTCATCACCGGCGAGCGGAAGACGCTGCACCAGGGAAAGGTCATCGCCGGCTTCGTGCTGGGCACGCAGCGCCTCTACGACTTCATCCACGACAACCCGGTCATCGAGTTTCATCCGCAGGATTACGTGAACGACCCGTTCGTCATCGGGCAGAATGCGCGCATGGTGGCCATCAATTCGGCCATCGAGGTGGATCTCACGGGGCAGGTGTGCGCGGACAGCATCGGCCCGCGCCTGTACAGCGGGGTGGGGGGCCAGCTGGACTTCATCTACGGGGCTTCCCGCTCCCAGGGCGGCGTGCCGGTGATCGCCCTGCCCAGCACGGCGCTGGGCGGGAAGGCGTCGCGGATCGTGGCGATGCTGAAGCCGGGCGCGGGCGTGACCACGTCCCGGAACCATGTACACTTCGTCGTCACCGAGCACGGCGTGGCCGATCTCTACGGGAAGACCGTCCGGCAGCGGGCGCGGGCGCTCATCGCCATCGCCGATCCCAGCTTCCGGGAGGATCTGGAGCGCGCGGCGCACGATCTGCGGTATCTCTGAGACGGGTATCCCCTGAGCGCGTGTCTCTGAGCCGGCCGCCGGCGCCCGCGGGGCTGGTCCGGGGGCCCTAGGGGGGAATCGGCCCGCCGCCCGATACCGCCTCCAATGCACCCTTCGTACCATGATCCTGGGTGCATCTGTGACCACCGTCGAGGTCTTCATCGGCCCCTTCGGGAGCGGGAAGACCGAAGTGGCGCTTAATCGGGCGCTCTCGCTCGCCGCGGCCGGCGAGCGTGTGACGTTTGTCGACCTTGACCTCGTCGACCCTTACTTCCGGGGCCGCCAGGCCCGGGATACGCTGGACGCTGCCGGCGTCAAGGTCGTCGCCCCTCCGCCCGCCTGGGATGACGTGGACCTTCCGCTGCTCTCTTCCGAGGTCTTCGCGGCGGTTCGGGGCTTGGGGGCGGGGCAGGTCTTCGCGGCGGGGCGGGAGTCGGGGGCAGGGCCGGACTCCGGCCGGGTCCTGATCGACGCCGGGGGCGAAGCCCACGGGGCGCTGGCGGTCAGGCAGCTGTCGCACCTGCTGCCGCCCGATGCGGCCGTCTATCTCG
>Ga0209172_10001249_pt1 | contig 56104 bp, 40 predicted proteins | sample LarsenN4metaG_FD_184113 | JGI IMG/M metagenome (GOLD analysis project Ga0209172, IMG submission 184113) | Hot spring sediment bacterial and archeal communities from British Columbia, Canada, to study Microbial Dark Matter (Phase II) - Larsen... ...
CGACGACGGCTCCTTCGGGCTCACGCTCGATGGCGCCTCCGGCAACGTGATCCAGATCACGGCCACAGACGGCACCTCGGTCACGCGAACCGTGCCGTAGCGCAGCGGTGGGTCGAGGCGCGACAGATTCGGCGGGGGCGATTCACAGGCTGGATCGCCCCCGCCAGCTTTCTTCTCGCGACGAACGGCCCGTCCGCAGGTGCACCGGTATACTCACCTGCCGATGCAAGTCATCCTTGCCAAGCCGCGCGGGTTCTGTGCCGGCGTCGAGCGCGCCGTGCAGGTGGTCGAGACCGCGCTGGCGCAGTACGGCCCGCCGGTCTACGTCCGCAAGGAGATCGTGCACAACGTGCACGTGGTGGGCCGGCTGCGCGACAAGGGCGCGATCTTCGTCGATGAGCTGGACGAAGTGCCGCGGGGGGCGCTGGCCATCCTCTCCGCGCACGGCTCGCCGCCGTGGGTGTACGAAGAGGCCCGGCGGCGTGGGCTGCGGCTGATCGACGCCACCTGCCCGCTGGTGACGAAGGTGCACAGGGAGGTGCACCGTTATGTGCGCGACGGCTATCACATCGTCTTCATCGGCCACGCCGGCCACGACGAGGTGATCGGCACGAAGGGCCAGGCGCCGGAGCGCACCGTGCTGGTGCAGACGGTGGAGGACGCACGGCGGCTGGAGTGGCCGGCGGGCCGCCGTGGTGTGATCCTCACGCAGACGACGCTCAGCCAGGACGACACGCAGGCGATCGTCGATGTGCTGCGGGCGCGCTTCCCGTCGCTGGAGCTGCCGCCCAAGGACGACATCTGCTACGCCACGCAGAACCGCCAGAACGCGGTCAAGCAGATCGCCGGCCGGATCGACCTGTTGCTGGTGATCGGCTCGCGGAACTCGTCCAACTCGATCCGGCTGACGGAGGTGGCTGCGGCCCGCGGCGTGCGTGCGCACCTGATCGATGGGGCGGATGAGATCGACCCGCGCTGGCTGGAAGGCGCGCGGTGTGTAGGCGTCACGTCCGGCGCGAGCGCGCCGGAGGACGTCGTCCAGGCGGTGCTGGACTGGCTGCGGGCGCACAGCGTCGCGCAGGTAACGGAGATCGACGCGCCGGATGAGGGCGTCGTCTTCAAGATGCCGGCGATGGCGCCGCTGAGTCAGCAGGGTGACAAGGTGACCAGGTGACAAGGTAACAAGGTGCAAGTTTCTGGCCAAGCGCCTGACGGCGCAAAGACCGGCCGGAGGCCGGTCCCCCATAGTTACAGTATGAAACAGCCTCTAATATGTGATTCGTAGCGGCGGGGTGTCGGCGCGGGGTGGCAGGTCGGTCACTGTGGTGTGGTGGATATAGCCTTCGAATTCGCGCGCGACGGCGGCGAGAAAGCGCTCCACCTCCGGCGGTGGGCCTTCGGCCTCCAGCTCGACGGTCCCGTCGCGCAAGTTGCGGACCGAGCCGCCGACCTTGAAGTTGCGGGCGATGTACGCGCAGGTGGCGCGGAAGCCGACGCCCTGCACGCGTCCGGAATAGATGACGCGCTTGCGGATGGCGGCGGGTTCGACCTGCTCTGGCATGCTCGTCACCCAGGCTTCTTTGACTTGATCAGCACGACGTGCCGCTCGCCGTCGATCACCTCCAGAGTGTTCATCTTCAGCGTCGCGTTGTAGCGCCGCTGGCCGCCGGCCCGCGGCCGCAGCGTGAGCTGGAAGCCGTTGAACTCGTAGGCGCCCTCCTGCCGCGACGACTTGCCGTCCAGGGTCACGTCGGCGGCGTAGGACCCATCGCTGCGGAAGTCGGCGTTGTCGATGCAGAAGACCTCCCGGTGCGGCACGGCCTTCTCTATCCGCCAGTGTCCGGCCAGCACGCCGCCGCAGCCGCCAATGGGCCCCAACACAGTCGAAATCAACGCGCCAGACACCGTACGGCGAAGGATGGAGCGGTGGGGCGAACCGCGTTCGGCATCAGCGGCGAGCGGCAGCGGGCGGAGGTTGGGCAAGGCGGACCGCGCCCTGCCCGCTCGCTCGCGCTCGCAGCTCTGCTCGCGGCTCATGCTGCACCATGGCGCGCCAGCACGCGGTCAATCCGCGCCAGCGTCCGCTCCCGGCCGAGCAGGTCCAGGGTATCGAAGATCGGCGGACTGATGGTCGTGCCGGTGACCGCCACGCGGATGGGCTGGGCCACCTTGTTCATGCCCAGTCCGTGCGCCTCGCAGAACGCCTTCAGCTTGCTCTCGATGATGCGGGGATTCCACGCCGCCAGCCCCGCCAGCTCGTCGCGCATCTGCCGCAGCACGCGCAGCCCCTCGCCCTCGCCCTTCCGCAGGACTTTCTGCACCGCCTCCGGGTCGTAGCGCACCTGTCTGTCCGGCAGGAACAGCGCGCCGCACTTGTGGTCGATGTCGCGGAAGATCCGCAACCCCTTGTTGATCTCCAGCAGGCGCGACAACGTCGCGTCATCCAAGGCGCGCAGCGGCGAGCGTTCGTTCGCGCTGAGATAGTCGTGGAACGCGGCCAGCTTGCGACCCAATGGCGCGGCCGCGAGCGCGTCGGTGTTGAACGCCAGCAGCTTGGTACGGTCGAAGCGGGCATTGGTCTTGCCGATCCGTTCCAGGCTGAACCAGGCGCACAGCTCCTCGAGCGTCAGCTTTTCGCGCCCGTCGCCCGGCGACCAGCCCAGCAGGGCGAGGAAGTTGACGATCACCTCCGGCAGGTAGCCGCTGACGCGGAAATCGTGGATCTCGATCTCCGGCAGCTCGATTGTCAGCTCATCGGCCAGCCGCCGCAGGGCCGGCCCGTCGAGCTGCGTCTTGTTCGCCAGCCAGGCGGCGAACGTGTCGGCGTCGGGGCCGCCGGCCAACTCGCGCGCCTGCGGTTCGTCAAGTTGGCCGCTACGCAGGGCGGCCTGGACGGCGGCGCGCACCGCGCGGTCCTTCTCGCGCTTGCTCATCTTGGAGCCGTCGAGGTTGAGGATGATCGGCAGATGAGCGTACTCGGGCGTGCGGTAGCCGAAGGCCTCCTGCAAAGCAATGTGCCTGGGCGTGTTGATCAGGTGCTCCTGCCCGCGGAGCACGTGCGTGATCTTCATGTGCTCGTCGTCGATCACCACGGCGAAGTGGTAGGTCGGCCAGCCGTCGGCCTTGAGCAACACGAAGTCGTCCAGCTCGTCTGCCCCGACGGTCACATCGCCCAGGATACGGTCCTTCACGACGAAGCCGCGCTCGGGCATCTTGAAGCGCAGCACCACCGGCCGGCCTTCGGCGCGGGCCTTCTTCGCTTCCGACTCCGACGGGAACCGGGCCGGCCGCGGGTAACGGAAGTTGCGCTTCGCCCGCCGCGCTTCTGCCCGCAGCGCCTCCAGCTCTTCTCGCGTATCGGAGGCGTAGTACGCCCTGCCCTTCTCCAGCAGCCGTCGGGCGTGCTGGCGGTACGCCTCCAGCCGCTGGCTCTGGTGGTATGGCCCGCACGGTCCGCCCACCTCGGGTCCTTCGTCCCAGTGCAGACCCAGCCAGCGCAGGTCCTCCAGCAGCTTGGCCTCGGCGTCGGCCAGGTTGCGGGTCTGGTCGGTGTCCTCGATGCGCAGCAGAAACTGGCCGCCCGCCCGCCGGGCCAGCAGGTAGTTGAACAGCGCCGTCCGCGCCCCGCCCAGGTGCAGATACCCGGTCGGCGAAGGCGCGAAGCGCGTGCGGACGACGGCAGCTTCATCGCTCCGGACGGTCACGAGCCGGGATTATGGCGGATCTACGCAAGGACGGACAGCACTGCCTGCGCCGCCGATTCCATGCTGCGCGTCGCATCGCCGTCCGTCTGGGCATGGCCGTGGTCGGCACGGTCGGGATTCTCGAGCGGGCGGCGGCCGAAGGACTGCTGGATCTCGCGGTTGCCTTTGACAGGCTGAAGCAGACCGACTTTCAGGTCAGCCCCCCCTGCTCAACCAGGCTCTGGAGCAACACCGTGCACGAGGCCCGCGCGAGCCGTAGCTCAGCCGCTCATCATCGATCGTGGCGGCGGCCCGCGACTGTCGCCCAGGCCGGGTGCGGGGACGACGGCTGGCCCGCGCGGCGCGCATCCGTTACCCTCCTGTGATCGGCACGTGAACAGGGGGCGAGCGATGTTGCCTCGAATCGTCTTTCTGCTGAGCTTCGGCATGCAACCGCAGACTCTGCCGACCGTCACCGTCACGCAGGACGACACGGTGATCCGCCAATCGTGCCGCATCCTCATCCCGCCCGGCACGGTGATTGAGGACGCCAACGGCGACGGCGTGATCCAGATCGCCGCGTCAGACATCGTGGTCGAGTTCGCCGAAGGTTCTCTGCTCCGCGGCTCGAAGCCCGGCACGCCGCCGGACCAGTACAGGGGCTACGGCGTCCGCGTGGTCGGGCAGAAGAACGTCACGCTCCGCCGGGCGCGGCTGAGCGGCTTCTGGTGCGGCCTGTGGGCGACCAACGCGGCGGGCCTCGTCCTGGAGAGCTGCGACGGCTCGGACAACCGCCGCCAGCGGCTCGGCTCGACGCCGGCGGCCGAGGACGGCGGCGACTGGCTCTGGCCGCACAACAACGACGAGAACGAGTGGCTGAAGAACTACGGCGCGGCGTTCTACGTCGAGGACTCCGAGGGCGTGACGGTGCGCGGCTGCCGCGTCCGGCGCGGTCAGAACGGACTGGTCCTCGACTGTTGCAATGAAGCCAAGGTGTACGACAACGACCTCTCGTTCAACTCCGGCTGGGGCGTGGCCTTGTGGCGCTCCAGCCGCAACGTCATCAGCCGCAACGCGATCGACTTCTGCGTGCGCGGCTACAGCCACGGGGTGTACAACCGCGGGCAGGACTCGGCCGGCATCCTGATGTTCGAGCAGTGCTGCCAGAACGTGATCGCGGAGAACTCGGTCACGCACGGCGGCGACGGGTTTTTCGGCTTTGCCGGCCGCGAGGCCCTGGGCGAGACGGGCGCGCACCCGGCCGAGTGGTACAAGCGGCGTGGGAACAACGACAACCTGCTTATGAAGAACGATTTTTCGTACGCGCCGGCCCACGGCATCGAGATGACCTTCTCCTTTGGCAACTGCTTCATCCACAACCGACTGGTGGGCAACGCGATCTGCGGCGTGTGGGGCGGCTATTCGCAGGACACGCTGGTGGCCGGCAACGATATGGCCGAGAACGGCGAGATGGGCTACGGGCTGGAGCGCGGGGGCGTGAACATCGAGCATGGAAGGAACAACCGCATCGTCCAGAATACCCTTGGCAAGAACAAATGCGGCGTTCATCTGTGGGGCGGACCGACCGGGCAGTTCGCGGAGCGCGCGTGGGCGAAAGCCAACGGCACCGATTCCACGCAGAACCTGATCGCCGGCAACACGATTGAAGGCAATGACCTCGCCTTCCACTTCCGTGGCCCGGGCGAGGTGACGCTCGGCTACAACCAGGTGCGGGACGGGGGACGAGAGATCGAAGCGGACAAGGAACACACCGTCCGGCGCGATGAGAGCATTACGGGCGCCGACTTCAGGTCGCCGGACTATCCCGTCTTTGGCCAGGCGCGGCCGCTCGGCGCCCGGAAGCATCTGGCCGGACGCGAGAACATCCTCATGACCGAGTGGGGCCCGTGGGACCACGAGTCGCCGCTGGTGCGGCTTGTGGAAACGGCCGGCAGCTCACACGCCTACGAGCTGCACGGCATGCCGGGCGAGGTCACGGCGCGCGTGACGGGCGACGACGTGGCCGGGCGCTGGGACGGCGCGGTGTCGAACGGTCGCGGTCGCTATGTCGTCGCCGCGCGGGCCGGCGGCGTGCATCCATACGTGTTCGAGGTGTTCGCCAACGGGTTCTCGCAGCGCCTGACCGGCACACTCCTCACAGCCGCGTGGGACGCGACCTTCTTCAAGTGGACCCAAGACGTGGATCCGCGGGAAAAGCTGGAGGGCTGGCGCGTGCTGGCCCGCGGCGACTCGGCGCATTCGATCGGGCTGGACCAGCTTGCGCTGAAGTACGGGCACCGCGGCCCGAGCGAGCTCAAGCTCTCCGACGCCCTGGCGCAGGCCAGGCTCGGCGGCGACCACTTCGGCATGATCGCGCGCACGAAGCTGCCGCTGACGCGCGGCCGGTGGGAGTTCGTGACGCTCAGCGACGACGGCGTACGCGTGACGGTCGACGGCAAACCGGTGATCGAGAACTGGACCTGGCACGGTCCGACGCGCGACACGGGGGTGCTTGAGCTGAGCGAGGACCGGACGGTCGAAATCCTCGTCGAGCATTTCGAGATCGACGGCTACGCCGTGCTGGAGCTGAACGTCCGCCGCGCGGACTGACTGCGGCGCTGTAGCGTCCGGCCCCTGTGCCGGACGGGGGATACAGTCCCCACGGCCGCCACGGGGTGCGGCCGCTACGCCCCTCGACGGGCTGCCCAGGTCATCAGTCCGTCAGCGGATTGATCACCAGCCCGCTGGCCAACTTGGGGTAGAAGTACGTGCTCTTCTGCGGCATCAGGTCGCCGGCCTGGCAGACCGCGCGCAGCTCCTGGATCGTCGTCGGCTGCATCACGAACGCGGCGCCGCGGGTCTGCTTCGCCTGCTCGACTGCCTGCTGGGCCGACTGGATGTAGCGGACCTCTGGTCCCTTGCCGCCGCACAGTTCCGGCACAACCTTGCGCTCCAGCAGGTAGGCGTGCAGGAAGGCCAGCCCCAGCCGCCGCCAGGCCAGCGAGCGTTCTGGCGCGATGTCGTCCAGGAGGCTCGCCTCCCTGGGCCGCACGACCATCGGCTTGTGCAGGCCGGAAAAGAGCGCCAGCGCCTGCGGTCCGAAGCTGCCCAGCGCCTGCGGCGCCTGCTGCGGGTCGCTGACCGGCAGTGGCGCCACATCGAGCTGCCGATCCGACTGCAGCCAGCGCGTGCTGATCGCCACGCCCGGCAGTACGCGATGCGTCGGCAGGATCAGCAAGCCCGGGTCCTCCAGCGCGCAGCACACGCACAGCACGTAGTGGGCCGGGTGCTCGCCCGGCAGCGGCCCCTCCAGCTCGCTCTCGCTGAGCCACTCGCGGTAGAGCAACGCCGTCCCGTAGCGATGGTGCCCGTCGGCGATGTAGGTCGCCTTCGGTCGCATCAGGCGGCTCACTTCCTCGATCGTCGCCGCGTCCGTCACCGCCCAGATGCGGTTCTCCACCCCCTCGAGCGTACCGACCGCCAGCGGATCGGCCCCGCACCCTTGCTCCAGCCGTCGCGCGACGGCGTTCTCTGCGTCCTCGTACAGCGCGAAGATCGGGCTGAGGTTGGCCCGCGTAGCCCGCATCAGACAAAGCCGGTCCTCCTTGGGGCCCCCGAACGTCTGCTCGTGCGGGAAGACGCTGCCGCGCCCGAACGGCTCCAGCCGCAGCCGGGCGAAGAACATCCTGCGGACGTGCGCGACGCCCTCGTGGCGAAAGCCCTGCTGATAGACGTAGAAGGCCGGCTGCGGGTCACGAACCAGGGTCCCGTCGCCCAGCCAGCGCTCGAATTGCAGCCGCGCTTGCGCGTAGACCTGCGGCGGCCCGGCCGCCTTGGCCGGGGCATGCGGCAGGTCCACCTGCACGAAGTTGCGCGCGTCGGCCTGCAACAGGGCCTGCTTGCCGGCTGCATCCAGCACGTCGTAGGGCGGCGAAAGCCGGGTGGAGAGATCCCGCGTCGCAGCCGTGGCATAGCGGGTGGCGCGCAAGGGACGAAGGATGCTCATGCCCGGGCTCCAGATTGTCGGGATCCAGCGGTCCCCCGCGCGGAGCGGCCGGCGCACGGCGCCGGCCTGGGTCGCGGGCCGGATTATAAGTCCCTCCTTCGGCCGGGGTAAGCGCCGCACAGTGCGACGGGCGGCGGCTTTCGATTGACTCGACACCTGCCGGGACTTACAGTTGCGCGTGCCGGGAGTCGCTCCGGGGGTCTCCCGCAAACCGAGCCACAGTTTCCGCTGCACCCCAGGAGGTGTTGACAACATGGAGTCCGCCTTATTCTCCCCAGCGCGTTGGACTGCCGTCGCTGCCGTCGTCGCGCTGACGCTGGGCGTCAGCGGCGGCTGCCCGGTCGCCCAGACGCCCAACGTTCCCCCCGCCGACGAGGAAACCCAGGACCAGCCGCTGACGCCGACCCAGCAGGGTGAGGACGAGATTCCGCGTCCGATCCCGCCGGTCACCGGCGGCGAGACGGCCACGTCGCCTCCGGGCACGACCACGGGCATTTCGGAGCCGCCCCCGACGACGGGCGGCGGCACGGGCGGCACGGGGGGCGGGCAGCAGGGCGTCCTGCTGCTGTCCCTCAACGCGCCCAACGCCGCGGTCCGCACGCGGCCCGGCGGGCGCATTGATGTGACGTTTAGCCTGACTGATCCGTCTACGGTGCGAGACACGGTCGAATTGATCGTGGCGCGCGACGACGATCAAAACGGTGCGGCGGACGGGGCGGCGATCACGTCGGAACCGATCCCGTTGACCGCGGTACACGAGGGCACAAACACCTACGTCTTCAATACCAACTCGTTGGCCAGCAAGGGGCTGCTGCTCGACCAGTTCGGCAGCTTCGTGCTCGGCGTCCGCGTCAGCGGCCGGGCCGGTGAGCAGGCCCAGGCATACGCGCCCGGCGTGGTGATCGTGGACGGCCAGGCGCCGGAGGTGCAGTGGGTCAATCCGACCAGCGACGCACTGGTTAACCGCGACACGCCCTGGACCATCCAGTTCCGCACGCGCGACAACTCGCCGCACACTGCGGATGTGCTGCTCGACCCGGACGCCAACCCCAACAACGGGAACGAGTTCCAGCTTGTCGGCGACCTCAGCTTGGCCAAGCCGGCCGACTCGAGCGCGTTGATCCTGCGGACGGTGAGCGCCTCGCTGGCCGCCGTCCCGCCGGGAACCTACAACTACGTCGTCCGCGTCTCCGACGGCATCCCGCCCGAGGCCAGCACGCAGGGCACCAACCCCGGCGGCGGGCTGGTGCGCATCGCGGTCACGAACCGGCTGATCGGCGAGTTCGACCTGAACAACCTGGTCGACAGCTCGCGCGGCGCGATCCTGCAGGGCTTCAACTTCAACGACCTGGCCGGCAGCTCCATGGCGGCCGTGCCCGACATCGACGGCGACGGCGACGACGAGCTGATCGTGGTCTCGCGCTTCGGCAAGCCGTACGTGATCGAGCGCGACGGCGTCGGGTTCGGCGAGGCCTACTTGATCTACGGGAATCGGCAGGCCCGCCTGCGGGGCATCCAGCGGCTCAACTCGGTTGGGCTGGGCAACGTGCCCGGCCTGGTGTTCGCGGGCATCCGCAACCCGCTGAACCAGCGCTGGACGCGCGGCCTGTCCGACGTGACCGTCATCCCGGACATGGACGGCGACAGCCTGCCCAACGGCCAGCCGCTGCCCGAGCTGGTGTTCAGCTTCCCGCGGGTCGAGTCGATCAACCTGGGCGACGAGGACCCGGGCGTCCAGCATCCGGAGCTGTTCCCCGACCTCAGCGGAATGGGCAACCTGGAGTACAACGCGAACCTCACCGGAACCTGGACGCCGAACACGGCCCAGTTCGCGCGCGGCGGTGTCGTGATCGTGTCCAGCCACAACGCGATCCTGAGCAACCCGGGCGTGCTGAACCGCAAGTTCGACCGCGTGCTGGACCTGCATGAGGTGGGCCAGATGTTCACCGGCATGTCGCCCCCGAGCTTGCAGTGGTACGTGTGGGGCGTCGTGCCCGACTTGAACGACCCGTTTGGTTGTGAGGACTGCATCCTCTGCACGAACTGCTCGCCCATCGACCCCTGCATGCCGGTCGACAACGACGGAGATGGCGAGCCGGACGAGCCCGAGCCGCCGGAGGCGTTCGACGAGTGCGATGGAATCACGGACAACTGCGACGAATCGCGCTACGAGCGCTACTACGTGGTCTGGGACGCGGTGTTCAACAACCAGGGCCCGGGCGGATTCCACCAGCCGTGGACGCTCCCGGCCGCCGACCCCCCGCTGGCCAACCCGATGCCTTGGACCTTGATTCCGCCTGACTTCTTCTACCCGCCGGCCGCGCGGTGCGATGACTTGGATCTCGACGGCACGCCGGACGGCTGCGAGTACGAGAACGCGTACCTGGGCTGGGGCTTCTGCCCGTCCGGGAGGCCGTTCCCGTGCACGAACCCGGCGTTCACCTGTGGAATCCCCACCTGGAACATCGGGCCAAGCAGTGTCTGGACCGGGTTTTACGGACCCAGCGTGCGGCCGTTGACACCGACTTCGGTCGGGGCCCGTATTCTCGGGCAGGCCGTGGACGATCAGTTTGGTGCGGCCGTCGCTGCCGACGGGAACTTCCTGTACGTCAGCGCCCCGCAGCACACCGCCGCCGTGGCCGACGTGCCGGAGCTTCCGGAGGGCAGCGGCCAGCGCGTCCGCTCCGGCGTCGTCTATCAGTTGCGGACCAACGCCGGCAGCCCGACGCGGACGCAGCTCTGGATCGAGCCGGGCACGCGACAGATTCCCGGCGAGAACCCGGATGACCCGCCGATCGACGTGCCGCTCGAGTATCCGTTCCTCGATGCCGAGCTGCCGAACCGGCAGGATTACACGTTGCCGGTGCCGCACCAGTACATCATCGAGACGGTCGGGTCGCTGCGCGGCTTCTCCCCTGTTTTCGAGCCGCCGGAGAACGAACCCGATGCGGTCCAATTCCCGTTCCCGGACATCGACGGCCGGATCGACTATGAGCCCTGCCCGCCGCCGTTTGAGAACGCCGCCGCCGATGGCGCGCAGGCCGACGCCTGCTCCGGCTACACACCATATCCGGTCGGGACGTCAGGGTTCTACGTGGATCGCGTAAACCAGATCGTCGGCCCGCATCGGGACGCACAGGTCTCAAACGTCCGCGCACTGGGCGACATCAACAACGACGGCCTCCGCGATTTCGCAGTCGGCTCGGCGAACATCAGGCTGGAATTCGGGAACGCCAACAGCCCGACCGTGGGCGGAATCTTCATCGTCTACAGCCGTCCGACCGGTCTGGAGGGCGACTACCTGCTCGAGCAGCTCGCGCTCGACCCCTCCGACGTGTCGCGAGTGGACGGCGTTTACATTCACGGCGCCAGCGCCGGCGAGACACTCGGCCGCAACTTTGCCGACGCGGGCGACGTGAACGGCGACGGACTGGCCGATGTCATCATCGGCAACGAGCTGAAGGACGTCTCGGCCGGCGGCCCACCGATCACCAACGCCGGCGAGGCGATCGTGCTGCTCGGTTCGCCCGCGCTGGTCAGCCCGGCCGGCGGCTGGACGTCGGAGACCATCCCCGCCGGCAACGTCATCCGTTTTGTTGGCTCGTCGATCGACGAGCTGGTCGGGGCGAACGTGGCCTCCGCCGGCGACATGGACGCCGACGGGTTCGACGACCTGTTGATCGCGGCGCCGGGCGCGGATGGCGGGAGCGGTGCCGTGTACCTGGTGTATGGCGGCACGCACCTGGATGGCCTGCCGCAACCCATCCGCCTGGCCGAGAAAATCGGGACGGTGGACCTGCCGGGCGTGAAGTTCCTCGGCCGTCGACCGGGGGATTACGTGGGCGGACATCCGGTCGGCGGCTTGAACGTCGACGGCATCGACCCGGCCAACAACTCGGCCCAGGTCTTCAGCCAGGGCGTGGCCCCGCTGGGGGACATCGACGGCGACGGCAACGCCGACTTCGCCATCAGCGCCATGCTGGCCGACCCGGACAACACCACCGACGCGGGCGAGGTGTACATCCTCTACGGCAAGCGCGGCGACTGAGGCAGGCAGAGAACCGCAGAGGCGCGAAGAGCGCAGAGCACGCGGAGAAAGGTGAGATTCTCTGTGCGTCCTTTGCGCTCTTTGCGCCTCTGCGGTTACAGCTCGTGCCGGATCGCCCACAGGTCGGGGAACACCGGCACGAACAGCGTCTGCTTGAGGAACTCCACGCCCGGCGAGCCGCCCGTGCCGCGCTTGCCGCCGATGGGCCGGTCATGATCCCGATCGGCGTCTGCTCGCTCGTGGCGCTGGCCGTCGTCATCGAGCGGCTCATTTCGCTGCGGCGGCGCAGGCTGATCCCGCCCGACTTCCTGGCGAGCGTGCGGGCGGCGGGGCGGACGCGACCGCTCGCACAAACGCGACCGCCTCAACAGCAGCGGGCGGCGCGATGTCGCGGTCAGAGACCGCTCCTACGGCTTTGCGGTCAGAGACCGTTCCTACAGCTTCGCGGTCGGAGACCGCTCCTACGGCTTTGCGGTCAGAGACCGTTCCTACAGCTTCGCGGTCAGAGACCGCTCCTACGGCTTTGCGGTCGGAGACCGTTCCTACAGCTTCGCGGTCGGAGACCGCTCCTACGGCTTTGCGGTCGGAGACCGTTCCTACAGCTTCGCGGTCGGAGACCGCTCCTACGGCTTTGCGGTCGGAGACCGCTCCTACGGCTTTGCGGTCGGAGACCGTTCCTACAGCTTCGCGGTCGGAGACCGCTCCTACGAGCGCGACCGGCGCCGTTGCGGCGGGCCAGTGCAACGCACCGGCAGACTACAACCGCGCTCACACGCTGCTCGGCCTGCTTCGCCGACCAGCGCGCGAAACTCGTCTACTGCAAACGACACTAGCGCTCCGCCTCGTCCTCGGCCGCGTCGCGCTGCTCAGCTTCCCGTGCACGTTGCTCCAATAGCTCGGCGACGCGGCTCAGCACTTCCAGCACCGTCGCCGCCGCGTCGCTCTCCAGCTCTTCCGCCACGCCGTCCAGCAGCTTCACCACTTGCGTCGGCGCCTGCTCATCGAGCTGGCCCAGCAGCCGCTGTAGCGCGTCCGCCACCGCCGGCGACGCGTGATCGCGGATCACCTCCCCGACGTGGTCCAGCGCTTCCGCCGCCCCCGGTCCGGCCTCGTCGCGCAGCGCCTCGGCCGCGTTGCGCAGCGCTTCGGCGATCTGCGGCCGAGCCTCGGCCTCGAGCACCGGTATAGCGCCGATGGCCTGCACCAGGTCGGGTACCAGCTCTTTCGCGGTCTCAGCTTCGCCGCGCTCAGCTTCGCGCTCCAGGCGCTCGGATCTGGATTCCAGCTCTTGCGCCTTGCGTTGGATTTCGCGCGCCTTCTGCTCCAATGTGCGCGATTGCCGCTCCAGCTCGCGCACCTGGCGCTCCAGATCACGGCGGGCCGGCGAGTCCTTGTCCCGCATCTCCGCCGCCTCGCGCACCTCGTTCGCCTGCGCGTCCAACCGCTCGGCTGCCTCCAGATCGTCGACCTGCTTCTGAAGCTCCTGCGCCTGTCGCTCAAGCTCCTTGCGGGCGATGGCCCGCTGCACGCGCGCCGCCTCGCGCCTCGCTTGCGTCTGCGCCCGTGCGCGAGCCATTACTTCGGCTTGTCGCTCCGCCGCCTTCGCCTGAAGCACCGCGGCGAGACCCTGCGCCTCGGCCCCCTCGCCCCGAGCGCCGCCGCCCGCATGCCCCTCTCCATGGGGCTCCACCCCGCCTTCAGGGTGGATCAGGTCTACGAACGCCTCGAAGACCTCGTGCTGCCGGGCCGTGCCGTGCACCTCGATGCCGTTCTCGACTCGCCGCACGCGGACCGGCACGTCCTCGCGGATCATCAGCGCGGTCAACGCCTCCAGCTTGCCCTGCGGCAACTCGTACACCTTGACGATCACGCCCCCGCCCAGCACGCCGCCACGCGCGGCCGGCGGCCGCGGCGGCTGCGGGGCCGCTGGGGGTCGCGGCCGCGCCGGCGCCGCCGGCTGGCCCGCCCGCCGCTTGGCCTTCGCCTTGTCCTTGTCCTGCTCCGAACGCGCCTTCAGGTCCCTGGCCAGCGCCTTCAGCTCGGCCTCCAGCCGCTCCAGCCGCTCCCGCAACTCGTCTTCGTCCGGCGGGTCACCGGCCACGGCGAACAGGCCGGGCGCGATCCAGCCCGGCGTGCTCGTGGCATAGGTCACGTACCCGGAGACTCCGCCGGGGGTCCCGAGCAAGTACTTGACTAGCGCGTCCGGCGCGTAGGGACGCCAAGCCTCGTCCGCAGGCGCCGTCGTGAACATCGGCGCAGCGGCGTCGCTGGGCATCGGCGACGCGGCCCAGAAAGCCGGCGCTGTCGGCGCCACCGGCGGCGCCCCGGGCGACGGTGCAGCCAGCGTCGCCGCCGGCGCTGCGGGCGCGGTCGGCGCGGACAGCGTCGGCGCGCACTGCTTCTGCCTGTCCTTCTCCTTCGGCGGGCAACTCAGCGCCGGCGTGGCAGCCCAGCCGGCCAACCCAACACCACACGCCAGCGCCAGTCCCAACAGGGAGCGTCTCGGCCGCGCGCTTTGCGTCATCACCATGGTCAGTCTCCTGGCAAGTTTCCTGGCTCCCGCGCTGGTCACGCCCATGCCCGTCGGGGGCACGGTGCGGTTCTCCGCTCCGACAAACCTCCCGGCCTTCAACAACGCCTCCGCGTACGCGCGCCGCCCCTGCGGCAGCAGCCACGTCACCCAGGCGTCGCAGCTCAAGTCGGCTTCCTCGTGAATTCGCCGCCGCGCCCACCACATCACCGGGTGCCACCAGTACGCAGCCGCGATCAGCAGCCCGGCCCAGGCCACCCAGTGGTCGCGGCGACGCAGGTGCGCGAGCTCATGGCAGAGGATCGCCCGCCGGCCGGCCGCGTCCAGCTCCGACCAGAGCCGCGTCGGCAGGATCAGCCGCGCACGGCGGCCGCACAGCATCAGCGGCGAGATGCGCGCGTCGAGCATCAGCGTTTGCGGGATGCGCGACACGCCCAGCTTGCGGGCGATCCCCGCCACCTGATGCAGCACCACGCCCGGGGCCGGCCGCGCCCGGCGCAGCGTATGGCGGAACCACACCAGGCTCGCGGCGTGCCAGAGCAGCAACCCGGCCGCGCCCGCGATCCAGATTCCCGCGGGCAATGCCGGCACGCGGCCGAGCGCATCGCGCACAGCTATCCAGCCGGCGAGATAATCCTGCATTCTCGGATAAGCTTGGGTCGTGCCGACGTCCTCGGCGATAGGGGTGGAACGGGCATCTCGCCCGTCCCTCTCCGCTGTGGATTGCGGATTGCGGATTCCCGCCGCGAACAGCGGCTCGCTGGTCGAGCTGGTGGGGCCTGGGCGGGCTGGGGCCGCATCCAGAATCCGCAACCCGCGTCCCGCAATCGCGTCGGTCCTCGCTCGCTCGGTCCCGCTGCGAGACCAGGGCCCGCCCGAGCCGGACGCCTGCGGGAGCCATAGTGGCGTACCAGACTCGGGCCGGGCATCCGTCCTCGGGGAGATGGCCAAATCCGTCGTCGTGGGCGCCTCGGCCGCGTCGCTCGCGGCGGCGGTTCCAGCCGGCGGCGTGCGTGCTGGCCGCCTGGCGCGCGCCAGCGCTGGCGCAACGTCCGCAGCCGGATTCACGCCCGCGGCCAGCGGGGCGACCAAGTCGATGCGTCGCACGGGATCCAACAGCTCAACCGTGAGCGGTGTCGCTGGCGGGTGCGTTGAGCTGGCGACGGGTCCGTCCAAGGGGCGCCCGGCAATACCGGCCGCGGCTTGGCGCTGAGCGTCAGTCGTGCCGCCTGCCGCCGGCGTGCTGGACGCGGCCCACCGCTCGACAGGGGCCGCCGGCAGGATCAACGGCGCCACGAACCACAGCAGCACCACAACCCACAGCATATGTCGTGTGGCCGGACGACAGCGCACGCACCGGCACACCAGCGCCACCAGCAATGCCAGCGGGATGACCGCCCAGGCGTGCCGCCACAGCAATTCGGTCGCGAGCCCAGCCCAAGCCATCCCTGTCCTCCCGCGACGCGGGCGCCTCCTGCACCCGCTCGTTCCACCGCTCGCGCTCGCCCGTGGAACCGCTGCCCGTCCGCCCGCACGCCGCATCCGACCGACAGCTCGTCCACCTCTCGCGCCCGGTCGCGCCGCTGCTCGCACGCGGCAGCACGCCATCCCGGCGGTCGGAACGCTGCCGCGGTCTGGTTGCTGCGTCACCCGTCGTCGCGGCCGGCGTCCTTCGCGTCGAGCCGCTCGATGAGCTGCGTCAGTTCCTCGATCTCCTCGGGCTTGAGCCGCTGCGTGCGGACCAGTTGCAGCACCAGCGGACCGGCCGCTCCGTCGTAGAGCTGGTCCAGCAGCACCCGCAGGCGCGAGCGGCTGACGCGCTCGCGCGACACGCTCGGGCGGTAGACGTACGCCAGCCCCGAGCGATCGCTGCGGACGAAGCCCTTCTGCTCCAGGCGGGTGAGCGTAGTCTGGACGGTGGTGTAGGCGACCCTGCGGCCGCGGGCGTGCAGGGCATTGAGCACCGCCCGCACCGGGGCCGGGCCGTCGTCCCACAGCACCTTGAGCACCTCCAGCTCGGCGTCGCCCAGTTCGTATTCGCTGGCGGGCATGGTTCGTTTCCGCGGACCCGTGGACCATCCCTCCTACATCGGTCGGAGGCACAGCCTACTACAGCCGTCGGAGAGTGTCAAGCCCATTTTTTGCGGCCCGCCCGGAATCCGCTCCACCCCCGGGCCCCGCGCCGCCGGCGACCCCGAGACTGCCGGCTTGTGGAAGGGATGACCGCACACGGCCCCTCCGGCGAAAGGCCGGCGCCGCGACCTCGCGCTCGTCACCGACGCGCCCCCGCAGCTACACCAGCCGGCGCAGTTGCGTCAGGGTCGCGCGCAGGTCCTTGGGCAGCGGCGACTCGAACCACACCCGTTCGCCGTGCGTCGGATGCAGCAGGCTCACCCGCGCCGTGTGCAGCGTCAGCCGGCCGATCAGCGGCCGCTCCTCGTGCCTGCGGCTGGGCTGGTAGCCGGACTTGTACGCCGAAAGCATGACGGCCTGCCCGCCGCCGTATTCCGGGTCCACCGTCAGCGGGTGCCCGATCGCCTGCAGGTGCGCGCGCACCTGGTGCGTGCGCTCGGCCGACACGCGGCACTCGATCCACGTGTTGCCCGCCACGCGCTCCAGAACGCGGTAGCGCGTCAGCGCGGGCTCGCCGCGGCCGGGCGAGCTCCGCACGCGGCCGGTGCGCCGCTCGTAGTACAAGGGCAGGTCGATCTGTCCGTCCCGCTCGATGAAGCCGCTGACCAGCGCCAGGTAGGTCGTCTCCATCTGCCCGTCGGCGAACTGCTCGCGCAGCCGCTGTGCGGCGCTCTGGTGGCGGGCGTAGACCACCACACCGCTGGTCTCCGGATCCTTGCGCTGCACGTGCAGGAACGGCTCATCCGCGACCAGTGGCGGGCCGCCGGGCAATACGTCGGGCACGCCGACGTAGTGGCCGCCGCCCGGGCCGAACAACATCCCGGCCGGCTTGTCGATCACCAGCAGGTCGGCGTCGACGTGCAGCACGGTCGGGCGGGACGCCCGCAACGGCCTGCGTTCAGTGTTCATCTCACGAATCAGGGAACGTCCCTCGCACGTTCAGGAAACAGAGGTCAGGCGCCCATTCTATCTTGCGGCGCCATTCACGGCGTGGCCGACTCCCGTACGAGCAGGCGGTACTGCACCTCCGGCGGCGGGCCAACGAGGTTCACGCCTTGCGGCAGCACGACCGTCACTGGGGCGGAGCGGAAGTCGGCGCCGGGCGTCTGGTCGAGCGTGAACATCACGAAGGCACGCGTGTCCTTCGGCTGCAACGCCGCGACGCGGGCCTGATCGCCCTCCACCTCCAGCTCGATCAACCACTCGTTCGCGTCGCGCTGTTCCAGCTCGAAGCGCTGCAGGAACTGTGGGCTGGCTAACACCTGCACTGCGATCCGCTCTTCCAGTCGCCGCCGAACCTGCTGCGCCACCACCTGCAGCGTCACGTCGGCGAACTCCGGCGAGAGACGCAGGACGCTGTAGCCGGCGATGCGGCGGTCCAGGCGGAAACGGCTGAAGGTGCGGACCTGGCCGGCCGGCACGTCGCGGAGCGTCTCGGCCAGGCTGGCTGTGACCTGGCGCTGCGCTTCAGGGATCAGCTCCAAGTCGGACTTCCGCAGCGCGACGCTCGCTTCAGCAGGCTCCAGCCGTGCGTCCGCCACGCGCACCGGTCCGCTCTCGACCCGGATGGGAAGGGTCACGGTGACGACTTCCTCGACCACGTAGGACAACGCCTCCGGCGAGACCTTGATTACGTACAGCCCGCGGGTCTGGATCGGCGGCAGAGCGGCCACGATGCCCGCCAGATCATCGCCGCGATAGGTGTGTCGCCCGGGTTTGGCGTACGCCGCCTCGGGCATCCAGGCGATCCGCAGCGGCTGGTCGGCCGAGCCCGCCTTGAGCGTCAGCACCTCGCGCGTCGTGCCGCGTACCCGGACCTCGAACATCGACGGCTGCGGGTCAACCATGTCGACCTGCACGGCGGGGTCGCTGCGGGGCTCCAGCAGGATTCGGATCGTGTCGTCGATCAGGCTGGCCTGGTCTGCCAGGAACCAGATCACCAGCGTCAGCGGCACGACCGCCGCCAACCGCCGCGCCATGCGCCACGCATCTGTGGCGGTGCTGGCCCGCGGGGCGCGGGCGCCGCCGTCGCCGCGGCCTGCCAGGCGCGATTGCAGCTCCTCCTCCAGGTCGTCCAGGGAAAGGAACCGCGTCAGCTCACCGCGGTCGGCCAGCGAGATCGTGCCGGTCTCCTCGGAAACCACCAGCACGAGCGCGTCGCTCTCCGCGCTGAGGCCGACCGCCGCCCGGTGCCGGCTGCCGAGGGCGGGATCCACCTCGCCGCTCTCGGCCACCGGGAACTGGCAGCCGGCCGCGAGCACGCGCTGGCCCTGGATGATCACGCCCAGATCGTGCAGCGGCGAGTTGGGATAGAAGATGGAGTTGAGCAGATTGGCCGACACCTCCGCGTTGAGCTGCGTGCCGTGCTCGGCCCAGTTCCCCAGCCCCACCTCGCGCTGAATGGCGACCAGCGCTCCGTAGCGGTTGCGCGACAGGTAGCCGGCCGACTCGACCAGCGCCGCGATCAGGCGACGCTCCGGCGCCGTGCGCCGCAGGAACGGCACGTCGCCGGCGCGGATCAGTGCCCGCCGCAGCTCCGGCTGAAATGCCACCAGCGCGATGAACGCCAGCCCGACCATGAAATACTGATACAGCAGCCCCAGTCGCGCCCAGCCGAACTGCTCGGCCAGCACGCGCACGATGAGCGTGGCAGCCACCAGGACGACCAGCAGGCCGCGCAGCAGGCGCGTGCCGCGCGTGCCGCGCAGCGCGCCGGCACACCAGTTGACGGCCAGCCCGATCAGCAGCAGCTCGAGCGCCACCTGCAGCGGCTCGTAGGCCCCGCTGCCGAAGCGGCGGAACAGGTTGAGCAGCGTGTCCGGACCCACGACCACAGTATAGAATCCGGCCCGCGCGACCACTACGCGGAGAGCCTGTTTCGCCTCGAAATCTGGCGCCCGACGGCCGACATGATCGCACACCCATCCACCGACCGCCGACAGCGCCTGCTGGAGAACCTCGCCCAGGTGCGCGAGACGATTGCGGCGGCGTGCGCACGGGCCGGGCGGCGCGCGGATTCCGTGCACCTGGTGGTAGTGACGAAGTTCGCTGACCCGGAGCTGATCCGCCTGCTGTTGGCGGCGGACGTCCGCGACCTGGGCGAGAATCGCGTGCAGCAGCTCGTGGCCCGCGCGGCGGGCCTCGGTGCGTCCCGCGAAGGTCTGCCGGACGAGGCAGCCCGCGAGGCAGCCCCCGGCCCATCCCCCCTGCCGCGCTGGCACATGGTCGGCCACCTGCAGCGCAACAAGGTCAAGCCCCTGCTGCGCTGCTGCCGCGTCCTGCATTCCCTCGATTCCCTGCGCCTGGCCGAGGCGATCGAGCAGCAGCTCGAACGGCCGGCCGAACCGGACCCGCGGCCGCTCGACGCGTTCCTGGAGGTCAACGTCTCCGGCGAAGCGAGCAAGGGCGGCGTCGGCTGGGACCAGGCCGCGCCGCTGGCCGAAGCCCTCCAGCGCATGCGCCACGTCCGCTTGCGCGGGCTGATGACCATGGCGCCGCTGGAAGCCGACCCACAGCGCGCACGGCCGTGCTTCGCCCGCCTGCGCGAGCTGCTGCAAGATTTGCGCCGCCGCGGCGTCGTCGCCGACCGCTGCGTGCACCTCTCGATGGGCATGACCCACGACTATGCCGTCGCGATCGAGGAGGGCGCGACCTATGTGCGCATCGGCACGGCTGTGTTCGAGGGTTTGCTTCCGGAAGCGGCCGCCGGATAGCCCGCGCCTGTGATCGGAACGCTGAGCGCCGCCACGCCGCGCCGGGCACGCTCCGCCACAAATCGTGAACTATGGGTCGGACGACGGCGGCAACGCTTGTCCGCTGCGCGGTCGGCCGGTATAAACCGTGGCGACCGCTTGCCGCAGGGGAAACGCCGTGTCCTACCCGCGCCTCGACGGGAACGCCGACGCCATCATCCGCAAGGTGGCCGAGGAAATCGCGCGCGAGTTCGACCTGGACTACGTCGGCACGGAGCACATTCTGCTGGCCATCCTGCGGCACGGGCTCGGCGTCGGGGCCGAAGTGCTTAAGGGCCTCGGACTGGACGAGTTCCGCATCCGCCGCGAGGTCGAGCATATCCTCCAGCACGACAAGGAAGACACGTGGGTGCTCGGACGTCTGCCGGGTACGCCGCACTACCGCAACGTCGTCGCCCTGGCGATCGACGAGGCCACGCAGCTCGAATCGAAGCAGATCGGCAGCGAGCACCTGCTGCTCGCGCTGCTGCGCGAAACCGGCAGCGTCGCCCAGCGCGTGCTGGCCAAGCTGGGCGTGACGCTCGACGTCTGCCGCCGCGAAGTCCTCCAGCACCTGTCGAACAAGCCGGGCTGAGCCGACGGGCAGCCGGATCTACCCGGCGACCTGAATGGCGACAGCGTCGTCGATGTCACCGACCTGGCGATCCTGGCGTCCAGCTACGGGCTGTTCTGCTCGTGGTAAGCCGCCCGAGGGGCCGAGACGGCGCTCGCGTATACAGTCGGAAAACCGGTCCGACGCCGACCTGCGTGAGCAACTGATCCTCGCGCGCGTGCATGCGCGCCGCGGCGCGCGGCGTGGCGTCCTCATGGCCGCTCAGATGAAGGACGCCATGCACGACGTAGAGCGCCAGCTCCGCCCGGGCGGCGCGGAGCAGGCGGGCGCGAAGCGAAGAGCCGCGGGCTTCAGCCCGCGCGGCTGCGCGGCGCCGGGAGGAGCGCGCCAGACCGCGCGAAGGCTTGACACCCGTACTGAGGCGGATGTGCTGTCGTGCGCGCCGCAGCGCGATGTCCGCGCACACGAGGATCTCGCCTTCCACGCGCCGCCGACGCCGATCCGTGCCCAGGTCAAAGGTCAGCACGTCGGTCGGCCCGGGCCGGCCCAGGTAGCGCCGGTGCAGCCTCGCCATCGCTCGTGCACCCACCACGGCCAGCGAGAGGTCCGCCGAGCGCCAGCCCTCCTGCCGCAGCACGTGCCGCGCGACGCGCTTCAGCAACGCGGCTGCCTTCCAGCGCGACCGCAGCGGCCAGGCGACGGCGACGCGGAAACGCCGGCCGTTCCCATGCGAATCAACCACGGAGGGCGCAGCAGTAGGCAGAGGGTGACGCACCGCGTGCGAGTGTAACACGCTCTCTTGGCTATTCTGCAATCGGCCGAGTCCGTCACGAGGCGGCGCGCGACGCACCGGCGGACTTCTTCTCGTTGCGGGCCTCGGGGTAGACGATGCGCGCGTGGTAGATCGCATTGAGGCTCTTGATCACCCGCTTCTCGACCTCAGCCAGCTCGTGGAACGTCAGGTCGCACTCGTCGAACTGCCCATCGGCCAACCGCTTGCGTACGATTTCCCCCACCACTTGCTCGATGCGGTTGGGCGTCGGCTCGGCCATCGCCCGCACCGTGCCCTCCACCGCGTCGCAGATCATCACGATCGCGGTCTCCCGCGACTGCGGCTTGGGGCCGGGGTAGCGGAACTCGTTCTCGGAGATCTCGGGCTCGTCCGGCCGGCGGCTCTGGGTCGCCGCGTGGTAGAAATACTCGACCAGCGTCGTGCCGTGGTGCTCGGCGATGAACGGACGCAAGGGGCCGGGCAGGCTGTACTCGCGCGCCATCTCGACGCCGTCCTTGACGTGCCCGACGATGATCAGCAGACTCATGGCCGGCGACAGCCGCTCGTGCCGGCTCATCGCGCCCAACTGGTTCTCGACGAAATACTCAGGTTTATTGATCTTGCCGATATCGTGGTAATACGCGCCCGCCCGCGCCAGCAGCCCGTTCGCCCCGATCGCCTCCGCCCCCGCCTCCGCCAGCATGCCGACCACCTGGCTGTGGTTGAACGTGCCCGGGGCCTCCGCGGCCATCATTCGCAGCAGCGGCTTGGAGGTATCGCACCATTCCAGCAGCGTCATCGCCGTGCTGAGCTGGAAGAGTCGCTCCACCGCCGGCAGCACCGCCTCCAGCACGACTGCGGCCATGAGCGCGGCCGCCGCGGCCCAACTGGCCTGCTGGAGAACGAAAACACGCTGCTCTCCGGACAGCACCAGCTCCGCCGCCGTCGTCAGAAACACCGCCCCCGCCGCGCCCAGCCCGACCAGCACCACCTTCCCGCGATAGCGCACCTCCCGCAGCCCGAACACCAGCACGGCCGCGGCCCCGGCCAGGGTCACGAAAAACTCCGGCCCCTGCTGCACCGCCAGCGTCATCAGCAGCCCCAGCCCCACGCAAACGACCAGCACCGCGTCATGTGGGAATACGATCCCGAGCAACCCGGCCGCGAACGAATGCATCCCCACCGCCAGGGCCGGCGGCGCGCCGTTGTGGACAAACCCGAAGCGCGTCAACGCCAGCACCGCCAGCAGCGTGGCCGCCGTCGCCGCCCGCCGACCCAGATCCGCACGCGCCGCGCGGCGTACGCGGGCCATGCAGATCGCGACCCCGATCACGACGACCAGCACCAGGGCGCTACGGGCGGCGCCACTCAGCCAGGGGTCGGTCCCGGCGCGCGCCTGCTGCGCCAGCCAGGCGCGATGCTCGGCGGCCAGCAGATTCAGTTGGGCAGCGGTCACGATGCCGGCACCGGCCAGGACTGCGCCCACCTCGTAGTTCAGGTGCTGCACCGGCACCTCGTCGTACGCCCTCTTCGCTACGTCCGCCGAGCGCTCCAGGTCGAAGCGGTACAGCGGCCGGAACTCGCCCGCGTCAGTCCTCAGCATCTCGATCAGCGATTCGCGGATGCTGGTCCGCAGGGGCCCGGTGAAAGCCCCCGCCGCCTCCTCGGCCACCTTCGCCACCGTTTCCGCGTCCGCGAAGCTCAGCCGCGGCATCGCCAGCCGACGTTCCTGCGGGGCGCCCGGGTCAAATAGCACCCCGATCTCGGCCGTCGGCCGCACCCCGGCTACCTCCGGGTTGACAAGCGGCTGCTGACGAAGCCGCGCGATCAGAGAGTTGACGTTGCGCTGATAGATGGTGCCGTCGTCGATCCCCGCCAGCCGCTGCAACTCGCTCAAACCCCCGTCGTCCAGCCGCACCTTGTTCCGCGCCGTCTCCTCACGCAGCTTTTGCGGATCACCGGCGTGCGCCCGGGCCAGCGTGAGCGCGCTGGTCAAGCGCGCCTGGATGTCGTCCAGCAGCGCCGTGTCCAGAACGAAGTAGTTCGGAGAGCGGTCCCGCGCCCGCAGCCGCAGTTCCAGCGTCTTCTGGTCGTCCTGAATCTCAAACGAGACGCGGGCCGTGACCGCCCGCGGCAGAACCTGCCCCTCGCGCACGTCCAGCACCGGGCCGCCGCTGTTCAGGATCACCGCCGCCGCAACCGCGGTTCCGACCGTGATTCCAACCGACAGGACGGTGCGACCGCCCAACCGCTTCAGCCTGGCCAAGCGGCGCTCGGCGCGCGCCCGACGGATCTCGGCTCGCCGTCCCGTCGGTCTGCCAAACGGCCAGATTCTCATCGGCAGTTCGCCTTCATCCGGGAAGCGGCCCACCGCCTCGTAAGGCGCGCCTGACCGCCCGCGTGCTGCATCACTCTGCCCAGGAGCGCCAGCCGCCGGCGGGACGGCCTACCCGCCGCCTACCCGCCTGACGGGTGGCAGGAACATTATGCACGGCTCGGCTCGGTATGGGAGCGGGTCTAGCGGTCTGACAGGTGGGTTCCGGGCGCGGCTGGCTCTGGCGTAGAATCCTGTTCGATTTTATCGGGCCTTGAGGTTTCCATCGCAACTCGGCGCTGCGGCGCGTACCGATTCACAATCTCCTGAACCAGACGGTGGCGGACGATATCGCAGTCCAAGAGCCGCAGCAGCTTGATCCCTGGCGCGCTGCGGAGCCGGCGAACGGCATCGATCAGGCCCGACGGCTGGCCGGGCTCAAGATCCACCTGGCTGTCGTCGCCGGTGACGATCATCTTGCTGTGGTGGCCCAGACGGGTGAGGAACATCAGCATCTGCCCTGGAGTGGTGTTCTGGGCCTCGTCGAGGATGATCACGGAGTGGTTCAGCGTCCGCCCGCGCATGTAGGCCAGCGGGATCACCTCGACCACGTCGTTGACCAGGAAGCGCTTGAGCTGGTCGTAGGTCAGCATGTCATGCATTGCGTCGAACAGCGGCCGCAGGTAGGGGTTGACCTTGGCCTGCAGGTCGCCGGGCAGGAACCCCAGCCTCTCCCCGGCCTCGACCGCCGGCCGCACCAGCACGATGCGTTTGGTCTGGCCGAGCTTCAGCAGGTGTACGGCGACCGCGACGGCGAGATAGGTCTTACCAGTCCCGGCCGGCCCGAGGCAGAAGACCAGGTCGTGCTGGAGCATCGCTTGCACGTACTGTTGCTGCCCACGGGTTTTCGGCCGCACGGGCTCGTTGGAGAAGACGCGAATGGCAGCCGGGTCGCTGCCGCCCTCCGCCGCTGCCAACTGATCGATCACGTCGCAGACTGTCTGTTCGTCCAGGCCCCCACGCGCCAGCAGTAACGTCTGCAGGCGCTCGAAGACGGCCGCGGCGCGGGCCACATTCGCCGGCTCGCCCGCCAGGCGCAGCACGGAGTTTCGGGCATTGAGCTGCACCCCCAACGCCTCCCGAATCCGTCGCAGGTGCCGGTCGCCGGGTCCGAACAGCTCCGCCTGTCGATGTGGCTGCGAGAGCGTAATAGACAGTTCCATGGGCCGTATAAGGCTATCCTGACGCGGCGGAATGGCAACCGAGCACCCGTCACGCGCAGTGGGGGCCAGTTCTGGGTGCCACGGGCGGCTTCTCCGTCCGTGCGCACTGGCAGCAAGCTGCCAGTGGCGCCCAAACCCCCCATCGACCACTACCCCGTCACGGGCCCTGCCGCCGGTCCCGAAGAGCCGGTCTGCTGGCGGCAAAATCCGCGCGCACAATCCGTTGCAACCCAGGCCGCCGGCCGTAGAATCCCGGCGGGTTTGGGGCCACGCGGCACGCCCACCCTGGCCGCGCGGGGGTTGGGTTGCGTTTCACTCGCTGCGAAGCCACCGGCGTGCCGTGAAGGAGCGCATGTGTGAGCACACTGACCAAGGTCTTTGTGGTTCTGACTTCGGTCCTGGCCATCGCGCTGTCGTGCCTGTTCGTCGCCGCCGCCGCCCAGTGGGACAACTGGCGCGGGTTGGCCCAGCAGTACCAGACCGACCGCGACGCCGCCATCACGCTGGCCCACAACACGGCGGCCAACATGCAGGCGGCGCTGGCGATGAAGGACGACGCGCTGGCGGCCCTGACGCGCGATCTGGACGCGGCGCAGACGAACCTGCAGAAGTCGGCCGACGAGGTCGCGGCCCTCAAGAGCCAGCTCGCCCAGACCGAAAACCAGCGCCTGGCGCTGGACGCGTCGCGCAAGAAGCTCGAGGAGATGCTCGATGTGACCATGACCGAGCTGAAAGGCGCGCAGAAGCAGAACCAGTCCCTGCTGGCCGAGAACATCGACCTGCAGTCGCGCAACGCGCGGCTGAACAGCCGCACGCTCGAGCTGACCACCGAGGTCAACATCCTGCGCGACGAGACGCGCAACATCCAGGAGAAGCTGTACGCCTGCGAACGGCAGAACGCGGAGCTGCAGAGCCTGGCCGCGGGACGGCCCGCCGCCCCGACCGCACCTGAAGTGCCAGGCGCCGTGACCGCCGCTCCGGCCGGCGGCGTGCGCGAGATTCGCGGCAAGATCATCGACGTGAAGGACTCCTACGCCAGCATCGACGTGGGCGAGACCTCCGGCGTGGTGCCGGGCATGACGTTCATGGTGTACCGCGAAGGGGCCGTCTATCTGGGCGACCTGGTGATTGACCGCGTGCGGCCCAAGGAGGCCGGCGGGCGGCTGGTGCAGATGCAGAACGAAATCCGCGTCGGCGATCTGGTGGCCTTCGGCGTCAAATGATGCGCAGTCCGCGAAAGGGCGATGCATGACCAGGCTCAGTACTCCGGGCGCGACTCCGCCGCGGGCCGTCGCGGAGAACGACATCTACACTGCCCTGATTGTGATCGCGTTCCTGTTCGTGCTGGTGGCCACGATCTATGTCGGCTTTCGGGCGCAGACGCTGTTCGGCACGCTTCTGCCGCCGCCGGGCGGTTGAGGGCGACCCGCGGCGCGGCGGGACAACTCTGCACGACGAGGGCCAACGAACGAGGCGTCCCTTCGCTTGGAGGCGGCCGTGTTTCTCCATCGTCTGACGGGACTCTTCAGCCTGGACATGGGCATCGACCTGGGCACGTGCAACACCCTGGTGTGCGTCAAGGGCGAAGGCATCGTGCTCAACGAGCCCTCGGTGGTCGCCGTCCGCAAGGGCACCAACCAGGTCATCGAGACCCCCCTGCACGGCAAGGCGGTCGGCCTGGTCGCCAAGGAGATGCTCGGCCGCACGCCCGGAAGCATCGCCGCCATCCGCCCGCTCAAGGACGGCGTGATCGCCGACTTCGACATCACCGAGGCCATGCTGGGCTACTTCATTCGCAAGGTGCACGGCAACCGCGGTCTGGTGCATCCGCGCGTCGTGATCGCCGTGCCCTCCGGCATCACCGCGGTCGAGAAGCGCGCCGTCTACAACTCCGCCGAGCGGGCCGGCGCCCGCCGCGTGTACCTGATCGAGGAGCCCAAGGCGGCCGCGATCGGGGCCGGACTGCCCATCCTCGAGCCGACCGCCTCGATGATCGTGGACATCGGCGGCGGCACGACCGAGGTGGCCATCATGAGCCTGGGCGACGTGGCCATCTGCACCTCGATCCGCGTCGCCGGCGACGACATGGACGAAGCCATCATCAATTACATGAAACGCACCTACAATCTGATGGTCGGGCCGCAGACGGCCGAGAACATCAAGATCCAGATCGGCTCCTCCACCCCGCTCGACACCGATGGCATCATGGAGATCAAGGGCCGCGACATGATCAGCGGCCTGCCGCGCCGCGCGGTCATCCGCAGCGAGGAAATCCGCGAGGCGCTCAAGGAGCCGGTCGGCCAGATCGTCGACGCCGTGCTGCGCACGCTCGAACAGGTCGAGCCGGAGCTGGCCGCCGACCTGGTGGACAACGGCGTTTATCTGGCCGGCGGCGGAGCCCTGCTGCGCGGGCTGGACCAGGTGCTGACCAAGTCGACCGGGCTGGACGTCAAGGTGGTCGACGACCCGCTGACGTGCGTGGCCCGCGGCACCAGCGCCTACCTCGAGCACCTGGACGAGTGGCAGTCCACGCTCGAGTCCGACCAGGACGAATACTAGTGCTCCGTCAACGCCTCTTCGGGTTCGCGGTAACCGGGCGGGCCAGCCTCCCGAAGAGCCGCGGCTCGGCAGGAGCCTCGCCCTCCCCCTGGCACGCGCAAGATCGACGTTGAGCGGGCAGAGGCAGGGCGGGTTGGCACCCGCCTGGGTGTTGGCCACGCGCCCGTTTGCCGTGTGCTTCCGCCGACGATGCCGCGGCGGGCGAAGCCCGCCCTGCATCGCTCCGTGCGGAGCTGTTCAGACGGAGCCTGATGCGCCAGCAATGCGCTCCCCCAAGACGACCGCGTTCACGATCCTCATGATCGCGTCCGCCGTAAGCGCATTCCTTGTTCCGCCGCGCTGGACGGGCTGCGCGGCCGGCCTGCTCACGCCGCTGGAGGCGCCGCAAGCCGCCGCCACGGCCGCCACGCGCGCCGCGGCGCAGGCGGTGGGCTCCGGCGTTCCGACGCCCAGTGCGGAGGAGTTCGCAGTCCTCACGCAGGAGAACCAGGAGCTTCGCCGCCTGATCGGCCAGCAACGCCTGCTGCTGTCCGCACTGGAGGATCGGGTGCGAGACCTGTCGGGCCTGCGCACCCAGCTCGGCGACACCCCGGCCCTGATCCTCCCGGCGCGTGTGATCGCCGGCGACAGCGCGCCGCGCCGTGAGACCATCACCATTTCGCGCGGCAGCCGCGACCAGCCGCCCGTACGCGCGGGCGACTGGGTCGCGGCCGGCGCCCCCCCGCCTTCCGACGCCGCCGCCTCGCCGCGCGAAACGCTGCTGCGCCAGTGGCTCATCGGCCGTGTGGCCCAGGTCCTGCCCTACACCAGCCGTGTGCAGCTCTGCACCGATCCGGCGTTCGGGCCGGTACGCGTGCGGCTGGCCAAACCGTTGCCGGACGGCGCGTGGCAACCGCTGAAGGCGGAAGCCCTGCTGTACGGCGCCGGCACGGGACGAATGGAGATCCGTAAGGCCAGCCGTAACTACCACGAAACCGGGCACACGATCGTGATCGTGCCGCGCGAGGAGGGCCTGCCGGCGACGCTGAGTGTGGGCTGGATCGACTCGGTTCGGCCGCGGCCGGAGTCCGCGCTGCACTTTGACCTCGGCGTACGCCCGTGGGCGCCGCCGGAACGGCTGATCGAAGTGTACGTGATCTCGCTGCCGGGCGGCCCGTAGTGGGTGGTCACCGTCTCGCTTTCGGCGGGGGTGCCGCGATCAGGCCAGGCTTGGCTGTGACCCTGCCGAAGACACGGCCTGGCTGCGCCAACCGTGCCAGGCGAACCTCAAGCTTCCTTGCGGGCGTAGTACTCCGCGTTGATCTGCACGTACGGCCGCTGGTTCTCCGGCAGGTCCTCTTCGCGATAGATCGCATTGACCGGGCACTCGTCGATGCACAGCCCGCAGTCGATGCAGGTGGACGGGTCGATGTACAGCAACGGCTCCTTCTCAAAATCCGGCTCGTCCTTGCGCGGATGAATGCAGTCCACCGGGCAGACGTCCACGCACGAAGTGTCCTTCGTGCCGATGCAGCTCTCGGTGATGATGTGCGCCATGCGATTACCATCCCAGCGGCGAGGCTGAATGGTCACACCGGCCTCGCCTCCTTGCAACCTCGTGCCGCTTCCAGTTCACAGTTTCGCGCCCAGCAGAGTAACGTCCCCCCTGGCCCAGGTGAACCCCGGCTTGAGAGCACGGGAGCCGGACCTGCCGCCCCCTTACGGTCCGCCTTGGCTTCGCGGGCGGCTGCGGCTGCGCCGGCGAGTCGCCCAGCAGCGGCTTGAGCGGCTGGATGAATTCCGGTCGCGGGTGCACGTACACCTCCGCCTCGCGCACGCCGGTCACCCCCAGCGCCTCGTTGCGGAGCTGTTCGGCTTCGACCCCGGCCGGCGCCAGACCGTAAACCACGACGCGGCCCTCGTCGTAGTAATAGTGCAGAAACCGCGTCGCGTCGAAGCCGAACTTCGACTTCAGCCGCACATCCACCAGCCCCGCGACGCCGGTATCGCGGACCGCGTCGCCGACCTGCACCGCGGCGCTGCGGGCCTTCTCGGCGTTCGGCCGATCGCTTCGATCCGTCAGGAAGTAATAGCCGAACAGGCCCACCAGCGCGGCGCCCAGCACTGCCACGCCTCGCTTGATCATGTCGTTTCCTCCGTAGCGGGTACAGCCGGGGTCGGCCGACCCCAACTGTCCAGGATCACGCCCATGCCACTCGTCGTCGGGGCGCCCCCGATTCGACCGGCCCGCCCACACCCCTCTATTCTATCGGCCGGCCCCGACCTTCCCGGCCTTCCACCGTCCTTTCCCCGCAACCGCCGCCGGACAGGCCGGCCGCGCGGTTGAGAGCGACGTTTCGGACGGCGTACAATAGCTGTGCCTGCGGAGCGAGAGGGAGAGCGAATGTCCACACGGGCCATCCTCGTACGAACTTTGCCGGTTGTGCTGCTTTGCCTGGCTGGATGCCCGCAACGGCCGCCGGCCGACGCCACCCCGCTGACCAGCGAGGCGAGCGGGCCGGAGTCGGCCAAAGCCGGCGAGGCGGTGGCGCTGACCGCCCGCGTGCTGGAGGGCGGGGATGAGACCGTGGAGTATCGTTGGTACCAGACGTACGGCCGCGTGGTCGCGCTCGACGACCCGACGAAGGCCCTCGTGCATTTCGCCGCCCCGTCGCTCGCTGCCGCCCAGACGCTCCGCTTCCGCGTCGACTTCCGCACCGCCGATGGCCGCACCGCCAGCGCCGAGGTCGCCGTCACGATCGAGGCCGACCCCAACTTCGCCATCGGCCCGCAGCCGGACGCCGGCTCGGATGACCCCACGCCGCGCGTCCGCCTGGTCACCAGCCTGGGCACGATCGTGCTGGAGCTCGATCGGGAGGCGGCCCCGATCACCGTGAGCAACTTCCTGCGCTACGTGGCCGACGGCTTCTACGACGGCACGATCTTCCACCGCGTCATCGCGGACTTCGTGGTCCAGGGCGGCGGCTTCGAGCCGGGGCTGGTGGAGAAGAACACCCGGCCGCCGATCATCAACGAGGCCGCCAACGGGCTGAAGAACCTGCGCGGGACGGTGGCGATGGCCCGCACCACCGACCCGGACTCGGCCACGTCGCAGTTCTTCATCAACCTGGTGGACAACGAGAACCTGGACTACACCGCCACCAACGCCGGGTATTGCGTCTTCGGCCGCGTGATCGAGGGCCTGGACGTGGTCGACGAAATCGGCCTGGTCGAGACCGAGACGCGCGAGGGCTTCAGCGACGTACCGGTCGAAGACGTCCTCCTCGAACGCGCCGAGCGGGTCGAGGAATAGCAACTCGCCAGCAGCCGCGCGCCGACCAACGAGAAAGCGAACGGGGCCGGACACGCCGTCCGGCCCCGCAGACTTCGCAGCTACTCCGCCGGTCGATGGCCCGATCAGCCCTTCGCCGCCTCCGCGACCGCGTTCACGGCGGCTTCCAGCCGCGCGAAAGCGAGATCGACCTCGGCCGTCACCTTGCACGCCGTGGCCTTCTCGCCCACGCAATACTCGACCGATTTGCCGTCCTTCTTGGCCATGTCCGCCGCGGTTGTCGGACACTGGTAGGTCTTCTCGCCGACACGCATCGTCATCTGCACTTTCTCGGCGGCGGCCGCGGCGGCCTTGACCGCAGCCTCGGCCTTCTCCTGCGAGTCGAAATCGAACGCCGCCACCCGGTACTTGACCTGCGTGCCCTCCTTCTTGGCCATCGCACTGGCCGCGATCGGGCAGCTCACGCACTCCTTGCCGACCGCGAACTTCACGCGCGTGACTTCCGTGCGAAAGTCGTTCAGCACCTTGGCGTAGGCCTGCTGGGCCTCCGTCTCGTCGGCATAGGCCTTCTCCGCCACGACGTATTCGATCTTGCCGCCGTTCTTCCGGGCCAGTTCGGCCGCGGCCTTCGGGCAGGGCGTGGCCTGCTCGCCCACGCGATAGGTCATCTGCGGGAACTGGATGCCGGCCTTGGCCAGCAAACTCTCGCACCGCGCGCCGCACCTGGCCTTGTCCGCGGCGCTGCAGGCCGCAGCGGTTGCCCCGGACTTGTCCTTGCAGCACGAAGCCGAGGCGGAAGCGGACTTCGCCGTCATGTCACCCGCGGCGGCATCCTTGCCGTGGCACTGCGCCAAAGCGGTTGCAGCCGTGAACACACCGATCGTGAACGTCGCAAACCAATACCGCACCATCCTGAACCCCTTCGCTTGGATCCTGGCTCGCCAAAAGGCCGCGGCGCTCCACACGCCGCGACGCAACCGTCTCATACTACTCGAAACCCGCGCGGGTTCCAATGCGATTCGTCGCCCGCCCCACCGGAGGGGCAGCCTCAAGACCGCGCGTAAGAGAGTGCCGCAGACCGACTGGGCGTGTGGCACGGCCGCCCCCGGCTGTGTTGTCGCCCTCGGCTGTGCTTACAGACCCTCCCGGCCATGGGCGGCTGGACCGTACCGCCGCCGGGCCCAGAGCCGCCCGGGCTCAGGGCGAGCCAAAGGCGAACAGGCCCCAGACCATCAGCAGCAGCAGCACGATGAAGATCGTCCAGAAGTTCACCTCGATAACCTCCCTTGCGTACAGCTTCTCCCTGCAAACCACGCCGGCGCCGCGCGCACGCACCGCCGGGCGGCGAAACGGTACCCAAGCGATCGGAAAAACGCCAGTGGCGGCGGGCGGGCGTCAGGGCTTGGGCACGGGCAAGCGGCCACGGGTGCGATTCTCGTAGCGGAGGGCTGCAACGCCGGCGGCTCGTCATGGCACCCCTCGCGTTGACGCCGAGTGGCGGCCGCCTCGCCGGCCGCATTGGCGGGCCTGCGAGGCTCCGCTACACTCGGCCCGCAACCACGGGGAGTCTTCCATGCAGCGGCGCTTGGTGCTCTACACGATCGGCGCGTTTGGGGCGACCGTTGCCGCCGTCGGCCCGCCCGCGCTGGCCTGGAACGCGCACGGCCACCGCACGATCACGTACCTGGCCCTCGACGGCCTGCCGCCCGAGGCGCCGGCGTGGTTGAGGGAACCGTCGGTCCGCCACCGCATCGCCTACCAGTCGAACGAGCCGGACCGCTACCGCGGCTGGCCGGCCCTGCCGCTCAAGCACGACAACGAGCCGGATCACTACGTCGACGTCGAGCTGCTGGCCCAGTTCGGCCTGACGCTGGAGACGCTGCCCAAGCTGCGGCGGGAGTACCTGCGGGCGCTGGCGGTCTCCAAGCACCTGCACCCGGAGATGGTCGACCCGTACGATGCCAGCGACGACCCCGCCCGCACGAAGGAATGGCCGGGCTTCCTGCCGCACGCGATCACGGAGCAATACGCGGCGTTACAGGCGTCGTTCAACACGGTCCGCATCCTGGAGCAGCTCAACGACCCGGCCCGCGGGCACCAGCTCGAGCAGGCCCGCGCCAACGCGATCTACCACATGGGCATGCTCAGCCATTTTGTCGGCGACGCCGCCCAGCCGCTGCACACCACCAAGCACCACCACGGCTGGGTGGGCGACAACCCGGCCGGCTACACCACCGACCGCGGCTTCCACAGCAAGATCGACGGCCGCGTGCTGGAGATGCACAGCCTCACCTTCGCCACGCTTCGGCCGCAGGTGCGCTTCGACCGCGCGGTCAACGCCGCCGGCCCGTGGGACGACACGCTGGCGCACATCCGCCGCTCGTTCGAGCAAGTGGAGCCGCTGTACCGGCTGGAGCGGGACGAGCAGATGGGCGGCGAAGCCAGCAAAACGCTGATCACCGAGCGGCTGAGCGACGCGGCGGCGATGCTGTCGGCGCTGTACTGGGCGGCGTACACGAGCGCGGCGCCGACATCGGAGCAGGTTTCGAACTGGGTCCGTTACAACGACTTCAAGCCCGAACTGCTGCCGGACTTCCCCACGCCGGCCTCGGCGCCCGCGACGACCGCCGCGACGGCGTCCGCGCCGCTGGGCGCGCCTTGATGGCCGCGGCCGACCGGCGGATTCCACCCACGACCGCGCCACTCTTGCCCATGCTTGTGGGCCGGCGGCGGCCGTGGGCCGGCACGGCGCGGAACCCCCTCGCGACGAATTGTCAAGAGCAAATCGCGCCGCGCCGCGTTCTTCGTGGACGCGAGGAGCGATGGCTCCGTGCGGCGCGCCGTTTGCTTGGAGGCTGGCCGGCGAGGATTTTCGCGCTGCGACGGACGCCGGCCGCCGATATACTTCCAGAGGAAGCCGCGAGCAACCCCTGCGTTGTTCGACCGGGAGATTCAATTTGCGTGAACCGGTAGGCTGAACCCTTTGGGAGGCTGAGTCGTCGAGCGCCCGACGGCAGCGCCTTTGAGCGTCAGGTCGGGACCGACGCAACGCCACCCACCTGTAACGGAGGGTTCAAGCAAACGACTCCCACCGGCAAAGGTGGAGGTTGTTCCGCGGACTTGGACGGGCGACCGGGCCTGAGCGGCCCGCGTCGCCCGTTTGCTTTGCGTTGACGGCCCGCCCGCGGCGCGCCAGAATGCGCGGCGGCGAAACGGATCCCTAGCACCCGCAAACCCGCATCAGGAGAAACGCAGATGGCCACCGCCACCGCGACTGCACCGACCGCCACCCCCCGCGACGTGAAGATCGGACCGACCAAGCTGCTGATCAACAACGAATGGTGCGACTCGGTCAGCGGCAAGAAGTTTCCCTCGATCAACCCGGCCACGGAAGAGGTCATCGCCCAAGTGGCCGAGGCCGACGCGCCGGACGTGGACCGGGCCGTGAAGGCCGCCCGCCGGGCCTTCGACGAGGGCCCCTGGACGCAGAAGCTGACGCCCAGCGAGCGCGGCCGGCTGATGTACAGGCTGGCCGACCTGATCGAGGCCAACAAGAAGGAGCTCGCGGCGCTGGAGACGCTCGACAACGGCAAGCCGCTGGGCGACTCGCTCAAGGCCGACCTGCCGCTCACCATCGCCTGCTACCGCTACTACGCCGGCTGGGCCGACAAGCTGCACGGCAAGACCATCCCCATCAACGGGCCGTATTTCTGCTACACGCGGCACGAGCCGGTCGGCGTGGCCGGGCAGATCATCCCCTGGAACTTCCCGTTGCTGATGCAGGCCTGGAAGCTCGCCCCGGCCCTGGCCGCCGGCTGCACGGTCGTGCTCAAGATCGCCGAGCAGACGCCGCTGACCGCCCTGCGCGTCGGCGAACTGATCCTGGAGGCCGGTTTCCCGCCCGGCGTGGTCAACCTGCTGACCGGCTACGGACCGACCGCCGGCCAGGCCCTGGCGCGGCACATGGACGTGGACAAGGTGGCGTTCACCGGCTCGACCGAGGTCGGCCACCTGATCATGAAATACGCCGCCGAGAGCAACCTGAAGCGCGTCACGCTGGAGCTGGGCGGGAAGAGCCCCAACATCGTGTTCGCGGACACCGACCTGGACGCGGCCGCGGAAGGGGCGCACTTCGCGCTGTACTTCAACCAGGGGCAGTGCTGCTGTGCGGGCAGCCGGCTGTTCGTCGAGCAGAAGATCTACGACCAGTTCGTGGACAAGCTGGTGAACCGGGCCAAGAAGCGCAAGGTGGGCGACCCGTTCGCGCGCGACACCGAGCAGGGCCCGCAGGTCGACAAGGAGCAGTTCAACAAGGTCATGGGCTACATCGACGTGGGCAAGAAGGAAGGCGCCGAGCTGCTGACCGGCGGCGGCCGCGTCGGCCAGAAGGGCTACTTCGTCGAGCCGACCGTCTTCGCCAACGTCAAGGACGACATGAAGATCGCCCAGGAGGAAATCTTCGGCCCGGTCATGGCGGTCATGCCGTTCAAGACCATCGACGAGGTCGTGCAGCGGGCCAACAAGACCATGTACGGCCTGGCCGCCGCGGTCTGGACGCGCGACATCGAGAAGGCGCACGCCATCGCCGCCCGCGTGCGGGCCGGCACCGTGTGGGTCAACTGCTACGACGTGTTCGACGCCGCGGCCCCCTTCGGCGGCTACAAGCAGTCCGGCATGGGCCGCGAGCTGGGCGAGTACGGGCTGAGCAACTACCTGGAGGTCAAGACGGTCACGGTGAAGGTCTGAGCGTATGGGGGGGCCAGCAGTGACAGTTGAACAGCTTCGTACGGCCAAGGATGCGAAGCCGTTTCGGGCGTTCGACATCTGCTTGGCGGACGGTCAGCGCATCCGCGTGCGGTCCGCGGAGTTCCTCTGGATGCCGCGAGAGGCGGCGCGTACCTTTGTGGTATATCGCAAGCCGGAGGCCTACCTAGTGATCGACCTGCTGCTGGTGGCTGCGCTGGACTTCTCGAACAGCAGTGTCCGCCGGCTACGACGCGCCTGACCTGCGGCCGTCCTCCCGGGCGGCCGCGAGCTGGGCGAGTACGGGCTGAGCAACTACCTGGAGGTCAAGACGGTCACGGTCAAGATATGATCGGCGCCGCTCGAGGAAGGCCTTCGCGATCGCATACTCATCGTGCGTCGCCGACGGAGCGACCTCGCCCGTGCCGGACGAGCGGGCGGGCACGCGCGGGCCAAGCGCATGACTGTGGCAGAGCGCAGCCTTGAAACCGAATCGTGACGCCTTGACGTTCACGGGGTGATCGCCCGCGAGGGCAAGGGCTCTTGCGCGCTGTGCCACGGTGAAGATCTGAGGGGGGCGCGCTGAGGAACGATATGACGCGGAAGCCGGATATCGTGCTGCGCGGCGGCAAGCCGGCCGCGGTCATTCTCGACATTCGCGACTGCAAGGACCTGTTGGAGCGCGTGGAGGACGTTGCGGACCTGAACCGACTGAAGAAGATGCGCAGACGAGGCCTCCGCTTCAAGCGCTTGACCGAGTTTCTGAGCGAGCGTCGGCAGCGTGTATGAGGTCCTGCTTGAACGACGCGCGCAACGCGATCTTGCCAGCGATCCATTAGCGCGAACGCCGGCGGCGCCCCGTCAGGCCGACTGCCAGCGTCGCCAGTCCCGCCGGCAGCAGACCGGCGCCGCACAGCGACGGCGTTGCCGACGGCGCGGCCTCAGGCGGCGCACCGGAATCGGACCCGCCGGTCGCGTTGTCACGCTCGCGGTTCACGCGCGCGCCCGCCGTGCTGGCCACGACCGTCACCGAGAAGGTCGTAGTGGACTGGAACTCGCCGTCGTCGACCAGTAAGCGGAAGTAAAACGTGCCCGGCGACAGGGCCTGCCAGGTGCTGACAGCCTGGTCCAAGCCGCTGAGCGGCTGGAAGACTTTCTGGAGCTGGTCCGGCTCGACCGGCCCGCCCAGCTCGTTGGTCTGCCGCCAACGGAAGCGCAGCGTATCGCCGTCGGGGTCGCTGGAGCGCGTGCCGTCCAGCGTGATGATCGAGCCGACCAGCACCGGCCGGGCCGGCCCGACGATCAGCGCGGTGGGCGGCAGGTTGTCCGGCAACTCGGCCACGACCTCAATGCTCACCGAGTCGCTGGCGGGCAGCGCGTTGAACTGGTCGTCCACGATCACGCGGTAGACGTACGTGCCGGTTTCGGTGAGCGTGACGGTCGCGGTCGGGTCGGTCACGCGGGTCTGGACCGGATCGACCCGCACCGGCCCCGAGATCCACTCCCACGTGAACAGCAGCGTGTCTTTCTCAACCACGTTCGCGTCGCCCGCGTCGAAGCCCACATTGAAGCCGTCGAACGTCCGGCTGGCGTCCAGCCGCACGGTCGAGCCGGCCTCGACGATCTGGTCGGCGCCCGCGTCGGCGATCGGCTGCGGGTTGGGCGGCACCAGGAACGGGCTTTCGAGCGCAAACATCAACTGCAGGTCGCAGGTCACCAGCAGACCGATGTCCGTCTCCTCCGGGTCCTTCTCGTTGCTGACGCAAATCTCGATCAGGTACGACACGTCCCAGTCGATCAGCCCCAGCAGCCGGGCCTGATTCTTGCCCTCAAACTCGGGAATCTCGAACGGAATCTCGAGCAGCGGGTCGAGCTGCGTCTCACCCTCCGGCGGCTGGAAGCCCATGTCCTCCGTCACACCGAAGAAGTCGTCGTCGGCCTCGCGGATCGGGGGCGGCTCGGGCGGGAAGTCGCGGAAGAGGAGCGAGAACGCGCGGAAGCGGACGAACACCTCCTCCTGCTCGCCCATCTCCTCCGTTGTCCAGTCCGGGTCGACGACGTCAAGCGTTACGGTGACCTGATCCAGCTCCTCGTGGTTGAACAGGTCGATCAGGACCCGTTCATCCAGTCCCGGCGTGCCCGCGTCAAAGACCGTGAAGAACTCGCCCGTGAACGGCCGGAACACCTCCCACTTGATGATCTCCACGGTCGGAGGGGCATTGTCAGCCTGAGCCATCGCTGCTGGGGGCGCACTGGCCAGCAGACCGACCGCCGCGAGGATCGCACGAATGCCACGCATCGCTCTTCTCCTGCACTTGTCGCGCCGTCGCTCGGATCGGACCGGCACCGCTTCCCGTCGTGCCCGCCTACCGCGATATCGTGACGAACCCGAAGAACGACTGCACGGCGACGTCCGCAGCCGTGAAGCGCGTGAAATCAAACCGGACCGTATCGCCCTCGAAGTACTCATTCGGTTGTCGCAGCCCGCCGCCCTGCCGCAGGAACAGCCCGGGCCGGAACGGGTTGCACTGGTACACGTCAATCTGCCCCAGCGTCTTGACGGCCAGGTCCCCCGTGGCCGACTCATCCGCCTGGATCGGCGCACCCTGTCCGGGGGCATTGGGGGGCCTGATCTGCGGCGGATCGCCGTCCACCGTGAACGTGAAGGCCACCGAGTCGCACGACGTCGGCGGCGTGAGGAAGACCAACATCACGTCGGGCGTAATCAGGTCGATCGTCAACGTGGTGGCCTGGTTCGTCGCCTGCTCCAGGCGGAACAACTGCGCCCCGGCCACCCCCGAGCCATTGCGCACGAACGTTCCCGGCGGCAGGATGAACGCAGAGCCGAGTTCCACCTGCCGCGTGATCTGCACGTAACCGCCGCGCAGCAGCTCGTCCTGCTGGTCCGCGTCGCGAATGCTGCTCGGCAGGACCCAGGCCGCGAAGGCAAAGTTCAGGTCCGCCGTCGGGTCGAAGTTGGCGAAGGTCACGCTCATGCTGCGGCGGAAAATGATCTCGGCTTCGCGGCCGCCGGCCTGGCCGCCGGGGGCCTGTTCGTCGCGGAGCAGCGAGGTGCCGAAGGTCTCGGTGAAGTCGAGGAACGGGTTGCGCTCGCCGGTCGCCCCGAACGGGCAGCCGCCCGACGTCAGCAGGACGACGGCCGCCAGCCAGATCGGTACCGCTCGCATGGTCAGGCCCTCAAGCTATTCTATTCGCCAAGCCCATAGATCAGGTACACTTCTCCCGCCTCCACGCGGTCCCGCGGCGTCGCCCGCACGGAGCTGAGCAGCAGATCGCGGCGGCCGTCGCCGTCCACGTCGCCGGCCGTGGCAATGCCCAGCGCGCGGTCGCCCTGCAGACCCACCCCGGCGCCAAGCTCGTCGCCGCTGTTGCGGCCGACGAACATGGCCCCGGGCAGCTTCTCGGTGCCGATGTCCGCCAGACTCAGCGTGCCCTGCAACCTCGGCGAGCCATAGATCAGATACACGACGCCGCAGTCCGTGCGGTCGATCTCAAGCTGCCCGTCCTGGTCGGTGTCCAGCCGCACGCTCTTGTTGGGTGCTGCGATCAGCACGTCGTCCAGGCCGTCGCCGTCGATGTCGCCCGCGCCGGCCACGCTCGCCCCGGCCAGATCGCCCTCTCCCTGGCCGACAAAGATCACGCCCAGGCCGCGGGCGGGCAGTGCCTCCAGCGGGATTTCCTCCTGTGTCAGGTTGATCACCTCGCGCGAGCCGAAGAAGATCGCCGCCCCACCCTGGCGGTTGTTCAGCAGCGGCGAGCCGATGATCGCGTCGGAGACGCCGTCGCCGTTGAAGTCGCCGGCCGCATCCTGCGCGCTGCCGAGCTGGGTCCCTGGCGCGCCGACCACGCGGACGCCGTCGAAGATGCGCTCCTGCGACGGGTCGGCGGCTGACAGCGGCAAACCCAGCTCCTCGATCTGGAACTCGGTGCCCACGATCAGTCCGGCCAGCCGCCCGAGCATGATGAAGCAGGCGCCGGCGCCGTCCTTGGCCAGGGGATGGCCGATCAGGATGTCCTGGAATCCGTCCGCGTTGAAATCCGCCAGCCCTTTGGCCCCACCCAGCCCTCCGGCTGGAACGTCGCTCCAGATGCGCAACGTCGTCGCGAAGTTGGGTGCTCCACCGTTAAAGGAAGACTCGCACGGCGTTTCCGCATCGTCCGGGTCGACCGTGTAGCCCGGACTGTCCTCCGGCGCGAACCCCAGCCCGAAGCGGAACTCGTCCACAATGTAGTAGTACGGACCGTGGTGCGGCAGAAGGTCGGCTCCTGCCGGATCGCCCGGCACGCCCCCGTAGCCCAGCGCCATGTTAGCCGGCGGCGCGTTCGTGCTCAACCAGGGATAGAACGGCACAAACGTCTGGTTGAAATAGACGCTGATGACGCCCGCCCCAGGGATACTGAGGCCGCCTCCGACACCCGCTATGGTTGCCACACCGGGGTCCCGGTTCGGCGCCGAAATGATGATTCCGTCAAAGTCGTACGCCGAAATCGTCTCGCCGAACTGGTCGCCGAAGTCATTGCTCGACAACCGGCAGCCAAGCCGGTCCGCAGCGCCCACGGGCCCCGGTACGTCGGCCAGGTGCCGCAGAAAGAACGTCGCACCGCCGCCCGGCGGCAGCCCCGCCGGGGACTTGGGACCCCAGAGCCCCTCGAGGCACTGCGGATCGGGGACGAGGGCCGTGTGCGGCAGCGACCCGATCTCTCCCAGCCGGATCACCTGCCCGCCCGGGAAGCCGAAATCCGGCCGCAGCACGTTCCCGGCGGCGATCACCACGGCGCCGGTGCGGAAGTATCCGAAGGAATCGAGAATCCCCTCCGGGAGCGAATCGGTGAACGGCAGACCGAAGGCAAACTCCCGCACGCCATCCAGGTCCCAATCCGTGAGCGCGGCGAAGCTGGTGATGCCGCGGCTGGGCCGGATCGGGAAAAGCGGTTCGGGCACGCCGGTGAAGACGTCGCCGCGGACCAGCCGGCCGATGGAGTTCACGCTGATGTTGCCGGTGAAGCGCTGCGGCCGGCCGTAGACCAGATACGCCTCGCCGATGCCGCTGCGCTGGAGATTGAACTCGTAGAGCGGCTTGCCGAACTGGGCCAGCATGATGAAGTCGCCGAAGCCGTCGCCGTCGAGGTCGCGGCAGGAGGCGACGAAGCTGCCGGCGTTATCGCGCGGGTTGAAGCCCTCGAACACCGCCCCGGAGATGGCGCTGTCCGGCCGGTCCAGGTCGCGCAGGTCCACCACGCCCGCCAGCCGCGCCCGCAGCCGGATCGTCGCCGGCGCATAGAAGGCCGTCTGGTCGATCCCGTCCGAGACGATCGCCAGGATGCGGTACACGCCCGCCGGGAAGCTGGCGGTCGGCAGGTTGAACGAGAAGCTGTCGCCCGTCTGACTGTCGCTGCGGCGCAGCGAGAACTCGTTGCCATTGGGCGTCTCGTCGGGATCAAGAAAGATCTCCACCGTGACCGTGCTGTCCGGGTCGCGGAGCTGCCAGGCCACGTCGAAGCGCGGCGTGATGTCGATCGTGCGGTCGAAGGCCAAGTTGTCGCGCGGGGCGGTGAAGAAGAACTGCGCCGCCTGGTTGACGATCAATCGGCCCGGGGCGTAGGCGAACGCCGCGATCTCGTTCCGCTCGCGCAGGATCACGCCGACGAAGAACGTGCCGGCCTCCAGGTCGGTCGTGTCGAGCAGCGCCCGCGACTCCGTCAGCGCCAGGTTCCGTTCGGCGAAGATCTCGTTGTCGTTGTCCGGGTCCTGGTCGACGTCGAAGATCACGTCGAAGGTCGCGAAGTTCGTCGTCGCCACGCCGATCCAGTTGACCTCCACCGGCGTCCCGCCGCGGATCGACAGATTCGTCACCGGCGACAGCACGCGTACGCTGGCGACGTTGCCGAGCCGCGTCCGCTCGCCAGTGCCGCCGGCGACGAACTCGACCGGCTCCTGCACGGGGCAGCCGGCCAGTTGCACAAGAGCGGCCAGACCGATCCACGTCGTTCGACGATACGTCGTTCGCATCGTTGTTACCCGTCAGCCAGGAAAGCCCCCCTCACGGCTCCGCATGCTGAAAGATCGCAAAAATGCGATAGCCGGAGCTCGTCTCGGCGCTGGTCCGCACCTGGAACGTCACCCGGTCGCCGCACTCGTAGTTGATGAACTCCTGCAGCAGGATGCCGAACGGCTCGACCTCGACCAGCGGGTCGTTGGCCCCGCCGTTGCCCAGGAACACCACCGCACCGGTCGCATCCAGGTTGGCCACGTCGCCCAGCGTCAGCTCCGTCACCGGGCAGACGAAGGTCCGCCCGAACTTCTCGCCAGGCGGGATCACGAAGGAGGGCGGCGTGGTCACTTCGCCGTCGGCGCCGCGCAGCGACAGTTGCGCCTCGACGACGTTGGCGGTCTGGTTCTCGACCTCGATCAACAGGGCGGGTGCATCCCCGGGCAAGTTCGCCACCTGCTCGCCGCCGCCCAGAATCCGCAGGAAGTCCGGGTTGATGAACTCGCTGATGCAGCCGCAGGCGGCGGTCATGGCCACGGCGGCGCCGATCGCCCGCGTTCGGCCCGTCCTCATGCAACCGCTCAACCGCATGCCGTGCGCCTCTGCGTCATCGATGAATGATGATCTGGATTCGGAAATCCTGGGCCATCGTCCCCGCGCCCTCCTGCAACAGCCGAATCTCAATCACGTCCCCGCAGGAAAAGTCGCGGCCGGAGAGCAGGTCGCTGCCCGCATACGCCACGCCTGCTACACCCATCGCCAGCCCCACCTCCACGGCCGCATTCCGGTCGACCGTGAGCTGCCCCTCCTGCGCCTGCGCTGCCGCGATCACCCCTGGGATGAGCACCGACGCCGGACACTCATAGACCGCGTTGCCCGTTTCGCCGGCCGCTACGATCACGGCGTCCTGAAGCCCGTCGGTCTGCGTGGCGTTCAACAGCGCCAGATTGAACTGCGCGTCGACCACCGTGGTGTTGGTGAATGCCACCAACACCCTTCCCGGCGGCGTGATCACGGTACCGGGGTCCAGGCCGATCGCGGCCAGGGCATCGGGGTTCAGCAGGTCAGCCGCGAGGATGCAACCCCCCAGGGGGGTCGCCGCCAGGCAGATCGCTGCGGCCCAAGCTGTCCGATAAAGCCTCCCGCTCATGACGACCTCCCCGTCATCACCACCATTGTGCCGACCTCGCCAAGTTCCACGGTGTCCGCGCGATCCGGCCTGTTGCGACGAGCCCGAGCTCTGTGCGTTGACGGACCGGTCAATACCTCAGCACGCTCCAGACCGGATGATCCGCCAGCTTGGCCCGCCCGCCGAGTGCCAGCAGCTCGATCAGCACCGCCACGCCGAGGATTCTGGCCCCCAAGCCGCGCACCAGCTTGCAACAGGCCTCCAGCGTCCCGCCGGTCGCCAGCACGTCGTCCACGATCAGCACACTCTGGCCCGACCGCAAGGCGTCCTCGTGGATTTCCAGCGTGTCCGTCCCGTACTCCAGCGTGTACACATGGCTGCGGGTGGCCCGCGGCAGCTTGCCGGGCTTGCGCACCGGCACGAACCCCTTCGAAAGCGCCTTCGCCACCGCCGTCCCGAAGATGAACCCGCGCGACTCCGCCGCGACCACCGCGTCCACCGGCTGGTTGCGGAACGGCTGCACCATCAGCTCGACCGCCAGCGCCAAGCCGGCCGGGTCGGCCAGCAGCGGCGTGATATCTTTGAACGTCACACCGGGCCGCGGGTAATCGGGCACATCGCGGATCAGGTTCCGTAACTGCGCCTCGACGCTCCCGGTTGTGGGCTCGGTCGTGGTCGCCATCCGCCCGGGCTTCCGCAGATCGTCCAGCCTCACTCGCGTCCTCGGCCATGGTAGTGTTTCAGGCCGCGCGTCGCAACCAAGCCTGCGTCCTTTTGAACGCCGGGCCGCGAAGGAGCGATGCAAGGCTCAGCATTGCCGGGAAGTCCGCATATGACCGTCGGAATCCGGTTTGCCGTGAGCCTGGCGCTGGCCGCCGCATTCCTCGTGCTGCACGGCTTCGCTGCTGCCAAGCGCCAGGCGTCGCGGCTGCTCGATCCGCGCTCTCTGCCCCTCTGCGCCTCGGCGGTTGCATTGGTGGCCCGGATCACGGACTGTGCACGGCCCCGGCCGGCTGCGACGCGGACACCGGCGCCGGCCCCGCGCCGGCACGCGCCTCCAGTTTCTCCAGCCGTCGCAGCAGTTCCTCGTTCTTTGACTTCATCTCGTCGAGCTGCTTGCGCAAGTCGCTGATCTGCTCCTGCGACGGCCGGTCCTGCTCGATGCGCTCCGCCGCCCGCTTGGCCGCCTCGCGCACGCGGCCGTCCGGGTCGGCCGCCGCCACGCGACGCAGCTCCTCCAGCTTCGGGGCCGCCAGCCGCCCTAACTCGCCCAGCCCTTCCACCGCCGTCATGCGCAGCCGCCGCATCCGCGGCTCCAGGCACGCCGCCAGCGCATCCAGCACACGTTGCTGCGTCGGCCCGTCCAGCACGAGCTGTCGCCGCACGGCGTACTTCCGCAGCGCGCCGACGGCCGCCTGCCGCACGTCGAGCGAATGCTCCCGGCCCGTCCGGGGCAGGATCAGCTCCAGCACGGCCGCATCATCCACCTGAGCCAGCGCGGACAGCGCCGCCGAACGCAGCTCGTCCCTTCGCGACTCGCGCTCCAGCAGCGGCGTCACACGCACGCCCACGTCGTCCACCTCCAGCGCGGCATAGGTCTGCGCCGCCGCGGACTCCACCCGCAAGCTTGCGTCACCCTTCTCAAGCACGGCGGCGACGGCGGCGCACACCGCCTCGTCCTTCGGGAAGTTCTTCAGCGCCCCGAGGCAGGCGCGCCGGACCTTCGGGTGCTCGTGCTTCAGGCCGGCTAGCAGCGCTTCGCGGGCGATGTCGCCGCCCAGCTTGCCGAGCGCCTCGGCAATCTCATTCTGCACCGCCCAGAACTTGTCGGCCGCCAGCGCCTCGGCCAGGGCGCGACGGTTGGCGTCGTTGGGGTTCTTGGCGACCTGCTGTGCGGCGCGGATGCGTCCGACCGGACTCGGATCGTCCTTGAGCTGCGCCAGCCACAGGTCCTGTCCCTTGCTCTCCTCCAGCTCCATCAGCACAGACTGCTCCGGGTCAACGCGCAGCAGCGTCGGCCGCCCGCTCAGCGGCACGAGCAGCGTCTGCTTCTTGTCCGTTACGTCGCGCCGCACGACGGTCGCCTTGCCATCCGCAGTTCGCAGCTCGACCGTCAGCGGAAAGTGAAACGCCTCGACCTCCTGCGTCTGCTCGACCGTTACCTCGGCTGCCTTCTCGTCCTCCCTCCAATCCAGCCGCACCTTCACCACCGGATGCCCCGGCCGCTCGGTCCAGTCGTAGAAGAACCGCTCCCAGCTCCCGCCGGTCAGCTCCTCGACCGTCTTGCGCAGGTCGGCGGTCTCGACCGTCTGGTGCCGGTGCGTGCTGACATACCGGTTGATGACCTTCCAGAACGTCTCGTCGCCCAGCCGTCGCCGCAGCATGTGCAGCACCCACGCCCCCTTCGGATAGGCGCGCGAGTCGAACTGCTGGTCCGGGCTGGTGTACGCGCGGTGCACGATCGGGAACTGCTTGCCGCCGTTGATGGCCCCCGACGCCTTCTGCCACAGGTCGTACGCGAACTCGTCCGGCCCCAGGTCGAACTCGCCCCACAAGGCCTCGAAGTAGCTGGCGAAGCCCTCGTTCAGCCAGATGTGCGCCCAGTCCCGGCACGTGAGCAGGTCGCCGAACCACTGGTGCGCCATCTCGTGCGCCAGCAGGTCGTCGGCGGTCGCGTCCAGCTTCGAGCGCGCGTCGTGCAGCGCCCGCTCGCCCAGCGTGGTCGCGCTGGTGTTCTCCATCCCGCCGCCGTACTGGTAGCAGCACACCTGCGCGTACTTATCCCAGGCGTACTCGACGCCGATGTGGTCGCTGAAGAAGTCCAGCATGCGGGTCGTGTTGCCGAAGGTGGTCTGGACCTCGTCCACGCGGTCGGGCGGCACCCAGTACTGCACCGGCTTGCCGCGCCAGTTCTCTTCCACGATCGCGAAATCGCCCACCACCAGCGTCACCAGGTAGGCCACGTGCGGCTGATCCTGCCGCCAATGGTAGCTCACCTTGCCCGGTCCGGCCGCCTTCTGGCCGACCAGCTTGCCATTCGAGAGCACCTTGTACTTCTCGTCCACCGTCGCGATCAGCTCCGTCGTCTGCATCTCGTTGGGATGGTCGAAGCACGGAAACCAGTAGCGGTTCTCGATCGACTCGCCCTGCGACCATACCTGGTACGGCGCCTCGGGCCCGTCCTCCTTCGGCGAGAAGAAGTGCAGCCCATCCTTGGGGTCTTCCACGCTGTACGTGATCCGCGCCTCGACCGGCGTTCCGGCCGCGACCGGCTGGCCGAAGAACACCTCGATCTGCCGGCCGTCGTTGGCGTACGCCAGCTCACGCGGCCCGCCGCCGCCCACGGAGCCTGCGACCGTCTGCGTCACGAAATCGACCGCGTCGAACGTTACGGATTCAACCGTCCGCAGCGCGGTCATCGTGATCGTGGCCGTGCCGTCCACGCGCTTCTTCTCCAGGTCGACCGCCAGCTCCAGCTTGATGTGCTGCACGTCCAGCGGCCGGTCGGCGGCAAACTTCAGATCGGGCGGCGGCGGCGCTGGCGGCGCGGCCAGCCCTGGAGGAAGAGCGACGAGCACAGCGGCAGCAAGGCCAAGACGACAGGCGACGCGCGGACGACCACAAACCGGCATACGGACACTCCTGTAGGAAGGACTCCCACGATAGGCCGGAAAACGCGGGCAGTGAAGGTAACCGCGGGCGGCCAGAATGGCGAGCACCGACACCTGCCGACGCGGGCTTGCCCGCCCCTGATCCATTCCTGCGCACCCCTTCCCGCAGGCGCCGCCGCAATCCCTGGATTCCCCGTCGAAACAAAGTACCATAGTCCGCCGCGTTCTTGCGGACGTTTGGGTCATTGGGGCGAGCGAACTTCGGCAGGAGCAATCGGTGAGACCCGCGCTGGGGCTGGCAGCCGTGCTGTGGCTTGGGGTCGCCGGCCTGGCCAACGACCATTGGGCCCAGTGGCGCGGCCCGGCGCTCAACGGCACCAGCACCGCGACCCGCCTTCCGACGACCTGGAGTGCGACCGAGAACGTGCTGTGGAAGGCAAAGCTGCCCGGCTGGAGCGGCGCCACGCCGATCGTCTGGGGCGAGCGCGTCTTCGTTGCGTCGCCCTCTCAGCCGCAGGCCGGCGAGGCCGACGCCGGCAACGTCGCCCGGCGCGGGCGCATGGGCGGACGCCAGCACCCGGGCGGCGACCGCCTGCTGCTCCTGTGCCTGTCGCGCAAGGACGGCACCGTGCTGTGGGAGCGAACGCTGTGCGGTGGGAACACGCTCTACGGCAAACACAACATGGCCTCGCCCTCGCCCGTCACCGACGGCAAGCTGGTCTGGGCCCTGACCGGCACGGGCGTGCTCAGCGCGCTGAACTTCGACGGCGAGCTGCTCTGGCAGCGCGACCTGCAGAAGGAGCTCAGCCCGTTCGAGATCCTGTGGGGCTACGGCTCGTCGCCGCTGCTGCTCGACGGAAAGATCATCGTGCAGGTGCTGCACGGCTCGACCGGCGAGGCGACTTCGTACCTGGCCGCGTTCGACGGCCAGAGCGGCAAGCTGCTCTGGAAGCACGAGCGCAAGACGGATGCGAAGCGCGAGTGCCCCGACGCCTACACCACCCCAACCGTCCTCCAGCATGGCGGTCAGACACAGATCGTCATTGCCGGCGCCGATTACGTCACCGCGCACGACCCGGCCAGCGGCGCGGAGCGCTGGCGCTGCGGGGGCCTGAACCCCGACCAGAAAGCCAACTACCGCATCGTCAATTCGCCGCTGGTCGCGGGCGACATGATCTACGCCGGCTCGCGACAGCGGCCCTATCTGGCGATCCGGGCCGGCGGGCGCGGGGACGTGACCGCGAGCCACATGGCGTGGAAGTTTACGGACAACGGCGGACCGGATGTGCCGTCCGCTGCGTGCGACGGCAAGCATCTGTACCTGGTCAATGACAGCGGCCTCGTGACCTGCCTGGACGCCGGCAGCGGCACGAAGATCTGGGGGCCGCAGCGGACGGCCCGCGGAACGGTCAGCGCCTCGCCGCTGCTGGCCGACGGCAAGCTGTACATCACCAACGAGGAGGCGGCGACCACCGTGCTCGCCGCCGGGCCCGAGTTCAAAATGCTGGCCACCAACGAGCTGGACGGCTCCTACACGCTGTCGTCGCCCGTCGCCGCTGGCGCGCAGCTCTTCATCCGCACGGCGGAGTACCTGTATTGTATTGGTTCAAAGACGAGCGATTGAACCCTTGGCGCGGCGGCGCAGGGCGCGGCGGCGCAGGGCGCGGCGGCCGGCGTTGTGCGTCATCACGAGCGCAGCGAGGAATCCTGTTGCAGAGCGTCGCCTTGCGCCCGTTCGCGGCAGGATTCCGCGTCGGCGCTGCCCTCCTCGGAATGACAGTCGTTGCACCGCTCGCGGCGCCGCCGTGTTTTGCGCAGCAAGCCAGCCGCCCGGTCGTCCCGCCATCACCGCTGACCGAGGCAAAGGTCGACGCAGCCGCCGACGAGGCCCGCCTGCTCTCCAGCAGCCGCCAGCTCACGTTCGAAGGCCGCCGCGCCGGCGAGGGCTACTTCAGCCCCGATGGCACGCAGCTCGTCTTTCAAAGCGAGCGCCAGTCGGACAACCCCTTCTATCAGATCTACGTGCTGGACCTGGAAACCGGCGACCTGCGCCGCATTTCCAACGGCATCGGCAAGACGACTTGCGCCTGGTTTCACCCGACCGGCAAGCGGATGCTCTACGCTTCAACGCACGCCGACCCGCAGGCGCGCGACAAACAGAAGGCCGAGTTCGACGCCCGCGCCACGGGCAAACAGCGCCGCTATGCCTGGGACTTCGACCCGTACTACGACCTCTACGACCACGACCTCGCGTCCGGTGATGAGCGCCGCCTGACGGAAACGCTCGGCTACGATGCCGAGGCGTCAATGTCGCCCGAGGGTAGGCGGATCGTGTTCTCCTCCAACCGGCACGCCTACGCCGAACCGCTCTCGGAGGACGACCGCAAGCAACTGGAGCTCGACCCGTCGCTGTTCGTGGACCTGTACGTGATGAATACGGACGGCGGCGGCGTGCGCCGGCTGACGACTACGCGCGGCTACGACGGCGGGCCGTTCTTCAGCCCGGACGGCAAATCGATCTGCTGGCGTCGTTTCAGCGAGGACGGGGCCAAGGCCGAGGTGTTCACCATGAACGCCGACGGCACTGGCGAACGGCAGATCACGCACCTGGGCGCGATGTCCTGGGCGCCGTTCTTTCATCCTTCCGGCGAGTACTTGATCTTCACCACCAACCTGCACGGCTTCGACAACTTCGAGCTGTACCTGGTGGACGTGCGCGGCGAGCGCGAGCCGGTGCGCGTCACGTTCACGGCCGGCTTCGACGGCCTGCCGGCGTTCTCGCCCGACGGCGGCAGGATCGCCTGGACTTCCACGCGAACGGCGAACAGGCAGGGTCAGCTCTTCATCGCCGACTGGAACCACACCGAGGCCCGCCGGCTCCTGACGCTGACTACCACGCGCGTCAAGCAGCAAGTCGTCGTGCGCGGGCCTGCGGAGACGCCCGGCGCGAAGACCGATCCGGCCATCCGCGCCGCCGACCTGCGGCTGTACGTCTCCCAACTCGCGAACGACGAGACCGAGGGTCGCCTGACCGGCACGGAAGGTGAGCGGCGCGCGACCGAATACGTCGCGGAGCAGTTCAAGCGACTCGGCCTGCTGCCGGCCGGCGACAACGGCACGTACTTCCAGCAGTTCCCCTTCACCGCCGGCGTGGACCTGGGCCCTGGCAATGCTCTTGCGATCGACGCGCCGCCGCCGGCTGGCGAGTCTGGTCAGAACCCCGCCCGCCTAGGGCGGGGCCAGACCAAGGTCCCTGGCGGACAGGGTTCGGACGCTGGCGCACCGCAGGTCAACCGCGACTGGCGGCCGCTGGTGTTTTCGAAGACCGGCGAGATCCCCGCTGCGCCCATCGTGTTCGCGGGCTACGGCATCGTCGCGCCCGCCAGCGACAGTGCAGACGAATACGACTCGTACGTGCACCTGGACGTGAAGGACAAGTGGGCGCTGGTCTTCCGCTTCATGCCCGAAGACATCGCGCCCGAGCGCCGCCAGCACCTGTCACGCTTCGCCAGCCTGCGCTACAAGGCGATGGTGCTGCGCGATCGCGGGGCGGCCGGGATGATCGTGGTCAGCGGGCCGCGAGCGAAAGTCAGGGAGCAGCTCGTCCCGCTGGCCTTCGACGCCACGCTGTCCGGCACCAGCATCGCGGCCATTTCGATCACGGACGATCTGGCGCAGCGGCTGCTCGCTGTTTCGGGCAAGGATCTTGAAGAGCTGCAGAAGCAGCTGGACGGCGGCGAGCCGCAGATGGGCTTCGAGCTGCCGGGCGTGAAGCTGGCTGCAACGATCGACATCAAGACGGTGACGAAGACCGGCCGCAACGTCCTGGCACGATTGCCCGCCGGCCCCGAAACCGCCGACAAGCCCGTGCTCATCATCGGCGCGCACGTGGACCATCTCGGCCGCGGCGAGGCCAGCACCTCGCTGGCCCGCGAGGACGAGAAGGGGCAGATTCACTACGGCGCCGACGACAACGCCTCCGGCACGGCCGGCATGATCGAGATCGCCGAGTATCTCGTCGGCCAGAGGGCCGAGGGTAAACTCGCGCTGGCGCGCGACGTGATCTTCGCCGCCTGGTCGGGCGAGGAGCTGGGCCTGCTCGGCTCGGCGTACTGCGTCGGCAGGCTGGCCGAGACCTCAGTCCCGCCGGTCGCAGCGCATGATGCAACGGTCAGCCCCCCACCGCGAGCTTCGCTACCGGCTGGGGCACCCAGTGCCGAGCAGGCAGGTAGCTCCGGCGACTTGCGCAGCCGCGTCGCCGCGTACCTCAACATGGACATGATCGGCCGGCTGGACCAGGCGTTGATCGTCAACGGCGTCGGCAGCAGCTCGATCTGGCCCGCCGAGATCGAGCGCCGCAACGCGCCGCTCGGGCTGCCGCTGGCCGTCAAGGAGGACAGCTACCTGCCGACCGACGCCACCTCGTTCTATCTCAAGGGTGTGCCGATCCTCAGCGTCTGGACCGGCTCGCACGCGGAGTACCACTCGCCGCGCGACCGGCCCGAGACGCTCAACTACCAGGGCGCGGAGAAGGTGGCGCGCTTCGTCGCTCTGCTGGCCCGCTCCCTGGCCACCAGCGATCAGACGCCGGACTACATCGCCGCTGCCACGACCACGCAGCCGGGCGCGCGGGCCGGTCTGCGCGCGTATCTGGGGACCATCCCCGATTACGCCGCCGGCGACGTGAAGGGCCTCAAGCTGTCGGGCGTCTCAAAGGGCGGGCCGGCCGAGCAGGGCGGCTTGCAGGCCGGCGACGTGATCGTCGAGCTGGCCGGCCGCAGGATCGAGAACATCTACGACTACACCTACGCGATCGACGCTTTGAAGATCGGCCAGCCGACGAAGGTGGTCGTCCTGCGCGACGGCCAGCGCCTGGAGCTGACCCTCACGCCGGGCTCGCGCGAGTAGCGATTATCTGTCCTCGTATAATCTTGACCTGGTGACCGACAAGGCACAGGGCATGGAGCGCTTTCGGTCGAGGTGCAGCTCGCGAACGACGAAGACCTTGTACGTGCCGAAGCGGGCGACCTGCCGCGCGAACAAGTTCGGCAGGAACACGTGCGCGGTGTCGTGGACAGCGGCGCAACGCGGCTGGTCATTCCTGAGGCTCTCGCGCAGCGGCTGGGCCTCAAGACGGCCGGCACGGCCCGGGTCCGCTACGCCGACGGCCGGAGTGCTGACCGTCCCATCGCCCGGCGCATCCACCTGACCTACGGCGACCGCAGCAGCGTGTTCAACGCGATCGTGGAGCCGCAGCGCCATTCGGCCCTGATCGGCGCGATTGTCCTGGAGGACCTGGACCTGGTCGTGGACTGCACCGGCCAGCGCCTCGTCCCCCGCGACCCGAAACAGATCATCTCGGAAGTCGAGTAACGCCACACGGCGGGCGTGCCCTCGGCCGGGTAGGATCGTGCCCGGAACGTCGGCTGCCCGGCGTCTTTGTCAACGGCACCCCAATGCACCTAGAGGAGGAGATTTTGTGTTTCGCCCTGCAACCGCCCCTTCGCTCAGGCTCAGACCCGAGTGCTTTGCCCAGCGCACGCTGACGCCTGTAGTCGTCATCTCAGCCCTGCTTGTCCCCAACGCGACGGACCGTGCCCGCGCCGACGACGATGTCCGCCCGCACGCCGGCATGCTGCGCTATGCCGACGTCAGCGCCACGCACGTCGTCTTCGTCTACGCCAACGACCTGTGGCTCGTGCCGCGCGAGGGCGGCCTGGCCGTGCCGCTGGCCAGCCCGCCGGGCGAGGAAGCCTTCCCGCGTTTCAGCCCCGACGGCCGGACCATCGCCTTCGTCGGCAACTACGACGGAAACCGCGACCTGTACACCATCCCCGTCGCCGGCGGCGTACCCACGCGCGTCACCCACCACCCCAGCAGCGAGAACCTGTGCGATTGGACGCCCGACGGCCGGCTGCTCTTCTTCGCCTTCGGCATGGGCACGTACCCGCGCGCGGTCGAGCTGTTCACCGTCGCCTCGGCCGGCGGCCTGCCCGAGAAGCTCCCCGTCCCCTACGGCGCCAACGCCGCCATCAGCCCCGACGGCCAGTGGCTGGCCTATACGCCGCACTCCCACGACCAGCGCACCTGGAAGCGTTACCGCGGCGGTATGGCGACGGACATCTGGCTGTTCAACCTGAAGAACCACACGTCGAGGAAGATCACGGACTGGGAGGGTACCGACAGCCAGCCGATGTGGCACGGCCAGCGCGTGTACTACATGTCCGACGCCGGCCCCAACCACCGCCTCGACATCTGGATGTACGACACCGCCACCAGCCAGCGTAAACAAATCACCAAGGCCACTGAATATGACGTAAAGTGGCCGGCCACCGGCCCCGGCCCGAAAGGCCGTGGCGAGATCATCTATCAATACGGCCCCGACCTCTACCTGCTTGACCTGGAGACCGAGCAGGCCCGCAAGGTCGATGTCACCATCCCCGGCGACCTGCCCAAGCTCAGGCCGCAGTTCGTCGACGTAAGCAAGTCCATCAGCAACATCGGCATCTCCCCCAGCGGCAAGCGGGCCGTGCTCGAAGCCCGCGGCGATATCTGGACGCTGCCCGCCAAGGAAGGCACGCCGCGAAACCTGACCCGCACCAGCGGCGCGGCCGAGCGCGACCCGTCGTGGAGCACAGACGGCCGCTGGGTGGCGTACTTCTCCGACGCCACCGGCGAGTACGAGCTGTACATCACCCAATCCGACGGCAAGGGCGAGACGCGGCAGCTCACGAAGGACGGCTCGGCGTTCCGCTTCGGACCGACCTGGTCGCCGGACTCCAAGCACATCGTCTTCACCGACAAAACACTGCGGCTGTACCTGCACACGGTCGAGACCGGCGAGACGAAGCACATCGACACCGACGACTGGGGCGGTTTCGGGCGCATAAGCTGGGCGCCGGACTCCGGCTGGCTGGCCTACACCAAGGCCGGCCCGAACATGGTCGGTGCCATCTGGCTGTACGACGTGCGCACGGGCGAGAAGCAGCAGGTCACCGGCGGCGTATTCCACTGCACCTGGCCGACGTTCGACCGCAAGGGCGAGTACCTCTACTACGCGTCAAACCGCGACTTCAGCGACCCGGTGTACGAGGACGTCGGCAACTCGTTCGCGTACGCCAATACCGACCGGCTGCTGGTCGTGCCGCTGCGCAAGGACGTGAAGAACCCGCTCGCCCCCAAGAGCGACGAGGAGGAATGGGACAAGAAGAAGAACGACGAGAAGAAAGACGGCGACAAAGAAGGCGCCGAATCCAGGCCATCCACGCAGCCGCAGGACGCATCCGGCGCCGAAAGCAAGCCCGCCGAGGGTGAAGGCGAAAGGAAGCCGGAGGACGAGAAGAACGACAACGAGAAGAAGCATGAGGAGAAGGAAGAGAAGCCGATCGAGCCGATCAAGATCGACCTCGACGGCTTCGAGCAGCGCTCGCTCCTCTTGCCCGTCAAGCGCGGCAGCTTCACGCAGCTCGCCGTCAGCAAGTCCGGCCACCTGCTCTACCTGCGCCAGCCGCTGGCCGGCGCCGGCGGGGACGCCAGCCTCAAGATCCTCGACCTGAGCGCGGACGAGAAGGAGGAGAAGACCGTCGTCGAGTCCGCCGACACGTTCCGCATGTCCGCCGACGGAAAGAAGATTCTCGTCCGCAAGGACCAGAAGCTGGCGATCGTGGACCCCAAGGAGAACCAGAAGCTCGACAAGCCGATCGCCCTGGACGCGCTCAAGGCCGAGATCAGCCCGCGCGAGGAGTGGCGGCAGATCTTCCACGAAGCCTGGCGCATCCAGCGCGACTTCTTCTACGACCCACACATGCACGGCCTGGACTGGAAGGCGGTCCGCAGCCAGTACGAGACGATGCTGGCCGACTGCGTCTCGCGCGAGGACGTCAGCTACGTCATCCGCGAGATGATCGCCGAGCTGAACGTCGGCCACGCCTACTACTGGGGCGGCGACGTCGAGAACCCGCCCAGTGTCTCCGTCGGCATGCTCGGCTGCGACTTCGAGCACGTCGCGGGCGGCACCGATGAGGGTGGTGCGGGCGAGGGTGGTGCGGGCGTCTCGCCCGCAATGGGCATGGCCCAGCCGCCCTCGGCTGGGCTGGACGGGCCGCGTGCCCAGGCCGAGGCGGCTGTGCCACCTGCCGCCAGCCAGGGTGGTGCGAGCGTCCCGCCCGCTTACCGCATCAAGAAGATCTACACCGGCGCCCCCTGGGACGCCGACGCCCGCGGCCCGCTGCGCCAGTCCGGCGTCGACGTGAACGAAGGCGACTACCTGCTGGCCGTCAACGGCGTGCCGGTCGATCCGAGCAAGGACCCCTGGGCCGCATTCCAGGGTCTGGCCGACAAGACCGTCACGCTCACCGTCAGCAGCAAGCCGCAGCGCGACGCCGACGCCCGCGACGTGGTCGTCAAGCTGCTGCCCAGCGAGAGCGACCTGCGCTTCCGCGCCTGGGTCGAGAAGAACCGCCAGTACGTCGCCGACAAGACCGACGGCAAGGTCGGCTACATCTACGTCCCCAACACCGGCACCGACGGCCAGAACGAGCTCTTCCGCCAGTTTTACAGCCAGGTCGACAAGGCCGCCCTGATCATCGACGAGCGCTGGAACGGCGGCGGGCAGATTCCCACCCGCTTCATCGAGCTGCTCAACCGCCCCATCACCAACTACTGGGCGCGGCGCGATGGCCGCGACTGGCCCTGGCCGCCCGACAGCCAGCAAGGCCCCAAGTGCATGCTGATCAACGGGCTGGCCGGCTCCGGCGGCGACATGTTCCCCTGGCTCTTCCGCTACAACCGCCTCGGCAAGCTCATCGGCACGCGCACCTGGGGCGGCCTGGTGGGAATCTCCGGCAACCCTGGCCTGATCGACGGCGGCTACACCTCCGCCCCCACCTTCGCCTTCTACGAGAAGGACGGCTCCTGGGGCGTCGAGGGCCACGGCGTCGACCCGGACCTCGAGGTCATCGACGACCCGGCCAGAATGCTCGCCGGCGCCGACCCGCAGCTCGACGCCGCCATCGCGCTGATGCTCCAGGAGATCGACCAGAACGGCTACACGCCGCCCAAGCGCCCGCCCTACCCCGACCGCCGCGGCATGGGCATCAAGGACGTGGACAAGTAGCGGAGTGCGGGCGTCCCGCCCGCCTCACAGGTCTCCTAAATTTTGGCGAATCGTCGTATCGGCCACCGGATCAACTACGAATTCGCGGACCTGGCAGCGCGCGGCCGACGGGCGCGCAGAGCAATCAGTGCTACGAGAATGACGATGAGCGCGAGCGCAGACAGGTATCCAAAACGGAACCCGAGATCGAATTGAGCGTAGCGATCGACGGCGACCGTCAGCAGCCGCAGCGTTACGGTGCAGGCGAGGAAGAGCGGAACTCCATAGCCAGCGAGCGCCGCTCCGTCGCGCATTACGGTTTCGGCCGAAGGTCCAACCGGTCCCTGTGGCCTGCTCCCCAAAAACTGATCCAGGTGTTATGAGAGTCCAATGGCCGGCCGCGGCGTAGCCGCGGCCGGCGGAGGCGACTCTCGATGAAACGCAAACGTCACAGCCCCGAAGAGATCATTCACAAGCTCCGCCAGGCCGACGCCGAGCTGGCCGCCGGCCAGCCGATCGCCGCCGTCTGCCAAAAGCTGGGCGTGGCGGAGGCGACCTTCCACCGCTGGCGGAACCAGTACGGTGGCATGAAGGCCAACGACGCCCGCCGGCTCAAGGAGCTGGAGCGTGAGAACGCCCGGCTCAAGAAGCTGGTGGCCGAGCAGGCCCTCG
>Ga0209172_10001250_pt1 | contig 56055 bp, 19 predicted proteins | sample LarsenN4metaG_FD_184113 | JGI IMG/M metagenome (GOLD analysis project Ga0209172, IMG submission 184113) | Hot spring sediment bacterial and archeal communities from British Columbia, Canada, to study Microbial Dark Matter (Phase II) - Larsen... ...
ACTCTCTCCCTGCCCCCCTGCCCCCCTGCCCCCCTGCCCCCCTGCCCCTCCGTCCCCCAGTCCCCAGGTTCCCTGGTCCCCCCATCCCGGAGCTTACCTAAAATCGCATAACCTTTGGAGCTGAGAACACCCACACTACAGATGAAAAAAATGTCCCGGAACGGCGCCACCAAAGAAGGACGCCAACCCAAACTCCTGAATGCTTTAGGGCGAGCGATCGCCACCGGTATGCTGGTGGTGACTGCCACGATCGCCTTTTTCCTCGCCAGTGATATTGCCCTACCCCAGTCAGCAGCCGCTTATCCTTTCTGGGCACAGCAAACTGCACCAGCAACCCCCCGGGAAGCTACCGGGCGCATTGTCTGCGCCAACTGTCACCTGGGCGCCAAACCCACAGAAGTAGAAGTACCCCAGTCTGTCCTACCGGACACTGTATTTGAAGCCGTGGTGAAAATCCCCTATGACACCAGCATTCAGCAGGTGTTAGGGGATGGCAGCAAAGGCGGTCTCAATGTGGGCGCGGTTTTGATGCTGCCCGAGGGCTTTAAAATTGCTCCTGCTGACAGAATTCCCGAAGAACTACAGGAAAAAGTTGGGGGTCTTTACTTCCAACCCTACAGCGAAGACCAAGAAAACATCGTTATCGTTGGACCGTTACCGGGCGAACAGTATCAAGAACTGGTGTTCCCAGTGCTGTCTCCCAACCCGGAAACTGATAAATCCATCAAATACGGTAAGTATTCCATTCACGTAGGTGGCAACCGGGGTCGGGGTCAGGTTTATCCCACCGGTGAAAAGAGCAATAATGGGATTTACAATGCCTCTGCTGCTGGGACGATCGCCCAGATCGCTCCTCAAGAAGGAGGCGGTTATGCCATCACCACCAAAACCGCTGATGGTAGCGAAGTAGTGGATACCGTTCCTCCCGGTCCAGAGCTAACCGTATCCGTTGGCGATACTGTCACCGCCGGACAAGCCATTACCAACAATCCCAATGTGGGCGGTTTTGGTCAGCGGGATGTGGAAATCGTGCTGCAAAGTGCCGATCGCATCAAATGGCTGATGGCATTCTTTGCCCTAGTGACGATTACCCAAATCTTCCTCGTCCTCAAGAAAAAGCAAGTGGAAAAAGTGCAAGCCGCCGAGATGAATTTCTAAGGCAAGGCTACTGTACTGTAATTCCGCGTCGCTCCAGAGGGGCACCAACAACACCAGGGGGGCAAACAATGCCCCCCAATTTTTAATGGTAAATTGTCAATTGTCCTAGGTTTGTAGTTGGGCTTTAGCCCAAACTCCTGTGGGCTGAAGCCCAACTACAAACCCTTTCTGACCAATGACCAATGACCAATGACAAAGGACAAATAACCAATGGCAATTGAAGAAAAATATATAGAAGTCAAAGGACTGAAATGGTTTTATCGCGAAGCGGGGCCAATTAATCAAACAGAACAGCCGCCGGTGTTGCTGCTCCACGGGCTGCCCGCTCAAAGTTACACTTGGACCGAAGTAATGCCAGATTTGGCGGAACGGGGGTATCGAGCGATCGCCCCCGACTGGATTGGTAGCGGCTTATCCGCCAAACCCGACGCCAGAGACTTCCCCTACACCCCCGACGCCTTCATCGACGCTTTGGGCTCTTTCATCGCCGCCCTGGAAATCGAGAAATTTCATCTGGTCATTCAAGGATTTTTAGCCTCTGTGGGGGTACAATACGCCCTGCGTCACCCAGAGCAAATTGCTCGCTTAGCCATTCTCAACGCTCCTGTCACCACCGACGCCAGACTACCCTGGCCCATTCAGCAGTTGGGCATACCCCTAGTGGGGGAAATGATGACCCAAGACCCCCTTCTGGTCGATCGCACCCTAGAAAAAGGTAGCGGTTTTGCCATCTCTGACAAAGACTTAGACTTATATCGCCGTCCCTTCCTCAACTCTTCCGCCGCTGGGAGAGCCTTATTCACTACCGTGCGGCGGTTGCAGCTAAAAACTGCGATGGCAGAAATAGAAGCCGGTTTCTCCTCTTGGCAACACCCCACCCTGATCATCTGGGGACAAGCTGACCCCTGGTTGGACTTCAGCCAAGCCCAGAATCTGGCGAAATCGATCGCCAATAGCCAGTTAGTCCCCCTCGAAGGAGTAGGTCATTATCCCCAGGAGCATTGGTCGCAGAAAGTCAGTGATGCTCTGTTACCTTTTCTCCGCCGCCAAGAGGTTTAGTATTGTTCCATATTGATGTATTTTGATCAAAACCCCCAAAGTTAGTAAAAGGTGCAAAAGAAAGTGATAGGACGCTATCGTTCAATTTTGGCGAGCATTTTGGCACTGGTGATGGTCTTTTTGGTAAGCTGTGGCACTGCGACCGCCACCAAACCCCCAACTTACACCTCAGTCCAACTAGAGCAAATTCAAGATTACCAATCGCGGCTGGGAGTTTTCCGCAACCGGATGACAGAACTGGAAACCTTCATCGGCAACCGGGACTGGAATAATGTAAGGTCTCTCATCCACGGTCCACTCGGTCAGCTACGGCAGGATATGGGCTACATCAGCCGCCAACTGCTGCCTAAAGACCAAAAAGCCGCTCTTCAGGGAGCCAGAGATGTATTCGGGCACCTAGAGGCGATCGACGCCGCGGGTGATACCGGTAACTTAGAGGTCGCCTTCGCCAACTACCGGGAAGCTCTGAAGGATTTTGATGCCTTCACCGCTCTTCTCCCCGCTACTGGTAGCAACTAATTTGTTATGTCTCAGGTTTGTAGTAGGGCTTCAGCCCTCTTTCTCAAATGCGCATTTTTTGGGCTAAAGCCCTACTACGAGCCTTTTTTTGGGCTAAAGCCCTACTACGAGCCTTTTTTTGGGCTAAAGCCCTACTACAAACCTGAGATTGGGCTTGAGATATGACCCATATTGCAATTATCGGATGTGGTGTGGTGGGAGCGGCGATCGCCTATGAACTTAGCCAACTCCCCCAAGCAGAAATCACCGTCCTCGACCAAAACGGTCCCGCCACCGGTGCCACCAGCGCCTCTCTTGGCGTTCTCATGGGTATTATTAGTCAAAAAGTCAAAGGTAGAGCTTGGCAGCTCCGCTCCACCACCATGCAGCGTTATGACAGCCTCATTGCCGAGTTAGAAGCGCTGATCGGTTCAAAAGCATCAGCAAAACCCATTCCCTACAACCGTCACGGGATTATGATGCTGTGCTTCTCTGAAGAAGAGATGGCCAAAAAACGCTCTTTAGCAGACCTCCGCCGCACCCAAGGTTTTAATTTAGAAATTTTATCCCCCCAAGAAATCCGCTCCCACTGTCCCCAGTTAGGAGATTTACCCAATTTAGTTGGTGGCGTTTATTCGCCGGACGATCGTCAAGTTGACCCCGTAGCTCTCACCGAAGCCTTAGTAACAGCAGCCAAAATCCGAGGTGTCAATTTTCAGTTTGGCGTCAAAGTCACGGATTTTGCCTATGAAGGCCCCCCGAACCAGCAACGTGTCACCCAAATTCGCTTTGTCACTGGTCAAATGACAGGGTTCGACTATCAACAACCCCTCCCCCCCTCTCCCCCCCCCCTTTCAAAGGGGGGTAGGGGGGATGGAGAGGCGGGAGAGGAGCCCGGTGTGATGGCACAAGGACAAATGGATGTGGATTTGGTAGTGATAGCAGCGGGTTTGGGTTCTACTCCCCTCACCGCGCAGTGCGGGCGATCGGTAGATATCGGTCCGGTATTGGGTCAGGCTCTACACTTGCGTTTAAACCAGAATTTGGGAAATCCCGATTTTCAGCCCGTGATTACTGGGGATGATGTGCATATTGTGCCCCTAGGAGCGGGAGATTACTGGGTAGGGGCGACTGTAGAGTGGGTCCCAGATGCAGGAGAATTAGTCCCCCAGGCGGAGGCTTTGGAGGCTGTACGACAGCGGGCGATCGCTTTTTGTCCTCAGTTAGCCGATGCGGTTGTCGTCAAGCAGTGGTCTGGTTTGCGCCCGCGACCCCAAGGGCGATCGGCTCCCATCATCGGCCCGCTGTCCGGCTATCCCAACGTTATGCTCGCCACCGGGCATTACCGCAACGGCATCCTCCTCGCCCCTGCTACCGCCCTCGAGGTTTTCCATTGGGTGAAAATTGATAATTGATAATTGATAATTGATAATTGATAATTGATAATTAAAGATTTCATTTGAGTAATGTCAAATAACTCAAATGAAATAATTTACTCATATAAATAATCAGCCATCTGGGACTAGCAAGCTAAGGCTTTGATGTCTTCCTGGGTCTTATCTGCGCTGCTTTCTTGATTAGCGAACCGACTGGTCTGTGAAGCCATCGCATTCGTAAAATTACTTAGTTTCTCACCTTTTTGGATTTTGATTTTTGGACCAGAACTGGCCAAGCGAATCACCATCCCATCGATCACCGGCACCTGCGTGATGGGTCTGAGAGTGGCAGAACCACTACAGTCATCATGCACATAAGTTCCATTCGTTCCCAAATTAACTACCTTCCAATAATTGCCGCTGATCCGATGCAGCTCCAGGTGGTAGCGCGAGACTACAGCGCTATAAATCACTACATCATTATCAGGTGCCCTGCCAATGCGAATTACCGCTTTATCATCAAAGTACCACTTTTGACAGGGTAGAGTTTGTTGGGAATGCAGTAAAGTCAGGTTAATCACCGTCCGTCGCCTCCATCAGATGAATTCGTCACTCTGATAAACCAAGGTGAAGAGCCTATGCGAGAAAATGTTCCCCAATATTTATGAGATTATGGCGATATTCAAAAAAAAATTAGCAAAATTGTCAGGGATATGTATCGTCGAAGACAATACGCCGCCTGAGTCAATACCGGATGCCAAAAACCTGGTTTCCTAGAGAAATTTTCTCACCCCAATTATTACCCCAAATTTCTCAAGGAGCAATAAGTTTTGCTGGGGTGGGGGATAAACCCCTGACGGCTCTCACACCTCAAAGGGGATCATCTGCCTGTCACACAGAACTGGATTTACAATAGCTAAATCCAAGACCTTCAGGGTAGAGGGTTATCCCCCCTCAATATGGATGGCGCGATTTTTTAGTAGGGACAATTGATAAATTGCCCCTGCTAAAGGTTAAACCTTAATTCTTAGGCTCCTACCCCCAAAACCCGCACCAAAAAAGCCAACTCATCCGCAATTTCCTCAATGAGTTTGGCCGTAGGTTTGCCTGCACCATGACCCGCCTTAGTTTCAATCCGAATTAATACAGGCGCATCACCCGCCTGAGCAGCTTGGAGAGCGGCGGCAAACTTAAAGCTGTGCGCGGGTACTACGCGATCGTCATGGTCAGCGGTACTAATTAAAGTGGCAGGGTAGCTAGTTCCCGGTTTGAGGTTATGCAGAGGCGAGTAGGCGTACAGAGCCTGAAACTCCTGGGCATTTTCCGGGGAACCGTAATCAGAACACCAAGCCCAGCCGATGGTAAACTTATGGAAGCGGAGCATATCCATCACCCCCACAGCGGGGAGTGCCGCAGCGAATAAATCAGGACGCTGAGTCATGCAGGCTCCCACCAACAAACCGCCATTGCTGCCACCAGCGATCGCCAATTTCCCCCGACTCGTCCACTTCTGCTCAATCAACCACTCCGCCGCCGCAATAAAATCATCAAACACATTTTGCTTATTCAGCTTCATTCCCGCTTGGTGCCATTCCTCCCCATACTCGCCGCCGCCGCGCAAATTGGGAATCGCCACCACCCCACCCAACTCTAACCACACCATCTTACTCACAGAAAAGCTGGGAGTCAGAGACACATTAAACCCACCATAACCATAAAGATAAGTAGGATTATTGCCATCCAACACAATCCCTTTCTTATGAGTGATAAACATCGGCACACGAGTTCCATCCTTACTCGTGTAAAAAACCTGTTGCGTCTCCCACTCCGCCGGTTGGAAATCCACCACAGGCTGCCGATACACCGTACTTTCCCCCGTCACCATATCGTAACGGTAGATAGTAGCAGGTGTCGTAAAACTCGTAAAACTGTAAAAAGTTTCCGTATCCGAGCGCTTGCCACCAAAACCCCCCGCCGAACCGATACCCGGGAGAGTCACCTCTCGCACCAACACCCCAGACAGGTCAAAAATTTTAATCTCACTGCGAGCATCCTTCAGATAAGACGCCACAAATTGATTATTGACCAACCCCACCCCTTCCAGGGTCTCCGCCATTTCCGGGATAACCTCTTTCACGTCATGGGTGTTGATATCAATCCCAATCAAGCGACCTCGTGGCGCATCCAAATCCGTGCGAAACCAGAACAAATCGCCATCATTATCAATGAAACTATATTCAGCCGTAAACTCAGAAATCAATTCCACTACCGGAGCATCTGGCACCGTTAAATCCCGATAAAAAAGTAGGTTTCTTGGGTCAGTGCCGAGCCATACAGAAATAATCAGGTAATTACCATCCTCAGTCACATAACCACTAAATCCCCATTCTTTCTGGTCGGGACGGTGGTAAATTAACACATCTTCCGATTGCGGTATGGATAGGCGGTGATAATACAGCTTTTGGTAGTAATTAACCGCTTCCAGCTTAGTTTTATCGTCAGGTTCATCATAACGACTATAAAAAAAGCCTTGACCGTCTTTAGTCCAAGAAACACCGGAAAATTTTACCCAGTTAATTTCATCTGGGAGGTTTTCGCCAGTTTCCACATCCAGAACTTTCCATTGCTGCCAGTCAGACCCAGAAATGGAAATGCCATAAGCCATCAAATTGCCATCATCGCTGATGCTCGTAGCCGTGAGGGCAACTGTGCCATCTGAAGAGAGCAGGTTAGGGTCAAGCAACACCCTTGGTTCTGCGTCTGGAGAGTCTAACACATATAAAACACTTTGGTTTTGCAACCCGTCATTTTTGAAGTAAAAATAGCGAGTTCCTTCTTTAAACGGAATCCCGTATCGTTCATAATTCCACAGATTGGTTAAGCGTTGCTTGATTTGCTCTCGCGCTGGAATCGCCTTCAGGTAAGGAAATGTCACCTGATTTTGGGCTTCCACCCACGCCCTAGTTGCCTCCGAGTCCGGGTCTTCCAACCACCGGTAGGGGTCTGGCACCTTGATGCCGTGATATTCATCTACTTGGTCAACTTTGAAAGTGTCAGGATATTTGATGTTGGTCATTTGTCCTTCGTAATTTGTCAATTTGTTATTTGTCCTGAGTCCTTAGTCCTTAGTCATTTGTCCTTAGTCATTTATAGGGGCAACCACGGGGGGAGTGTGGGGAGTGTGGGGAGTGTGGGAAGTGTGGGGAGTAATCTTCCCCCTCCCCCCCCTCTTCCCCCTCTTCCCCCTCTTCCCCCTCTTCCCCCTCTTCCCCCTCTTCCCCCTCTTCCCCCTGCTCCCCTGCTCCCCGGCTCCCCGGCTCCCCGTCTCCCCGTCCCCTCGGGCTCCAATCAAAAAGAACCCCTGCCATCACCAGTGCCAACCAAGACCTCACCCCGCAGCATCCGACCCGCTGCCTCCAATAGCGCTTCCTCCAAATAAGGCTTGGTGAAATAGCCATTCGCTCCCATACTCACCGCCATCTGCCGGTGTTTGTCGGCGCCACGAGAGGTAAGCATAGCAATGGGTAATTTGCACAACACTGGGTCTTTCTGCATATGAGAGAGGAGCTGCAGTCCGTCCATCCTGGGCATCTCGATATCGCAGAACACTAGATGACAAGGGAGACCAGAGCGCATTTTCTCCCAGGCTTCCTGTCCATCCCGCGCCTGTTCCACCCGATAACCAGCCTTGTTGAAGGTCATCGACAGTAGCTCCCGCACGGTGATGGAATCATCCACGATTAACACCGTGGGCTGCTCTACCACTGGCGCTTCTGGTAACGAGGTGTCCGGTGTGGCGAGGGCGCTGGCACGAATCCGCCCTGATGCCAAATCAATCATCTCCAACACGTCGGCGATCGCCACAATGCGGCCATCCCCCATCACCGTCGCCCCAGCGATACCCATTGGCTTCGGCACCGGACCTTCAAGCTGTTTAATCACGATTTCCTGCTCGCCAATCACCTGGTCCACCTGCAGGGCGAGGTAATTACCCGCACTTCTTAGCACCACCACCGAGACCACATCCTCTTCCGCGTTCATGCCATAAACATTGCCACGGCCCAGATGGCGTTTGTAATGCAGCAGGTCCCGCAGGTTTCTAAATGGCAGCATAGTATCGCGCCAGGGGACAAACCTCTGTCCTTCTTCCCCTTCTTGGACTTTCTCCCGAGGCACATCGAGCATATCTTCCACCCCGTCCATCGGGAAGGCGATGCGGGCGCGATCGCTAATACAAACCAGCGCCTTAGAAATACTCAAAGCCAAAGGCAGGCGAATTGTGAAAGTCGTACCCTTACCCAAAGCCGAATCTACCGTGACAGCGCCGCGAATCTCACTAACCTTGTGGCGCACCACATCCAGACCCACACCGCGTCCCGCCAGGTCGTCCGCCTGGTCCTTGGTACTGAAACCAGCTTTGAAGAGTAAATCATACACATCCAGCCGGGACATACTCCGGGCTTCGCCTTCAGAAATCAACCGTTTGTTCCGAGCCGTCGCTTTCACCTTCTCCGCATCAATTCCCGCCCCATCGTCCGAGACAGCAATCACCGTTTGGTTCCCCTGGTGGAAAGCGCGAATCGTAATCTGACCCGTGGGATTTTTCCCCTTCGCCGAGCGAGCCTCCGTAGTTTCAATCCCGTGCGCCAAAGCATTGTTTGCCAAGTGGGTCAGGGGGGAGTAAAGATTCTCCAAAATCATCTTATCCACCAAAGTATCCCGACCTTCAATGACCAAATCCACTTGCTTTTCATGCTCGATCGCCTTATCCCGCACCCCGCGCCGCAGTCGGTCTGCCACATCAGAAAAAGGCACCATTCGGCTCCTAGTCAGCCCCTCTTGCAGCGCGTTCGTCACTTGACGCAACTGCCGCGTCACCTGCTCAGTCTCATCCACCAAAAACTCGATATCAGAAGCTGACTCCCGCACCCGCACGATTAACTCCAAAATCTCTTGGGCTTGAGTGTGGAACGGGGTAAACCGGTCCATATCAAATACACTCAAATCAGACATCCCGTGAGAACTGTCCGCAGAAGTGCTGGCCATAAAGTGCGAACCTTGGCGACCCGCCAGCAGTGCCATTTCCAGCAATACCCGCTCATACAAATCCTGCATCCGCTGCCCCACGTCTGCCAAGTTTTGCACCTGATGCAGCATATTGTCTAAAAACTGCCGCATCCGCTCCTGGTTTTGCTCCAAGCTGTTGCGGTTGACCACCAACTCCCCAACCAAGTTGTTTAGGTTGTCCAGTTGGCGCACCGGCACCCGCATAGTTTGGTCTGCATATTGTGTCCCACCAGTTACTTTCACCGCACCGATCGGCGCTTCCTCAGTTTCCGAGGTTGAGGCTGAGGTATGGACAGATTCGTTCTCCTCCGAGAGAGCAGTTATTTCATTCTGGTGTTTACCCGCCTCACCGCGTAAGGCGCGCTGGCTTTCTAATGTCGCTGTTTCCCGGCTCGGATGCGCTTTCTGCGAATGCCCCGCCCCTATGGCGCCGCTATCAAGGTGAGGTGCGGCAATAGCAATCGTAGTTTTGCCCTCCAGAAGCATCGACAGTTGGTCAAAGACGGCACCTTTAAGCGCCGAAGTTGTTGGGACTTCGGTGAGGAGCATAGACAATTCATTAAATACCTGGCTCTCATTGCCCGCAGTTGCTTCCACTCTCGTGAGGAGCATTTCCAAATCGTCAAAATTCCCCTGATTGTCGCCTTTAGGCATCCGAGTCGAGTCGGATGGTTCATCGAGCAGGGCATCCAACTGGGCAAACGAAGATGCGGGAACTTCCTCTCCCGGAAATAGTGATTCTTCGTCTGGGTTTGGGGGAGGAGATACTGGTTGGGGGCGGGTATTGGCAAATGATTCCCCCATTTCCCTTAAAAATGACTGGTCTTTCTCCCCCCATCTTTCCCCATCTTCCGGGTCAGTTTCGGTATCTTCAAATAATGTAGTCAGACTTTCTAGTAAGTCCGGGGATGGCGACTTTTCTAGCCTCGATCGTTCTGCCACATCCGCGCCAAATAAGTCAATTTCATCCTCGGCGAATAATAATTCTTCCGTCTCATTATCTGCTGTCTTCCTCCAAGCCGAGGCTGGAGCAGCATCAAGTGATTCTTCTTCAGTGCCGCTGGATAAGCCGTCCCCAAACAGCTCATCTAAAGAATTATCTTCATCAGAAAATATTCCTGCGTAAGTGGGGGCTTCGCTGGCTTCTCGGGCAGAATTATCCTCTATGAAGAGCGCTAATTCTTCTAAGTTATCGCCCGCTTCTGCCTGGTCAGTTTCTGGGGAAATTGTGAGTAAATCATCAAAATCTAAAGTAGCGGCTATATCAGGGTCTTGGTGGGATTCTAGCCAATTGTCATTATCAGCAAATTCGATGTTTTCAGCATCCTGGTGGCTGCCATATTCATCTTCAGCCGGGGGCGCTGACGACCAAGGCAGTTCATCAAACAAGCTATTCAATTCTTCTAACTGCGGCAGCGGCCCCGATATGGCGCTGTGGGATTCAGCTTCTAGGACTTGTGGCTCGTCTGAAAAGATTTGCTCAAAGTCATCTATTAATGCGGGTGGCTCGTCGTCATCAGAGGATGATAATGATTCAAATACAGCGCTATTATTCTCCACTTCCTCCGTGGGTTGGGGGGATATCTGGGGGAGGGAGGGTATGGTATCCCCATATTCAACCTCTCCAAACCAGTTTAAATCTTCTCTGGCAGAATCCCGGTCGGATTCTTCATCAAATAGCAAGTCTGAAAAATCATCTGTAGTCAAATCTCCGGCATTACCAGAGGTAGCATCTCGGTTTTGACCATTGTCTGCCTCTAGCCTGCTTACTTCATCTAAAATTTCTTCTTCTGACCAGGTTTCGTCCAATTCCGGCACATCCCCACCAAATAAATTGGCCAACCCAGTTAACCAGTCGCTCGCTTCTACATCCTCATGGTGAGGGCGAGCATGGGATGTGGTCATTTGTCCTTTGTCATTTGTCATTTGTCCAAAAGTCCTTTGTCAAAAGTCCTTTGAATTGATAATTGTCAATTGATAATTATCAATTATCAATTATCAATTATCAATTGTCAAAATTAATGCCTTTCTCCGGCATCAACGCGGAAGCGTTCCACAGATGTGAGCAAATCGCGGGCGACTCCTACCAGGTTTTGCAGGGAGATAGATACTTTTTGGGATTCTTGGCTGGTTTCTTGGGCTGTGAGTTCTACCGCCTGCATCACCTGGGCGACGGCGCGGGCGGTTTCGTTTTGCTCCACAGTATCAGCGGTGATGGAACGCACTAGCACATCAATTCGGTTCGTCACCTGGATGATGCTTTCTAGGGCTCGCTTGGCTTCTTCTGCCAATTTGGTGCCTTGAATTACCTGTTGCTGGCCTTCTTCCATCGCCTGCATCACGGCGTTGGTTTCGCTTTGGATTTGCATCACGATTTGTTCGATGTCTTTGAGGGCTTTGGCGGAGCGATCGGCTAGCAGCCGCACCTCATCCGCCACGATGGCAAACCCCCTTCCGGCTTCCCCAGCTCTGGCGGCTTCAATACTGGCGTTCAGAGCCAGCAAGTTCGTCCGGGAGGCAATGGCGGAAATCAAGGCGACGATTTTGGAGATTTCCTGGGAAGATTCTGCTAACCGCTTGACTTTGCGCGTGGTTTCGGCGACGGTTTCCCGCACCTCCAAAATCCCTGCCACCGTCTGTTCCACCTTTTCCCCACCGCGCAGGGCGATTTCTGAGGCGGAACGGGCCACATCTTCTGCCTCTTTGGCGCTTTCCGCCACCCGCTGAATGGCATCAGTCATTACCTGCACCGAATTGAGGGTGGCGGCTAATTCTTCCGCTTGGCGCAAAGCGTCAGAAGACAAGGCGCGGGCAAAGTTTTCGCTATCTGTAGCACTTTTGGCTACTTGTCGCGCCGCCAATTTCACCTGCAGCACGATTTCTCGGAGGTTCTGGATGGTGAGGTTAAACGAGTCAGCCACCGCACCTAGTACATCGGCGGTGACTTCCGCTGCCACGGTTAAGTCTCCTCGCGCTGCACCTTCTACGTCGTCGAGGAGGCGAATCACTTGCCGCTGCAAGTCTTCTTTGGCTTGTTCGTGTTCCTCGGCGCGGCGGGTGACTTCGGCGGTGACGGAGGCGATGTTGCGGGCCATCAAGTTAAACTTATGCGCCAGAGTGCCAAATTCATCTTCTGAAATCGCTGTGGCTCTGGCGGAGAAGTTGCCCTGAGACATGGCCTCAAATTGACGCTGCAAATCGTCGGTGGCTCGCCGCATTTGTGATGCGGTGCGGGTTCCTAGCCCTGCGGTAGTCAGGACGGCGGCGGCAGCCCCTGAAACCGCCATCAGCGCGTCCTTAACCTGGGGAATCTGCACGGTGGCGGTGGCATGGGAGACGATCGCCACCGCCACCGCTGACGCTGCCCCACCAATCAAAGACACCCAGAGCCACTTTTTCCCCATCTCGGCATTTTCTAAAAATGCCAAGGGACTGGTTTCCGACTGGGATTCGGCGCTGGCATTCACCGCGTCGGCGCCATAAAAGGGCACGTTTTCCCCGGTGGTGCCAATACTGACAAATTCCTCGGTGCCAATCAAGCCGGAGTTGTCTTTGCCGGAACTGCCTCTGTAGGGTGTGGCGCCCGCATCGCCATTAAAATCGGGCATAGCGGTGGATAGCCCAAAGCCTGATGAGGTGGTATTGGAGCCGGTGGTGTCTTCAGACAAATCGAAATTGGGGATATTTACGTCGTCGAAGAATTCGTCCTCATCGAGAAAATCGGGGTTTTTGGCACTCGCCCCATAGGCATCGCCGCCCATTGCGAAGGGGGGGGCGTCTAAGTCGGAGAAATCCATCGATCGGGCTTTTGGAGAGGTTCCCGTCACTTCTCCGTTTCTGCTTGACCGGGCTCCTGACCTTCTCGGGGCGTCAGCGTCCCTCATGTCGCTATTAAATGAAGCCTCTGAGGCGGCTCCATAGGATGAAGAGCCAAAAGCCTCGTCAAAGTCCGAGGCGTTGTCGGTGTCGTCGTGCAAGGGCACCATCCTGGTGGGACCTAAATCGGCGCTGGCACCAAACCCTCCTGAGACAAAGGTTTTGAGGTCGGCATCTTCATCGGAGAGCCCTGTGTCTGGTTCGATGTTTCGGTTCCGCCTGCGTGCTACCCGTCCTCGATCGGCGCGGGGTGATTTCTGCTGGTCAGCGCTACTATTGGGGGTGGCATCGGCCAAATCTTGCATCCCCATCAGCAAAGTTGCTTCCTCACCATCAGACATGGACCGGCTGGACATGGGCGGGAACCTCTCTAATGCCCCAGCGCTGTCTAAATCGGAGGTTTCTTCTTCGTCCGGACTGTCTGACTCTGAATCGAGATACATTGCTGCCGCAGAGGCTGTGGAGTGCCAATCGGAGTCCGATCGAGCAAAACCGTCGCTGTGAGAAGGATGGGGGGCATCCATGCCTTCGTCAAACTGGGCAAAATCATCATCTGCCTCGGATTCCATTGCACCCATGCTTTGCCGACCTGACGGTGCGAAGTTGGCTTCGGTTTTCATTACTGGCGGTCTTGGGGTTTCATTGAGTACCTCCAACTCCGGCATTCCTAGTAGGTCTGGCATCTCGGAACCGGGCAAGAAGTCTGGCAGGTCGCTTTCTTCGGGCTCGCTCCATTCGGTCTCTTCTACTGCCGCCAGCAGCTCTTCATCGATCGCGAATGGCCCTAAGTCGAATTCGGGTAGGGCGGCAGCTTCCAGCGCGGAGTTTTCATCCCCAGGGGTTTCTAGGGAGGAGGTGGCAAAGGGATTTGCTAAGTTATCTTCAGGTTCTTGGTCAAAGTCGGGCATCGGGGAAGCCTCTTCTGAAGGCTGAGGGAAGGGCATAGCTTCTTCTTCCGGTGCCAGCTCTTCTTCGGAGGTGAGCCATTCATGTAGTGAATGCCCATTATTGAGGCCGATCGACTGTAACTCCTCATCGTCTGAGTAGCGATCGCCGTTGCCGGGGGGCGCGGTTCGGCTTCGCTCACTGGACGGGGGGACGGGGTGCGGATTTTCCTGCTCAAATTCTTCTAAAAACTGGTCGGAATCAGTCTTTAAGTTTTTGGCGGCTCCGATTTCTGCCTTCTGTGCGGAATCCGAGGAGATGGGGTCGAGGTCTAAATCCATTGCCTCAAATTCGTCAAACTCAGATTCTATATTGGCTGCGGGGAGCCCCTGTTCATAGATCCCATCCGAGTCTGTGTCTAGCAAGTCCTCTATTAATAGAGGTTCTTCGGGCAGGGGGTATTCTTCTGTGGAACCGGAAAAATCATCTAGCATCTCGGGTTCCATGAGCCCACCAGAGGCACTGGCGGCCACAGAGGGCCGAATCCCGTAAGGGGTTGGATTAGCTACGCCGTAAGGCGTCGCTTCAGCCAAGGGGTCAGATTTGGCGCCATCATCGCCGTTGGTGTCATAGTCTAAATCCAGGTCGCCGTCTTGCAGTTCTTCTAAATATTCCGCATATTCTTCTGTGGAGGCTTCACTAAATATACTGGAGGCAGACTCATCGGGCACATGACTGCTGTCGATTCCCGATGCCTCCTCAAATACGGACCCTCCCTCATCAGGAACGGCATATGCTCTGGCATATTCGAGTCCCTGGGTGGCCTCTTCCACCAGCGTCGGGTCATCAGTGATATTCAGCACCCACTCATATCGCGCCGCTGCTACATCGTATTGGGTTAGGACGTAGTAAATATGTCCCTGAAGTAGCCAAAATTTTGGCTCTTCGGGTTCTTCTAGCACCAGTTGGTTGATGATGCTGGCGGCTGTGTCATATTCGCCGTTGCTGTAGGCTGTACAGGCTTTTTCGTACTCCACTGCATAATCAGTTTGCATAGTCCTCACCGTTGACGCCAGTTCGCTTTCTCGCCGCCCCGGGGGAGGGGGGGGAGGGGGAGACGGGGAGACGGGGAGACGGGGCAGAGGGGGGGAGCAGGGGAGCAGGGGAAGAGGGGGAAGAGGGGGAAGATTATTCCCCACACTCCCCACACTCCCCACAATCCCCACACTCCCCACACTCCCTCTCTCCCTTGCTCCCCTGCTCGTTGTGGGGTCTCCAGAAGGCGGAGGAGCGGTTTGCTCGAGTATGGGAAAGGTATGGTAGCACGGAGATGATTTATGTCACCCAAGGTATGAGAGCGCGCTTTCAATGCCTTTCCCCTGAATCCCCACAACTCCATTCAGATTCCCATCACCCCCAATTCCCCAAATTCCCAGTCTCTGGTGTCTCCCTTCCACTGCTCACTCGGTTAATCAATTGGCCCACCGGGGTGAGGTGAGAATGGCATGGCTGTTTAACAGCCGGAGAAATTGCCCGGAATCTTCGCCTAAAACCCATTCGCCTTTGAGCAGCGTGGGCTCGATCGTCGAGGCCATGCTAGGAGGCCGAAGTTGTTCGGCGTCACGCCAAGCCATTCCGCCAATTTGATCTACCGCTAACCCTAGTATAGTGTCTTGCTCTTCCACTGCAATCACGGGAATTTCCGCTCTATCGGTATTCAGCGGTGTATCATCCAAAAATTGACCCAAGTCAGCCACCCAAATTACTCGGCCTCGCAAGTTCAGTGTACCCAGGAGCAAGGGAGATACGTTGGGAATTGGTGTAATCTGTTCTGGCGACGGTTCCATTACCTCCCGAATCTCTGTTGCTCTCAAGGCAAACTCAGCTCCTGAAGGAATGTAAAACCGCAGGTATGATTCACCTTCTCTAGCGCCAATTTCTTGGAATTCCTGCCCTTGGTCTAGGCCGCTACCAGTGAAAAAGTCGGAATTGCCTACCATAAATCTAAATGTTTTGCTTAATAATTAATAATTGTTAACTTTTAATTCTATCGCCTCCACGGGGCTACTTCTGGCTCCCTGTGGCTGGGTGTGTAGAATATCGAATTTCCTCCTACATCTGTGGGAGACTCAGCGGCGGCTTGATTGCTATGCTTCCATTCGTAAGGATTGGGGTTGGCTACCAGTGGCGATCGGGCTGGGACTATACGTGGTGTCAGCATCGCACCCCCTAGCCACGCAGCAGCTGTTTGACAGTTCCTACCAGTTCTGTAGGTTGAAAAGGTTTGGCGATGTAGGCGTCAGCACCTTGTTTCATCCCCCAGTAGCGATCGAATTCTTCCCCTTTCGAGGAACACATCACCACGGGCAGATTCTGGGTTTTCGGATCTGCCTTCAAACGTCTGCACACTTCATAGCCATTCATGCGGGGCATGACAATATCCAATACCACTAAATCGGGGCAATGCTCTTGAATGCTCTCCAAGGCTTCCACGCCATCACTGGCTACGGCAACTGTTAACCCACTACCTTTGAGGAGGGTGGAAATCATCTCCCGTTGCGTGATGCTATCTTCCACAACCAGAACTGTACTCATATGTTAACTGTGTTACAAAGCTGAAAGCTGGCTCAAAATACGAACGGGTTTTCTCTGATCGGAACAGGACTACCGGCGTTGCATCGGCGCCGGGAGCGGCTTTGCAGAAAGCACCTAGGGACTTGTATTGTCAAGCGCACTATCGGGTGCCTGACGCCCCTACGGGTTTCACCAACGCGGAGGCAGACTTGACTGGGAGTCGGCTTAAGTCGAGGCTTCACCTCGACTCGTTTCACCAGCACGATCGCCGGTTGGATGCAACGCCTCCCCTGCCGGTAGTGGCGAGGTTTGGGCTGTTGATTTTTCCCCTCGTTGGTGGCGAGTCATGCCTCCCTCTTTTGGTTGTGGGTGGGTAGGGATGGGTGCCAAATCTGACTTGTACTAAACACAGCTTACTTGACGGCGGTTTTTTCGGTAGAAGTAAAATAGATATTATTATACTGGCACCTCACCGGGGTTGATCGGATGTTCTTCTAAGCGCCAATCTAGGCTTTGTTTTGTGCCTGTTGTCCCCTTCCCTGAAGAATTTGGCTGAGGGAAAAGCTCTCCCTCTGGCAAAAGCCTTCTTGGTCACGGACAAAGGGCGGTTAGTCCATGCAGCTACAATGCTGGCCGGACACAGCTCCGGGGTTCGGGCTATTACGGCACGCAGAGCCCAAAATCTGCCCCCAATGCTTCCATTCTAGAAGGGTTCTGTGCCAATATGTCCCAATCGATCGAGCGACTAGGGGCTCTTGGCGCCAGATCCGAGTTGGGGTTAACCAACAATATCTCTGTGCCACAGCTTCTTCCTGTGGTCGTCTGGCGTGGTTGGGGGAAAGCCAGCCGCCCCTATTATAGTTCTTTCTCCCTCGGTGAGAGCCTATTGCTCCTGCTGGAAAACTGCATCCCTACTCAGCATCATCAGCATTCCTCAATCCGCCCCCGACTATGGCAATGCCAGCACACCCAAATCCGATCGCTCGGCGATGGTTTCCCTGGATTACCGCTTTTTCATATGAATTCTTGCTTCACTCATATCTTAGTCGCTACGGGCAATTCCCCCGTACCCCCATCCGGCGCGGAGATGTTCATCCTCGGTCCCACCACGGGATATCCTGGTATGGAGGAAAATGCAGCCTAAGTTTCGCTCTCCAAAACATCTGCTAACAAGCTGTCCTCTGAGGAGGAGATTTCCCGATTTCCCGGTCCGATGTGTTTTTCCACCAGCATCAGTAATTCACTTTCAACAAATGGCTTGGTGAGATAATCGCTAGCGCCCACCATTCTGGCTTTGACACGATTGATAAATCCATCTAGCCCAGTCAGCATAATGATGGGTGTTTGGCGAAAGGCTGTAGAACGGCGCAGCATGGCGCAAATTTCATAGCCATCCAGTTCCGGCATAGTAATATCGCAGAGAATCAAATCTGGTTTGAGCTGAAACACGAGGCTTAAGGCTTTGAGGGGATTAACGATCGCCCTCGCTTCATACCCTTGTTCTTCGAGAATGTACTCCACAGTTTTCCCCACGGCGATGTCATCATCGATACAGATGACTCGGGGAATCTTTGTCACCAAATAAGGTGGCGCCACTGGATCCGATTCAGGATAAAATAGCTGCACCAATCCGAGCTGAACAAAAGGGTAAATGGCTCTGGCCACAGTTAAGATATCTCGATTCAAGTACCGAGACATCTGGCGCAGGTTAGTTTTGCCATCGGCCCATCGGCTGAGATTATTAAAGGTATTTTCCGGTAGTGCCTGACGCATTTGGTTGGCGTCAGAAATGGCGGGGCATTGATTCGGCGATTGGATGTAAGGATGAAACTGCTTCCACTCCTGCACTTGCTTGATAATTTTCGCTAGGAGCTGGCCAATCTCCAGGGTAATCAACTGGGGAGCCAGTGCTGGGCCCATCTCGAAGATAAATGACCCTTGGTGGATGCTCAGCAAGTCGAAGAGGGTTTCACGCACCATCCCTTGCAGGATGCTGCGTCCTTGGGCTGGCGTCAGGATTTGATTTTCCAGCAAAGCCCACAGATAGCCATACTCCAAAGCGTTGCCAGAGGAAATGGATATGTTGCCCAAGGCATCTAAGGCTGATTCTAGGTTGTAGCGACGGAGGTAGTCTCGCAACCTTAACTCTCTGAGATCGCTATCCCCGGCATAAACTATCTGGCCATTGACGAAAAACACTAACCAGGAATGCCCAGATGATTGCCCTCTGGGATATAGGGAATAAGACCGCTCACCACTGGCGCCCATTGACCAAGCCTCGACAAACATTTCTCCCGTTCGCTGTCCCAACTCAATGAGTTGCAAGATGCTGCGGATATCAATTTCATTCAAATTTCCCTGCATGAAACTAAAATTTCCCTTTGTACTGTCTGGGTTTCACCCGCACCGAACCGTCAGGGACAGCGTTGCTCTCGATCGGCACCGCTTCACGGAACTGGCGCTGTCGCCCCTGGTTTAACTGGATATAGCTAGCTGTTAATTTAATCTGCTTCTCCATCGCCCCTTCTGGATGTAGGTAGTCACTCCTGGATGTTTTTAGCCTCGAGGACTTCCCACCTGCATCCAGAAAACTTCCGGACACGTTACCTGGTTCTGGGTTCTTGCTGGAAAGCATCCTTCATTACTCTGGATCTCAACCGTTCCAAGATGTGGTTGGCGGTGCGATGCGGATGCAGGCTGCTTTAAGTAAGCCTATGGATTAAAGATTGCAGGAGTCACTTAAGGATCAAAAAAATCACCAGAACTTTTCGGTGCCCGAGCCGCACAGTGTGGAACTGTCCCCCCAGACACAGTGGTTTCAGGTCAGGTTTTACTAACAAACGCATCGCTTTCCTCGCATCACACACACTACAGACACACTACCTCCCGCAGGGGTGGTGGGCGCTGGGCTGAGAAAGGGTGGGTGGTTCTCCCTTAGCGCTGGGTGGCACGGCCACCTTTGGCGGGAGCTAGGATGGGCGGTGGTGGTTCCGTAGGGGGCGAGTCCGCCCGCACTCTTGCGGCTCTAGCGGCGAAGCTATGATACTATTTTCCTGTAAACCGGCCAATATTGGACAAAAGAAAACATTGATGCCTCTTGGTGGCCAGCCTCATAGATGTTATAGATCGCGCCCTCAGACTGATTCATCTGCCGTTACTCCATCTAGGAGATAGCGGCGTGAACAGAGCATTCTAGCTTTACTTAATTGCCAGTGTTGGGCTAGGAGGCTGTAGCTGCCAGCACCGCGATCGACTGGCTTCGCCGGAAGTGCCCCACGATGGAGATATTTTCGGGAGTTGTTTGCCGTTAATCCCCCTGATAGTGCTATCAATAGGTCTAAAATCTAGAATAGTATAAGCTGTAGTCTTCCTTCGGGGTGATGGTCGGTATTTCTACCCCCCAAATTCTCCAGCAGCTTTCACCGCATCGATGCTGGCACAACGCTCATATGCGGATCTGGCCCGAAACGCCAGTCCAAGCGAAGCGTACCCTGACGGTGTGGCTAACGCGAACCGAACGCCGCAAGGCGTCGCGTTAGCTAGGTCTGTGAAGCGTCCCCTTACGGGGTTCGGGGTATGGCATCATCACGATCGTCAATCTAACTTATCCCTGGTATCTTGATGATCAGGCGCCCCTACTCAAGGTGGCTTCACTTCGGGTTGATCTTCTCCCCCATATCTTGATGCTGCCTCACCCTGACTACTCTGATGGCAGATGTTTTGGGACTGGCAACACCGTAGGCACTCATGGTAAAATCCCATCGGAAGCCTATGGCTACCAATTCAGGTAAGGGAGAATGGCATTCAACTACTATGGAGGAAAATGGCCTTGTACCCGTAAACTGGGTTTAAGAATCTGCTAAACCACGGGGAAGGTTTAGTTAAGAGTTGGGCATAGACACGGAAGAGGACAAGCTCAAGTGCTGTATCTAGCGGAAGTACAAAAAAAGACTGGGGTTTTTGGCGGTGGTAAGGCAGAACTTAAGCTGCTTGCCTTTCAGCGCGGTGAGAGCTGGACTGCTGTGCAAGGTGATGACACAATCCAAGCTGAGGAAGCCAGTGCCTATAACCCTGGCGCACTGGTATTAGTTGACCTGAATGCAAGCAAACAAGTGCAGAAGGTATATCAGGATACTGCTCGGCAAATGGTGGGCATTCTGCAAAATTTCTCCCGCATCCAAGAAAAGTTTAAAAATAAGGAGGAAGAAATTGAGCAGTGGAAGGTGTCCCTAGAATACCAGGGTGATGTACTCCGCCAGCGGGAAGAGGAAATTGAGGCGAAGCTGCAGCAGCTCGAACATATCCAGGAAGAGTCAAACCGCCTGGAACAGCAACGCCAAGAGATTGAAAGCGCCCGAGAGGAATCTTTGCGGCTCCGTGATCAACTTCTTGGCAACCGCACAGAGCTTGACACTGCCTGGGAGCAGGTTCGCAGCGAAATGCAGCGGATCGAGGAACTTCAGTCCCAAATCAATAGCTCGGCGGCGCAACTGGACGAACAACTGGCGGCTCACTTGCGCTCATTGCTCGATTATTTGAATACCACGGTGCCTTCTACGGATGCTGTCCGCACACACTTGAATGCGGGAGTGGAAGTGGTCACATCGGGTCAGTCTCTCTTGGATGAACTCTGGCAGCGATATGAACAAGACCGCTCTACTGTGGAATCCCAAAAGGCTGATGTAAAACTCCTGGACTCGGAGCTAAAGCAGGAGTGGGAGCAGTGGCATCAAGCGCAAACGGCGCTGGAGCAATCCCGCGCTGATTTGCTTTTCAAAGAAACTGCTCTCAATGCCAAGCTCGAAGAGGTGGCGGCGGTCAAACAGCAACTGCTTTCGGCGGAAGAACTCCACCAGCAGCTTTTACTCCTGTCTGATGGTGGCGAGTCGGTGAATGTCAGCGATAAGGTTGATGTGCCAGCTTTAGAGAATATGCCTTTGGAGGAGCTGCAAGGGCAGGTACAAGCTCGTCAGCAGGACTTGGAAGGTTTATTCCGTTTTGTCAACAGTCAGGAGGAGGAGCTGACTCTCCAGCGTCAGGATATTGAGGAGCTGCAAGCTAAGCTATCTCGTTCTAGTGAGGGGGAGCGTCCCGGCTTGGAGGCGGAACTGGCGGACCAGCAGGAACAATACAATATGTTGAATGAAACTCTGGTGGGTCAGCGCCGCAATCTCCGTGAACGAGAGGAAATTTTGTCTAAGCACCAGGAGGTTCTCTGGCGTCGCTTGGGAAATCCTCCGGGTTTGGGGAGGAGCAAAAAGTTGGATGTGAAACCGGCACTGCAAAAAGTGGAGGCTTTGCGCCAATTTTTTGGGGCAGCAGTGCAAAACCTCACTGGTTCGGTGGAAAGTCTCCAGCAAAGTATCGGGGAACTCCGGGAGACGGTGACTCAAAAAGCGGCGGCTCAGGAGGGTAAGCAGCAGGAGTTGAAGGAAAAAGAGTCGGCGTTGGCAACGAGGGAGCAGGAGGTTCTGGAACTGGCGGGGCGAGTTAGCTTGTATCAGGAGATGTTGCAACCGGAACGCGATCGGCTGCATTCTCTGCACAAAAAGCTCGAAGAAATCGGCGCGGCGATCGCTCATGTGGATGAAACTAAGGATTATCAGCAGCAGGCGATTACTCAAATCCGTGATGCCCTGATGCCAATTATCTCCCCTAGTGCTTAAGTCGTTGCTTTGATTGGCGGCTGGGGTGGGCTCCCAATTAATTGCTGCTGCCACTGTCTGCTAGTGTCACCCAGTCCCCCTCGACTCGGGCAATCAGCCCACCGGGGAACGGATCTGTCTGTTCCCGGTTGGGCGCGTCAATCAAAGCGGTGAGTTTTTCTACCTGCTCAAACCTGGGAGCCCTCCCCATTACTTGCCCTAGCCACTGCCTCATGGCTCGCCGCTGCAAACCCAGGGGGGCCTCTCTTAACACTCGGCGATTAATTTTTGATTCGCTCAAGACATTTTCCTCTCTGACTCTCTCCCGACTTGGGAGAGAGGGATTGACATTAGTGCTATTTTGTGGTAAGGCTCTGGCCAGCAGCTCGGCGGCAGCTTGTTGTAAATATTCCACATCGGCGCGCAGAAGTTCTGCGGTTCGGGCGAGATTTTGTTCCACTTGGGGGTTGAAGTTTTGGGCTAGGTAGGGGAGCAATTCGCCTCGTATTCGGTTGCGGGAATATTGCCAATTTTGATTGGTATCGTCAACCCAGATTTCTATACCCTGTGATTGGCAAAATTCCCCGGTTTCTAGGCGGCTGATTTCTAGCAGGGGCCGCACCAGGAAAACTGATTCGGTGAGGGGTTTTTGCCAAGCGATCGAGAGTAAGCCATCGGCTCCTGTCCCCCGCACTAAATTAAATAATACGGTTTCGGCGATATCGCTTCTGGTGTGACCTGTGGCTATGAACGAATAATCTGCATCTTGTGCTATTTTGGTGAGCGCTTCATAGCGCCACTGGCGGGCTTGTGCTTCTCCTTGGGGTGGGGTGGTGCCTGCATCTTGAAGGTGAAATGGCAAACCCCAATTCTGGGCCTTGTTTTCTACATCGCTAGCATTTGCTTCGGCGTCCGATCGCCAGCGATGGTTACAGTGAGCCACTCCCAACCGCCAACCCCACTTCGGCTGTAAGTCTAGCAGCAGTTTCAGCAAGCATAGGGAATCCTGACCCCCCGATACTGCTACCAGTATGGCCTTATCCCGGGGCAGCAACTGCCTCTTTCTCAGGGTTCGGTGCAGGCGATCGTGTATCCTTGTCCATCCGTCATTAGTCATTAGTCATTCGTCAAAAGTCATTAACAAACCTCACACAAAATCCGCCTGAGTCAAACTAGGCACATCCACACCCTGAACCCGAGCCAAAAACTCATTAGTTACCCGATTTTGAATCACCACATCCCCCCCATTCTGCACCATACTTAAATCATCAAACCCCAACGAAGGTATCAAATCAAACACATCCTCACCAGGGACAAAATCAGAAATAACATCCGCCAAAACCACCATCATCCCTCCCATACCATCAGCTAGAACAAACACATCCCGTCCCACACCCCCAGTCACAGTATCCACACCAGCCCCACCAAACAAATAATCATCCCCCAAATCCCCAAACAACTTATCATTACCCGCCCCACCATATAGGCGATCGCTCCCCATCCCCGCGAAAATCACATCATCATCATCACCACCATCCAAATAATCCTCACCATTGCCACTCAAAATCTGGTCTAACCCAGCACCACCTGTGATATAATCCGCACCATTCCCACCCAATAACACATCATTACCCGCCCCACCATCTAAAGCATTATTTCCCCCACGCGCATTAATCACATCATCGCCAGCGGAACCCACCAGATTATCATCCGCCGCTGTCCCCACCATACTCCCTGGTGTGGGCAAACTCTCCACCAAACCCACATTATCATTATCCGCAATATTGGCCACAATGCCACTGATAGGCAACCCCTGATAAAACCCATCAACACTGCTCGCCACAAAACTGATATTACTGGTATGCGCCCCCTCCACCACATTATCATCCACCGCTGCCAACCGCACCAATTGGGGGAGATTCCAGTCAGACGGAGTAAACGTTAAATATGGCACATTCGCCGTAGTTTGGCCATCCGTGACAATGGCTACATTCACCGTCGCCGTCGGTTGGGTCGTCAGGAATAGCTTATAAACATCCTCCCCACCACTTTCGCGTACATCCATCCGCCCCAACGGTTGCACCAAAGGCGCCGCCGCTGTATCATTATCGGTGATGGTTGCTGTTACCGTCCCCACCGTGACGCCATTGTAATTCGCATCCGCACTGGTGACAGTATGGGAGATAATCTCTGTGGCCAGTCCCTCCGCAATATTATCATCAATGGCTGTAATAATTACCGGTTGCGGCACATTCCAATTATTGCTATTAAATGTCAGAGCGGTGAGGGGATTAATTTGGCTTCCCCCATTGAAATTCACCGTGACTGGCGCCGTGGGTTTACTGGTGAGAACGGCGGTATAACTGCCCCCAGCACCCCCCTCATAAGCCGCCACATTGGTGCTGGATAGAGCCACCCCACCTGTGTCGTTGTCGGTATTTGTCACCGCCACATCTACCGGGTTAATGCGGTTATACTTGGCGTCAGTGCTAGTGGCTGCACTGGTGATGATATTGTAGGCAATATCCCCATCATCCCCAAAATCATCAACTCCTGTCACTGTAACAGTTTGGGGACTATTCCAGTTAGTGGCATTAAAGGTTAAACTGGGTTTATCCAATATCCCCTCAGCGGTATTACTGCTGCTGAGGTTGATTTTCACATCCGCCGTGGGTTGGGTGTTGAGAGCTACAGTAAATGTAGCAGTTCCCGCCGCCTCCGTAGTGGTTAAGCCGCTGGTGGGGGTAACAGTGAAACCCACCGTGTCATCATCGGTTATCGTTGTAGTAACTGGAGACCCGGTGACAGTAGCAGTCCCCGTAGCCGTGGGGTTAACTAGGTTTATTTCTAGGGTTTCGTTGTCTTCGTCTATTTGGTCTCCCACCACTTCTACTGTAATAGTGGCACTGGTAGCATTGGGAGCAAAATTGATGGTACTATTAGTAGTGCTGACGCCTGTACCGGTGACTGAAACCAGTTTATAATCAGCGATGTTGGTGGCAGTACCACTGAAGTTAAAATCTACAGTGCTGGTTTCATTCAGCGCCCCAGTTCGGGTAATATTATAGGTGAGTTGCTGGGTGCCGCTGTTACCTTCGGTGATGGTAGGACTGCCAGCAGTGAGACTGTAGCTGATATCGTTATCGGTGATGTTGCCAGTAATGCTGTCCAATGCCATTGTGGTGGGATAATTGGCATCAGCACTGTTGGTGATGGCATTGGTAATGCTGCCACTGTGGCTATTTTCCGTGGTATTGTCATCAATGGCACGCACGGTGACGGTTCGTGGCGTCATGCCATTGGTGGGAGTAAATGTGAGGGTTTGACTAGCGGCGAAGTTTACCCCATCTAAGCTGACTTGAGTTTGTGCATCAGCAGTGGCGGTTATTTGCACGTTACCCGTGGGGAGGGTATCCAAAGCTATGGTGTAGGTGTCGGTAATACTGCCTTCGGTGAGTTGGGTAGTACCGCCAGTTTGGGTAATGGTGACTCCGGCGATGTCATTGTCAATATTGCTGACGGCGACATCATCACCATTGATGCCGTTATATTTGGCATCGGTGCTGGTGGCAGCAGCGGTGATAATATTGTAAGCGATATTGCCATCATCTACCAAGTCATCAACACCCGTCACTGTGACAGTTTGGGGTGTATTCCAGTTGGCGGCGGTGAAGGTGAGGTTATTTTTGTCTATGGTTCCTTCGGTGGGTTTGTCGCTGTTGAGGTTGATGCTGACATTCGCCGTTGGTTGACTGTTCAGCTTGACAGTAAATGTGGCAGTACCACCCGCTTCGGTGGTGGTTAAGCCGCTGGTGGGGGTGATGGTTATTCCGGCTGTATCATTGTTGATGTTTGTTACCGCCACATCTGCGGCATTGATGCCATTATATTTGGCGTCAGTGCTGGTGGCAGCAGCGGTGACAATATTATAGGAGATATTGCCATCATCCACCAGGTCATCTTTGCCGGTGATGGTGACGGTTTGGGGGGTGTTCCAGTTGGCGGCGGTGAAAACAAGACTAGGTTTGTCTATGGTTCCCTCTGCAGTATTATCGCTGCTGAGGTTAATGGTGACATTCGCCGTTGGTTGGCTGGTGAGAGCCACGGTAAATGTGGCAGTACCCCCCGCTTCGGTGGTGGTTAAACCGCTGGTGGGGGTGATGGTGAAACCCGCTGTGTCATCATCGGTTATGGTAGTAGTGACGGGGGAACCGATGAGGCTGGGAGTGCCTGTGGCTGTAGGGTTAACTAGGGAGAAAATTAGGGTTTCGTTGTCTTCGTCTATTTGGTCTCCCAATACTTCTACGGTGATGGTTGACTGGGTAGCATTGGCAGCAAAAGCGATCGTACTGCCACTGGTGGTGACGCCTGTCCCAGTAATGGAAACTAGATTATAATCGATGGTGTTGGCCGCTGTGCCACTGAAGCTAAAATCTACGGTGCTGGTTTCAGTGATGGCGCCAGTTCTGGTAATATTGTAGGTGATTTGTTGGCTACTGCTGTTACCTTCAGTGACAGTGGTGCTGCTGCCAGTTAGGGTGTAGCTGATATCATTATCGGTGATATGGGGATTGATATCTCCCACGGTCATTGTGGTGGGATAGTTGGTATCAGCACTGTTACTGATAGTGTGGGTGATGGCGCCGCTGTGGTAATCTTCTGGGGTGGTGTCGTCAATGGCTCGGACGGTGACGGTTTGTGGTGTAATGCCATTGGTGGAAGTAAAGGTGAGGGTTTGGGTGGGAGCGAAGTTTACCCCATCTAAACTTATTTCTGTTTGGGCAGCGGCGGTGGCGGTAATATTTACATTGCCAATGGGAAGGGTATTTAGTGCAATAGTGTAGGTATCGGTAACACTGCCTTCGGTTAGTTCGGTGTTTCCGCCAGTTTGAATTACTGTTACCCCGGGGATATCGTTGTCGGTGTTAGTAACAGTGACAGAAAGTGGGTTATTGTTGTTGTATTTGGTGTCTGCGCTGGTGGCTATACCGGTGATGTTGTAGGGGATGTCTCCGTCAGCAACTAAGTCGTCAACGCCGGTAATGGTGACGGTTTGGGGTATATTCCAGTTGGAGGGGTCGAAGGTGACAGATGGGGTAACTGTGCCTTCGCTGGTGTCGCTACTGGCAAAGTTGAGGGTAACATCTGCTGTTGGCTCACTGGTGAGTTTGATGTCAAAGGTGGCTTGTCCCCCGGTTTCGCTGGTATTACCGCTGATGGTAGTGATGTCGTATCCGGCGGTGTCATCATCAGTAATGGTGATGGTTTGAGCGGTGGTGGTTCCCAGAGCAATACCGACTGAGGGGTTGCTGATGGTGAGGGTGGCGGTTTCGTTGTCTTCGTCTATTAAGTCGTTGGCAACTGTGAGGGTGACTTGTCCAGTGCTGCTACCATCAGCTATGGTGATTTGTGCGGGAATAGTACCGCTAAAGTCACTGTTAGATGCTGTACCGGTTAAGGCTAGGTTTAGGGTTTGGTTGCCAGATACGGCTCCTTCTGCTGTGGCGGTGAGGGTGATGGCGGTGGTGTCGGCTTCGGTTCCGGTGGTGGTGTTAACTGAGAGATTTACTGTGGGTGGTGGGATGGTGATGTTGAAGCTGATGGGTGTGGATGTGTCAACGCCGCCATTAACCACACCGCCATCATCTTTTAGTTGAACTTGTACGGTGGCTGTGCCTGGTTTACCACTGGGGGTGTAGGTGAGGGTGCCATCGTTGGCGATGTCGGGTAGGGTGGTAAATAGGTCGTTACCGGCGGTGACGTTTAGGAGGAAGTCGGCTACTGCTTGGCTGTTTTCGTCGGTGGGACCGAAAACAAAGGTATTTGCCCAGTTATTGACGGTTTGAGTGGTGTTTGTCCAGGATGTGAGGGTTTGGTTTCCGGCGTTGGTGAAGCTGGGGGGGTCGTTTACTGCTGTAACTGTAAGGTTGGCAGTAGCATCAGTGGTGGCGTAGCTGCTGCCATCAGAAGCATTCCAAGTGAAACTGGTGTTGCCGTTGTAGTCGGTGGTGGGGGTAAAGGTGAGGTTGGGGATGTTGGCGGCGGTGATTTCTTGGTTTAATGTGACGTTTGTGCCGCTTAGTTGCAATGTGCCGTTAGTCGGAAGACTGGTAATTTGAATTTTGTTGAGGCTATCAGCGTCGTTGAAGCCTGCGGAAAAGTCCGCAGCAGTGAAGGTGATATTACTATCTTCATTGCCGGTTTTGCTGATATTGCTGAGGGTGGGGATGACTTCGATCGCCTGAGCGTTCCCTGCAGTGGGTGTGCCAATATTGCTGCCAGCGAGGAAAGTGATGTTGCTGAGGGTGGGAGCGGCGATCGCGATCGTGTTGTTGTCAGTGGCAGTAGCGGCGATGTCGGCGGTGACGAACAGATAGCCGGTGGAGCCGAGGTTGATGTTTTGCGAGAGACTGCTAAAGGTGAGGTTGCCGCCGGAAGCCACAGGGGCGATCGTGCTGAGGATAGCATCCCCAGCATCGAGGGTAGCGTCGGCGGAGTAGCGGAGTTTAAAACTGCTAATATCACTAGCGGTGTAGGTGCCAGTGGTGGTAAGGGTGACACCCGTGAGCGTGACGGGGGTGGTGTAAGCGCTGCTAAAGGTGGTAGGGGCGAGGCTAAGCTGGTATAATTCATAATCACTGGTGCCCGCATTAACTGTAGCAGCACCGATCGCACCCGTACTGATCGTGATGTCGGGGACGCCGTACCGAACTAAGGCGAAATCAAAATTGGAGCCGTTGTTAGTATATCCCGCTGCCAGTATTTGACCATTAGGCAGAAGGACAACACCTCTAGCTTCCTCATTACTGCTGCCAATGGCAGTGGTGGTTTTGCCGGTGGTGTTGCTGGTAAAGCTGGTATCGAGGGTGCCATCACTGTTGTATCTCGTTAGGGCGAAGTCGTTGTTGGAGCCATTGTTGGCAGAGCCTGCTACAACTATTTTGCCATCTGACTGAAGCGCGATCGCATAGCCCTGGTCATTGCTGCTGCCAATGGCAGTGGTGACTTTGCCAGTGGTGTTAAAGCTGGTATCGAGGGTGGCGTCACTGTTGTATCTCGCCACGGCGAAGTCGTTATTGGAGCCGTTGTTGGCCAAGCCCGCCACGACGATTTTGCCATCTGGTTGCAGCACCATAGCATAACCCTGGTCAGTGCCGCCAGCAAAGTCGGTGCCGATCCTGCCGCCGCTAAAACTGCCATCGAGGCTGCCATTGCTGTTGTACCTGCCGACGATGAAGTTATAGTGACGTCCGGCGATGACAATTTTACCGTCAGGCTGAATAGCTATGGCTTCAGCCCACTCAGTGCTGCCAAAGGAGCTGTTGAGTGTGCCGCCACTGCCAAAGCTGCCATCTAGGGTGCCGTCAGTGTTGTAACGAGCGATCGCCACATCACTATTAACATACCCTGTCACCACAATTTTGCCGTCGGATTGGAGGGCTACGGCTTGGGCGTATCGGTTGCCGCTGCCAAAGTTAGTCGTGACTATACCGGTGCCATTAAAGCTGGTATCGAGGGTGCCATTGCTGTTGTACCGGGCAAGGGAGAAATTCCAAGTTGTGCCCGTGTAAGCACGTCCCACCACAACTATTTTGCCGTCAGGCTGGAGGATCATCCCATAGCCTTCATCGTAGCTGCCGCTAGTGGGAGTTACGGCTTTACCGGTGCCGTTAAAACTGGTATCGAGGGTGCCGTCGCTGTTGTAGCGAACTGCAGCGAAGTCGTTATGGGTGCCGCTCTGAGCAGAGCCTGCTACAACTATTTTGCCGTCGGGCTGGAGAGCGATCGCCCGTCCGAAGTCGTTACTGGTGCCAATAGCAGTAGTGATAATGCCGTTGGTGCCGAAAGAGGTATCTAAATCACCAGCACCAAGGATACCAGGGTACATCGCTCTCGCCTTGAGGGCGATCGGAATAGGCGGAACACCACCCCCCACAGTTCCCCATCTTTGTTGCAGGTTCCAATTGCCCCCAAGTGCCTCATTTCCAGTAGGTTGGGGGTTGGCACTGATGTTAGCTTGAATGTAGCTGTGTAGTTTGCTTAAAAATTCTTCCCCCACATCTCCAGCCGCTACAGAGCATCCATATAAGATTAAATTGTCAATTTGCCACTGCTGGAGGTGGTGGCGATATCGTTCGATGTTGTCCAGTTCTAAAGTGCTATTACCTAGATAGAGAGTCCCTGGGGCGCCGTGGGAGATGATGTGGAGGGTGTCCCTCAACCCCATCCCCTCTTTTTCCCTCACCCCTAACCCATCTCCCAAAATGGGAGAGGGGGGACGGGGGGACGGGGAGACGGGGAGACCGGGAGACGGGGAGACCGGGAGACGGGGGGAAATATTACTTCCCAAACTTCCCACACTTCCCACACTTCCCACACTCTCACCAGTGAGATATTCGGTGATTTGCTCAACACCGTCTCGGTTCGGGTCGAGGATGAGGAGTTCGATGCTTGGTTCCAGTTCCGAGATGAGCAATTGGTAATTTTCTACTTGAGGGTCAATAACTAGGACTTGCGCTGGAGCCCGGTTAACCCAATTATCTTGCCAAGGTTGAACCTCGTAGCTGTTACCGAGCTTGCTAGCCATAACCCTTACCTCATTTGTTGCACAATTATTTGATTATAACATTATCTCCTGCACCCTGCTTATTGGTTATTTGTCCGCAAGTCCGCAAGTCTGCAAGTCCCCTTGTCCCAAGGCAATTGGTCAGATGACAAAGGAATTTTGACAAATGACCAATAACCGATATCACACAAAATCCGCCTGAGTCAAACTAGGCACATCCACACCCTGTAACCGAGCCAAAAACTCACCCGTGACCCGATTTTGAATCACCACATCCGCCCCATTCTGCACCAGACTTAAATCCCCAAACCCCAACGATGGTATCAAATCAAACACATCCTCAGCAGGGACAAAATCGGTAATTACATCCGCCATTTCCAGCGTCATCCCTCCCGTTCCATTACCAATGGCAAACGCATCCCGTCCTAGTCCTCCTGTTAGACTATCTCCACCCGCATCCCCACACAAATAATCATTCCCCTGCTCCCCAAACAACTTATCATTACCCGCCCCACCATATAGGCGATCGCTCCCCATCCCCGCGAAAATCACATCATCATCATCACCACCATCCACATAATCCTCACCTTGGCCACCAAAAAGCAAATCTAAACCCGCCCCACCTGTGATATAATCCGCCCCAGCACCACCCAATAACACATCATTACCCGCCCCACCATCTAAAGCATTATTTCCCCCACGACCATTAATCACATCATCACCAGAAGACCCCACAAGATTATCATCCGCCGCCGTCCCCACCATACTCCCTGGTGTGGGCAAACTCTCCACCAAACCCACATTATCATTATCCGCAATATTGGCCACAATGCCACTGATAGGCAACCCCTGATAAAACCCATCCGCACTGCTCGCCACAAAAGTGATATTACTGGTATGGAAACCTTCCACCACATTATCATCCACTGCTGACACCCGCACCAATTGGGGGAGATTCCAGTCATCAGTAGTAAACGTTAAATATGGCACATTTGCCGTAGTTTGTCCATCCGTGACAATGGCTACATTCACCGTCGCCGTCGGTTGGGTCGTCAGGAACAGCTTATAAACATCCTCCCCACCACTTTCGCGTACATCCATCCGGCCCAACGGTTGCACTACTGGCGCCGCCGCTGTATCATTATCGGTGATGGAAACCGCCACCGTCCCCACATTGACGCCATTGTAATTCGCATCAGCACTGGTGACAGTATGGGAGAGAGTTTCCGTTTGCAGTCCCTCTGCAATATTATCATCAATAGCTGTAATAATTACCGGTTGCGGCACATTCCAATTATTGCTATTAAATGTCAGAGCAGTGAGGGGATTAATTTGGCTTCCCCCATTGAAATTTAACGTGACTGGCGCCGTGGGTTTACTGGTGAGAACGGCGGTATAACTGCCACCGGAGCCCCCCTCATATGCTACCACATTGGTGCTGGATAGAGCCACCCCAGCCGTGTCGTTGTCGGTATTAGTGACAGCCACATCTACCGGGTTAATGCCGTTATACTTGGTATCAGTGCTGGTAGCCACACTGGTAATGATATTGTAGGCAATATCCCCATCATCCACCTGGTCATCAACACCAGTGATGGTGACAGTTTGGGGACTATTCCAGTTAGCGGCATTAAAGGTTAAACTGGGTTTATCCAATATCCCCTCAGCCGTATTATCGCTGCTGAGGTTGATTTTCACATCCGCCGTGGGTTGGGTGTTGAGAGCTACAGTAAATGTAGCAGTACCAGCAGCTTCCGTAGTGGTTAAGCCGCTGGTGGGGGTAACAGTGAAACCCGCCGTGTCATCATCGGTTATCGTTGTAGTAACTGGAGAACCGGTGACAGTAGCAGTCCCCGTGGCAGTGGGGTTTACCAGGTTTATTGCTAAGGTTTCGTTATCCTCATCTATTTGCTCTCCCACTATTTCTACTGTCACAGTGGCACTGGTAACATTGGGAGCAAAATTGATGGTACTGCCAGATGTAGTGACGCCTGTCCCAGTAATGGAAACCAGTTTATAATCAGCGATGTTGGTGGCAGTACCGCTGAAGTTAAAATCTACAGTGCTGGTTTCATTCAGCGCCCCAGTTCGGGTAATATTATAGGTGAGTTGTTGTGTGCCGCTGTTGCCTTCGGTGATGGTGGTGGTGCCAGCAGTGAGACTGTAGCTGATATCATTATCGGTGATACTGCCAGTAATGCTGGACAATGCCACAGTGGTGGGATAATTGGTATCAGCAGTATTGGTGATGGCATTGGTAATGCTGCCACTGTGGCTATTTTCCGTGGTATTGTCGTCAATGGCACGCACGGTGACAGTTCGTGGCGTCATGCCATTGGTGGGAGTAAAGGTTAGGGTTTGACTGGCGGCGAAGTTTACCCCATCTAAGCTGACTTGAGTTTGTGCATCAGCAGTGGCGGTTATTTGGACATTGCCAATGGGGAGGGTGTCTAAAGCTATGGTGTAGGTGTCGGTAATACTGCCTTCGGTGAGTTGGGTAGTACCGCCACTGGGGGTAATAGTTACCCCTGCTGTATCATTGTCGATAGTTGTGACGGCGATATCGTCAGCATTCATGCCGTTATATTTGGCATCGGTGCTGGTGGCAGCAGCGGTGATGATATTGTAGGCGATATTGCCATCATCTACCAGGTCATCAACGCCAGTGATGGTGACGGTTTGGGGTGTATTCCAGTTGGCGGCGGTGAAGGTAAGGCTATTTTTGTCTATGGTTCCTTCGGTGGGTTTGTCGCTGTTGAGGTTGATGCTGACATTCGCCGTTGGTTGACTGTTCAGCTTGACAGTAAATGTGGCAGTACCACCCGCTTCGGTGGTGGTTAAGCCGCTGGTGGGGGTGATGGTTATTCCGGCTGTATCATTGTTGATGTTTGTTACCGCCACATCTGCGGCATCCATTCCGCTGTACTTGGCATCGGTGCTAGTAGCAGCAGCGGTGATGATATTGTAGGCGATATCGCCATCATCTACCAGGTCATCGACGCCGGTGATGGTGACGGTTTGGGGGGTGTTCCAGTTGGCGGCGGTGAAGGTAAGACTATTTTTGTCTATGGTTCCTTCAGCGGGTTTGTCACTGCTGAGGTTAATGGTGACATTGGCGGTAGGTTGACTATTGAGCTGAACTGCAAAACTGCTGGTTACTCCGGTTTCTGTGGTGGTTAAACCAGCCGTAGGGGTGACAGTTATTCCGGCGGTGTCATCATCGGTGATGGTAGTAGTGACGGGAGAACCGATGAGGCTGGGAGTGCCTGTGGCAGTAGGGTTAACTAGGTTTATTTGTAGGGTTTCGCTGTCTTCATCTATTTGGTCTCCCAGCACTTCTACTGTCATAGTAGCACTGGTAGAATTGGCGGCGAAGGTGATGGTACTGCCACTGGTGGTGACGCCTGTGCCGGTGATGGAGATGAGATTATAATCGATAGTGTTGGCGGCGGTGCCTGTGAAGCTAAAATCTCCGGTGCTGCTTGCACTAATGGCGCCATTTCTGGTAATATTATAGGTAATTTGTTGGCTGCCGCTGTTGCCTTCTGTTACTGTGGTGCTGCTCCCGGTGAGGGTGTAGCTGATATCATTATCGGTAATCTGGGTATTGACACCTCCCACAGTCATTGTGGTGGGATAATTGGTATCAGCACTGTTACTGATAGTGTGGGTAATACCGCCGCTGTGGTAATCTTCTGGGTTGGTGTCGTCAATGGCTCGGACGGTGACGGTTTGTGCCGTCATACCATTGGTGGGAGTAAAGGTGAGGGGTTGACTCGCGGCGAAGTTGACCCCATCTAAACTTATCTCAGTTTGGGCATCAGCAGTGGCAGTTATTTGGACATTGCCAATAGGAAGGGTGTTTAGCTGGATAGTATAACTGTCGGTAATGCTGCCTTCGGTTAGTTCGGTGTTTCCGCCAGTTTGGGTAATGGTGACTCCGGGACTGTCGTTGTCGGTGTTGACGACAGCTACATTAGCGGGGTTGTTGTTGTTGTATTTGGTGTCTGCGCTGATAGCAGTACCGGTGATATTGTAGGTGATATCGCCATCAGCCACCAAGTCATCAACGCCGGTAATGGTGATGGTTTGGGGTATATTCCAGTTGGTGTTATCGAAGGCAACGGAGGGGATAACTGTGCCTTCGGTGGTGTCGCTACTAGCGAAGTTGAGGGTAACGGTTGCTGTTGGCTCGCTGGTAAGGTGGATATCAAAGGTGGCTTGTCCCCCAAATTCGCTGGTGTCACCGCTGATGGCAGTGATGTCATAACCGGCGGTGTCATCATCAGTAATGGTGATGGTTTGAGCGGTGGTAGTTCCCAGAGCAATACCGACTGAGGGGTTGCTGATGGTGAGGGTGGCGGTTTCGCTGTCTTCGTCTATTAAGTCGTTGGCGACGGTGAGGGTAACTTGTCCGCTGTTGCTGCCATCAGCTATGGTGATTTGAGCAGGAATAGTCCCGCTAAAGTCAGCGTTTGATGCTGTACCGGTTAACGCTAAGTTTAGGGTTTGGTTGCCAAATACGGCTCCTTGTGCAGTGGCAGTAAGGGTGATGGCGGTGGTTCCGGCTTCTGTTCCGGTGGTGGTGTTAACTAAGAGGTTTACTGTGGGTGGTGGGATGGTAATGGTAAAGGTAGCCGCTGCAGATGTGTCAATACCGCCATTTAAAGTACCGCCATCATCTTTTAGCTGCACTTGTACGGTGGCTGTACCAGGAGTCCCATTGGGGGTGTAGGTGAGAGTGCCATTGTTGGCGATGTCGGGGAGGGTGGTAAATAAGGTATTACCAGATGTGACACTTACGAGGAAGTCGGAAACAGTTTGGGTGTTTTCGTCAGCAGTGGGACCGACAATAAAGGTATTTGCCCAACCAGAGACGGTTTGGACGGTATTTGTCCAGGAGGGGAGGGTTTGGTTTCCGGCGTTGCTGAAGCTGGGAGCGTCGTTGATGGGGTTAACGGTGATGGTAAAGGTTTGGCTGGCGGAGGTGTCACCGCCGCCGTTAGTTGTACCACCGTTATCTTGTACTACTACATCAAAGGTGGATGTGCCATTGGCGTTGGTGGCAGGGGTATAGGTGAGTGTGCCACTACTATCGACGGTGGGAGCGGTGGCGAATAAGCCAGGGTTGCCGATGTTACTGATAATGTAGGTGGCGGTTTGGCTGGCTTCGTTGGCGGGACCGGGGTTGAAGGTCGCCCAGTTGCTGATGGTTATAGCTCCGGCGTCTTCGTTTACTGTAGCGGGGTTGCCAGTAGTGGTGAAGCTGGGTTGGTCGTTGACTGCAGTAACGGTGATATCTGCGGTGTCGCTGGCGGTGCTGATACCAATATTAATAGTAGTGTCTGCTGTAGCACCATTCGTTCTCGCTATCTGGTCCCAAGCGTGAAAGGTTATGGCGTTGGTAACGGTGCCGTTATAGTCGGCAGTTGTGGGTTGGAAGTAAATGCGGGTATTGGCATCTGCTGCTAGCAGACGAGCGCTGGTACTGGATACAGAGCCGAGGGGGTTCCAGGTGGTGCCGCCATCGGTGGTGTAGAACCAACTGCCGTTCGTCGTGTCGGCGGCGGTGAGGGCGATGCCGGTGAGGGGTGATGTATCCGGGTCGATGACATTACCGCCTAATGTGACTATTTGGGAAACCAGTGTCCCAACGGCTCCGGTGGGCGCCCCTGTATCTTCCAGGACGGAGTTGAGGGTAACAGCAGTGTCCGTCAGAGTGGGTGAGGTGTTGGTGTTTGTCCAGTATAAATCGTTGTTATTGGTGTTGGTGCCAGCGTTGTCAGCGGCTGTGTTGCCACTGGTGCGGAGATAACCAGTAAAGTTGACGGTGGGTAATGTGGTTGGCATTCCCTGGTTGTTACCATTGGTGTTGGTGAGGGACTGCATAGAGAAAATTGCCCCACCTAACCCAAGAGCGCCTGTCCCCCCTGCTGTGGCTGTATTGTTACTCAAAATGGTGTTGTTTAGGGTTAAAGACCCTTGGCGGATAAAAATAGCGCCTCCCATACCTGCTCCATTGCTGGCGCCATTCCCGCCGCCGAAGCCCCCTATGCTGCCACCGCCACCGTAGCCGCCTAATCCCCAACCTTGGGGGCCACGACCACCACCACCACCAAAGCCACCATTGCCGCCGCGACCTCCACCGTAGGGAGTGCTGCCACCACCACCACCGAAGCCACCTGGTAGGGCGCTGTAGGCATGGTTGCCGCCGCCGCCGAAAGCTCCTGGTCCGCCGCCATAGTTGCCGTTACCGCCATAGGCGCCAGTGCTGCCAGTAGCAGAGGCAAAAAGGCCGCCACCGCCACCAAAGGCATTATAAGCACTACTTCCGAACATTCCACCACCCGCGCCCCAACCACCGCTGCCGCCTTGCACCAAGCCACCTTGAGCGAGGTTCTGGTCAAAGATAAGGTTGTTAACGGTGACGGTGCCATCGTAGATGAATAAACCACCACCCATGCCAGCACCGCTACCGCCCCAGCCAACACTATTTCCTCCTTGAGCTTTACCTTGGGTGATGGTCATATCGGAGAAATTCACCATGCCCGACTTGACAAAGAAGGGACGGAAACTGTTACCACCGCTGACAATATGGTTATTGCCAATAAAATCTATATTGCTATTAACCAGGGTCAGCATCACCCCGTTAACTGTTACATCGGTATTCAGCGTAATGGTGTCATCTACGCCAACGGAGTTATTCGCTTGCAATATTGCCCAGCTCAGGGTATTGGCGGTGCCCCCCGTACCATCATCGGTGGCTACGGTGACATTATAGTTGGCTAAGACGTACTCGTAAGATTCTGTTGCTTCTTCGGCCAATGGGATATCGGCTTCAATGGCACCGGTGGTGATTTCTAATTCCCAATCGCCCCCTAAGTCGGGGTTTCCGGTCAAGTCGTTAGAGGCGGCAATATCGGCGCTGGTAAGGCTGCTGAGGTTTTGAATAAAGTTAGCTCCGGTTACTCCTGCTGCTACGTCGCATCCGTAGAGGAGAATATCGGCGTTTTCTGTGAGGGAGGCGCCCCATTGTTTGATTTGGGGACTGAATTTTGCCAGATTGTCTGTGTTGAGAATATCTCTACCGAGGTGCAAGTTGCCTACACTACCGTGGCTGAGGAGATGTACTGCGGTAATGTCTTGGCGGAGTGCGAGTGTTTCGGTGATTTGAGCGATGCCACTGCGTTCGGTATCTAATACTACCACTTGGGCGTTGGGGTCGGCTCCTTGGAGGAGGGTTTGGTAGTTTTCTACGGAGGAATCAACGAAGATAATGGACGCTGGCATAGTATCTGCTCCTAGTGGCGCTGTTAGGGGTGGGTTTAAGTAGGTTCTCTGTGGGTGGGAATGGCGATGAGCCAAACCGTTCCTACAAGGATGAGGAGGAATGGCGGGGAATGGCGGTTTTCGTTTTTCTTTATCTTGCCATGATTATTACAATTTGTCAATTAAAATAGAAACATCAAGTTTAGATACCACATTCAAATGAAAATTAGGCATTGTTGTCCTTGTGCCACAACCTCTTGGACAGTTTTTTGGGCATGGGAGAGCATTTCAAGTGAACACAATCGGTTGTCCCTGTAACGCTCGTACCAATTGACGAAACACGTCAATTTCACTCAATTGCTGCTTGCACATCATTTATAAGTGCAACAATAACCTTTTCTTATAGTTAGAAGCACTCACAGTGGTGATGAAGTTCTGATCTGATTCACTGTAATTGGTGAGAATGTCTGGGATTTGTTTCCGTCATTCAACCAGGGCAAATATTTGAGTCATGCTCCTGAGAAAATCTGGGTGTTACTTCATCGCATTATCATGTTTATCACGTCAAATGAAACCACCGGGCTCGACTACAAAGGGAGAAGATGTGAGGGTTTGTCCCGCATCAACTTGCCCCCCACTGGATTTAGATTTAGCTACAATTAAGTGCGCCCTACTGGGGGTGGGTTGGTTCCAAAAAGATAAGCTGCTGTAACGCTCAAATAAATCCGGTGGTAAAATTGTTTTTCTCGGCTCAAATTCAACTTTTGGCTTAACTTGATGTAAGCCTTTGGTATTGAGTTTACTGTCAAATTCTGGCTCGGCGTAGGCAATTTGCTCAAAATCGTGATGAAAAGGTGCTTCACCCAAAAATTGATAAATTAAGGAAATGGTTTGATGGGGACCTTTGGCCAGTAAGTCGTAATCCACAAGCAAGAGTTTGTGACTAGCTTCGCTGTAGAATGCTTCTTTGAGGGCACTGTAGGCAAATCCAACTAATCTGCCCCCCTGGCTGAGAGCTTCGGTACGGCTGTAAACTGTGGCTGTTTCTCCCGGATTATTAAACAGCCGGGAAACATCAAAAGCGTTGCGGCGAATCAGTCTTTCCATACTGTCCATGATCCAAGCGATATTTCTGACGCAACAGATAATTTTAGCTTCGGGGAATAATTCACCAATTAAACTGAGTTTAGCACACCACAGGCGATTAGTATCAAAGATAACTGCTTTATCTGCTTGGGGCTGGTAGTAGCTGGTAAAAATGCTTAAAATAAGTTGCCGTTTTTGTTCTGGGGATATAAATACAGAAGATTCGTTTTCATCGCTCATGGCGGCGATCATTTGCTGCACCAATCCCCCCACGGGGCTACTCATCCCGGCATGAAAACGGGGATTTTGCCGCAAAATGGCGCCCAGTAAAGTAGAACCAGCGCGGGGCAAACCAGAGATAAAATGAAATTGGCTTGGCATTTGGGTTTATGCAGGAAAATAATGTGGTTGAGATTGGTTGTGAGGAAACATGGGCTGGAAAAGGTTATTTTCATACTCATCCCCTACAATGGCGTTGGGTCAAAGCCTAATGGGGGTGGAAAAGAAACCTTCTCTGCAGATTCTCCAGAGAAAACGGTTTTCTATGTATGGGCTCGGACAAAAATGGAGATTTTCCACATCAACTGGGTTTCTGAGTCGTAAAAAACCCAGTTTCTAAGTGGCAATATCACACAAAATCCGCCTGAGTCAAACTAGGCACATCCACACCCTGTAACCGAGCCAAAAACTCATTAGTTACCCGATTTTGAATCACCACATCAGCCCCATTCTGCACCAGACTTAAATCCCCAAACCCCAATGAAGGTATCAAATCAAACACATCCTCACCAGGGACAAAATCGGTAATTACATCCGCCATTTCCAGCGTCATCCCTCCCGTTCCATTACCAATGGCAAACGCATCCCGTCCTAGTCCTCCTGTTAGACTATCTCCACCCGCATCCCCACACAAATAATCATTCCCCTGCTCCCCAAACAACTTATCATTACCCGCCCCACCATATAGGCGATCGCTCCCCATCCCCGCGAAAATCACATCATCATCATCACCACCATCCACATAATCCTCACCTTGGCCACCAAAAAGCAAATCTAAACCCGCCCCACCTGTGATATAATCCGCCCCAGCACCACCCAATAACACATCATTACCCGCCCCACCATCTAAAGCATTATTTCCCCCACGACCATTAATCACATCATCACCAGAAGACCCCACAAGATTATCATCCGCCGCCGTCCCCACCATACTCCCTGGTGTGGGCAAACTCTCCACCAAACCCACATTATCATTATCCGCAATATTGGCCACAATGCCACTGATAGGCAACCCCTGATAAAACCCATCCGCACTGCTCGCCACAAAAGTGATATTACTGGTATGGAAACCTTCCACCACATTATCATCCACTGCTGACACCCGCACCAATTGGGGGAGATTCCAGTCATCAGTAGTAAACGTTAAATATGGCACATTTGCCGTAGTTTGTCCATCCGTGACAATGGCTACATTCACCGTCGCCGTCGGTTGGGTCGTCAGGAACAGCTTATAAACATCCTCACCACCACTTTCGCGTACATCCATCCGGCCCAACGGTTGCACTACCGGCGCCGCCGCTGCATCATTATCGGTGATGGAAACCGCCACCGTCCCCACATTGACGCCATTATACTTAGCATCCGCACTGGTGACAGTATGGGAGATAATCTCTGTGGCCAGTCCCTCCGCAATATTATCATCAATAGCTGTAATAATTACCGGTTGCGGCACATTCCAATTATTGCTATTAAATGTCAGAGCGGTGAGGGGATTAATTTGGCTTCCCCCATTGAAATTCACCGTGACTGGCGCCGTGGGTTTACTGGTGAGAACTGCGGTATAACTGCCCCCAGCACCACCCTCATAAGCCGCGACACTGGTGCTGGATAGAGCCACCCCAGCGGTGTCATTATCAGTGTTAGTGACAGCCACATCTACGGGGTTAATGCCGTTATACTTAGCATCAGTGCTGGTAGCCACACTGGTAATGATATTATAAAGAATATCCCCATCATCCCCAAAATCATCAACACCAGTCACTGTGACAGTTTGAGGACTATTCCAGTTAGCGGCATTAAAGGTTAAACTGGGTTTATCCAATGTCCCCTCAGCGGTATTATCGCTGCTGAGGTTGATTTTCACATCCGCCGTGGGTTGACTATTGAGAGCTACAGTAAATGTAGCATTACCGCCAGCTTCCGTAGTGGTTAAGCTGGTGGGAGTAATGGTGAAACCGGCGGTGTCATCATCAGTGATAGTAGTGGTGATGGGGGAACCGATAACAGTAGCAGTCCCGGTAGCCGTGGGGTTAACTAGGGATAAAATCAGACTTTCGTTATCCTCATCTATTTGGTCTCCCACTATTTCTACGGTAATAGTGGCACTGGTAGCATTGGGAGCAAAATTGATGGTACTATTAGTAGTGCTGACGCCTGTGCCGGTGACTGAAACCAGTTTATAATCAGCGATGTTGGTGGCAGTGCCACTGAAGCTAAAATCTACAGTGCTGGTTTCATTCAGCGCCCCAGTTCGGGTAATATTATAGGTGAGTTGTTGTGTGCCGCTGTTGCCTTCGGTGATGGTAGGACTGCCACCAGTGAGACTGTAGCTGATATCGTTATCGGTGATGTTGGTGGTGATGCCGGACAATGCCATCGTAGTGGGATAATTGGCATCAGCACTGTTGGTGATGGCATTGGTAATGCTGCCACTGTGGATATTTTCCGTGGTATTGTCATCAATGGCACGCACGGTGACGGTTCGTGGCGTCATGCCATTGGTGGGAGTGAATGTGAGGGTTTGACTGGCGGCGAAGTTTACCCCATCTAAACTGACTTGAGTTTGTGCATCAGCAGTGGCGGTTATTTGGACATTGCCAATGGGGAGGGTGTCTAAAGCTATGGTGTAGGTGTCGGTAATGCTGCCTTCGGTGAGTTGGGTGTTACCGCCACTGGGGGTAATGGTGACTCCGGCGGTGTCATTGTCGATGTTGGTGACGGCTACATCATCAGCATTGATGCCGTTATATTTGGCATCGGTGCTGGTGGCAGCAGCGGTGATGATATTGTAGCTGATATTGCCGTCATCTACTAGGTCATCTTTACCAGTAATGGTGACGGTTTGGGGGGTGTTCCAGTTGGCGGCGGTGAAGGTGAGGCTATTTTTGTCTATGGTTCCTTCGGCGGGTTTGTTGCTGCTGAGGTTGATGCTGACATTTGCCGTTGGTTGACTGTTCAGTTTGACAGTAAATGTGGCAGTTCCCCCCGCTTCGGTGGTGGTTAAACCGCTGGTGGGGGTGATGGTTATTCCGGCTGTATCATTGTTGATGTTTGTTACCGCCACATCTGCGGCATTCATTCCGCTGTACTTGGCATCGGTGCTGGTAGCAGCAGCGGTGACAATATTATAGGAGATATTGCCATCATCTACTAGGTCATCAACACCAGTAATGGTGACAGTTTGGGGTGTATTCCAGTTGGCGGCGGTGAATGTAAGACTATTTTTGTCTATGGTTCCTTCGGCGGTATTACTGCTGCTAAGATTAATTGTGAGATTCGCCGTTGGTTGACTGGTGAGGTGAACATCAAAACTGCTGCTTCCCCCCGCTTCGGTGGTGGTTAAACCAGCCGTAGGGTTGACAGTTATTCCGGCGGTATCATCATCGGTGATGGTAGTGGTGACGGGGGAACCGATGAGGCTGGGAGTACCCGTAGCGGTGGGGTTAACCAGGGAGAAAATTAGGGTTTCGTTGTCTTCGTCTATTTGGTCTCCCAATACTTCTACGGTGATGGTTGACTGGGTGGCATTGGGAGCAAAAGTGATGGTACTGCCAGATGTGGTGACGCCTGTCCCAGTAATGGAAACTAGATTATAATCAATGGTGTTGGCCGCTGTGCCACTGAAGCTAAAATCTACATTACTGGGTTCATTGATGGCGCCAGTTCTGGTAATATTATAGGTGATTTGCTGGCTACCGCTGTTGCCTTCTGTTACTGTGGTGCTGCTCCCAGTGAGACTGTAGCTGATATCATTATCGGTGATATGGGGATTGACACCTCCCACGGTCATTGTGGTGGGATAGTTGGTATCAGCACTGTTACTGATAGTGTGGGTGATGCTGCTGCTGTGGTAATCTTCTGGTGTGGTGTCGTCAATGGCACGAACGGTGACTGTTTGTGGGGTGGTGCCATTAACGATCGTAAAGGTGAGGGTTTGGGTAGGAGCAAAGTTGACCCCATCTAAACTTATCTCTGTTTGGGCGTCAGCAGTGGCGGTTATTTGGACATTGCCGGTGGGGAGGGTGTTTAGCTGGATGGTGTAAGTGTCGGTGATGCTACCTTCGGTTAGTTCGGTGTTTCCGCCAGTTTGAATTACTGTGACTCCAGGGATGTCGTTGTCGGTGTTGATGACGGCGACTGGGTTGGGGTTGTTGTTGTTATATTTGGGGTCGGCGCTGGTAGCAGTACTGGTGATGTTGTAGGTGATGTCACCGTCGGCTACTAAGTCGTCAACGCCGGTGATGGTGACGGTTTGATATTGGTTCCAGTTGCTGCTATTAAAGGTGATGCTGGGGATAACTGTGCCTTCGGTGGTGTCGCTACTAGCAAAGTTGAGGGTAACGTCGGCAGTTGGTTGACTGGTGAGTTTGATATCAAAGGTGGCGAGTGAGCCAAATTCGCTGGTGTCACCGCTGATGGCAGTGATGTCATAACCGGCGGTGTCATCATCAGTAATGGTGATGGTTTGAGTGGTGGTGGTTCCCAGAGCAATACCGACTGAGGGGTTGCTGATGGTGAGGGTGGCGGTTTCGCTGTCTTCGGCGATGAAGTCGTTGGCGATCGTGAGGGTAACTTGTCCGCTGTTGCTGCCATCAGCTATGGTGATTTGTGTGGGAATAGTCCCGCTAAAGTCAGCGTTTGATGCTGTTCCGGTTAAGGCTAAGTTTAGGGTTTGGTTGCCAAATACGGCTCCTTGTGCAGTGGCGGTGAGGGTGATGGCGGTGGTTCCGGCTTCTGTTCCAGTTGTGGTGTTAACTGTGAGGTTAACTGTGGGTGGTGGGATGATGATGTTGAAGGTTTGAGCAGTTGATGTGTCAACGCCGCCATTTAAAGTACCGCCATCATCTTTTAGTTGTACTTGGACTGTGGCTGTTCCTGGTTTGCCGTTGGGGGTGTAGGTGAGGGTGCCATTATTGGCGATCGCCGGTAAGGCGGTAAATAGGTCTGTACCAGATGTGACGCTGACCAGGAAACCCGCCACGGTTTGACTATTCTCGTCATTAGTTGGACCGAAAACAAAGGTATTTGCCCAACCAGAGACAGTTTGCAGCGCAGTTGTCCAGTTTGTGAGGGTTTGGTTTCCGGCGTTGCTGAAGCTGGGAGCGTCGTTGATGGGGTTAACTGTCAGGTTAGCAGTAGCATCAGTGGTGGCGTAGTTGCTGCCATCAGAAGCATTCCAGGTGAAACTGCTGCTCCCGTTGTAGTTGGCTGTGGGGGTAAAGGTGAGGTTGGGAATACTCGCGAGGAGTATTTCTTGGTTTAATGTGACGTTTGTGCCGCTTAGTTGCAATGTGCCGTTAGCGGGAAGACTGGTAATTTTGATTTTGTTGAGACTGTCGCCGTCGGCGTCGCTGAAGCCGTTGGTAAAGTCAGCGGCGGCGAAGGTGATGTTATTGTCTTCGTTGCCGGTTTTACTAATGTTGCTGACGGTGGGGATGCTGGTTCCGGTGCCTTGAATGGTGAAGTTGTAGGGGTTTTCGTTGCTGTCGTTGCTGCCGATCGCGATATCGGCGGTGCGAACTCCCAGCGCAGACGGAGTAAAAGTGACTTCAAACGTAGTTTGACTGCTGCTGCCAACTGTGGCAGTTGGGGTGGCGGTGACGCTGAAATCTGCGGCGTTAGCACCCGTGATAGATACTAGGGGGGTGCCAGTAAGTGTCAGCGGGTCTGGCCCAGTGTTGGCAATGGTGAAAGTGCGGGTGACATTACCAGTGGTAACAGTGGCGCTGCCAAAGTCGGTGTAGTCCGTGAGGGAGGGGGTGGTGTCTCCGTCAGCAATTGAGGTACTGTTACCTTGAATATCGATTTCTACATTGTCATTATCAGTGATGGTCAGGGTGGTGGTGGGTTGGTTGTTGCTGAGTAGTACCGAGACGTTGCCGGAACCCCAGTTCGTCACTGCGATGTCGGATTTGCCGTCACTGTTAAAGTCTGTTACGGCGACGGCACCGGGATTGGTTCCCAAGGCAAAGGTGGTGGCAGTGCCAAAACTGCCTGCACCATTACCCAATAACACGCTGAGGTTGCTGGAACCACCATTAGAGGCGGCGATGTCCAGTTTGCCATCCCCGTTAAAGTCTCCCGCTCTGACGGAGTAGGGGTTCGTCCCTACAGTGTAGTTGGTAGCAGCACCAAAACCGCCCGCACCATCACCCAACAACACGCTGATATTGCTGCTGTTATCCTTGGCTACTACTATGTCCTGCTTGCCATCACTGTTGAAGTCTGCGGCGGCAATACCAAGGAGACCGGCTCCCAAATTGTAGTTGGTCGCCGTACCAAAACCGCCCGCACCATCACCCAGCAGCACTGAGACGTTGTTGGAGGTTTGGTTGGTGACAGCCATATCCTGCTTACCGTCACGGTTGAAGTCTGCCACGGCCACAGAAAAGGGACGAGTCCCCACTGTATAGTTGGTCGCCACACCAAAACCGCCAGACCCATCACCTAACAGTATCGAGACGACGCCAGCGTTGTATCTCCCTACTGCCACATCGAGCTTGCCGTCACCATTGAAATCTCCTGTGCCAAGAGCCAAGGCACCGAGGACGGAAACGCTGGTGGGAGTGCCAAAACCGCCCGCACCATTACCCAGCAGCACTGAGATGGTGCCACTACCACCGGAATAGTTGCTCACAACTATGTCCTGCTTGCCGTCACCGTTGAAGTCTCCTACCTTGACTTGAGAGGGATTAATTCCGGCGGCAAAGTTGGTAGCAGCGCCAAAACTGCCCGCACCATTCCCCAACAACACGGAAACATTGTTAGAGCCACGGTTGGCGGTAACAATGTCCTGTTTACCATCGCCGTTGAAGTCTCCTGAAGCGCTGCCTTGGGGCGTTGGGGCCGTAGCGTAGTTAGCACCGGTAAACTCCACCGTGGCGCCGCTGGTTGGCCCGAGGATATAGTCAGAACTGGCGGTGAGGTTGAGTTTTACGGTTTCGCCCGGATTGAGAATGCTGTCATCTACAGGTTTGACGGCCAGGGTAGCGGTGGTTTGTCCCGCTGCAATGGTGAAGGTGCTGGCTGTGACCGCTGTGATATTGGTGCTGGTGGCTTGGTCAAAACTGTAGCGTGCGGGGTTGGCGGCGGTGCTGCCTGTGGTGTTGTAATTGACGGTTAAACCGCCTGTGGGTGCGGGTTGGTCGAGGGTGATGGTAAAGGTGCCATTGGTGGGGCCGGTTTCGCTGGGTGTGGTTCCGGCGGCGAGGGTGACGGTGGGGATGGTGTTGAGCAACACCGAGACGTTGTTGGCGCCACTATTCGCCACCGCGAGGTCAGATTTCCCATCTGAGTTGAAGTCTCCGGCAGCGAGGGATGTGGGATTTGTCCCCACATTAAAGGTTGTGGCGGTGCCAAAACTACCCGTCCCGGTGCCTAATAGCACATCGATGCTGTTGGAGTTCAGGTTGGCTGTGGCAATGTCTTGCTTGCCGTCTAAGTTAAAGTCTCCCACGGTGACGGAATGGGGACCATTCCCCACATTAAAGTTTGTGGCAGCACTAAAACCGCCAGACCCATCACCCAGCAACACGGAAACGTTGTTGGAGGTTTGGTTCCCGGTAACTATGTCCAGCTTGCCATCGTGATTCAGGTCTCCCACAGCCAAAGAAGAGGGACGAGTTCCTACGGCCAGATTGACCGCTGGGTTAAAACTGCCTGCACCATTCCCCAGTAGCACTGATACATTGTGAGAGGTGATGTTGGCTGTGGCTACGTCGAGCTTGCCATCGGAGTTAAAGTCCCCGGAGGCAACAGCAATGATATTACCAGCCACGGCAAAGTTGGTGGCAGCACCAAAACCGCCCGCACCATTCCCCAGCAGCAGGGAGACATTACTGGTGTCATAGTTTCCCGCTACCAAGTCTGGCTTCCCGTCGCCGTTGAAGTCCCCAAAGACAACTGAGTTGGGTCTTCCACCGGCAGTCAAAGCGGTAGGAGGACCGAAATTACCCCCACCAGTCCCCAATAGCACTGAGAGGTCGTAGGAGCTATAGTTGGCTGTGGCGAGGTCAACGATGCCGTCGCCGCTGAAGTCCCGCACAGCGATCGCATAAGGCCTCGTCCCCGTCGCAAAGTTATTGGCCGTGCCAAAACTGCCCGCACCATTCCCCAATAGCACAGACAGATCGCTAGCGCCAAAATTGGCCGTGGCGATGTCCAGCTTGCCATCATTGTTCAGGTCTGCCACCACCACCGGCCAAGGATTTGCCCCCACACCAAAGGTGCTGGCGGTGCCGAAAGAAGCGCCGAAAATGCCGGGATAGGCATTGCATACTTCGGGTGCAAAGGCAATAGGACTGCTAATATTTCCTACGTTATATTCCAGGTTCCAGGTGCCACCTTGTTTGGGGTTGCCCACTGGGTACTTTGAAGCGGCGATATTAGCTCCGGTGAGTTGGTGCAGCCACTGCACAAAGGTTTTACCGGTTTCTGTGGCGGCTACTTGGCATCCGTAAAGAAGAATATCGGCGTTTTTGGTGAGGAATTTGCCCCACTTCTGGAGCTGGGAGCGGTATTTTTCCAGATTTTCTCTGTTGAGAATGTCGCTACCGAGGTACAAGCTGCCGGGACTACCGTGGCTGAGCAGATGTATTTCGGTAATGTCTTGGCTGTGGGCGAGTGTTTCAGTGATTTGAGCGATGCCACTGCGTTCGGTATCTAATACTACCACTTGGGCGTCAGGGTTGACACCTTGGAGCAGGGTTTGATAGTTGGCTACGGAGGGGTCAACGAAGATTATGGACGCTGGCATAGTATCTGCTCCTGGCGGTGAGGTAAAGTGGTTTTGGTCCAGTTATCGGTGAAATGAGAAAGGCGGTGGGTCAAGCCGCCGCTCCAGGATGAGGGGGAATGGCGGGGAATGGCGGTTTCTGTTTTTCTTTATCTTGCCATGATTATTACAATTTGTCAATTACAATAGCATGGTAAACGCATCAAATCCCGATCGTTCCATATATAGGGTTTTTTCGGGCTCTTATCCCCTATATATGAACTAGAAATTCTCAATAAGAGGCTGACTGTTGATAATTTTGGCGCGGAAGGAGCGAAAAAACCCCCCTTATTGATTTGGTGCGTTTACCCTGGGACAAAAATGGAGATTTTCCACATCAACTGGGTTTCTGAGTCGTAAACAACCCAGTTTCTAAGTGGCAATATCACACAAAATCAGCCTGAGTCAAACTAGGCACATCCACACCCTGTAAACGAGCCAAAAACTCACCCGTGACCCGATTTTGAATCACCGCATCAGCCCCATTTTGCACCAGACTTAAATCCCCAAACCCCAATGAAGGTATCAAATCAAACACATCCTCACCAGGGACAAAATCGGTAATTACATCCGCCATTTCCAGCGTCATCCCTCCCGTTCCATTACCAATGGCAAACGCATCCCGTCCTAGTCCTCCTGTTAGACTATCTCCACCCGCATCCCCACACAAATAATCATTCCCCTGCTCCCCAAACAACTTATCATTACCCGCCCCACCATATAGGCGATCGCTCCCCATCCCCGCGAAAATCACATCATCATCATCACCACCATCCACATAATCCTCACCTTGGCCACCAAAAAGCAAATCTAAACCCGCCCCACCTGTGATATAATCCGCCCCAGCACCACCCAATAACACATCATTACCCGCCCCACCATCTAAAGCATTATTTCCCCCACGACCATTAATCACATCATCACCAGAAGACCCCACAAGATTATCATCCGCCGCCGTCCCCACCATACTCCCTGGTGTGGGCAAACTCTCCACCAAACCCACATTATCATTATCCGCAATATTGGCCACAATGCCACTGATAGGCAACCCCTGATAAAAGCCATCCGCACTGCTCGCCATAAAAGTGATATTACTGGTATGGAAACCTTCCACCACACTATCATCCACCGCTGACACCCGCACCAATTGGGGGAGATTCCAGTCATCAGTAGTAAACGTTAAATATGGCACATTCGCCGTAGTTTGCCCATCCGTGACAATGGCCACATTTACCGTTGCCGTCGGTTGGGTCGTCAGGAACAGCTTATAAACATCCTCACCACCACTTTCGCGTACATCCATCCGCCCCAACGGTTGCACCACTGGCGCCGCCGCTGTATCATTATCGGTGATGGAAACCGCCACCGTCCCCACATTGACGCCATTGTAGTTCCCATCACCACTGGTGACAGTATGAGAGATAATCTCCGTTGCCAGTCCCTCCGCAATATTATCATCAATTGCTGTAATAATTACCGGTTGCGGCACATTCCAATTATTGCTATTAAATGTCAGAGCGGTGAGGGGATTAATTTGGCGTCCCCCACTGAAATTCACCGTGACTGGTGCAGTAGGTTTACTGGTAAGAACTGCTGTATAACTACCACCAGCTCCCCCCTCATATGCGACCACATTGGTGCTGGATAGAGCCACCCCACCTGTGTCGTTGTCGGTATTTGTCACCGCCACATCTACCGGGTTAATGCTGTTATACTTGGCATCGGTGCTAGTGGCTGCACTGGTGATGATATTGTAAGGAATATCCCCATCATCCACCTGGTCATCAACACCAGTCATCGTCACGGTTTGGGGACTATTCCAGTTAACGGCATTAAAGGTTAAACTGGGTTTATCCAATATCCCCTCAGCCGTATTATCGCTGCTGAGGTTGATTTTCACATCCGCTGTGGGTTGGGTGTTGAGAACCACAGTAAATGTAGCATTACCAGCAGCTTCCGTAGTGGTTAAGCCGCTGGTGGGGGTAACAGTGAAACCGGCGGTGTCATCATCAGTGATAGTAGTGGTGACGGGAGAACCGATAACAGTAGCAGTCCCCGTAGCCGTGGGGTTAACTAGGTTTATTGCTAAGGTTTCGTTGTCTTCATCTATTTGCTCTCCCAGCACTTCTACGGTAATAGTGGCACTGGTAGCATTAGGCGCAAAAGTGATGGTACTATTAGTAGTGCTGACGCCTGTGCCAGTGATGGAAACCAGTTTATAATCAGCAATGTTGGTGGCAGTCCCACTAAAGTTAAAATCTACAGTGCTGGTTTCATTGAGCGCCCCAGCTCTGGTAATATTATAGGTGAGTTGCTGGGTGCCGCTGTTGCCTTCGGTGATATTGGTGGTGCCGCCAGTGAGACTGTAGCTGATATCGTTATCGGTGATGTTGGCGGTGATGCCATCCAATGCCATTGTGGTGGGATAATTGGCATCAGCACTGTTGGTGATGGCATTGGTGATTGTGCCACTATGGAGGTTTTCCGTGGTATTGTCATCAATGGCACGCACAGTGACAGTTCGTGGTGTCATGCCATTGGTGGGAGTAAATGTGAGGGTTTGACTAGCGGCGAAGTTTACCCCATCTAAGCTGACTTGAGTTTGTGCATCAGCAGTGGCGGTTATTTGGACATTGCCAATGGGGAGGGTGTCTAAAGCTATGGTGTAAGTATCGGTAATACTGCCTTCGGTGAGTTGGGTAGTACCGCCACTGGGGGTAATGGTGACTCCGGCGATGTCATTGTCGATAGTTGTGACGGCGATATCGTCAGCATTCATGCCGTTATATTTGGCATCGGTGCTGGTGGCAGCAGCGGTGATGATATTATAGGCGATATTGCCATCATCTACCAAGTCATCAACACCTGTCACTGTGACAGTTTGGGGGGTGTTCCAGTTAGCCGCTGTGAAGGTAAGGCTATTTTTGTTTATGGTTCCTTCGGTGGGTTTGTCGCTGTTGAGGTTAATGCTGACATTCGCCGTTGGTTGACTGTTCAGCTTGACAGTAAATGTGGCAGTTCCCCCAGTTTCGGTGGTGGTTAAACCGCTGGTGGGGGTGATGGTTATTCCGGCGGTGTCATTGTTGATGTTTGTTACCGCCACATCTGCGGCATCCATTCCGCTGTACTTGGCATCGGTGCTGGTGGCAGCAGCGGTGATGATATTGTAGCTGATATTGCCATCATCCACCAGGTCATCTTTGCCGGTGATGGTGACGGTTTGGGGGGTGTTCCAGTTGGCGGCGGTGAAGGTAAGGCTATTTTTGTCTATTGTGCCTTCACCAGTCTTATCGCTGCTGAGGTTAATGGTGACATTCGCCGTTGGTTGACTGGTGAGGTGAATATCAAAACTGCTGTTTCCCCCCGCTTCGGTGGTGGTTAAACCGCTGGTGGGAGTGATGATGAAACCGGCTGTATCGTCATCGGTGATGGTAGTAGTGACGGGGGAACCGATGAGGCTGGGAGTGCCTGTGGCTGTAGGGTTAACCAGTGCTAAAATTAGGGTTTCGTTGTCTTCGTCTATTTGGTCTCCCAATACTTCTACGGTGATGGTTGACTGGGTAGCATTGGCAGCAAAAGCGATCGTACTGCCAGATGTAGTGACGCCTGTCCCAGTGATGGAAACTAGATTATAATCAATAGTATTGGCCGCTGTGCCACTGAAGCTAAAATCTACATTACTGGGTTCATTGATGGCGCCGGTTCTGGTAATATTGTAGGTGATTTGTTGGCTACTGCTGTTACCTTCAGTGACAGTGGTGCTGCTCCCAGTTAGGGTGTAGCTGATATCATCATCGGTGATATGGGGATTGACACCTCCCACGGTCATTGTGGTGGGATAGTTGGTATCAGCACTGTTACTGATAGTGTGGGTAATACCGCCACTGTGGTAATCTTCTGGTGTGGTGTCGTCAATGGCACGAACGGTGACGGTTTGTGGGGTTGTGCCATTAACTGAAGTAAAGGTGAGGGTTTGGGTCTGAGCGAAGTTGACCCCATCTAAACTTATCTCAGTTTGGGCGTCAGCAGTGGCAGTTATTTGGACATTGCCAATGGGGAGGGTGTTGAGTTGGATGGTGTAAGTGTCGGTGATGCTACCTTCGGTTAGTTCGGTGTTTCCGCCAGTTTGGGTAATAGTGACTCCGGGGATGTCATTGTCGGTGTTGATGACAGCAACATTAGCGGGGTTATTGCCACTATATTTGGGGTCACTGCTGGTAGCTGTACTGGTGATGTTGTAGTGGATGTCTCCGTCGGCTACTAAGTCGTCAACGCCGGTAATGGTGACGGTTTGATATTGGTTCCAGTTGGTGCTATTAAAGGTGATGCTGGGGGTGACTGTGCCTTCGGCGGGGTTGTCGCTGGTGAAGTTGAGGGTAACGTCGGCGGTTGGTTGACTGGTAAGGTGGATATCAAAGGTGGCGAGGGAGGCAAATTCGCTGGTATTACCGCTGATGGTAGTGATGTTATATCCGGCGGTGTCATCATCAGTGATGGTGACTGTTTGACTGGTGGTGGTTCCTAACTGAATACCACTAGAAGGGTTGCTGATGGTGAAGGTGGCGGTTTCGTTGTCTTCGTCTATTAAGTCGTTGGCGACGGTGAGGGTGACTTGTGCGCTGTTACTCCCATTAGGTATGGTGATTTGGGTGGGAATAGTGCTGCTAAAGTCACTATTAGAAGCTGTACCGGTTAAGGCTAGGTTTAGGGTTTGGTTGCCAACTACGGCTCCTTGTGCTGTGGTGGTAAGGGTGATGGCAGTGGTTCCGGCTTCTGTTCCGGTGGTGGTATTAACTGAGAGATTTACTGTGGGTGGTGGGATAATGATGGTGAAGGTGGCGGCGGTGGAAGTGTCAACACCACCATTAACTACGCCACCATCATCTTGGAGTTGCACTTGTACGGTGGCTTGACCTGGTTCCCCGGTGGGGGTGTAGGTGAGGGTGCCATCATTGGCGATCGCCGGTACGGCGGTAAATAAGGTGTTGCCAGATGTGACTGTTACGAGGAAGTCGGCTACTGCTTGGCTGTTTTCATCGGCGGTGGGGCCGAAAACAAAGGTATTTGCCCAGTTACTGACGGTTTGGGTGGTGTTTGTCCAGTTTGTCAGGGTTTGATTTCCGGCGTTACTGAAGCTGGGAGCATCATTTACTGCTGTAACTGTAAGGTTAGCAGTGGCATCAGTGGTGGCGTAGTTGCTACCATCAGAAGCATTCCAAGTGAAACTGGTGTTGCCATTGTAGTTGGCTGTGGGGGTAAAGGTGAGGTTGGGAATACTCGCGAGGAGTATTTCTTGGTTTAATGTGACGTTTGTGCCGCTTAGTTGCAATGTGCCGTTAGCGGGAAGACTGGTAATTTTGATTTTGTTGAGACTGTCGCCGTCGGCGTCGCTGTAGGCGTTGGTAAAGTCGGCGGCGGCGAAGGTGATGTTATTGTCTTCGTTGCCGGTTTTACTAATGTTGCTGACGGTGGGGATGGTGTTGTAAGTAACTGTGTTATCGGTACTGGTACTGGCGGCTGAGGGGTTGCTGGCGGTGTCTGTGGCAGCATTAGCAATAACACTGGGGACTACTGTGCCACTGGTGGTCATACCACTGACGGCTACATTATAGGTGGTGCCGCTACCGGTGATGGTGGGAGTTAATGTGCCGGATGCAGTGCTACCAGTAAAACTGATATCACTGGCATCAAAACCTGTAACAGCTTCTGAGAAAGTGACGGTAAAGTTAATAGGAGAAGTGGGAGCGGGGTCGGTTTGGGCGGCGGCTTGTTCTATGGTGACGGTGGGAACGATGCCATCAATAATGAGGTTTTTATTGGCACCTAATGAGTTGGCAGCTCCGGGGGTGGGGAGGGTGAGGATGGCGTTGTTGTTGTTGCTATTTCTGATAGTACCGCCGTTGAGAGCCAGGGCAGTGGTGCTGCTATAGTCTAAGTCAGCAGTGTTGTGGCTGGCTGCAACTGTGTAATTAAAGGTCAGAGTGTTGCTGCCACTCCCAGAAGCATAAGTGGCATTGGCACCGGTGTTTAAGGTGAGGGTGGGGGTGCCGGTGACGCTGACGGGTTCTGAGAAAGTGACGGTAATGGGAATAACTGTGCCGATGCCATAGCTGCCATCAACTTGGGTGGAGGTGATGGTAGTGATGATGGGGGTGCCATTCAGCTTGAAGACGAGGATATCATCGCTCCCAGCAGAAGTGAGGCTCGGAACACCACTACTGGGGTCAAAGTTAACAGTACCTTGGAAATAGCCAGCGGTGTAAGCATTGCCAGCGCTATCGATGTCAATGCCTCTGCTAAAGTCGCTACCACTGCCGCCGAGGTTTTTTGCCCAGAGGTAGTTGCCGTTGGGGTCGAGTTTGAGGATGAAGATGTCATCGACTCCAGCAGAAGTCAGGTTGGCAACACCTGCACCGGGGTCGAAGTCGGCTGTGCCAGAGAAAGAGCCAGTAATGTAAGTATTGCCAGTGCTATCGAAGGTGATGCCACCGCCAAAGGTGCTACTGCTGACCCCGATGTTCTTTGCCCAAACATAGTTACCGTTGGTGTCGAGTTTGGCGATGAGGATGTCATTACTCCCAACCGAAGTCAGGGTATTTGCTCCGGCAACAATAGTGCCAGTAAAAGTGCCCGTGACGTAGCTGTTGCCACTGCTATCAACGGTGATGTCTATGCCTTGGTCGCTACCAGTATCGCCGAGTCTCTTTGCCCAAGCATAGTTGCCGCTGGTGTCGAGTTTGGTGATGAAGATGTCATTACCCCCAGCAGAAGTCAGGTTAGCAGTTCCTGCACCGGGGTTGAAGTCAACAGTGCCAGCGAAAAAGCCAGTGGTGTAGCTGTTGCCACTACTATCAACGGCGATGCTTCTGCCTTCATCGCCACCAGTATTGCCGAGTCTCTTTGCCCAGAGGTAGTTGCCGCTGGGGTCGAGTTTGACAATGAAGATGTCATTACCCCCAGCGGAAATCAGGTTAGCAACACCAGCATTAGGGTTGAAGTCGGCTGTACCAGAGAAAAAGCCTGTGGTGTAGGTGTTGCCACTACTATCCACGGCGATGCTATTGCCAAAGTCGATACTATTGCCGCCGAGGTTCTTTGCCCAAACATAGTTACCGTTGGCGTCGAGTTTGAGGATGAAGATATCATCGGTGCTTGCTGTGGAAGTCAGGTTAGCAGTTCCTGCATCAGGGTTGAAGTCAACAGTGCTAGAGAACCAGCCGGTGGTGTAGCTGTTGCCACTGCTATCAATGGTGATGCTTCTGCTGATGTCGCTACCAGTACCGCCGATGCGCTTTGCCCAAACATAGTTGCCGTTAGGGTCGAGTTTGACAATGACGGTATCATCGCTGCTGGCTGTGGAAGTCAGGTTAACAGTGCCAGCACCGGGGTCAAAGTCAACAGTGCCTTCAAACCTGCCTGTGATGTAGCTGTTACCACTGCTATCCACGGCGATGCTAGTGCCAATGTCACTGGTAGTGCTGCCCATGCCTTTGGCCCACAACAAATTTCCCGAGAGGATGCCTTGGTAGGTTTGCTGGGTGGTAAGGGAAAGGGGGAGGGGGGGACGGGGAGACGCGGTTCGGCTTCGCCCTTCGACTTCGCTCAGGGCAAGCTCACCGACCGGGGAGACGGGGGGACGGGGGGACGGGGAGACGATGGGTTGGAGGTGCCAGGTGCCGCCTTTGGCTGCGTTGCCCGTGGGGTTGGGGTTGGCGTAGATTTGGGCGTGGGTAATTTGATGTAGTTTTTGCAGGAATTCTGCCCCAGCATCTCCGGCGGCGACTTGGCAGCCGTAGAGGAGGAGCTGGTGGAGTTGCCACTGTTGTAGATGGTGGCGGTATTGTTCCAGGTTATTCAGTTCTAGGGTGCTGTTGCCTAGGTAAATGGTGCCAGGGGACCCGTGGGAGATGATGTGGAGGGAGGGGGGGGAAGAAGCAGGGGGGC
>Ga0209172_10001251_pt1 | contig 56040 bp, 45 predicted proteins | sample LarsenN4metaG_FD_184113 | JGI IMG/M metagenome (GOLD analysis project Ga0209172, IMG submission 184113) | Hot spring sediment bacterial and archeal communities from British Columbia, Canada, to study Microbial Dark Matter (Phase II) - Larsen... ...
TCCCCCTCTTCCCCCTCTTCCCCCTCTTCCCCCTCTTCCCCCCCCTCCCCCTCTTCCCCCTCTTCCCCATCTCCCCATCTCCCCATCTCCCCCTCCCCCCGTCTCCCTAGCGGCGGACTAAAATCACGGGACAAGTGGCATTAACCCGCACATAGTCGGAAAGGGAGCCGCCAATGAGGCGATCGAGGTCAACCAGGCTTTTGGCGATCGTGGGACGCCGATCGGGCGAGCCGAGGAGCAGCAAATCAGCATTATTGTCCTCAACCAAGCGGCAAATTTCTTCACCCGCTTTGCCATTACCCACAAAGCATCGGTAAGCAACACCAAATTTTTTGGCTTCCGCGATCGCCCCTGCCAAAACCTCATCCTCTTCCGGATTCTTCACGGGTTTGGGCGGGTTCACATATGCCAGCAATAACTGACCACCCTTAATATCCCGCAGCAAAGATAAAGCCATATCCAATGCTTGTTTCGCCTCAGCGGACTTATTCATCGCCACCATCACCCGGCTGATGCGCTTGACATAGGTATCATCTTTCACCAACAACATCGGACGGGACGCCAGTTGAAACACATACTGGCTCACCGAACCCTCCAAAATCGCCTGCAAGCGACCCAGAGCCCGAGACCCCATAATAATTAAGTCGGCGTTTTCCTCTTCGGCGACTTCACAAACTACAGTTTTCGGGTCTCCCTGCTTCAGGCGAGGACTAACTTTGGTGGGGTCAGCTTTGATTTTCTTTACTGCTTGGGCAAGGATTTTGCCCCCCTCCGCCAGCTTATCAGACATATCGTCAGCGCTGACTTGGGGCGGCACTACGTGCAAAATCGTCACGGCGGCTTGTTGGATGGAGGGGATTTCCATCAACATATTCACCATCTCTTCGCAGAGTCCCCGTCCCGCTACGGCTACTAAAATTTTTTCAATCATGGCTACATTTTGTGGTAATAAGATGTGGGTGTTTGCGGTTCTCACCTGGTCCACAAGGGGTTTAGGCTCATGGTCTGGACAAACCCCTAGATTTCCGGGAAGGTTGAGACTGCATCTTTAACGAAAGTCTTCCAAACTTTAAGGATAAGACTTATTACTTACCTAAAATTTGTAGAAATGTAGAGTTTTGGAACGATTTGTAACATGAGCCAAGAAAAGGACACCTCAACGCAACTGCCCCCCACCCCAGAAGCCCCACGCCTGCCCCATAATGGCGATAGTGGCTGGTTTGAGTATCCGATCCGAGTCCATCCCCACCATACAGACTACGGTGGAATAGTTTGGCATGGCACCTATCTCACCTGGCTGGAAGAGGCGCGGGTGGAGTCCCTGCGCTCTTTGGGGGTGAATTTTGCCGACTTAGTAGCCATTGGTTGTGATTTACCAGTGGTAGAGTTATCCCTGCGCTATCACAAGGGGATGCGCATGGGGATGGATGGGGTGGTAAAAACCAGGATGTTGGAACTGGATGGGGTACGCCTAAAATGGGAATATCGGATTGAATCCCCAGACGGTAAGGATTTATATCTCAGCGGTTTGGTGACTTTGGTGGCGATCGACAGCGCCCGAGGCAAAATCTTCCGCAGCTTACCCCCCGGCGTTAAGGATGCTTTAAGCAAGCAGTGGAGTTAATTGGGCTGGGGGGACAGGGGCAATTTAGCGGCGTGGTGTTTGATTCGGTTGGGATTGCGGGTTAAGTTGGTCTTGAACTTGCTGGTTAAGTTGCTCCTGAACAATACCCCAAACTGTTTGGGGGATCTGCTTGATTTGGTCGATGAGCTGCTGGGGGGCAATGCCAAAAGCCACTTGTAACACCAGGACGATCGCCGCAATGATAATCCCTGTTTTTACCGTAGTTTTGAGGATGTTTACCAGAAAGGTGAAAATCAACCAGGCAACAGCTAAGGCAGCGACGAGTAAGATTAATTGAGTTAGCATGGAGATAATTGACAATTGACAATTGATAATTGATAATTGACAATTGATAATTGATGATTATCAATTGTCAATTCAAAAATTCATTTTATGGTTGCTGTAACTGGTTGATGCGAGTCAGGGTGGCTTGGTGGAGCGTTTCGTTGTTTTGCTGCTGAAATAGCTGGGCGGCGCGCTGGAAATCCCGGATGGCGGCAGCTCGATCGCCCTGAGTCGCATAGACGGAACCCCGGTTGTAGTAAGCGGCGGCGCTGTTGGGGTTCAGGCGCAAGGCTTCGTTTAAATCCGCGATCGCCGCCGGAAAATCCCCCTGATTAGCATGAGCCCCACCCCTCCCGATATAGGCTTCGATATAGTTGGGATTCAACTGCAAAGCCTGATTATAATCAGCAATTGCCGCCGGTTGATTTCTCAGCGCCGAATGGGCCGAAGCTCTCCCGATATACGCTTCGATCGCCCCGGGATTAAAGCGCAAAACTTGGGTATAATCAGAAATCGCCGCCGTTTGATTGTCCATCATCGAGTACACATTGCCGCGATTCAGGTACGCTTCCACGGAATTGGCATTGCGCCGCAGAGCTTGGTTAAACTCTTCTAAAGCTCCCTGATAATCCCCCTTTCTCGCCTTTTCTATACCTTTCTTGATATAATCATCCACTTTCTTATCCGCTATCAGCCATGACTGGGGATTTCTCCCCTCTCCCATTGTGGGAGAGGGGTAGGGGGTGAGGGCTTTAGCGGCTGTAGCGGGATGGGGAAAGCTGCCCCAAGGGGCAGCAACTAGCAAAATCGCGATTATAACATTAGTGGTTTTCATCAGTTTTTAAATTCACTTCAGCAAAATCAGTTCTGGTGCCTCTTGCAACTTCTCGCTCACCTCCAAAACTGCGCGACGTGCCCAGCTATCCGCCGCTAAAATATCATCTAAAGATGGATTTTCGCGGTAATCATTCCGGTGCGCATCACATACAGTTTCAATCAACTTTGGTATATCCAAAAAATTGATTTTTTCATCTAAAAATAAGGCAACGGCTTGCTCGTTAGCGGCATTCAAAACGGCAGTCATCGACCCGCCAGCACGTCCAGCAGCATAGGCAATTTGCATACAAGGGTATTTATCATGGTCTGGCTCACGGAAAGTTAAACTCCCGGCTTTGACTAAATCTAGAGGTTCCCAATCGGTGTAAATCCGCTGTGGCCATGAAAGTGCATACAATAGAGGCAAACGCATATCCGGCCAACCCAACTGCGCTAAAACTGAGGTATCTTGCACCTCGATTAACGAGTGAATGATACTTTGGGGGTGGATGACGATATCGATGTCGTCGTAGTTCATGCCGAATAGGTAATGCGCCTCGATGACTTCTAGTCCCTTATTCATTAGGGTAGCGGAATCAATGGTGATTTTGCGTCCCATCGACCAGTTGGGATGCTTGAGCGCATCGGCTACGGTAACGGTGGCTAATTTTTCCACGGGTAAGTCGCGGAAGGCGCCACCGGAGGCGGTGAGGATGATCCGGCGCAAACCGCCAGGAGGGACGCCTTGGAGACATTGAAAAATTGCCGAATGTTCTGAGTCGGCGGGGAGAAGTTTCACTCCGTGTTTCTCCACTAGGGGATTGACTACGGGCCCGCCAGCAATTAAGGTTTCTTTGTTGGCGAGGGCGATGTCTTTTCCGGCTTCTATGGCGGCGATCGTCGGTAGCAAGCCCGCGCAACCCACAATTCCGGTAACTACGGCTTCGGCGTCGCCATAGGCGGCGACAGCGCGCACCCCTTCGGGACCGGCGGCGAGGATGGGTTTGGGGTCCACATCGGCAATGGCGGCACGCAGTTCCGGGAGCAGGGTTTCATCCGCGATCGCCACTATCTCGGGGCGAAACTCCCGAATTTGCGCTGCCAACATCTCCACATTCCGCCCCGCCGCCAACCCTACCAACCGAAACTCCTGGGGATGGTGTTTGACAATATCCAGTGTCTGGGTGCCGATCGAACCCGTGGAGCCGAGTAATGTAATGGCTTTCATCATTAATTTAAGAATTATTTCAATTTTGCTACCAGGATTAATTTTAAGGCCACTAGGAGGACAAAAAAACCCGGTTTCTCTAAGTTTCCGGGTTTGGTTCGTAGTTGGGCTGAAGCCCAATCCATGTTTGTAGTTGGGCTTCAGCCCAATCCATGTTTGTAGTTGGGCTTCAGCCCAATCCATATTTGTAGTTGGGCTTCAGCATTGATTGATTCCAGCTAGCTGGCCAAAAAATCTCTCATATTTTCGTTTCTGCTGCACGATTCGGTAGTGGGGGGGGCTGATTTCATACTCAAGGGGATTGCTAGCGTCTAATCGCTGTTAATCGTTAGTTTGTAATTTTTGCTAGATTGCTAGCTATAGATTACAGGTTTTTGGTGGTCGCTAGCAAATACCTGATTCCCCGCTCCCCCGCTCCCCCGCTCCTCTGCTTAAAGATTTTTCACCGGGATGTATCCTTGTCGTCACAGCGATCGCTCCCCATCCCTAACACCAAACGCTCCCATCAAAGCCAGCCCTCACTTTGGCAAAAAACCTTCAGCCAAAATCTCTCCTATTCCAAAAGGACAGGATTCGGGAAATATCGTCTCAGGTAGGTCCGTTTCTCCAGCAGCATCCCGCACTGCTTTTGGGTAAATTGTCTCTAGGGACTTGTCCAACTCCCCTCTTAAGCTGGGACTATCCAGCAGCAGCACCTCGATTTCATCTCGTTGATGGTTGATTGTTGCCACCCAACTTTTGCTTTGCCTTTCTGGTTGGTATTTCCATTTCAGCAGGTGCATCACCAACACCTGCAATCGACTGCGCAGTTGCCGCAGGTCCCGCTTGCCCATACTCTCTAATTCGTCAGCGATATGCTCCAGGTCCACTTCCGCCAAATCACCCTGGCGTAGGAGTTCCACATTTTTATTAATCCAGGCATAGAAGTCGCGATCGTATTCAGCCCGTAGATTCATAAACTTAAACTTGCTTGCTGCTATAAAATATCGTACTAGGTAGCTGGGATGACGACCACTGAATCGGAAGCCGATCGGCTCCAGCACGCTCATCCCCTAGTCATCCCCATACCGCAGAAAACCCCACCAGCCAGAGAACCTCACCAGGGCGGGGGACCAAGGGGGGTGGGAGAACCTATAGAAAATTGCACAAGCTGACCCTAGGCGCCCCAAAAAATTAAGTTATCGGTCTAATATTTATTCTGTTTTTATCAGTTAATCTTATAAAAAAAACCCGTTTCTGCATCCTATCCCGGAGAGTTCTGTAGGGTGTAGGGGCGATTCGCGAATCGCCCCTACTGGTGCCTAGAAACCTTCTCAACGAGATATCTCATCCCTGAAGGGAAATTCTCCGCAGAAGGTTTCTTCTCGGCACTGCCCACCCTACTATCTGTTTCTGTACTAATTAACTTCTGAATAAGCTGTAGTCTGATTTACCAATTAACTATTGAATAGTCGCTAATTCTTTGCCAATCAGAAAACTAATCCAAAGATTAGTCTCGATAATTACTTTAATTGGCTGATTTTTTCGCATAAATTTCACTTCTGACTGCTTCCACTTTTTGCGTAATTGTATCTAAGGATAGTTCATCAGTTTTGAAACGGTCTAAAAGGGCGGTTAATTTACTGTCTAACAATTCTTTAGCCAGTTCTTGACTTAATTGCAGTTTTTCCGGTTCGGGCAGTTGTTTGACCAAGGTTAAAACTTGCTCAAAGTTTAGGGAAAGTTGATATTGAGTTGGCGTCATGGTTTCTGAGGGATGAGAGTGTAGCAATATTTTAACTAAATTTTCTGGAGATGGGGTTTATGGGAAAATCACGGACTCATCGCCTCGGCGAATGGCTTGCCCTAATGCGAGGATTTCTTCAAAAGCTGGTTCATCCTTGAAAGAGCCGCTAATTTCCTGTAACCAGTTGTTTGATTTCCGATAAGCAATCTATTTTTCAATTTGAGTAATGGCTGCTTCTACTGCTGCCATACGTTCTTATGGTGAAGTGTTGGTTGTCATGGGTTTAAAAAAGTAGGGTTTCAAACGATTGAAGCGCAAAGCTTGAAATGCCCAGAAACCTTTGATGCATTAGGGAGGGGCTGGTTTTCTAGAGACGAACGACTGGGGTAGTGATAGAGGTTTACCTTTTCGATTTATTTTCAACCACTTAGGGGCGACGGCTACCAATGTTTATTTGATGTTGTATCCTAAACCTGCTCTTGCCAAGGACTTAACCATAGCGTATTGGCTATAAGTAGCAATTTATTCGCTCGCGCTTCAATCTCTGCGGCTCGCCAATTTTCCTGCTGGAGAATCCAACGGTTTAGCTCAATATGTGTATTTTCGAGTTTAGCTTTCTTCTCGGAAAATGGAAGATTACTCAACTCTGAATTATAGCTAGTCAGAGTCAAATTTCCAAAGGTATGAAGCATAGTATTATGAACTTTCTCTGCTTCTGCGCCTAACTCATCTTTCCATTCCTGAGTCAGTGTTTGAGGTAGAATGTGTTCTATTGTTGCCGTCGAAAGATCCACCGTTTCTTTGTGATTAAAAGATTTTTCAATACGGCAAAGGATGAAACGAGTGGTATTACTCCCATATTGAGGTTGGTTTATAAAAGCTGTGTTAAACTCAGCATCCTTGGGAAAACGACGAGATGATGATAGGAAACGTTGCAACCACAGGGTATGATCCGCATCGGGGAAGTTTTTAGCCAATTGAATAAACAGTTTGTTCAAGGAGTTAGTCGGTACTTTGCAAACAGCCCGCCGAATAATGAAGGACTCGACCAATCTAAGGCATTTTTCCAGCTCAACGTGGCTGAGCTGTCCAGTCTGACAAGCATCAAATAGACGCAGTAATAGCGGATAGGATGTCGTTACTTTAAGTTGGTTGATATTTTCCAAACACTCACGAATGCTCGTTCTTTCTTCTTTGGCTGGCGAGAGAAATCTCGCATAAAACTCTCCAAACCTTTGCATATCCTGAACTTCTGCTTCAACTGCTTCCGTTAATTCCATGCTTTTCAATTTGGCCTTGATAGCCGCATAAATACCCCCATGCTTAATATCATCCCCATCCTTCATTGTGTAGTGACGAAGGAATTCAGTGAGATTTGATTCAAGCATCTTCTCAAGTGGAATCCAATATTTTGAGTGAATTCGTTCCTGCTCTCCACCAGTAGATATTGAGTGGCGGAAGCGCATCAATAAATAATTTCTTACTAAGTCAGCTTGGGTAAGTGGTTCACCCTTAAAATTTAGGCTCTCAAAAATTAAATACGGATCATCATCGTCACCGAGATTAATCATTACAACTTGGAGACATTGCTCTAAGGTTATTAACACTTTGCGAATATCTACGGGATCGTCATTAATGTCAGTGCCTTTAAGCAATTTGTCCCTGAAAAAGTGGTAGGCACCAGCCATCCGAACATCTTTATTATTTTCTGGAACCTGGCGATCGAGGGCGATGGCACGATACACCTCTCGATCTGCTTGCGTTGGCACAAACTTTAAGGTGTCCTCCGGCTCGCGGAAGCGATTGGTCAGGTAAACTTCCTGTATGCGTGAGGCTGAATTGGAATCAAGACAATCGCGCAGAACGCAGAGAAGTAAAGACACAGTTGTGAGGCGTTGCTGTCCATCAATGATGAGATACTTACTGACTCCTACAGGAACGCTGCGTGCTGGGACTGAGACGATCGCGCCCATAAAGTGGGTTCCAGTGTCGCCCATGTCATACTGCACCATTAGATCATCCCAGAGTGCCTGCCAATTGTTTTGAGTCCAAGTATAGGGTCGTTGAAAGAGAGGAATGAGATTCTGTTTTTCCCCGTAGAAATAGTGAATAACTTTGGTTGGCGCAGCTTCCATTGTGTTTGATTTATTTTTTGGTTAGTGAAAGTCACCTGTTTATTAGGCAATTATAGCAGTACCCAAGGCAGTGAAGACAAAATCTTGGTCTGGCTTCGGTTCCAGACGCACTCGATGTCCTAATCCATCTGGCTACTGCTATACATCTGGCGCGAGGAAATGGCTAATTGTCAGGGTTTCCTGACTTCAGGGAACTGGCATGGGAAAATATTACAGCTAGCTGGCAAAAACGCCAATCAGATTTGCTATCTAAAACCCACGGAAACCACTTGGGTATTACGAATCATCCTGCAAGCAGTTTCTTGTGGCTATATGCACAACTTTTCTAGAACCCTTGTTTTACAAGGAATTCACTGGCTGGATTCCAAGACTTACCCGATCGCCCGCCGCCCGCACCCGTCGCCCTTGGTCCAGAGCAAAGCATTGTTCGCAGTTGGGCTTGGGTCTATCCCCGCGCATTTTTTGGGCTAAAGCCCAACTACAAACCTGAATTTGGGCTAAAGCCCAACTACGAACCTTGGGGCTAAAGCCCAACTACGAACCTTTGGGCTAAAGCCCAACGACAAACCTGAATTTGGGCTAAAGCTCAACTACGAACCTGGTTATTCATCGGGTAAAACCTCCTCGGCAGGGGCTCCTGATGCTGTGCGTGGTTGTAGCTGACCGGGACGGGTACGCCACCAAGCCAACATGGTACTGGCAATAAAGATGCTGGAATATGCCCCAGCCGTAAACCCGATAATTAGAGCCAGGGCGAATAATTTCAGAGTTTCGCCGCCAAACAGGAAAATCGCCACCAGACATAGTAACGTCGTGAGGGTGGTGTTGATGGAGCGGGTGAGGGTTTGGTTGACCGCATCATCTACGATGTCATTCATCGAGCCATCCGGAGCTTTGGCGAGGGTTTCCCGCACCCGATCGTATATCACCACCGTATCGTTAACCGAAAACCCGATAATTGTGAGCAAGGCGACGATAAACAAGCTATCTACTTCCGCCCCGATCGTCAGCCCCAATAGTGAGAAAATCCCCACGGTGACTAACACATCGTGAAGCAGGGCGACTATGGCAAAAAAGGCATAATCGAACTGAAAGCGGAAGCTGAGATAGACGATGATGCCTAAGAAAGACAGCAGCAGGGAGAGAATGCCATTGGCAAATAGCTGCTTCCCAATCGTGGGACCGACCGTATCAATTTGCACCTTAGTAGGGTCAAACTTGCCGATTTTTTCACTCAAAGCCGCTTCTAACTTCGCCCGCTGGTTCACATCCAGGTCAGAAGTTCTAATGGAGATGGTGTGACGTTCTTCTCCTACGACTTGGATGCTGCTGTTGGCGAGCCCTTGACCTGCCAGGACTTCCCGGACCGTGGCGGCTTCAATAGGTCGATCGCAGTTGGCTGGCACAGTGCAGTCTAGTTCCAACTGCAACCGCGTCCCACCGACAAAATCCAGGCTGGGGCGCAGGGGAGAACCAATCTGAGCCCAAGAAATCACCATCGAGATCAAACCGATGAGGATGACAGCAGCAGAAATAGTCCACCAGAGGGAGCGCTGTTTGATAACATTTAACTTCATCTTGGAGTCTCGGCCTCAATTCTTAACATTCGGGAGGTTGGGGCAAAATAGTTCTGGCTTGCGCAATTGATTAATCGTAATCGCCGCAAACATCAAGGTACGACAGCAAGTAATCGCCGTAAACATACTTACCACCACCCCAATGGCCAAAGTTAGGGCAAAACCTTTTACCACACCTGCACCCAACCAAAACAAAGCCGCACAAGCGATGAGGGTGGTCACGTTGCTATCTAAAATACTGGAGAAAGCGCGGTAAAAACCGGATTCTACTGAGCGATATAAGCTCTTACCCGCTCGCAATTCTTCCCGCGTCCGCTCAAAAATCAGCACGTTGGCATCTACTGCCATGCCAATGCTGAGGATAAAACCAGCAATTCCTGGCAGGGTAAGGGTGACGCCGAACATCACGAAACAAGCCATAGTGAGGATGGCATAAATCGTCAGGGAGATATCGGCGATCGCGCCGGGGAGGCGGTAATAAACCACCATAAACACCAGCACCAAAATCAAACCCCCAATCCCAGCATAGATACTGCTCTGAATGCTATCCCGCCCCAGAGTTGCACCCACTGTGCGGTTTTCCACAATTGCCACTGGCACAGGTAACGAGCCACCCCGCAGTTGCACCGCTAAATCATTAGCCTGCTCGACGCTAAACCGGCCCGTAATCACCGCACTACCGCCAGTAATCCCAGTTTCGGCAAATTCTGCCCCCACTACTGGCGTGCTGATAGGCTTGCCATCCAGGAAAATGCCAATCGATCGTCCGGTTCCTGCCAGACTTTTTGTCAACTCGGCAAACAGTTCGGCCCCGGTGTTATCAAAGCGCAGGCCCACATTCCAGTTTTCATTACTCACCGGTTCCGCAAAAGCATCTTTAAGGTTTTTCCCCGTTAGCTCTGTGCGTTCAAACAGTTGGTCATATAAAGCGGCGATGTCCGCCTGTTTTTTCTCTACTTGCGCCTGTTTTTGCGCCACCGCCTCTTTATCTGGGGACTGTTCCGCCACCACTAATTCCAGCAATAATTGCTGAAACTCCTGTTGTCTGACGCTTAACTCCGCCTTGGTTTCTGCTTTGTCCACCTCCTTGCGAAACTCTAATTGCGCCGTACCGCCGAGTACCCGTTCCGCTTGTTGCGGGTCACTCACTCCGGGTAGTTGTACCAAAATCCTGTCTGAGCCTATAGTTTGTACCAAAGGTTCCGATACACCCAGCGCATCCACCCGGTTTCTCACCACACTGAGAACCCCTTCTAAATCTCGGGGCGTGATTTCGGGCACGTCGGGGGTGGTTTGCACCTGAATTGTCAGTTGCGCTCCCCCTTGCAGGTCTAATCCCAAACGGACGGGGATTTTTACCAAAGCAATGACGGCGCCAACCACCACAGCTAGAATTAAAACCAATAATCGTTGTTTTAGCATAGTTTCTTATGGGTCATCATGCCCCTATTGGCAATTGCTTTTTTCCCATCTCTCCCCCTGTTGGGGGTTAGGGCTATTTCCCCCCTCTCCCTCTTTGGGAGAGGGGTTGGGGGTGAGGGCATTTGATTAAACTTGGAGGGCGACCATTCTCTGCACCGCTTCCACAATTTGCTCTGGCTGCACGATCGTCAACCTTTCCATCATCCCGTTATAGGGGGTGGGAATGTCTTGGGAAGACAGCCGCAATACCGGTGCATCCAGTTCGTCAAAGAATTTATCGTTAATTGAGGCGATTAATTCCGCTGCAATGCCCCCGGTTTTCATGCACTCTTCCACAATTATGACTCTATGGGTTTTGGCGATCGACTGCCCGATCGTTTCCAAATCCAGCGGCTTCAGAGAAATTAAATCAATAACTTCCGGGTCATAACCCTGTTTTACCAAAGTTCCCACCGCTTGCAGCACATGGTGACGCATCCGCGAATAGGTCAAAATAGTTACTTCTGTACCTTTTCTGACTATTTCTGCCTTGTCCAGAGGTAACAGATATTCCTCAGCGGGCAGATTTTCTTTCAGGTTATAGAGGAGAACATGCTCAAAAAACAACACCGGGTTATCATTACGGATCGCGCTTTTCAGCAGACCCTTAGCATTGTAAGGCGTAGAACAAGCAACGATTTTCAACCCTGGAACTGCTTGGAAATACGCCTCTAACCGCTGGGAATGTTCCGCCCCCAACTGGCGACCCACGCCCCCTGGTCCGCGAATCACCATCGGGATTTTGAAGTTGCCGCCAGAAGTGTAGCGCAGCATCCCCGCATTATTGGCAATTTGGTTAAATGCCAGGAGCAAAAAGCCCATATTCATCCCTTCGACTATGGGCCGCAAGCCAGTAATGGCAGCTCCCACAGCCATCCCGGTGAAAGCGTTTTCCGCAATGGGAGTATCGAGCAGCCGTAGGTCTCCGTATTTTTGACAAAGGTCTTTAGTGACTTTGTACGAGCCGCCGTAGTGGCCCACATCTTCTCCCAGAACGAATACGGAGGGGTCGCGGGCCATTTCTTCATCAATGGCTTCTCGCAAGGCGTTAAAGAAAAGGGTATCGGCCATCTTAGCAGATTGGTTAAATGAGTCAAACTATCATAGTACCCCATCCCGGCGAAGCATCCCGGCGATCGGCGATCGCTTTTACCCATATATTTCTTGCCCCTGGGGAAAATAATGATCAGCATGAAGAGGGCGAAGCATCCCGGCAAACAGGTTGTCCGTTAGAGGCGGAGTCTCTCCCACCGGGATGCTGCGCCCCTACTCTCAGTTGAGGATAACTACCACCCCATCCCCCACCTTTAGCCCCAGTTGCATCCTCGCATTACCCCTGGTAATGGCTATTTCTACCCAACCGTTGCTGCCAACAAGAGCCAGGGGTTGCCCGGTGGGAGCATCGCTGTAGGTTTTGCCCCCAGGGATGCTATGCTTCGCCGCTCGTAGTGACCAAGTTTGATTGGGGATATCACTGGCCCGAATATTCGTAATCAAGTTACCAAAACCATCCACATATTGGATAACGCCAGTAATGTGAGTGTCCGTGCGTTGACAAGGTGGGAGGTTTAGTTTTACCAGTGTCTCTGGCGCCACAACCCGTCCTAATGCGGCTAAAGGGACACCGCTCGCCAAATGCGCCGCCACGGGTGCAAAGATATCTCGACCGTGAAATGTATGGCTCGGTTCTGGACATCGCCAATATTCAGGGTTTGTCAGTTCGATCGCCCCCACGATTGGCGTCTCGCTGAGGACCCCCGTCAGCAGTCCGTTATCGGGTCCCACCAAGAAACCACCATCAAATTGCACCGCCACCGATCGCCGCCGACTCCCCACTCCGGGGTCCACTACCGCCAGATGTACGGTCCCCGGCGGAAAATATGGATAAGCATTCAGCAAACAAAACCTCCCCGCCGCCACATCCTGGGGCGGTATCTCGTGGGATATGTCCACTACAGTCAGGTTTGGGTTGATGCTGGCGATAACCCCTTTCATCACCCCCACATAGATATCTCTGCTGCCAAAGTCACTTAGCAGGGTCAGCACTTGGTTACTCTCTCCCAAATCCCATTGCCCCAGATATGGTAGCTCATTCCTCACGGGACACCTTGCTACCTACATTCCACCAACTTTTTATGTCTAGTTAGTAATATGTAATTTTGTTTTTAGCGTTAAACATTTAAGTTACTTATTAGATATATGGTTTTTCCCTGATTCTGTGCAATGATTTCCTGTGTGAACAAAGATTTCAGAAAAATTTTCTCATATAAATTTTTTGGAAAAATATAACTTGAATGAATAAATACTTAGACAAAGAAGATAATTTGAAATTTTTACAAAGTTATTGCTTAATTGGTTTTGGGGATGCTATGGTAAAAATAAGCAAAAATACATGAATAAAAATCAAAAAAAGTCCATGATGAACAAAAACCGTCAGGAAATCTTAAAAGAAACCGTAGCTATCCATCGGGAAACCCTGCAAAAGCACTTGCAGCATCGGCTGGAGGTCGCTAGAGCTAAGGGAGACGAAAATTTAATCCGGCTTTTGGAATTTGAAGCCAATTCCCTGAAATAGCTATCAACTATCTGGCTATCAGATATTGAACATCAATGCGGGGGATCTGGTATTGATGCCCGGTCCTCCACAAATTCGCTCAACCGTGAGCTGAAATCACTAAAACCGCCTTGGGGATATGTATCGACAAAGGCGATTTTGGGATATACACTATTGATTACAGCCTGTTCAGAAATAATCTGATCGGCTCTCAAAGTCCCTCTCCCTGGTGACTGAGCGAAGTCGAAGAATGGGAGAGGGATTTAGGGTGAGGTCAGGGTGAGAGCAATGTGTTAAACGACTGGTGAACAAGCTGTATAGTTATGATAAAACAAGAGTCAAACTCTCCAAATTGGTTCCGTTTTTTGGGAATTGCAATATTGGTCATCGGCATATGTTTTCGATTTGCCCACCTCGATAGTAAGGTTTACTGGCACGATGAAGCTTATACCTCATTACGTATTTCAGGTTATACCAGTGCAGAATTGAGGAATGAGAGATACGAAAGGGGCGTGATTCGCCCAGAAGATTTACAAAAGTATCAGGGACCAAACGATGAAAAAAGTTTAATGGGTACGATTAACGGTTTGGCCAAAGAAGAACCCCAGCTCCCACCACTATATTTTTTGATGGTGAGACTTTGGGTGCAATATTTCGGTTATTCAGTGGCGATGATGCGAAGTTTTTCTGCCATAATTAGCTTACTCGCCTTTCCTTGCATCTATTTTTTAGCTGTCGAATTATTTAAGTCGTCATCAGTAGGGTGGTTAGCGGTTTCTCTAATAGCCGTCTCCCCCTTTCATCTGCTTTACGCCCAGGAAGCTCGGCCTTATAGTTTGTGGACTGTGACGATTTTGCTATCTAGCTGGACTCTGCTAAGAGCGATCAGAACAAAAACCAAGCTGAGTTGGGTAATTTACGCAGGAACACTGACAGTGGGGCTGTACGGCTATCTGTTCTCCATTTTGGTGGCCATTGCACATGGGATATATGTATTTTTAACTGAAGGTTTCCGCTGGAGTAAGACAGCGATCGCTTATGTGATGTCATTTTTGGCCGCGATCGTCGCCTTTTCGCCTTGGCTGTTGTTTGTAATAAGCGGCTTGAGACAAATTGAGGGTGGCGTCAGCAAATCCACTGGCGAGGGAATGAGTGTATTAAAATTGACTAAAAATTTAGTCGAGAATAGCAGTAAGATTTTTATCGATTTTATGCCCAGGCTGCTGCAACCAGATGACAGTCCATATGTTTTCTTATTGTTCCTGCCGATAATTTTAAGTTTGGTAGGGCTCTTCGCCTATTCGGTTTATTTTGTAGTGAGCCGCACCGAGCAGCGGGTTTGGTTATTGATTGTTACATTAGGAGCTGTGCCCCTCCTGACTTTAATATTAACAGACTTAATCTTACAAGAAGCGCAATCTAGCGCCAGTCGGTATTTAATACCCTCTTATTTGGCTGTTGAGCTATCTGTGGCTTACCTGTTGGCCACTAACTTTACTTCCATTTGGCAGCAGCGGCTTTTGCGCCTAGTGACGATCGGGGTGATTTTGGGTGGCGTTCTGTCCTGTGCGATCATTTCTCCCGCCAAATTTTGGTGGAACAAGCATGGTGAGTATTACACTCCCCAAATAGCTCGGCGTATTAATCAATCTTCACAACCGCTTGTAGTCACCGGTGGTAATCCAGGAAGAGTTTTTGCTTTAAATTATCTGCTAGATAACCAAGTCAGCATCCTGTTACTGAATAAAGGAAACCCGCCCAATCATATTGACGCTAATCAGTTTAGCGACGTATTTTTCTTCACCCCTTCTCAGGAATTACGCCTAAAACTGGCCAAACGTGGTTACAAACTGAAGCCGCTTATCAACGAATGGGAGGGAAGGAGTCTATGGCGGCTAGACAAGTAGTTTGAGAAATAAAAGTCACCCCAGCATCAAGCAAGCCATCCTATTTCTGCTCAAGGAGCTTTAAACCGGTAAGCAGTTAGCAAGTTACCAGATAGCTGCCTTTCAATTGCTATAGTCATTTCAATTAAGAATGAGTACACTCGATATTGCCCTCACCCCCGTCCCACTTCGACAGGCTCAGTGCATCGCCTCGACCAGGTAGGGAGAGGGGAGTGTGGGGAGTGTGGGGAGTGTGGGGAGTGTGGGGAGTAATCTTCCCCCTCTTCCCTCTCTTCCCTCTCTTCCCCCTCTTCCCACCCTTCCCCCTCCTCCCCCTCTTACTCCCCTTTCTCCCTTTTTGGTCGAAAGGGGTTGGGGGATAGAGGGCAACTATGCAGGCACTTGGCGTCTCACTTTTATTTGAAATGAATATATGTTATGACTGGGGTAATTAATTGTCCCTGATCTGGATAAATGCGGCATATAATATGCCGATATTTTTCACGGATAAATTAAATATTTATTTTGCCCACCAAATATGCAAATTAAATGAATATCCTTGTGGGTATGCAGATAATTTTAAATTTTTACAAAGTTATTGCTCAATTGGTTTTGGGGATGCTATGGTAAAAATAGGCACCCATACATTAAGACAAATACCAAAAAAGTCCATGATGAACAAAAATCGTCAAGAAATCTTAAAAGAAACCGCAGCTATCCATCGGGAAACCCTGCAAAAGCACTTGCAGCATCGGCTGGAGGTCGCTAGAGCCAAGGGAGACGAAAATTTAGTTCGGCTTTTGGAAATTGAGGCCAATTCCCTGAAATAGCTATCGCCTATCTGCTATTTAAGATAAACCAGGGAGTGATCTAGGGTTGATTCCCAGTCCTCCACCAATTCGCGCAACCGTGATCTGAAATCACTAAAACCGCCTAGGGGATGTTTGTCCACCGAGGCGGTTTTGCTTCGGGCAGATGATTAAGAGACTGACAACTGTCATGCCTGCCCTTTGCGAGCAATTGTCGGGTGGGCAATACCCACCCGACAACGGTAATACAACTATTACACTGCCAGAAATAATTGGGATTAACGCAAGAGCAGGAAAACCCCCAATAACATTAAGCCACCTGAGACTAAGAACGACCAGAAGCGGTGATAACTATTAACCACAGTGCCACTGTCGCTACGCAACTCAATTAAGTCCATCCAAGGAGCAACTCCCCGACGGAACCAACCCACAGTATCCACCTGCATCCCAATTAGACTTTTCGCCTTTTTCATGCCGAACAGAAAATTACCGATCGGGCCGAAGCGAGAGCAGTAATGGAGAAACATTAACCCCGTGCGGTCTTGTAGTTGCAGGTCAGAACCAAAAGCATAACCAGCATCACCACGCCCAATCAAATCTCCTTGTAACTGAGCCGGTTTACCACGCAAAGGGCTGGCGTAGGGGTCGGACATCAAAGTAAGGACATCTGTAGCCGGAGCGTTGCCATAGTTGGGATAAGAAACCAGGGTTTTGATGAGGATACCAATACCCAAACCAATTAAGGGAACGGCAATAAATCCCAGAGACGAACCCGCTGGACTCAAGAACAGCCCCATCACCAAACCAGCAAAAAATCCGATACTCGGAGCGCTGTAAAAGCCCAAATCCAGGATAAAATTGCCGTAGAGCTTGCCCTTATTAAGTTGGTTGCCTTCCCGTACCGTCCGGGCCATATCAAATTCCACCTCTAAGCCCAATTGTTCGGCATAAGTGCTAAGAGCCCGGACTCGCTTACCCGTGAGCGGGTGAGTAGAATTCAACTCCATCCACCAACCCCACGGGTTAAATATGTCCCAAGAAAACACCCGGCCAATTTGGTCGGGTGCAGCGGCGATGCGATAGGCTGTACCGGTAGAGGCGGCGGCTTTATGGTCGTAAATGCCTAAAGCTCGGGTGCCTTCCATGACCACAGAAGGTTCTTTCGATCGCTTACCTTCTTCCACCAACCCATAAGCAATTTTCACTAAAGCCCGCGACAGCGCGTTAGGATTGCCAGTAGTTTCCGCCGCGAAATGGTCGGCAAAATATTCCCGCGTCCGGGACAGGTAGAGAAGCAGATAAGTGCCCACAAGGTAAAAAATGTACGCCACCAGAGCCACTGTCTGGGCAGCATCTTTGGCTTTTTCGCCGCCCGATCGACCCAGACGGCGGGCAAAATTGTAAATCAGATAAGTAATCTGCACCAAAGTCGAGGCTACAGTCATCACCGCGAAATCCCAATGGACGATATGACCCAGTTCGTGAGCATAAACCGTGGCAATTTCATCATCATCCAGATAAGTAAATAAACCTTCACTCACCACCAAGCGGGCACTGTTGCGAAGGGAGCCATAGGTGAAGGCAGTGGGGTTCTGGTCATCAATGATGCCTAAACGGGGTTGTTTGAGTTGTTTCTCCGCGCAAACCCGGGCGATGACGGCTGCAGTTTCTGGACTTTTGCTTTCCAGTTCAGTCATATCCACCCAGCGGGTGTGGTAGAGCCACTGCTGGGTTAAATCCATAATCCAAGGAGATAAGAAAAAGGCAGCGGTATTAAACAGCAAGGTAACACCCAAGGCAATGGCGAGCCCTTGGGCGGGATTGCTACTATCGATAATCAGGGTGACAGCTAGGCAAAGAACCAACACCATCCCGAAAATCAAGGTCATGGTGACACCGGAGGCAACAACCAGATTACCCCCTACAGCAGCCGCCAGCTTCACGCCAGCCATTGCCCCTCTTCCGGCTTTGTGAAACGAGGAAGATTCCTGAGTGTTGTTAAATTCTGATGGTTCTGACATAGTTTTTCGGTCGAATTTGTGCTATGTACCAGGGCGGGCAGAACTTGGCTTCGCCAAGAACATTCCAGATTTTCTATTACTCCATTGATAGCCGATGAATTGAGTTTTACCTAGGGTTAATCATTAAAAAAATCTAAATAAAATAAGTTGATGACCCATTCAACTGACACAGGAAAAAAGGTTTAGCTCTGGGTGATGGGAGCATCCCAAAAGTCGCAAAAGCATCCCGCTGCATCACGAGGGTGTGAGCGCGAAGTATGAGAATGCTAAATACTCGGTTTTGGAGCCTAGATGATTTGCCGGAATGCTGCCCCCCCTGCGCCCAGCGGTTGGGGCGCTTAGTGGGGGGAGAAACCGGGCAATAAACAAGAAATCTTGATGACTCGGAGTAAATATTGTTGTCCCCTGGTTTCTGTAGTGGTGAGGGTGGCGGCTGGGGTCTGGGTTTTCGGTGCAGCATGAGTAGTTTTGGTGTGGCCGTGTAAGTAGATCGGCGCACCAAGTGTCACCGCATGGTACAATGATCCCGGATTCGCATTTACCCCCGCTGAGCAAGTTCAAATTACACGTGTCAGCAGCCGATATATTTGTTAGGGCTGATATGGAATTTGGGAATGTAGCAAAGTAAATGCTGATAAAATTTCGGCGTCTGTGGTTAAGGACGATCGGGCAAAGGGTGACATGGACTGGGAGGAGTGGCAATGATGGCGGCGGCGATCGTGGGGGTAGTTTTGGTGGTAGATCTTTGTAGTCTGCGGGCAAAACCCCCACAGAGGCAGAATCGATTATTGGTGAGGCTAATGCCTATTAAAGAGGAAAAAGTATGAGGGAAAAAAATTGGCTCCCCTTGGTGGTATTAGTGATGGGGGCAACTCAAGGATGCTCTTATTTACGACAGCAACTTATCTCCACTCCCGCAGCGGAAATGACGCCAGAACCGGAGGATTTAAGTTCTGATTTTACAGTAGTTGCCGAATCGGGAGGCACGGAGCTTTACCATAAAGATGGAAATTACGTGCAAGTAATTGATTTGAGCAAAGGAGCAGCAATTCAGTTGCGCAATGGCTATGTCACCGATCCGGGGAGCGGCAAAGGTGCTTATGGGGGCAACGACCCCGTGTTAACCCGCCAAACTCTCAACGAGGCTTGGGCTGAGTTTTCCGGTGCCAACCCTCAAAGTTTTTGCCTGACTAATGGGCAGTTTTTCCGCAACGATCAAGCCTCAGCCACCACCACGGCGTTAGCGTTTCCGGTGAAAGTGAAAGGAGCCATCCTCACCGATGGCTATGCCGGGGATGGAGAGTATCCCACGGAAAAAATGATGCTGGAACTATGGGCAGATCAAGCCACGATCAAAGATTTTGACCCCACCTCTTTTTACTCCTCCAAAGCCGATGAGGTGATTGTCGGTTTAAAACAAGATGCGGATAAACAAGTTGACACAATCACAGGCCGCACCTTTGTCGGTGTGAAAGATCGCGACGGCGACGGGATCCGGGAAACTGTGCTGATTTTTACTTCGGCTCAAGCCACCCAACCCCAGGCGGCGGAAGCGCTCCGGTATTTTGGTGCGGGGGAAGTGATGATGCTTGATGGGGGTGGTTCCACCCAATTAATTTGTCAGGGCAAAACCTATATCCCTTCTGAGCGCACCATTCCTCAAACTATTGGCGTCATCAGCGCCCCATAACAGCGCCAAGGGGCTTTATGGTAAACCATAGAGCCCCTTTTTCGCGCCAATTTGTCCCAATAGTCTTAGCGGCGACCAGACCAAGTTACCCAATTACGGGAAACGCCGCCGATAGCTAATTCTGGCTCGGACTTCCCTGGGGTTATGTGTGCCTCGGTTATATCCACCCCCGTCATATCCACCCCGCTGAGGTCTGTACCCATCAGGTTCGCATTTTGCATGTTAACACCGCTGATTTCCGCCTCGATCAGGTTGGCACCGTTGAGGTTAGCTCCCTGGAAGTTGGCACAGCGCATATCTGCCTGCATCAAGTTAGCACCTTGGAAGTTGGCTTGCACCGCATCGGCGCCGATCAGGTTCACCGCCATCAGATTAGCTCCCGTCAGGTCCGCGCCGCTGAGGTCGGCATCGGTCAAGTTGGCTTGCTGCAAGTTGGCGCCGCTGAGGTCGGCGCCGCTAAGGTCGGCGCCGCTGAGGTCGGCGGAGCTGAGGTCGATGCGGCTGAGGTTGGCTTTGGCTAAGTTGGCTTGGTGCAATTTTGCTCCTTGAAAATTCCATTCTTGGGCGCTGTATCTCTGGAGCAGTTCTTGTGCGTTCATATCCGTTTTTACCCTCCGATTGGGCTGATTTCTGAGTCAGCCACTCCAAGGCTGGCTCTCGGTTTTTGAAAACTGGTTTTGAAAAAATAGAATTGGTGTTGCTGTTTAGCTTAAGCCAACAATATGAATATCTTGTGAAGAAATGCCATGTTTTTTGTTAAGTAAAAATACTGAAATGGCTCTGAGGAATTAGAGCGATCGCTTCTTCAGAAGAGTTGCTGTTAGCTATCACCACCAAGGGAGGGTAAAAAAGGGTAGAATCGACCTCTGGCCTAAATCGGAATTGCTCCCCCCAACCCCCGGCAAAACGCCACTCGGCTTTTGCGATTTAGGCAAGAAGTTTAATAGATTTAGGGGATTGGCCTCTGATAAATTATCGCCCCATCAGGGATAATCGGGGAGGAATACTCCCCAATATTTTGGTTAAGGGGCTAAGGGTGGATGCTGCCATCAGGCATGATGGCTCCGGTTAATATGGCTCCAGTGAATTTGACGAAAATTCGGTCTCCAGAGCCGATTTTTGCGCCTCGGAGGTCGGCGCCGCTGAGGTCGGCGCCGCTGAGGTCAGCCCCGATTAAATTTGTTTCACGTAAATCGGCTTTTACCAAGCAGGCTTGGAGGAGGTTGGCGCGAAAGAGATTAGCTTGATAAAGTTTGGCGTTGGCCAGGTTAACTTTATGCAGGAAAGCGTCTTTTAAATTGGCTTGACTGAGGTCTGCACTGCTTAGATTTCTCCCAGAAAAGTCTTTTTCTTCCAGGTCAGCACCTCGGAAGTCGGCGCCGCTGAGGTCTGGGGGAGATTTTTTGGCTTGATGCTGCTTGGTTGATGTATATTGGTAATGAGAGCTACCTGGTGGCTTGTAGTGGTAGTGGTTTTGGGAGTGCCAGTCGTACCTGGTGGTATCCCGGGGAGGGGATGGTTTGGGGGATGGTGGTGTGGGTTCGGGGCTTCTGCGGTGGGTTTGGGTTTTGAGGGAACGTAATTGTTCCCGGGCTTGATTGATTTCTTGGAGTTTTTCTTGGGCTTTTTGCAGGAGACGCTGGTTGTCTTTGGGTATGCGATCGGGATGCCAAATAAAAGCTAAATCTCTGTAGGCTTCGTTAACTTCCGATAGGGAGGCTCCAGGATTGAGCCCTAATACTTGATAGCACCGGTCTAGATCGTTCATGGTTTCGCCCTGTAGGATTATCCATATTTATGCTAGCGGTCAGAGACGGGAATTGATGGTAACTTTTGTTACCTATCGATGGCCTCTGACCTGTTACTAATTACTGGGGCTAAAAGTGGGACTATTTGCTGGTCGATCGGGCTTGTTTAATCATAGAAATGAGGGTTTGGTGAGCGTCTTCTGCATCTTGCAGGGTATGGTCAAAGGGAATGCGTAGGGATAAGGCGTTTTCGGTGATGCTGGCGTTGATATCCATACCTTCAGGGTCGATGGCGACCATTTCGGCGGCGGTAGCTTCTGGGACTTTACCGAAGACTCTGGCGTAAATCAGGACGGCATCGGCATGGTCTTCGTTCATGTGCTTGCAGATGCGATCGCTCACAGCAGCAGTGATGGGGTCAGCCATTGTAGTCTCTCTTCATTACCAAATTTCAGCTTTCCAATTTTGTCATACATCTTTGACCGATATAGCGGTTTTCTGGTTAATCAGACCCTGGTAGGGGCAATCCCCCCGGTTTCCCCTGCCCCCCTGAGCTTGCCGATGTTCCCCCCTTTTCGGGGGGCTAGGGGGGAGCCCTCGGGTTAGGGGGGAGCCCTATCCCCCGGAAAAATCGCTATATTGTCCCTTTTTGCTGAATTTTTCTTGACTCCGGTGCTATTCCGGAAGCCGCCGCATATGGGCTAACTCCCGGACAAACATCGGCTAAAACCAGGTTTTAACCATTGGTAATATTACTCCTACTAGCCCACCCAACAACAGGGTCAAGGTGGCTAACATAGATAGACCGAAACCGGGGAAGCGCTTTTCGGGGGCTTGGTAATAGCCAATAGCGTACAATGCCCGTCCCACAATCCACGCCGCCCCCAGAACTGAGGCCCAAAGAGGGCTGACGAAATAGGAAAATAACCACAGGGCGGGCAAAAAGATAATAATGTGTTCCAGGGTGTTTTCCTGCACCCGCAACACGCGCTCAAAATCAGGGTTTCCCGAAACTTGCGGCGGCATAATCTGGTACTTGTATCGCGCCCGCCCCACGTTGAGAATCAAAACGAAGTAGAGTAACAGGGCTGCGATCGTGACTAAACTGGGCAACGGAGACACGCCACACTCCAACAGCAATAAGGGATGTTTTCAATTTATCAGGAAGTCATGCCCATAATGATAATTTTTGCTAAGGTGGTGGGTTAACGCAGCATTTCTTCTAGCTTTTGCTGTTCCCAGAGGTTCCGGTAGAGACCGGGGATTTGGATAAGTTCGCTGTGGGTGCCGGTTTGGACGATTTTACCCCCATCCATCACGAAAATCCGATCGCTGGTGGCGGCGGCTGACATCTGGTGAGAGATGAAAATTACGGTTTTGCGCCCTTTGCCCGAAGAGAGGTTTTGCAGGATATTGGTGGCAGTCTGGTTGTCCACGCTGGATAAGGCATCATCGAGAATTAAGACGGGAGCATCGATGAGTAAGGCTCTGGCTAAGGCGGTGCGCTGCCTTTGTCCCCCAGATAGGGTGATCCCCCGCTCCCCGACTAGGGTTTGATACTGCTGGGGGAAATTGAGAATTTCGGGGTGAATTTGGGCTTGTTTGGCGGCGTTGATCACTTCAATTTCTGTGGCGAGGGGGCTGCCATAGCGAATGTTGTTTTCAATGGTGGTGCTAAACAGAAAGCTCTCTTGGGGAACGTAGGCGATCGCTCCGCGCAGGCTGTGTAACCGGATTTGGGTGATATCACAACTATCTAAGAATAATTGCCCTGGGGCGATATCCAAGAGTCGGGGTAAGGCATTGGCGAGGGTAGATTTGCCAGAGCCGATCGGCCCGACGATGGCGACGGTTTCCCCGGGGGCAATTTCAAAGCTGATATCTGCAAGGGCGGGAGTTTTCGCCTCGGGGAAAGTAAAACTCAGATGACGAGCCTCGATGCGACCCACAACCATTTCTGGTGCTAAGGTGATGGCATCAGGGGTGTCAGCAATTTTGGGGGTGACTTGGAAAATGGCTTCTACCCGATCGATGCTGACTTCCCCCCGCTGGTAGGTGGTGATGGTGAAACCGAGCAACGCGGTGGGAAATACCAGACGTTCTACATACAGGATGAGGGCGACAAAATCACCAATGCTGATGGCGCCCGAGGCGATCGCTTTCCCCCCAAACCCCAGCAGCACCAATAACCCCACACTGGCCAACCCGGCTAAGATGGGAAACAGCAAGGTCCGAGTTTTGGCCAAACTTAAATTGGCTCCTAATAGACGCTGGTTCTTTTCTCCAAAAGCACGACGCTCGTTTTCCTCCTGGGCGTAGATTTTAATCAAAGAAATACCGCTGATATCCTCTTGAATTAATTCACTCAAACTGGATAGCTCTTCTTGTACTGCTAGCTGCTGAGCGCGCAGCTTGTCGCTGAATAGCTGCACCAGCAGGAACATGAAGGGATAAACGGCAATTGCGAGCAAGCTCAAACGTATGTTGATCGCCAGCATCACTGGCAGGGTCAAAGCATAGGCAAATACTGTATTGACTAAACTCAAAATCGCAAACCCCAGCAACCGGCGGATATTATCCACATCAGAGGTGGCGCGGTTGATTAAATCTCCAGCCGTATTTTTGGCAAAATAAGATGGCTCTAAAGTCAGCAAATGCTCAAAAATCCGCTGTTTTAAGTCAAATTCCACCACTCGCCCCACGCCAAACAGCAGAATCCGTGAGGCGACTCTAATCCCCCACATGATGGTGGTCAGGACTAAAATCAGCATGACATAGCGCATCACCCGCTCGAAGGTGAGGGCTACTTGCAGTTGCTCGATCGCATCCCGAATCACCAGGGGAATATACACCCCCAAGGCGTTGACGATCAACAATGCCCCTATCCCGAGCAGTTCTGCTTGCCAGTGGGGGAGCAAGTAGCCCATCAGCTTGTCCAGTCTCGATCGCGCCATATGATTGTCCTGAATTGATTATCACCATCTATATTGTTCATATTTCCTGACTTTTTGTCACTGGTAACAGGTCAAAAGTCCTTTGTCAATGTCCTCCGTTCGTAGTTGGGCTTCAGCCCTCTTACTCGTTCGTAGTTGGGCTTTAGCCCACAGGAGTTTGGGCTCAAGCCCAACTACGAACCCTTTCAATCACAAGCATCGCAGGTTGTCACCCAATCCCGCATTAAGTAATAGGATAAGGTGAAAAATTCATCAATGACTTTGGTCGTGCGCTGCATGGCTTCGGCAGTGGGCATAATGTCTGTAATTTCGATGGGTTCTTGTGTTGGGTTTTGGCAAAGTTTGGCGTTTAAATTGGGGCTGCTGGGAGTGGCAGCAAACTGGAATTTTTCAAAGGCTAACTTAGCGCGGGGACTGTCGATATCATCAGCAACGACTAGCACTCGGCGGTTGGTTAGGCCCCGTCTTTGGAAACTGTTTTGCACGGCGGCGGCGCTTTGGCGCACAGTTCCGACTTCATAACGAATTTCTATATTGTCAGCGGGGATGCCACTGCGTACTAATTCGTCCCGGAGGAGTGTGCCTTCATTGGTGCGGGGGTCGATCGCCTCAGCTCGGTCAAAAACTATGACAATGGGACTATTGCCCAAGCTGACTTGGCGGTTGTATTCCCGGACGGCGGCGAGGATGCGATCGCGGCTGCGCTCGATTTGCCGGGTTGGTCGGTATGGTTGACCGGAACGGGTGAGAGTCTCCGTCTCCAGGACGATCGCATCTACTGGGGGCACATTGGCGAGAACCGGGCAAGTTTGGCGTACCGATAAATTAGACCGAATCAAACTTCGTTCCAATTGCTGCGATATCCAAGGGTTGGCCGTCACCAGCAAAACTACCAGGGCCACCCGCAGTAAATCTACCGCACCCACATTTAATTTTAAAATCACTAATTTGGCATCTTTGTCTCTGGCGAATTTGAACCCAGTCGCGGCTGGGAGCATCAAGACAAAAATCAATCCCAGAGGTTTGAGGGGCAAAGACAGAATTTGCCACCAGTTGGCCACTCCCACGTCCCAGGGGAACAAGAAGCGCAGGACCATCAGGGTCAAGACCAAGCCAATGCCCAAGCGGGTCAGGTAAATTTTGGGGATGAGCTGGCCAAGTACCCACCAGGTAAACAGAGCGATCGCCGTCCACAGCAGCACCACCAGGACCAGTTCAAACATTACTTAACCTCCTCACACAAATTTCCTTGCCACCACAAACCGGTTTTCTGAACCAGTATCCTGGTTTTATCCCAGTTGATCTGGGTGACAAACCTGATTTCTTTCTTCATTGGTAAAATATACTCTTCCCTTGTGCTTTAGGGGGGGATATATACCTCCAGGCACTAAAGTATCACTATAACTAGCCCCAACCGAAGGGAGGGCGTTGCCTCTCGTAATTGTTGATAATTATAGTTAATACAAGAGTGTTTTTCCTCTCGTGGGGTTCTTAGTTGCGACCATTGCAAACTTAATTTATAAATCTACTCTTTTCTTAACCATTATGGCAGCAAGTCCGAAGTAAGATATTAAATAATGTCCCAAATCAAAGCGGCGGCAAGCCTAACCGGGATGATTTCCCGTCTTTTTGGGAGTAGGGGTTGGCTTCCCCCTACCGGGAGATTCGGGAGCTAGGCCCCTTAAGTGGGGGATTGTAGGGGCGAACGACCGTTCGCCCCTACATCTGACGATCGTACTCCTGTAGCAGTAGATTCGCTATTTAAGTGATAACACAAAAGTGATAGTAAAAACAATCAGCGATGAAAGTGAATCAGTTGCTGAGGCAATACGAGAAAGGAATCAGAGATTTTCGGTACATTAGCTTGGCGGGGTTAAACCTTAGCCACATAGTCCTGATTCAAGTAGATTTCTCTGGAGCCAACCTGGATGGAGCTAATCTCAGCCGTGCGTTTCTCACTAGAGCTAACCTGTGTGAAGCTTCTATATGTAGGGCAAATCTCAGTTTTGTGAAGCTGAGTGATGGCAATTTAACCGGAGCCAATCTCACTAAAGTGAACCTAAGTGGCGCTTTTATGGTGAAATCCCAGCTCTCTGGGGCACAAATCAGCGGTGCGAATCTCACGGGGGCGAACCTGCGTTCTGCCAATCTGCAGGAAGCTAACCTCAGCGGCGCTAACTTGCAGGGAATTAACCTCCGGGGTGCGGACTTACGTGGGGCGAACTTGCGTTGGGCCAACATCTCCTGCGGGCGCTTGAGTGGCGCGTTGCTGGATGGGGCGAAATTAAATGGGGTTAATCTCAGTGGGGCTTATTTAAATGGGGTCAACCTGAAGGAGGTGGAATTGGATGGGGTGAATTTGATGGATGCCAAACTCAGTGGCGCTAATTTGCAAGGAGCAAAGCTGATGGCGGCAAATTTTCGAGCTGCTAAACTGCGGGGTACTAATTTGAGCGGCGCGAATTTGCGGGGGGCTGACTTTACAGACGCAGAGGTGGTATCGACTAATTTTAAGGGGGCGGACCTGCGAGAGGCAAAAATCGCTGGGGCGATCGTGGATGGGGCAAGTGTTACCACGGCAATTCTGGCGGATACGATCGGGCATTATCTTCAAGGGCATCCCTTCGCCCCGGGCATGACGGGGTAACTAACGCTGACGCTTGCTTTTCATGGGTAGGGGTCTTGGGGGGGGTAAAAATTCCGTGGGGGGGCTATAGAAGCCGTAGGGGGGTGGAATATCTACGGTCTCGAAGGGGGTTTGTTCAAAGGAGCTGGAACGCCGCTGGGGTTGGGAGAGGAGGGCGATCGTGCCTAAGACCACCACGCCACCACCTACCGCCAGGACCACTACCATCCCGGCGATAAACCCCAGTAACCCCACCTGAAAACTGCCCCCATTATTACAAACTTCGCTGTTGCTTCTGGCGAGGCGATCGTTCAGAGTCGCAACTAAAAGCTGCTGCTGTTGCAGTTGGGCGCTGAGGTTTTCCGAGTGCATCCGCTGCTGCTCGAACTGCATTTTGAGCTGTTCCCCAGCCAGGAGCTGTCTTTCTAGCTGGGTTTTGAGCTGTTCGGTGGTGAGCTGTTGGCGTTCTAATCCCCTTTGGAGTTGGTTTAAATCCGATCCCGGCGCCTGCAGAGGCTGTGGTGGGGGTGGGGGGGTGGGGCTGGTTTGGCTGTCTTGAGGATTGGTGAGGCGAGGAGCGATGACCAAAGAGCGATCGCTAAACCCAAAATCCAGCTTGAGCAACAGCAGCGCTACCACCCCAGTGACAGCGCACCCAGCTAAAAATGCCGTGTTATTGCTCATAAGCTATTTCCTTTGCGCTGACCAACATAGATTGCTCCGACTCTGTGCCGATGGGTGTCCCCTCTTGGCCTAGCTTGCTCTCCATATTTAGATGCTATATAGCTGTTCATCCCCTTCCTCCGGCGCCACCTTGGCTTTTGATCATAACAGATGGATATCCTCACCGCCCTGGAATGGGGAGAGTGACAGATGGAGCATCAAGAGCATGGCAACCACTCAGAGTCGGGCGCAGCATTCCGATGATAAATTCTCGGTTTTGAGAGATAGAGGACTCGCCCGAATGCTTCGCCCCTACATATGGCAGGATGCTCCCGGTGAGAGATGGGGAACGCGGATTTGTCGGCACAGCTCCCCTCAATCTACAGAATTATTTGCGGCGTTTCAGCTCAGTTTCAATTGCCTGAATCACCATTTGAATGACTTTCACACGAGCATAATATTTATCATTTCCCGCCACGATCGACCAAGGTGCCGCCGGGGTGCTGGTGCGTTGAATCATTTGATTGATGGCCACATAATAAAAGGGTTCTTTTTCCCGATTGCGCCAGTCTTCGGCGGTGATTTTGTAATTCTTGAAAGGATTTTGCTGCCGTTCTTCAAAGCGGCGCAATTGCTCGTCAGAAGAAATATGTAGCCATAATTTGACTAACACATAGCCCGCGCTGGTGAGCTGTTCTTCAAATTCGTTAATTTCTTTATATGCCTGTCGCCATGAGGTTTCTGATGCGTACCCTTCCACCCGCTCCACTAATACTCGCCCGTACCAGGTCCGGTCAAAAATGCCGATTTTGCCGGGAGGAGGGAGGCGACGCCAGAACCGCCAGAGATAGTGGTGGGCTTTTTCTTCGTCAGTGGGGGCGGCAAAGGGGCTGACGATGTAGCTGCGAGGGTCGAGTACGTCGGTGAGCCGTTTGATGGCGCCACCTTTGCCTGCGGCGTCCCAACCTTCAAATACTACCAGGACGGGGATTTGCTGTTGGTAAATCTCTAGTTGTAGCTCCCGCAACCGGGTTTGCTCTTCTCGCAGTTGCTCTTTGTATTCGTCTCTGGAGAGGCTCTGGCTGAGGTCCACTTGGGCGAGGAGGTCGGGTTCGGTGGGTTCGAGTTTTTCTTGGGGGGGGAGGGTGGGTGGCGGCGATCGAAACTGGAGCCGATCGAGTGCTTCGGTAAGGGTGGTGGCCATTTTGGTGAGGACTTTCACTCGCGCCCATCGCTGGTCGTTGCCTTCTACCAGGGTCCAGGGGGCTGTCCCAGTGCTGGTTTGGGCAAACATCTCCTCGGCGAAGGTGGCGTATTGGTCGTAATTTTTGGCTTGTTGCCAGTCTTCGGGGCGGACTCGCCAAGCGTCTAGGGGGTCGGCGGCGGCGGTTTTGAGGCGTTTTTTTAGTTCTTTTTTGCTGATGTGAATCCAGAATTTGCCGATCGCCGCCCCATCATCTACCAGTTGTCGCTCAAAAGCGTTGATTTGTCGCATCACTATTGGCACCTCCGCTTCCGCCACGCGGCCAAATAGCCGGTCCTCTAGGACCCTGGTGTACCAACTGTGATAGAAAAAGCCGATCGTCCCACTCTGAGGCAATTTTTGCCAAAACCGCCATAAGAAAGGATACTGCCTTTCTGCTTCTGTGGCAGGCCAGATGGGGTGGACTGTAAACCCTCTAGGGTCGATATAGCCTACCATTTTCTTGACTAGCAAACCTTTTCCCGCCGCCGCCCACCCTTCTAGAACAAACAAGGCGGGGAGTTTTTTTTCCCAACAGGCTTGCTGCAGCACCCGCAGCTCCTGCATCAGGGATTCGATCTGGGCTTTATAATCGTCTTTTTCCAGAGCTAGGTTGAGATCCAGGTTATCCAGCATTTTTTTACTACAAGTGAGATTTACCCTTGTCACTTGTCCTTTGTCACTTGTCCTTTGTCACTTGTCACTTGTCACTTGTCCCCTGAGCGAAGTCTCAGGGTAACATTTCAAAGGACAAAGGACCAAGGACCAGGGACCAAGGACAAAGGACAAATGACTAATTTTATCTTAATCTTCATTAATTTATCTCACTACATATAAATTAATTGCCCGAAATTCATCTTTATTTCTTGACAATTCAATGGTTTTCTCCCCATACTTAAGTATATTATATATTGTATAATTAAGCCAAAGCCGACAAGGGAAGCCGGGATATTAAGCAACAATACTTAGAAAAAAGCCCCTGGCGCCAGGGCGGGGAGGAGCAAAAAAAAGAATTCTGTAGATTTACCATACAGCAGGCTGCATGCGACTTTATCATCATATAGAGAGGATGTGGCTAACGATTAAGCAAGCTGATTGCTCAAATCGTTACCGCCGTCTATCCTCCCGACCCTATCCTGAAATATCGCGCATGCAGACCGAAGCTTTTAGTGAGCTGTTTCCGCTATTCAGTGCTGCCAGTCCCGAAACCTTGGAATGGCTGCTATCCGTTGCGGATGAGCACGAGTATCCAGCCAACAGAGCTGTGTTGATGGAAGACGCCTGGGGCAATGCCGTGTACTTCGTGCTATCCGGTTGGGTAAAAGTCAGGCGCCTGTATGGTGAAAACGTCGTGACTTTGGCGATTCTCGGCAAAGGGGATTTCTTTGGAGAAATGGCAATTCTGGATGAATCTCCCCGATCGACCGACGTAATCGCCCTATCTCCAGTGCAGCTAGTCAGTGTTTCTGCCCAGAGATTCATTCAAACCCTGTTCAAAGACGGCCAGCTACACCACCGGATGTTACAACTGATGGTGCGGCGACTGCGGCAGACAAATTTGCGGTTTCAACTGCGGCATCGTCCCCCAGCAGTGAAACTGGCCAATACTTTGGTTTCTTTGGCAGAAAACTACGGGCAGGCAACGGAGAAAGGCACAGAAATCTATAACATACCCGTTAAAGATTTGGCGGATGTTACGGATATCGGTGTGGAAGAAACCACCAAAATCATTGAAAAGCTGCAGAGCAAGGGCTGGGTAAGAATTGATACAGCTCGTCAGACGATGCACTTGCTCAGCCTCAAGCAGTTAACTCAGCTCGCGGGTCACGGTTGAACTTAGGTTCGGCGTACCGCTGATGATCAATGCCCCAAAGCAGCCCCCAACTCTTTTCGCTCATTCCCATAGCCCTTTCCTAAGATGACTGAAGTTACTCAATACTCTTCCCCAAACAGCACCATGATGGAGGATTCTGCCCCTACTGTCCCGACTCTGCACTATCAGGTATCGATGCCACAGCCGGAATCGCATATTTTTGAGGTGGTGTTGCGGGTGGGGGGTTGGCAAGCATCGGTACTGGATTTAAAAATGCCGGTGTGGACCCCTGGGTCTTATTTGGTGCGGGAATACGCCAAGCATTTACAAGAGTTCTCGGCAGAAGACGTGGACGAGAGCCCCTTGCTGTGGAAAAAGCTGAGTAAAAATCACTGGCAAATCAAAACTGGCTCTCACCCAGCGGGGGGGTTGGTGAACGCCTCTGGGCGTCGCACTACGATCGTCCGCTATCGTATTTTTGCCTCGGAGCTGACGGTACGCACCAATCACCTCGATCGCACCCACGGCTTTTTTAATCCGGCGGCAGTATTTTGCTACCTCCCAGGGTATGAAGGGGTGCCGATCCGGGTGACGGTGATCCCACCCCAACCGGAATGGCAGGTGGTGACACCATTACCACTGGTTCCGGGAGAGGCCAACACTTTCTTGGCCAAAGATTTCGATACTTTGGTGGATAGCCCTTTTGAAATCGGCACTCACAGGATTTATTATTTCGACGTGGAAGGGCGACACCATGAGCTGGTGATTTGGGGCGAGGGGAATGAGCAACCATCCCGGATGGTTCAAGATATCGAGCAAATCATCAAGGTAGAATCCCGGATGTTTGGGGGCTTGCCTTACGATCGTTATGTGTTTCTCCTCCACCTGTCGGCTTCTGGCTACGGCGGTTTGGAACATAAATATAGTTGCACCCTCAACTATCCCCGTTTGGGTTTTCGCGCTCCTGACCAATACCATCGCTTTTTGCAGCTAGTGGCTCACGAGTTCTTTCACTTGTGGAATGTGAAGCGCATTCGCCCCAAAGCTCTGGAAGCGTTCGACTATGAAGGGGAAAATTACACTCCTTCTCTGTGGTTTTGTGAGGGAGCTACCAGTTACTATGATTTACTGATTCCCTTACGGGCGGGGATTTACGATGCTAAGACTTTCTTGCAAAGTCTCAGCAAAGATATAACTCGCCTGCTGACGACACCAGGGCGGTTGGTGCAGTCGGCGAGCGAGTCGAGCTGGGATGCTTGGATTAAGTTGTATCGCCGGGATGCGAATAGCGATAATTCCCAGATTTCTTATTATATCAAAGGGGCGATGATTTCCCTGCTGCTGGATTTGCTCATCCGGGCGCGGCACAATAATGCTCGATCGCTCGATGACGTGATGCGCTATCTCTGGCAAGAGTTCGGCATCTCAGAAATCGGTTTTACCCCGGAGCAACTCCAAGCCGCTCTCACCAATGTGGCGGGGATTAATTTAGATGAGTTTTTCGCCAAATATATTGACGGCACCGATGAACTGCCTTTTGATGATTACTTAGAGCCCTTCGGACTCCAGTTACAATCGGTGGAAAATGGCAACTCTGTCCCTTTCACTGGTTGGACGGTAAAAGCAGAAAACGGCAAGCCGATGATTAAATTTGTCCACAGTGATTCCCCAGCGGAAATGGCGGGAATTAATGCTGATGATGAACTGCTGGCAATTAATGGGCTCCGCGTCACGGCGGAGCAGCTATCAGAACGGCTCAAAGACTTTCAAGCGGGGGAAACTCTTTCGGTGACAGTTTTTCATCAAGATGAATTGCTCACCACTTCCCTCACTTTGGCTCCACCCCGCCCTAGTGCTTATCGCATTGTACCAGTGAAGCAGTCCAGCTTAGCTCAAGAAAACAATTTTAAAGGCTGGTTAGGTAGCGAATTTGCTATCTTACGGCAAACCTAATTTCCTCTTTCTGTTCTCTGTGTCTTGGTGGTTTGAAAAGGCACAGAGGGCACTGAGGAGGATTGTATCAGCATAATTACTTAGGCTAATTTGGGTTACGGGGACAATAGCTAAAAGATTATTACAAATTAAAACTTCGGGGGATATGGGTGCTAAGGTAGTGCCAAATTTGAGGCGATGCCAATGGCGGGCAGTGCTTCAAAGCGGTAAATTATGGTAAGGTAAAATAAGCGATGACGATTCCACCACCACCACCACCAATCACCCCCCGCCAGATGAACTTGCTGCGAGTTGTGACGGCAATGGCTTGGTCTGATGGGGAACTGGCTAAAGAAGAAGTGGATTTGATGCTGGAGCGATTCAGCAAGTTATTTGCCTCGGTTCCCGAACACCAGCAGCAGCTCCAGCAGGAGTTGCGCGATTATATGATGCAAAATCTGCCTCTGGAGGAGTCGATCGCCAAGCTGGAAACCCCCCAAGAGCGGGAATTAGTCCTACAGTTGGGCTATGCGGTGATTGCGGCTAGTTCTCGTACCCCCGATGAGCCTAAGATTAATGAAGACGAGGCGGAAGCCTACCGCAAATTGGTGGAACTTTTGCAATTACCCCCGGAGACGGTACACCGTCTGGAAGCCGAAGTTTAATCCTGGTATATTGCTGTTTCATGCGCCCCAATAGTAGGGGCAACCACCGCCAGTGGGATTGCCCCTACTACTGAGAGGTTTTTTATTAGTTCACCAATTTGAGAAATGCGATATAATATAAACCCGGTTTCTTGGTTAAGCCGTGGGATAATAGAAACCGGGTTGGTTAATATAAATTATGTCAATAATGCCTAGCCAAACCAAGAAGGGTTGATTTCTTGTAGGCTGTCGCCGGGATTGAAAGTGGGGGCAATGGTGGCATCGCTAACGCGGCGGGTTTTTCTACCTCGTCGGGGCTGGATATGTTGGCTGTACTGGACTATTTTGGTTTGGCCAATTTCATAGGCGGTGGTGCCTCTGGGAACTTGTCGCAGGAGATGAATGGCTCCAGTATAATCACGGGCGGCAGCTTTTTCATAGGCTTGCTGTAGGACTGAGTTGGCTTTGATTTCTTGTTTTTGGCTATATTCGGCAATTTTTTGCTGGACTATTTCATAGGCGGATGTGCCTGGGGGAATTTGGCTGAGTAGTTGCAGGGCACCGCTAAAGTCTCGGTTGATGGCTCGATCGTATGCTTGTTGTAGCTGGCGGTGGGCAATATCTTCTAGTTGTTGCTGGTGCTGTTCCTGATATTGCTTAATTTGCGCTTGTGCTGTATCATAAACTGGTGTGCCGTAGCTGACCTTTTTGAGCAAGCTGATGGCGCTAGCAAAATCTTTTTGATTCGCCCGATCGTATGCTTGCTGCAAAAATTGCTCGGCATCGGGAGCCATTTCTGCGGCGGCTTTTTGCACCATTGGCTCGATTTGCATCTGCCAATGAGAAATCGCAGGCATTTTAGCGGCACTGCTGAGAACCGAGCCCCACTGGCTTTTTTCATAAGCCTGTTGAATTTGCTGGAATTCGGCGGCGGCTTTTTTCCAGTCCACTTGCCAACGCTGGGCATCGTCTTGAGCCTGTTGGTAGGCGGAACTATCCCAAGTGATAGACTGCACCAGGACGATCGCCTGGTCTAAGTTACCATTTTGGTAAATTTCCCGCGCCTTTGTCAGCAGATCGATACCTCGATCGGGCGGCAACTGCGATAAAGAATAAACAGCACCTAAAATAATCGCTGCATTCACCGCAATGCCCATACTCATCCCTACGATCAAAGGTTGTAGGGGGGAAGGGCGACGTTTAACGGGTGTCTGAACCTCCACAGGGGTCGCGCCACCATCATGCTCCACCGCCGCTGGACTCAGGGACTCAGAATTATGCTCCGGCGATCGGGCGTCAACCGCCAAAGAATCATCCTGTGGAAACTCTGCCTCCGACTCGATCGTGTTGAGGTTCGTTTCTTCTGCATTCTCCAAATTCACCACAGATAACAATGAATTGCCCAAAAACTGCCGGGAAAATTCATTGATCGGAGAAACCGGGTTTCTCGGCTCCGTTTCTTGGGCAGTGGTGGTGGGTATCCGATGGCTCCGCCGTCCTAACGGTTCGGAACTAGACTCCCCGATGGGATAGGTTGGATCTGGCAAGTTGGGGTAGTGCCGATAAAGGTCTTCCATAACCTCAATTGCTGATTGGTAGCGGTTTTTGCCGTGATAGCGCACCATTTTGTCCAGAATGGCAGCTAGCTCGGTACTGACTTCACCCTGAGATCGGGATGAATGAGAGATTTGTGATTGCCAAGTGATCGTGGCGGTGGCGGAGTCCACCTGCAAATGAAATGGATGCAGGCCCGTCACCGCTTGAATGCCAATTAAACCCAGAGCGTAAATATCGCTATGGGGTTCAGGATGTCCGGTGAGTTGCTCTGGTGACACATAACCAAATGTGCCGATCGGGATGCTCACCGGAAGATGCGGAACCGCACTCACCAAATGCCCTTGGTGGTGGCTATCCCCAAGGAGAACCGCAGAGCTAAAGTCCGTCAAAATCAGCTTGCCGTCCCTTTGGTGGCGGATAATGTTTTGCGGTTGCAAATGAGTATGAATTAAGCCTTGCCCATGAACTAAGGCCAAAATACTCAATAATTCCTCGAGCATTTCGGCACATTCCACATCTGTATAGCGCTTCCCATACCTAGGGCTAAAGGGTAGTTCTTGACTGAGGGGATGCCCAGGAAAGAACTCTTGCACTAAATACAAATCTTCGTTTTCTTGGAAAAACCCTAAAAGTTGGGGCATCTGCGGATGATGCCCCAATTGTTTGAGGATTTGCGCTTCTTTGGTTAACCGGCGTCTGGCGGTGCGCTTCAGTTTGGCAGCATAATTAGATGTCCGGTCTAAAGACCTTCGACTAACTTGCTTGACTATGCACTTGGGTGAACCGATTTGATGTGTGTCTTGAGCGAGATAGGTTTGAATGTGAACGTCAGTGCTTAAAATTTGGACGATTTGATAACGACTGGCGACCAACTTACCCACATCAAGGCACGACACGAAATTTTGCATAACCCTCCGGAATCCAAACCGCAAAGAAATTTTTCACCCCAGAGATGCCGATCGGCGCGCCTTTGTGGCAGAAGGCTACGCCCGCCAAAGGGTTTGAGTTTTGGCGCGGGCTGTTTCTCCCTACCCACCGAGGACATGCTCTTGGTTATCCGCCGCGCACATCTCCGGTTTGGGGCAGTTTTCGCTCTCAGAGCTGGCGCCACCCGATCGGGGGCTCGGCATCCCAAGAGCCAGGAATCTCTCCTCTCCCCTACTTTTCTGTGGCATCCTTTATCTTTCAGGAATAATTTTCGGTTTTTTCCCGGACTTTTGCTGGCAATAGATAGCTGTCTTTCCTTACAGTTCAAATAGCTTTTTATTTTTTCTGGTTAATTGCCATTTCTTTTCACATATTTAATCTTCTATGCCAAATAATTACCTGGTCTGGCATCTTCTAAAATCGAGCTTCTTGCCTTTTTGATTACCGGTAAATTTACATTTAAAATACCTATGGTTTCGGCACCAATAGACGGGCTAATACCAATTTAAAAAATTATTGCTACAGTTACGGGATGGATTTGGGTATGAGTAGGGACGAACCCCCCGTGGTCGCCCCTTAACCCTACTGTTGCCTGAATTTTTGTAAATGGTATAATGCTATCAATTTAATTGATATAGCATTTCTCGCTCTTGATGTGGTATGCAGCCCGCATCTGTCAAAACCGTACCCGCCTGCCCGGTCATCCAGTCAAAATCTATCCCTCACTAATATGAGAAACGCTATATGAATGCTAGGTAAGGAGGGAGCCCACCCAACCAGGGGCGGGGGAGAGACAATTGATGAAGAATTGTGAAGAGAGAATAATAGTTTTCACTCACATTGATGGCCAGAGCCTCTATAACAATAGATGTGGGGTTTACGGATAAGAAAACCCGGCCAAAAGAAGGGGGTTAAAAGGAAAAATAGGAGGAAAATTCAGGGAAATTGCTGATGCCACTGGGAGTAAAATAATCAGATAATAAAATCAAGTGGCTAGGGTGGTGGCTATCAATGGTAAAAATTTCAGACTTGATGTGTATTTCTCACGGACGCCCAGTGAGTGGGTGGCGGGTCTTGGGGCTGTGCGCCGGGATCTTAATGATGGCGATGATTATCGGTGCCCAGTATGACATCTGGCAGCAAGGGAACCCAGGGAAAACCGAGTTTTATGTGAATGTGATTTTCCGCCGGTAGGGGGGCTGCTACGGATACAAAGTTTGTCCTTGGTCATTGGTCATTGGTCATTAGTCCAATAGTCCAATGACTGCTTGACAAGGGACAAGTGACAAATGACCAGTGACCAATGACTGCGGACGGCATCGACTGTTTAATTAGCACCGGCTGACAGGGGCACCCGATCGGCTGGGCTATTTTCCAGGTAGATGGCGCAGATATCCTCTGGCAGTAAAGATTCTAAGCTGCGATATCCTTCTTGAAGCAAGGCTGTAACCTCAGTTGGGGAAATTGTTTCTTGCTCCGCTTGCAGGCTACCAGCAATGCGGGTTTCGCTCCAGTGAAAAGTCTCAGCCATCACCATCACGAGCCGCTGTTTTGCTGGCATCATATCCAAGGCTTCTTGGACGTAACACATCAGTGGCGGTGGGGCAGCGGCTAAAGAGTAGTTGATGGCTTCCACGGGAGGTAATTGGGCTTCCTTGAGGCATAAAGCCGTAGTGTTAATCAGCCAGGTCTGAAAGGTGAAATTACCGCCGCCTAAGAACAAATCTAGTCCGCGCAGTTCGTGGAAGATGTGCCGCCAGGTGAGGGCGAAGAGATAATCCCCTTGTACGGGGGATTTGACCTGGTGCTGAATTAGACTATAGACGATCGCATGATAGCGACAGAAAAGGGCGGTGAAATATTTGCCCTCATCGGGATGACGCTGAAACAGGGTGACTAATTCACTATCAGTGTAATGAAATAGGGATTTGACGATCGGATGGTTGGATTCGCTAAAATCAGGCAGTTGAAGCATATCCAGTTATTGTAAGTGTGGGAGCGGCAACGGGGAAGGCAAGGCAAATCGGCACGGCTGGGGGGGCTTTTGTCTCCAAGTCCTGTTCTGATCTCAACCCACCGACCCCGATATGTTTGTAAAATTATAGTGTAGCCTTAGTGTCGCCCGTCGTTAGGCTGTTGGTTTAGTGCGCCAAAAGCACTTATCCCCAACGGCGACGTTCCCCCAGGGGCGCAGCAAGGACGATCGCGCCGCCGAACCTTTAGGGAAAGCGCCGCGTCCCAAGGCGTCCGCACTGGCTCGCTGCCCCAATTCAAATGCCCAACTCTGAAGGTCACTCCCGCATCGGCAACCCCAATGCGCTGATGGCTGACCTTGATCCGGCGACAAAGTTGGTTTTCCCCAAACGCGAATTGAATTTCATGGCTCTAACCCTTAGTTTCCCTCATATCATTGGCGCTTTTTTACCCTCTTTGCCTTTGGATAGTCTGCTTTCTACCCAAGGGATTATGGTGATGCTGCTGGCTGCCTATGCCGTGGCTATGTGGATGTTTCTGACCAGCGCTCCCAAAGTTTACACAATCATGGTCTCGGACCTAGAGATTGCCAAGCAGTTCTACGAAGGTATGCTCGAACTCCCCGCCGCCGAAGTCCCCCTACACTACTACTACAATTATGAACAAACTCTCGGAGCTACGGCGATCGACCCTCTATATATGTCCTCCGTGGGTACGGCCCCAGTCACTCCGGGTTTAAATGGCACCGATGGACTGTGGTATCAGCTCCAGAAAAATACCCAACTCCACGTTATCTCCGGAGCGAGTCTGGGGAATAAAAACCGCCAGCGTCATGTGGGCTTCGATCGCGAATGTATGGACAAACTGCTCCAGCGAGTCCAAGTGGTAGGGGTGAAATACAAAATTCGCCGCGAAAAACCCCTCAATTTTTTGGTTAAAGACCTAGAGGGGCGAGTGATTGAAATGGCGGAATTGTCTAATTAATACTATTTGTCCTTGGTCCCTTGTCACTGGTCATTTGGTAACATGTCACTTGGTAGGGGCGATTCGCGAATCGCCCCTACTCACATGTCCCCTGAGCGAAGTCGAAGGGTCACTCGTCCAATGACAAAGGAGTTTGGACCAACTTTCAGGTTTGTTTGTAATGACGGGTGCATTACCCGCTTTTTGTATGAACGCTACAGCCATATCAGCTCCGGCCATGATTCAAACAATCTTGGCTCCAGCGGTGATGATTTCAGCCACCGGGTTATTTCTTCTGAGTTTGAATGCCAGACACGCCGCGATTTTTGCTCGGATTCGGATCCTCACCGATGAAAAGGCCAAAATTATGGGTCATTTTCCCGATATCAATGAGCCGGATTTTCCTAGTTGTGAACTGCGTTTTAAAAGTATTGAAATTCAGTTAAATATGCTTTTGAGGCGGGCGCGTTATATTCGCTATGCCATTATCTGTCAGGCTTTGGGGGTGGGAGTATTTGTTTTAACTTCTCTGACTATTGGTCTGAATTTGTTGCTAGCATTCGGCTGGCTGGTGAATTTGCCTTTGATATTATTGTTGTCGGGTATGGTGTTAATTCTGATTGGAGCTGTGTTTTTATGTCTTGATGAATATGTGGCTTATGAGGTGATTTTGATGGATGTAAAAAGGCGGGCTGGTTATTAAATTTCGGGGGGAGGCGGGAGCAAGTGGGGAAGACTGAGGATAAAATGAGGGCAATGGGAGTATATGGGGGATGAATGTGGAAGAACCGGTTTATATTCGCTTCCCGAAGGTGCAGATTTGGCGGCGGGGGGTGGCTTTTGCCATAGATTATCTGGTGGTGTCTGTGGTGGCGAGTGTGATGGGGGGTGCTGGTGGGAAGGTGACGCTAGGGCAAATGGTGTTGTTTTTGATTTTGTGGTTGGGGATGCGGGCGATCGCTCCCCTCGCCAACCGGGGCCAGAGTTTGGGCCGTTGGGCTTTGGATATGAAGGTGGTAGATTGGCAGGGGAGGACACCGTTGCTGATAGATTTGTTGAAGCGAGAGGCGATCGCTGGTGGTGGTGCCGTTTTTGCCCTGCTTGGTTTGAGCCAAATTGCTCCCGGACAAGGTGTGGGGATGCTCTTCTTGCTCCCACTGGCGGCTGACTGTAGCTTTGCGAGTACGGATCTGTTCCGCCGTCAAGCCGTACACGATCGCATTGCAGGCACCCTCGTCGTCGCCACTCGTCGCGGCTTCTCCCTTGACCTCAAGGTAAAAAAGTGGTATTTCCTAGTCCAGGGGTGGATTGAGGAAATCTCCCAGAAAAACTCCCGTCCCTAAAGAGCCGGAGACTCGCCGCCGGGGAAAACTGCCTGAAAAAACCAGCACCATGTCCCCAAACTTGATATAACCAATTACAGCACTGATATAATAAAAAAGATTCGCCGCTATTTCCGGGCGAAAAGTGGCAGCAATATGTTATAGTTGAAGTTCGTGTTTAAATTCGTCAAGCAAGAGGATTCCCCAGACCTATGGCTAAAGGTGTCCGTATCATCGTGACGTTGGAATGCACCGAGTGCCGGACCAACGCAGTTAAGCGCTCCCGAGGCGTGTCTCGTTACACCACGGAGAAAAACCGCCGCAACACCACGGGGAGAATGGAATTGAAAAAATTCTGCCCCCACTGCAACAAACACACGGTTCACAAAGAAATTAAGTAGAAAACAGACGTGATGGCTAACGTCTGAACCGGCCAGCCGGGAAGAAAATTAACCATCAGACCCAGACACCAAGATTATTCGACTAATAATAGAAGCGCTATGACTTACTTTCGCCGCCGAGTTTCACCCATCAACCCGTCAGAACCGATCGACTATAAAGACGTGGAGACCCTGCGCAAGTTTATTACGGAAAGGGGCAAGATTCTGCCACGTCGGATTACGGGTCTGACGGCGCAGCAACAGCGAGACCTCACCAAGGCCATCAAGCGGGCCAGGATACTGGCTCTGTTGCCATTTATCAACCCAGAAGGGTAATCTAGGTAGTTGGTGGCTCCTCAGTCGCTGGAGTGAAGGTGTGCTGCCTCAGCTTCACAGAGCCATCAAGACCCTAGGAAGCGCCAGTAGCACAAAAGGCAAAAACTACACCGGAATGGATCGCGCTTGTGGACAAGGGAACGCTGCTCGAATTTCGCCTGAACGGAGACAGAAGACTGGCTGTAGCCGATCGCCCAGACGGCAAAAAGAACTGGATCGTCTTAGATGAGTTCGGCCAACCCCACAGCATCCGTCCTCAGCAAATTAGCTATGAAATAGACGCTAGCTCTAGCTACAAACCAGCGGATATACCGAAGTTCCGCCAGGAGGTAGAGCCTTATGTAGATCCAGACAGTCTGGAAGTAGCTTGGGAGATACTTACTGAAGAAGGAAAGGCGGTAACTCCGGCGGAAATGTCCCAACTGCTGTTTTCTGAAAAAACAGCGGTGGGTTGCTATGCAGCGCACCAGTTGCTGGTAGGGGATAAACTGTATTTTAAGCAAAAGGGCGATCGCTACGAGCCGCGTCCTCGGTCCCAGGTGGAAGAGCTGAAACACCAGATAGAGGTAGAACAGTCTCGGCAGCGCGAGTGGGAGGATTTCTTAACCCGGGTGCGGCAGTGTCTGGGAGGAGAAGCGGTGGAATGGTCTAGTGGCGATCGGGTTCGCATCGAAGCCTTGGAAAAATACACCGTATTCGGCGAAGAAGCGCCAAGCCGCATCGCCGCCAAGGAAGTGCTAACTAACCTCGATCGAGCCGACACCCCCGAAGCCGCCTTCGCACTTTTAGTCGATTTGGGATTGTGGAGCGAACACGAAAACCTGTTTCTGCGGCGCAATCAGATTCCCACACATTTCTCTAGCAAGGTACAGGAAGTGGCTCAACGCTGTTTACATCTCCCCAGTGCTGACCCCGACGAAAACAACCGCCTCGACCTCACAACCCTGAAGGTCTATACCATCGACGATGAAAGCACCCAGGAAATAGACGACGGTCTGAGCGTAGAATACCTCCCCGACGGACGCAAGCGGCTATGGATTCACATCGCCGACCCCAGTCGCCTGGTATTTCCTGGAGACGAGCTGGACCTAGAAGCGCGCCGCCGCAGCACCACCATTTATTTACCCACAGGAATGGTGCCCATGTTTCCCCCAGAACTGGCCACCGGTCCGATGAGTTTGGTACAGGGGAAAATCTGTCCGGCCCTGAGTTTCGCCGTGATTTTGAGCGACATCGGCAGCGTCGAAGAGTACAGCATCCACCCCAGCATTATCAAGCCTACCTATCGCCTCACCTACGAAGACGTAGATGAGATGCTACATTTGGGATTGCAAGCTGAACCGGAAATGACCACTCTGGCGGAAATGGCCCGCCTCCGGCAATCTTGGCGTCAGTCCCAAGGCTGCATCAATATTTATATGCCCGAATCGGTGATTAAAGTCAAAGGCGACGAAATCACTATTGAAGTCTTAGACGATTCCAAAGCCAGACAAATGGTGGCGGAAATGATGATTTTGGCCGGGGAAGTGGGGGGCCGCTACGGTCAGAGTCAAAACATCCCCCTGCCATTCCGGGGGCAAACCCAGCCAGAATTACCCCCAGAGGAAGAATTGCTCCAGCTACAGCCGGGACCCGTGCGCGCCTGCGCCATTCGCCGCTGTATGCCTCGCAGTGAAATCAGCACCAGCCCAACCCGCCACGCCAGTTTAGCTCTGGGAGTTTATACTCAAGTCACCTCCCCCATCCGCCGTTATAGTGACTTGTTGGCGCATTTCCAAATTAAGGCTCACTTGCGGGGAGATCCGCTACCCTTCACGGCGGTAGAACTGCAAGAGGTGTTGATGAGTATCACTACCACTGTGAAAGAGGCTTCTTTGGTGGAACGGCAAACTAACCGCTATTGGGCTTTGGAATATTTGCGCCGCCACTCGGGAGAGGTTTGGCAGGCGTTGATGTTGCGCTGGTTGAAGGAAGATGAGAATTTAGGGTTAATTTTGCTCGAAGAGTTGGGGATGGAAATGGCTTGGCGTTTGCCCAGAGCCGTGCGGTTGGGCGATCGCCTAGAAGTCCAAGTCAGCTACTCCGACCCCCGCCGTGACCAAATCAACTTCCAAGAAATGCTCCCCGCCGCCGGTTCCGCCAGCGCCAGCTAGTTAGAGCAGATTGTCGGGTGGGCATTTCACCTACCATAATTTATATGAATAATTAATATTTTCAGCAATTCATATGAATTACTGAAAATATAACTCAGCTAAAATACTGTTAATTTCATTAACACTGATATCGGCTACTTCTGATTTGGCGTAAATGGTTAATAAAAGCACGCTAGTTGGTGACTCAACTTGATATATGAGTTGATAACCACCGCTTTTCCCTTTTTGGATATCAGTATTTTTGACTCTTACCTTGAAAATCAAGTAATTTTCACCCATCCCAGCCAGCCGAACCGATAGGTCGGCGAAGCCATCGCCCGTAAAGTTACCCTGCTGTAACTCCTCGATAATTGGCTGAGTGTCTAACCGAATCCGGCGGTATTTCTTAGCCAAGTCCCGCAAATTGCGTTTGTACTGGGGTGTTAAATCAATTTGGACTAAAGGTTGGTCATTCGACATCTATTCCCTCCCACATTTGAGAAAGAGGAATGCGTTTCCCTGCTTTAGCTTCCTGTAAGGCTCGCCGGAGACTGGCTTTGATTTCTTCCACAGGAGTATCATCCGGGTCGATTTCCTCCGCCTCGGTTAATTCCGGGAAAAGGACAATAACTCGCACTCGACTAGGAGCGCAATTTTCCAGAGCCTGGTCTAAATGCAATTCCCCTTTTTCATCCAAAGTTCCCGTGACTTCAACAGCTTTCATTTGCTTATCCTAAAATTTGCTCACATCAATTATAGCATTTCTCGCTCTTGATGTGGGCTGCATACCGCATCTGTCATTACTGTCAAAGAATAATCAACATTAATATCTGCAAAATCGGCGAATTAATTAGGCAGCTTATATAAAATTTTTAACATTGGTATGCCACGGGTGAATTTTCTGAGTTGTCAGTTTCTATGTCATCTGAATGGCGATGATTGAGATGAGAAATATTATGAGCTTTATCTGAGATCAAATTCTTGGGGCACTCAGGCAATTTGCCGCTGCTAGCTCGGTTTCGACTATGGCCACGTTATCAAAGAGGTACTTAATGATTTTTTGGCCTGCGGGGGTGACTCGTAAATAGGATAAGCTATCGCCAATGTAGGGGTAGGCAACTTTCCAAAAAAAGTTAGGATAAGCAGCTCGCAATTCTTGGGGATGGCGGTAGCCGAGATTTTGATTAGTACCAGTTTCTTCAAATTCTAGGAACAGGTTTTTGATTTTTGCCAGGTATTGGGGGTCTCCTAGCTGGCCAATGAGGTCAGCGGCTCTAGTCAAACCGGGATAGTTAATGGTGTCTTGATGTTCGGTTCCTGGGGGTACGGGGAATCGGGTAAGCTCTATTTGCCTCTTGATGGTTTCTAAGTCGATGAGGGGGTTGTCACCAAAAACTTCTTCGAGAAATTGTTTGCTTCTGTCCACATGATAGGGGGTGAGGCTGGCATCAGTGGCTCCGGGAGGCAGGACGATCGTCTGGCGATCGCTCCCAGTGGCATACAATTGCTTATGGTGGCAATCTCCACTACAGGCACCCCGGACATAGCCAATATCGTGGCATAAAAGACCAATGATGAAATGAAACCAATCTTCCCGAGACACGTTACCTTCAGTGAGGTGCTTTCCCCGCAGGATTTCCTGACCAGCTATAGTGACTAGCATCGTGTGTTCGGCATCGTGATAAGGAGCGTCACTGGTAGCAATTTTGCCTAAGACTAGGTGAGCCACACTGCTGATGAGATGCGCATATTCTGAGTTAAGGTGGCCGTAAGTTTCCCGGTAGCCTATTTGCAGGTGTTCGACGAAAGTTCGGACAGTTAAAGAGCTAGTCAACATGGCATTTCCCCTGAAGCAATTTTCCCAAGCAAGTATGTTACTTTGTGCGTTCTGGCCTGCGTTCACAACAAATTAATATTTACGCGGCGGTGGATGGTTAGTGCTTTCACTCATCAGAAGTTCGTCTCAACAGCTCCTCTGCCTATCTTCACCCCTGCCTCGGCGCTACCGCTTCCGAGTTTTCTCTTCCCAGAAGAAGGTAGCTTCTGGGTTTCTTCAAAAATATAGGAGTGAGGGGCGATCGTCTGTGATCTGGATCAAAGTTGTCCCCAGCCGCGAGGGGTATTGACCGGGAGGGGTAAATACCCCTCACCTCTATGCTTCTGGCTTGCCCCAACTCTGCCAAAGCGGAAGCTCCACACTGTGGGGGCGTGGGGGCGATCGCTTTTCTCTGCCTCTCTCCCTTTGTCATCACATAAACCAATATTTAAGTAAGTATCTAAAGTGATAAATATTGGCCATGAAGTGAAACTCTGGCTGGGGCCGCAAAAAAACAAAGAAAAAATTATAAATTATCGGGTGCAAGTGTGGTAGATATCTAGTAAGCCGCTAATAATTAACGGATAATTCATGGTAGCTATGTAGGATTTATGAGGAGATTGGGTAATGCCTATTGTATGCAGACTGCGTGACATGATGGCTCAGAAAGAACTCAAGCAGTTTGAGGTGGCGATCGCCACAAAACTGAGTCCCACCATCATCGGTAACCTCTATCACAACCAGTTTCGGCGCATTGACTGCAAGACTGCGGAAAGGTTGTGCCGTTTTTTCGGCTGTGAATTCGGCCAGTTGTTTGAACTGATCGAAGACTCAGAGGACCAGCCCCCCAGCCAAACCCAGATCCACAAGCCGACACATTTCTAAAAAATTGTGGCTATTGGTTGCCCCTCAGCCTTACCGCCACCGCTCCAGGTGGTCTCGAGGTTTCCCGTCCCACCAGCCTCCCACCGGTGGTCCAAACCACCGAGCATCTTCACCCTCAACCCCTGAGATGGCTATGTGGGGAGCCTTTCCCCTGGGGACGGCTGGGGAAAGGCTGGCAGCTTTAAAAATCTTAATAAAAATTCTCATCCAATCGTTCTAATCTAAGACATTAGTGGTTTTTGCAAGTATTGATACGCCAGGAATTGATTTTAGGGACGGAAAATATAGCATGAGCAGTAATCTAGCGACCAAATTGCGTGAGGGCACGAAAAAATCCCACACAATGGCAGAAAACGTCGGTTTTATCAAGTGCTTTTTAAAAGGAGTGGTAGAAAAACAGTCTTACCGCAAGTTAGTCGCGAACCTCTACTTCGTCTATGGAGCGATGGAAGAAGAGATGGCGCGCCACAAGCATCACCCAATTCTCCAGCACATCTACTATCCCCAACTGAACCGCAAAGCCAGCTTAGAGGAAGATTTGGCCTACTACTTCGGCACCAACTGGCGGGAGCAAGTAGGACTCTCAACAGCGGGCAGCGCTTATGTAGAGCGGATCCGGGAAGTTTCTGCCACCGAGCCAGAACTGCTGGTGGCCCACTGTTACACTCGCTATCTCGGAGACCTCTCCGGCGGTCAGATTCTCAAAGGAATTGCCCAAAAGGCAATGGGTCTTTCTGACGGCATAGGTACTTCTTTCTATGAATTCCAAGACATCCCCGATGAAAAGGAGTTCAAGAACACCTATCGGGAAGCGATGAACAATCTGCCGATCGATGACGTGATGGCAGAGCGGATCGTGGAGGAGGCGAATGCCGCCTTTGGGATGAACATGAAAATGTTTAACGAATTAGAGGGCAACCTGATTAAAGCGATCGGCCAGATGCTGTTCAACACCCTAACCAGGCGGCGCACTCGCGGCGCCACCGAACTAGCGGTGGAAGCTCCCAACAGCTAAGCTGTGGGGCCAATCATCATCCACAGGACTGACGGATCAACTCCATATGGTGGTAGGGGCGATAAGCGAATCGCCCCTACATTTTGCTATGCTCCAAAAATTATGTGTATAGTCATTTCAGATAAGAATGAGACAACCCTTGAGAGTTGCCCTCTATCCCCCAACCCCTTTCTCCCAAAAAGGGAGAAAGGGGAGTAAGACCTGGATGCTTTCTGGCTCCAACTCTCCCCTCTCCCTACTTGGGAGAGGGGACGGGGGTGAGGGCGCGGGGTTTAACAAAAAAACATTCTCATTCTTAATTGAAATGACTATAACTCACTGTCTAATTAAATCTGGCTTCTACCAATTGGGGCTCCTGGTTGCGGGTTGCCCCACGCTGGAGGGGAATTTCAATCAGAAATTCCGCCCCTTGTCCCAGAGCCGAGATGCACTCCAGAGAGCCGCCGTGTCTTTCCACCACAATCTGGTAACTGATAGATAAGCCCAAACCGGTGCCCTTACCCACAGGTTTAGTCGTGTAAAAAGGGTCAAAAAGGCGGGATTTCTCTTCAGGTTTAATTCCCGGTCCATTATCGGCAATGCGAATGCAGATAAATTGCTCCTCACTGGCACTTTCCAGTTGACTCTGACCCCTGCAGCCATCGTGGAGGTTCTGGAAGCTCGGTACAGAAGATTTGCGGCTCACGATTTCCGTGCGAATAGTAATTTGAGGTTGAAAGCAAATCCCGGCGGCTATGCTTTGCTCATAATGAGTTTCTAGGGCATCAATAGCATTAGCCAAAATATTCATAAATACTTGATTGAGCTGCCCCGGATAACACTCCGTGCGAGGGATGTCGCCGTATTCTTTGATAATTTGGATATCTGGGGTATCGCACTTGACCTTGGCGGCGCGACCACGCTTAATCATATCACCCTTAGATTTGGGGGTGAGACGATTTTGCAAAATTAATAAGGTGCTATCAATACCGGAGTGAATGTCGGCGGGTTTCATATCGGCTTGATCCAGCCGGGAGAAGTTCTTCAGAGATAAGACAATTTCCCGAATCCTGTCAGTGCCGATTTTCATCGAGGCGAGAATCTTGGGCAGGTCTTCGCTCAAAAATTCTAGGTCGATATCTTCTTTGCAGGCTGCGATTTCCCGTGCGACTTCGGGATGGTGCTTTTCATACAAGGCCACTAATTTGAGCAAGTCATGGGCGTAGCCATCCACATGAGAAATGTTACCATAAATGAAATTGACCGGATTGTTGATTTCGTGGGCGATGCCAGCTACCATTTGGCCAAGACTGGACATTTTTTCGCTCTGAATTAGTTGGGTTTGAGCGGAAGAGAGCTGGCGCAAGGCAATCTCTAGTTCTTGGGCTTTTCGTTCCGCCACTTCGGCGGCGGTGCGAGCTTTATCATAGAGTTCCGCTTGGTGAATGGCGATCGCCAACTGCAAAGCCAACTGTTGCAGCAAGTCAATTTCTGACTGCCGCCATTGTCGCGGCCCTGAACATTCGTGAACCAGTAGCAGTCCCCACAGATTAGAACCAATTAAAATCGGTACACTCAGGCTGGCGGTAATCTGTAACTGCTCCCAGCAAGCCAGCTTGTCTTCTGCCAAATCCGCCTCGGCTACGTTGTCGATCGCTCTCACCCAGCCGTGCTGGTAGAGCTGGGTGTAATCCCAGCAATCTTGACCAAAACAATCACAATCTGACAGTTTTGGCGGCTCACATTTGGCCAGTGGTCTTTCCTGTACAATCTTGTGGGCTGGCGAATTGGGAGGTAGCTTATGGATGAATGAATCTTGCTGGTTAGATTGAAACTCTTCAACTACAATCTTGCCCTCTCCCGCTTTTCCTAACTGATAGATCGCGGCTCTGTCGGCGTGGAGTAGTTTTAGCACCTCCCGGACGATCGTGTGGAGGATTGTGTCCAAATCTAGAGTCCGGCTTAAGCGATCGCCAATCAAACGCAGCAGAGCTTCTCGCTCCATTGAGGCACGGGTTTGGGCATACAAACCCGCTTGCTGAATTGAAATCGCAAGCTGATCTGCCACTGCACCAGCCAATTCCCGATCGTGTTTCGACCAACTGCGTGCTTTAGAACATTGATTCATATACAGAATGGCGTGCAGTTTGCCGTTAGCAGCTACTGGCATCACCATAGAAGATTTAATCGCTGCCTTTTGATATTCCTGATTTTCCTCTCCGATGCGGGGGTCTTTGCTGACATCAGGAATGACCACGGGACGCAGATGGGCGATCGTCCACTCCGTAATCGGTCCGTGAGTATCGAAGTCATCGATGGAGGGAGTATAGGGAGGGCGGCACACTTCCAGCAGGTGAGAGCGGCGGAAATCGATTTCACTCTTAGTATCCCGACATAACAGATCACTGTGATCCTGATCTTCCACCAAATGCACGATACACCGGTCGATTTCCAACGCTTGTAGTAGCTGCTCGATCGCCCCAGTCAAAATCGTTTCTAAATCAAACGAAGAGCGCGTTTGACGCACAATCTGATTCAGCAATCGCTCTCGCTGTGCCTGCTTCTTTACCTGTTCATATAACTGAGCTTGGCGAATCGCTATTTCTAGCTGTTGGGCAATGAGTTGTACAAACTCCACCTCCGCTGCCGACCAACCCCGTTCTGTGGCACTGACACAGGCGATAAATCCCAACCACCCATCTTGCCCTTTCACTGGGACTAACAGATTCAGGGCATGTCCGAGCATTGTTTGTGCCGGGGCCGCTTCCCAGGTCTCCTCCGCAGGTGATTGGCCGCGCAACTGCTGCAAGATGTTGGCGATCGTTCCCAGCACCTTCGGACTCGACGCGGAATCGCACTTTACCAGCAGTTTCCCTTCCGCGATCGCCGTCGCTACCCCCCCAAACTTCTCCAGCGGGTAATATCCTATCTCAGAATTATCCGCCCCTCCATCATCAGTCTCACATACTACCTGCACCTGTTTTGTATGCTGGAAGTACCATAAGAAACTGCACTTTTTTAACTGGAGGATGCTGGCAATCTCCATAACTGCTGTTTGCAGGATCACATGAAGATCGCGGGAGTTCCAGATCTGCTCAATCACCTTTTGCAGCAAGGCGCTGCGCTTTTGCGGATCTTGAATTTGGTTCCCAGGCAATATCTTACTCAAAGTCAAAATATGACTGATACGCGGAAATAGGAAAAACGCATTTAACATAGTCATAGCTCAACCAAAATCTTCTTGGTTAAACCCGATTTAACCCAAATTTTTACCACCATTGGCTCCCTGAGTTTTCTCACCTAGATGAATGGTCTTACCCCTGATTTTTTCTTCTCGTTGATTAACTTTTGTTACAAAATTGCTGAGAAAAATTAATATTTGTTAACTCAAGCTGCTAACTGACTAGATATTTTTGTTATCTATGCTACCAAACTACTATACAACAAATTTTCCTCATTTATGAGTAACTTCATATATTATTTGGGATCCGGCTAAGAAATTGAATCAAATTTAACAAAATTGATAAAATTTTGAGTTATTCTTCCTCAATGGTAAAAGGGTAAAAATACTTGCAGCGTCAACGGCAGCCTCATCCCTTGCCTTTGGAAGATAGCTTTGGGCTCGAAAGTCGCTTCGCCAAACCGTTCTGAGGAATTGGGATAACTTAGCCAACTTTTTGGGCGGAGCGATCGCCGAAACCCCCACAGATCAGCACCATAGTCATAACACCCTGACAAAAACCAACACCTCTGTTGCAAAAAGACAGTGATTGTAGTACAATACCACAAAATTTCAACCCACCCCAAAGAAAATATTTTTCTCCCGCCAAGGGGAGACGGGGAGCCAAGGGGAGTGAAAAGTTAAAATTTAAAAGTGAAAAGTGAAAAGTTAAATCTCCCCCCGTCTCCCCGTCTCCCCGTCTCCGAGTCTCCCTTGCTCCCCGTCTCCCCGTCACCCCCTCCCCCCATCTCCCCGCCCCATCACGAAATCAAAATGGTGTTAACCCAGTAGTATGAATCCGATCGATCCAGACCTGTAAAGTTTTCCCCAGGACATCCAAATCCACAGGCTTACTCAGATAATCATCCATCCCCGCCGCCAAACATTTTTCCCTATCCCCCTTCATGGCGTGAGCGGTCATAGCGATAATAATCGGATGCCGCTTCATCGGTACTTGTGCGGCGCGAATTGCCTGGGTAGCGCTATAGCCATCCATCACCGGCATCTGACAATCCATGAGGACAATATCGTAATCCACCACACCGAGCATTTCCAGAGCCTCCTTCCCATTCCCCGCCACCGCCGCACCGTACCCCAACCGCCGCAACTGATTTTTAACCACCTTCTGGTTCACCACATTATCTTCTACCAACAGAATCTTGACCTCAGTGTTGGTTCTGGCAGGATTGTTTGCCCACATTAGCCCGCTTTCTTTGCTGGCACGACGCAAATTCAGGCTGTCTGGGGATGCTCTTTGCGGTACTGCGGGCTCCCGCAAAACCTCCAGCAGCGATTCTAGCAAGCGGGATTCTTTCACCGGCTTAATTAAATAACCACTGGCGCTGGCTGTTGCCACTAGGAGGGACTGGGTGAATTCTGGACTGGGTGACCTCTGGACTGGGAAAATACTCCCCATCTCCCCATCTCCCCGTCTTACTCCCCTTTCTCCCCTTGTGGGAGAAAGGGGTTGGGGGATAGAGGGCATCTCCCCGTCTCCCCATCTCCCGGAGGGGGGATTCGCGAATCCCCCCTCCCGCCGAATCAGCTCCATGAGAGTTACCCCATCCATATCCGGCATATCCATATCCACGATCGCCACATCATACGCCTGTGCCTCAGCAGCAGCTAAGCGTAACTTCGCCAGAGCTTCCGTGCCGCTGCCTGCTGTAGTTACCTGCATGTGCCACCCCTGGAGTTGGAGGCAGAGAATCTCGCGATTCGTAGCATTATCATCTATCACCAAGACTTTCTTACCCTGGAGAATTGACTGCGGAGAACTCCGCACCCCCGAAACCTTGATATGGGGAGTAGAGGGCAAAGCAAATAAAGCCGTAAACCAGAAAGTAGAGCCTTGCCCCACCGTACTATCAATGCCAATTTGGCCGCCCATCAATTCCACTAGCTGCTTGGTGATGGCCAAACCTAAACCAGTGCCGCCGTACTGGCGAGTCATCGAGGAGTCAACTTGTGAGAAAGACTTAAATAGCTTTTGCTGATTTTCCGGAGAGATGCCGATGCCCGTATCCTTTACAGAAATGCGAATGCAGGCATGAGTGGCCGTTTGGAACTTTAGTTCGGCATAGATAAATACCTCACCGGCAGAAGTGAACTTAATCGCATTACCCACTAAGTTGACCAAAACTTGCCGTAGGCGTCCCTCATCACCGAGCAAATGGCGCTTACAGTCACTGCTGACAAAGCTGCCTATCTCTAAACCTTTTTTGTGGGCTGATGTTGCCAGTAAATCTAAAACACTTTCCAGAGATTTAACTAGGTTAAATTCTATATTTTCCAGGAACATCTCCCCGGCTTCGAGTTTGGAGAAATCCAGGATATCGTTGATAATCGACAGCAGGCTATCGGCGGATTTCTCGATCGTCTCCACAAAATCCCGCTGCTCTGAGTTCAGGTCAGTTTGCGCCAGTAAACCCGCCATCCCCAAAACCCCATTCATCGGCGTGCGGATTTCGTGGCTCATATTGGCCAAGAATTGGGATTTGAGGCGGGCATTTTCCAGAGCCGCCTCCCGGGCTCGGACTAATTCATCAATCCGCTCGGTGACGATAATAATGCCGCCGACGCTGCCATCAGGTTCGTACCAAGGGTTAATCGCCCAGCGCAGATAAATTGGCGCCCCGCCTTGGGGGGCGTAGATATCCTCCGGGTTACTAATCACCTCCCCTTTCAGAGCGCGCTGGTGCATAACGTTCCACTTGGACGGTAGGTCGGGAAAGATATCATAATGAGATTTCCCGATAATGGATTGACTTACTAGCTGGTAATCAGCCAACCATTTATCACTATGGGCGATGTAGCGCATTTGGGTATCAAACATCGCCATCGCTACCGGGGCATTAGCCACAATAGAACGCAGGAGAGAGCGTTCTTTTTCCAGAGCCGCGCGATACTCAGCTCGATCGCTAATATCCTCAATAATTGCCAAAAAGTATAACGGGGCTCCCTCCTGGTCCCGAATCAAGCAGCCCGTCAGGCTAATCCACAGGATATCGCCGCTTTTTTTAAAGTAGCGTTTTTCCAGGGTGTAGTAAGGAATTTCCCCGATAAATAACTGTTGCGCCAAGTGGATGTCCCCATCCAAATCATCCGGGTGGGTAATTTCCGCAAAGGTGCGCTCCAAGATTTCCGCCTCGGAATAACCCAGCATTTGACAGAGGCGGGAATTGACCTTAATAAAGCGATAATCTAAGCCGACCAGAGCCATACCCAGAGGACCTTCGGCAAAAATTTTGCGGAACCGCTCCTCGCTCTCGAGCAATTCCTTATCGGCGCGTTTGCGATCGGTGATGTCAGTGGCGATACCATCCAGACGTAAGAGTTTACCCGTGGCGTCAAACACCAGACGGGAGCGATCGCGTAACCACCGCACCTCCCCAGAGGGTCTCAAGATGCGGTACTCAATATCCCTCATCCCTTGAGTCATCAGCACTTGTACCCCCGCCGTCACCCGTTCCCGGTCTTCTGGGTGGACCACCTCCTGCCACAGATGAGAATTCGCGAAAAAGTCATCGAGGGGACGATCGTACACCTTCTGGGCCGCTAGGTTGAGGTAAAGCAACTGGAAATCCGTAGCCGAAACCGACCAAACAATATCATCAAGAGAATTCAAAATCTCATCCAGACGGGCTTGGCTCTCCCGCAAAGCCGCCTCCATCACCGCTCGCTCCGCTATTTCCCGCTGTAGTTGCTGGTTCGTCTCCGCCAAAACCGCAGTATTTGCTAGAGGGGTTGGTCGAGCTTTTCCCACTTGGGGGGCATAATTGCGACAGTACCACTGCACAAGCAAATAGCTCCCCGCCAAAAATACCACCAGCAAAAGATGCAAAAATTGCATCGGTCTAGGGCTGGAAATTGCCAACGAGCCATGAGCCGTGTTCCGGGCGCTAACTATTGCCCCAGCTAACCACAAAGCGGCAACAGACTCAACCAAAAATCCCTCTGGGGGATACCAGTATATGATCCATAAAGCCGCCACCGCCAACGATGACGTCACCCCGAAGCCAAAAACCAACTCCCCCAGGTGGACAAATCTTACCCCATTGCTGCCAAAAGCCGCCAAAAAGGGGTAAATGGCGATACCCAAGCCCAACAAAATACCCGAAACCAGGATATTTTTCAGCTCCCACATCCCTAGGAAACACAGACCAAATGCCAATCCCCAAGACAACGCCACTGGCAAAATCTGCCCATCGGGCTGAAATTCCATACCCTGAATCCCAAAGATGCCCAGGCTCAGAGCCAATGCTGCCCGCCGGGGATATTGCCGCCAGTGGCAAGCAATCCAGGCCACCAGAAAAGCCAACACTGGAGCCACCACAATTGCACCAAGACGATCGCCAGAAAACATATTTTAATTCTTAAATATTTCCTCAGTATGCGAATCCGGTAGGGGCGCAAAGCAAGTTGCGCCCCACCAAGAAAGCAGCATTGGCCATTCAGAAATCAGCATTCCACCTATCATCCCAACTGCGAATGAATGGATGCAGCCAAGATGGACAAGAGTCTCTCCAAAGTGGCCACTATTGCCATACCCTCATCCAAAGTACCGGTATCCCTTACTAGACGTTCTAAACTAGCTGCAGTTTCCTGGATAGGAGGTATGCCAGTATTACCGCTGGCACCTTTGAGCGCATGGGCGAGATTTTTCACCTCCTGAATGTCCCCATTTTCTATGGCTTGCCTGAGCTTAGCCAAGGTAGTTCGGCCATCCTCCACAAAAACCGTGAGAATTTCCCGTTGAAACTCCACATCTCCATCGCTAATTTCCTGCAAGCGATGCCAATCTATCAACTGCTCTTGATTGTTCAGTGGTGAGGGCAATTCCTGAATATCCCCAACTTTTAAATCAGGTTTCACAATGATTTCTCCGATGACTGCCGCCTGACCTTGATTTGGTAGGGCTAACCATTTTTGGATAGTTGCCCCCAGCAATGCCAAATCCACTGGCTTACTAATATAGTCATCCATTCCCGCTGCTAGGCACTTTTCTCTGTCCCCTTTCATGGCATGAGCCGTCATCGCAATCACCGGTAGATGCCGCGTACCATTTTCTCTCGCCCGAATCGCCTTAGTCGCACTGTAGCCATCTAGTATTGGCATCTGGCAATCCATTAGCACGATATCGTACTCTGACAAGCGCAACATTTCCAGGGCTTCTTCTCCATTCTCAGCAATAGCAACAGTGGTATATCCCAAGCGCTTCAACTGATTGCACACCACCTTTTGGTTAATTGCATTATCTTCTACCAGCAAGATTTTCACCGATGAAGATGCCACGGGGGGAGATTCGCTTAGGGGAGATTCGCGAATCTCCCCTCCGGGGGGGACTCTGGGACGGGGAGACTCTGGGACGGGGAGACGGGGAGATGTGGAGATGGGGAGATGGGGAAGAGAGGGAAGAGGGGGAAGGGTGGGAAGATGGGGAGGAGGGGGAAGAGGGGGAAGGGTGGGAAGATGGGGAGGGGTGGGAAGAGGGGGAAGAGGGGGAAGATTACTCCCCACACTCCCCACACTCCCCACACTCCCCTGGTCCCCCACTCCCCCAGTCCCCCTCTCCCCTGGGGATGGCGATTCTGCCACCACAGAAGAATCCATCAAACAATCAGCCAAGCATTCCCGCAACCGGGCTTCTTTTACCGGCTTCATTAAATAGCTGCTGAAACCGACGCGGCGCCACTGCTCAATATCACCTGTGACGAATTGAGAAGTCATCAAAATCAACTTTGTCCCCACCCAAGCCGGTTGTTTCGCAATCAAACTACCAAGAGTTGCGCCATCCATTTCCGGCATTTGCATATCCACGATCGCTGCCGCATAAGGTTTTCTTTCCGCCTCTGCCTTTTGCAAAGCCCACATAGCTTCGGCGCCGCTACTCACCTCATCCACGGACATCCCCCAACCCTGAGCCTGATAGCGCAAGATTTTGCGATTTGTGGCGTTATCATCTACCACCAACAGCCGCGCCCCTTGCAGGGGGACTTCTGGACTCGGAGAGATGGGGGGAGATGTGGAGATGGGGAGATGGGGAGGGGTGGGAAGAGGGGGGAGATGGGGAGGGGTGGGAAGAGGGGGAAGAGGGGG
>Ga0209172_10001252_pt1 | contig 56022 bp, 50 predicted proteins | sample LarsenN4metaG_FD_184113 | JGI IMG/M metagenome (GOLD analysis project Ga0209172, IMG submission 184113) | Hot spring sediment bacterial and archeal communities from British Columbia, Canada, to study Microbial Dark Matter (Phase II) - Larsen... ...
CGATGAGTCCGGCGCCACCCCGGTGGGCTTTGTGGCCGACGCACTGCGCGCGGTGCACCGGCACCTGGTCGCGGAAGCGCTGCGCGATCGCGCCACCGTGATCATCAGCGGCGGCATCGCCACGGCCGAGCACGTCCCCAAGGCGATCGCCTGCGGCGCCGACCTGGTCGCCATCGACCTGACCATCCCCATCGCCCTGGGATGCGCCCTGTGGGCCGACCGCACCCACTGCGCGGCCGAAGCCGGCGAGTTCGACCCGGCCTGGGGCGCGCAGCGCCTGGTCAACCTGATGGCGGCCTGGCGGGATCAGCTCCTGGAGTGTTTGGGCGCCATGGGAATGCGCGAGGTCCGCCGGTTGCGCGGCGAGAGCGGCCGCGCCATCTTCCAGGCGGTGGAGGAGGAGCAGTTCCGCGCGCTCTTCCCGGTCGTCCATGTGGACGGCCAGGAATCCGGACCGGGCGAGCCGCCGACGATGGGCGACCTGCGCTGGACGCCGGAGGTGCTGCAGGGCGCGTGGGTGATGGCGGCCACGGGGAAACCGCCGACGCACGGCGAGTACCGGGTGGGCCGCTCCGGCGGCGGGTTCGACTTGCTGCGTTTCGTCTTCGAAGTTGACCCGGCGTGGCGGCCGGAAGTTCCGGTGGCGGCGGACGCGGTGGACCTCACCCTGCCGCTGAACCGGCGGGGCTTCGGCCCGGAGATTACCATCCCACTGCCGGTCTACGGGGGCGGGATGTCCTACGGCTCCGTGAGCCTGCAGACGATGCTGGCCCGGGCGCGCGCGGCCGCTGAGATCGGCACCTTCACCTCCACCGGGGAGGGCGGCTATCCGGACGAGCTCGTGCCCTGGGCCGATCACATCATCACCCAGGTGGCCACGGGCCTCTTCGGCGTGCGCGAAGAGACGATCCAGCGCGCGCGGCTGGTGGAGTTCAAGTACGCGCAGGGAGCGAAACCCGGACTGGGCGGGCACCTGCTCGGGGGCAAGGTCACCGAGACGGTGGCCTCGATGCGGGAGTCGGTCGCCTGGATCAGCCTGTACTCGCCCTTCCCGTTCCACAGCGTCTACTCCGTGGAGGATCACAAGAAGCACGTGGACTGGATCAAGGCCGTGAATCCGCGCGCCCTGGTCTCGGTCAAGGTCAGCACTCCCACCGACGTGGACATGGTCGCGGTGGGCATCTACTACGCCGGGGCGCACATCGTCCACCTGGACGGCGGCTTCGGGGGCACGGGCGCGGCGCCGGAGATCGCCAAGAAGAACATCGCCATGCCCATCGAGTACGCCATCCCCAAGGTGCACCAGTTCCTGCTCCAGGAAGGCATCCGCGACGAACTGATCCTGGTGGCCTCCGGCGGCGTGCGCACGCCGTACGACGCGGCCAAGGCCATCGCCCTGGGGGCCGACGGGGTGGTCATCGGCTTCGCCGATCTGGTCGCCCTGGGCTGCACGCGCATCGCCGACTGCGAGAAGGGACAGGGGTGCCCCTTCGGGATCACCACCACCGATCCGGAGCGCAGCAAGTTGATCCACCCCGACTGGGGGACCATGCGGATCGTCAACCTGTACCGCGCCTGGATGATCGTGCTGCGCGACATCTGCGGCCGGTTGGGCCTGCGCGCGATCGGCGACCTGCGCGGCCGCACCGACCTGCTGCGCTATACTCTGACGCCGGCGGCCTCCCCGGCCGCCTCAGGTCACGGCAACGGGAGAGCGGCGTGAGCGACGCGCGCGCCGCGCTGATCCGCGCCCGCCGCGCCCTGGCGGTGCCCGTCCCGGAGCGTCCCGCCGAGGCCGAGGGCGGATGCGGAGTCGTCGGGCTGGCCGCCTCCATCCCGGTCTACGGCCGGCACATCCTGGCGCCCTGCGCGCAGATGCACAACCGGGGCAACGGCAAGGGTGGAGGCCTCTCCGCCTGCGGGCTGGTCCCGGAGCAGCTGGGCGTGGATGCGGCCACCCTGGCGAACGACTATCTCATTCAGATCGCGCTGCTGGATGGGACCGCCCGCGCCGATGTGGAGGCGCAGTACCTGGCCGACCTGGAGGTGCATCAGGGCTACCGGCTGGCCACAGTAGATGATTACCGGGACCTGGACCTGGAGGTGCGGCCGCCCGATGTCTGGCGCTACTTCGCCCGCGTGCGCCCCGCCCTCCTGGAGCGGTTCAGCCGAAAGCACGGGCTGGCGGCCCTGGCGCGCCCGGACCTGGAGGACGAGTTCATCAGCCAGTGGGCCTTCCGCCTGAACCGGGACCTCTACGCGCAGGGGCAGATGCGCGCCTTTGTCGTCTCCTACGGGCGGGACATGCTGGTGCTCAAGGTCGTGGGGTACGCCGAGCAGGCCTTCCGCTACTACCAGATGGAAGACCTGCAGGCCCGGGTCTGGATCGGACACCAGCGCTACCCGACCAAGGGCCGCGTCTGGCACCCCGGCGGCGCGCACCCCTTCGCCGCGCTGGACGTGGCGCTGGTCCACAACGGCGACTTCGCCAACTACCACGCCGTCGGCGAGTACCTGGCCCAACGAGGACTCTACCCGCTCTTCCTCACCGACACCGAAGTGGCGGTCTTGCTCTTCGACCTCTGGGGGCGCACGGACCGCTATCCGCTGGAATACCTGCTCGAGGCCATGGCCCCGACCACGGAGCGGGACTTCCTGATGCTGCCCCCGGCGCGCCAGAGACTCTACCGCGCGCTGCAGGCGGCCCACCTGCACGGGTCACCGGACGGCCCCTGGTTCTTCATCGTGACGCGCACCGTGCGCGGGGGGCAGGCCTGGCAGCTGATCGGGATCACCGACACCTCGATGCTGCGGCCGCAGGTCTTCGCGCTGCAGGAGGGCGAGGTGCAGATCGGCATCATCGCCAGCGAAAAGCAGGCCATCGACGCGACCCTGCGGAGCCTGGCCGGCGAGGACCCGCGGGTCTGCCCCCTGGCCGACCGGTACTGGAACGCGCGCGGGGGATCGTACACCGACGGCGGCGCCTTCATCTACACAGTGGAGCGGGAAGGGACCGGGTCCCGGCTCGTCTGCACCAACAAGTTCGGGCAGCCCGTCACTACCCCGCCCGGACAACTCCACCACCTGCCGACGATCAAGGTCACTCCGCGCCCGGTCACCATGGCCGCGCCGGCGAAACCCGCCGAAGGCGCCAGCGAACTCTTCGATCTAGCCTCGGCGCGCGAGGCGATGGGACAGTGGTCCTACGACACCCTGCTCAGCTGGCTGGAGGCGGTGGAGCGCGCCGCCACTTTGGGTCCGGCCGAGCTGCGCCAGGCCGCCGGGCTGCTCACCGCCCTGCTGGATGGCCGCTATCCCACCGGCCGGAAGAAGCGGGCCTCGGTCCGCGCTCTGCTCCAGGAGCGCCTCTTTGCCGTCTTCCGCAGCGCGCCCCCGGATGGGGCGAACATACGCCTGATCGATTGGGCCTCACGATCTGTCCTGCGGGAACGCCATGCCGAGGCCGGCCCCGGCGCGCTCCTGCTGGTGGACGCTCTCGGCTTTCCGGCCGAGGGGTCGGAGGGGCTCTCGCGGTTCCTGGTGGACGCCTACCAGCAAGGGTGGCGCGAGATGGTGGTCTTCGACGTCCGCGGCCAGCGCTTCATCGGCAACGGCCTCGGCCCCCGCACCGACGGCGTCCACCTCGACGTCTACGGCAGCCCGGGCGATTACCTGGGCTCGGGTCTGGACGGCCTGGCGGTCGTGGCGCATGCCAGCGGGCAGGATCAATGCGGGCAGATCCTCAAGTCCGGCCGCCTCATCGTCCACGGGGACGTCGGGCAGACCTTCCTCTACGGTGCCAAGGGTGGGGAGATCTTCGTCCTGGGCAACGCCGCCGGACGGCCGCTGATCAATGCGGTCGGGCGGCCGCGCGTGGTGATCAACGGCTCGGCGCTGGACTACCTGGCCGAGTCGTTCATGGCCGGCATCCCCACCGAGGGCGGCGGGTTCTGCATTCTGAACGGCATCACGTTCGACGTGGACGGTCGAATCGTCGTTCAGGAGACGCCCTATCCCGGCGGCAACCTGTTCTCGCTGGCCTCCGGCGGCGCCATCTACGTGCGCGATCCCTACGGCCGGCTCGATGAACACCAGTTGAACGGCGGGCGCTACGCCGACCTCACCGACGAGGACTGGGCGCTGATCAGGCCCTACCTGCAGGAGAACGAGCGCCTCTTCGGGATTCCGGTAGAGACACTGCTCACCGTGGACGGGCGGCGATGCGCGCCGCGCGCGGTCTACCGCAAGGTCGAGCCGCGTGAACTCGCGGTGTTGAAGTAACCCAGCCTAGCTAGGGCAGCCGCGGCGCGGTCCACGAGCGCCCCGACCTGCTGCAGGGTCGCCTTGAAGACGGTGGGGTTCCCGCCGAGCTCCAGCCACAGGGCCAGCCCCTTGCGCTCGAGCGCGCACCCAACGACGCTCCGCGCGCGTGAGTCCCGGGCCCGCGCGGCCACGCATTCTGCGTCACCGACCTTGCCCCGTTCCGTGGGCCATCCCAGTCCCATTCCCCGGGCAATGAGGTCCATCCCCGTGAGCAGGCCCCGCCGGGTGGCGGTCTGCTGGGGCAGCGGCGGCTTCTCCTTTGGCCGGCGCGACGGCACCTGGTCCCTCCGCCCCACGGTCGGCTATGCTGCGTGATGTCGTGGATCTCCGGCCGAGCCCCACCGTGCGCTGGCTGCTGCTGCTCTCCGCGGCGGAGATCGCCACGATGCTGCCCTTCGCGAACTACACTGCGGCGCAGCCCCTGCTCGCCCGGCAGTGGGGACTCACCAGCGCGCAGGCCGGCGCCATCTTCGCCGCGCAGCAGGCCGGGTACACGCTGGCCGTCTTGTGGCTGAGCAGCCTGACCGACCTGGTCGGGGTGCGGCGCATCTACCTGCAGTCGGCCGCGTGGGCGGGCGTGGCCGGCATCATCTTTGCGCTGGGCGCGCAGGGATTCACGTCCGCGGTGCTCCTGCGGGCTCTCCTGGGTGTCGGTCTGGCGGGGACCTACATGCCCGGGGTGCGGCTGGTTGCGGAGACCTTTCCCGCCGACCGGCGCGGGGCGGCCATCGGAATCTTCATCGCCTGCTTCAGCGTGGGCGCCGCGCTCTCGCTCTTCCTGGCGGGACGGCTGCTGGTCGTAGGCACCAGGACCATGTTCCTTCTGACCGCGGCCGGACCGCTGCTGGGGGTCCTGCTGGCCTGGCCGGTCGTGTGGGACGTCCCCCGCGCCACAGCCGCGGGCGCACGCCCACGGCGTCTGCCGTTTCGCGACGTGCTGCACAATCCTGCGGCGCTGCGCTTGATCGGCGGGTACACTGCGCACAACTGGGAACTCTTCGGCATGCGCGCCTGGATCCCGATCTTCCTGACGGCCGCCTGGAGCGCGCAGGGCGTGGCCCTTCCCGAGGCCGCGCGCATCGGCGCCGCGGTGGGCAGCACCGTGCTGCTGGCCGGCGCCGCCTCCAACGCGGCCGGGGGGTGGCTGAGCGACCACATCGGCCGGCGCCGCACCATTCTCATCTTCCTCACGGCGTCCGCGCTGTGCTCGGCGGTGATGGGCTGGCTGCTCCCGCTGGGCCTCGGCCCCGTCATCACGGTGGCGGTCCTCTACGGGATCTTCACCACCGCCGAATCCTCCACGCTCTCCACCGCCGTGGCCGAAAGCGCTTATCCCCACGCGCTGGGGACGACCATGGCGGTACAGTCGTCCATCGGGTTCGTGGCCACGATCATCGCTCCCGTCCTCTTCGGGTCGCTGCTCGACGCCTATGGTTGGGGGTGGGCCTTCGGATCACTGGCCGTCGCGGCGCTGACGGGGGTCTTGATCGTGGCGGGGGAGCGGCATCCCTCTTCGGACTCGCCAGACCCAACGTCATTTCGATAAAATAGATAAGTTGCACATGCTGAACGGGCTCCTTCCCCTGCTGCGTGAAAGCTCCGCCTACGCCCGAATCCGGGAGGCCGTGCGCGAGCGGCGTCCCCTCTGGGTCCAGGGCCCCGCGGGCGCGGAAAAGGCCTATCTCCTGACGGCGCTGCTGACCGATCCGGCGGCTGCGATCACCACCGCCGCGCTGGTCCTGCCCGGACGTGATGCGGCGGAGCGGCTGGCCGGTGATCTCACGCTCTTCGCTCCGGAACTCAGCGAGCGGCTGGTCTTCTCACCCTACTGGGACGCCACGCCCTTCTCCCGGAGCGAGCCTGCCCTGGATGCGGTGGCGGAGTGGCGCGCGCTGCTGGAACGGCTGGCCGGCGCCCCCACGATCGCGCTCCTGCCGATCACCGGCCTGCTGCGCCGGCTGCCCTCGCCGGACCGACTGCGCGCGGAACGGCGCCTGGTCCGCCGCGGCGAACGGCTGGACCGCGACGCTTTCGTCGCCCTGCTCAGCACCTACGGCTACGAGCGGCTGCCGCTGGTGGACGCGCGCGGGCAGATGGCGGTCCGCGGTGGTGTGATCGACCTCTTCCCGCCGACCGGCGGGCCCTACCGGATTGAGCTCTTCGGCGACGACGTGGAGTCGCTCCGGGAATTCGATCCGGCCACGCAGCGCAGCGTCCGCGAGGTGGACGAGATCACGCTGCTTCCCTTGAAAGAATCAGATGGTGAACTGACCGCGACCCTGCTGGACTTCCTTCCGTCCGAAGCGCTCGTGGTGCTGGACGAGGAACCCGAACTCCAGCAGCAGGCCCGGGGAGTGCTGGAGGCGGCCGCGGACGGCCCGGACCCGCGGATCCTCTCCTGGGCAGAGCTGTCGGCCCTGCTGGAGGCGCGGCGGCGCCTGGTCCTCTCCACCCTGCGCACCCCGCTTCCGCCCTACGATGAGGTCGCGCTCCGCTTCGGCGGCATCGAGGCCTTCGGCGGGCAAACCCACCTCCTCTCCCGCGCCCTGCGCGAGTGGACGGAGGCGGGCCGGCGGGTCGTCGTCGCCACCGCCCACCCCGAACGGGTGGGGGAGATCCTGGCCGAGCAGGGTCTGACGGTGCCGGCCACCGGTGCGATCCGCACCGCCCCCGACCCCGGCACGATCACCGCCGTGGACGCCGCGCTCTCCCGCGGGTTCGTCTTCGAGCCGGGAGCCCTGGCGGTGGTCACCGACAGCGAAATCCTGGGGTGGCGGCGACGCCGTTCCCGGCTGCGCTTCGTGCGGCAGGGGCGGCGCATCACGACATGGGCCGACCTGGCTCCCGGCGACCACGTCGTCCACCTGCACCACGGCATCGGCATCTACCGCGGGCTGGTCCACCTCACGATGAACGGCGGCGAGCGAGACTACCTGCTCCTGGAGTACGCGGGCAGCGACCGCCTCTACGTCCCGGTGGATCAGATCGGTCTGGTCGAGCGCTATATCGGCGTGGAGGGGGAGGCGCCGAAGGTCCACACCCTCGGCGGCGCGGAGTGGGATCGGGAAAAACAGCGCGTCCGGGAATCGGCCCGCGCGCTGGCCGGCGAACTCCTGGCCCTCTACGCCGCGCGCGAGACCGCGCCGGGCTTCGCCTTCTCGCCGGACACTCCCTGGCAGCACGAACTGGAGGCCGCCTTCGAGTACGAGGAGACGCCGGACCAGTGGCAGGCCATCCAGGCGGTAAAGCGGGACATGGAGGCGGGCAAGCCGATGGACCGGCTGATCGCCGGGGACGTGGGCTACGGCAAGACGGAGGTGGCGCTGCGGGCCGCCTTCAAGGCGGTGATGGACGGCAAGCAGGTCGCCGTGCTGGTCCCCACGACCATTCTGGCCCAGCAGCACTACGACATCTTCCTGCGGCGCATGGCCCCCTACCCGATCAAGGTCGAAGTGATGAGCCGGTTCCGCACGCGGCGGGAGCAGCAGCGCATCCTGGCCCAGCTGGCCGCGGGGCAGGTGGAGGTCATCATCGGCACCCACCGCCTGCTGCAGAGCGATGTCACCTTCCGGGACCTGGGCCTGGTGATCATCGACGAGGAGCAACGGTTCGGGGTGGAGCACAAGGAGAAGCTCAAGGAACTGCGCAAGCAGGTGGACGTCCTGACGCTCACGGCCACCCCGATCCCGCGCACGCTGCACATGTCGCTGGTCGGCCTGCGCGATCTGTCGGTGATGGAGACGCCGCCGGAAGCGCGCCTGCCGATCCATACCGAGATCCGCGAGTACGATGAGGCCCTCGTGCGGGACGCCGTCCTGGCGGAGGTGGAGCGGGGTGGCCAGGTCTACGTCGTGCACAATCGGGTGCAGACGATCGACCGTGTCGCCCGGGCGCTCTCGCGCCTCTTGCCCGAGGTACGCATCGCCGTCGCCCACGGACAGATGCCCGAAGAGAAGCTGGAACGCGTCATGATGGATTTCCTGGGCGGCCGCTACGACGTCCTGGTCTGCACCACCATCGTGGAGATCGGTCTGGATATCCCCCGCGTCAATACCGTGATCATTCAGGACGCCCACCTGATGGGGCTGGCGCAGCTCTACCAGCTGCGCGGACGGGTCGGGCGCGCCGACCGGCAGGCCTACTGCTACCTGCTCTACCCGCGCGGGGAGCAGCTCACCCCCGAAGCGGAGCAGCGCCTGCAGGCGATGCAGGAATTTGTGGAACTCGGTTCCGGCCTGAAGCTGGCCATGCGCGACCTGGAGATCCGCGGCGCGGGCAACCTGCTCGGACCGGAGCAGCACGGGCACATCGCCGCCGTCGGGTTCGACCTGTACTGCCGGCTGCTGGACCAGGCCATCCGCGAACTGCGTGGAGAGATGGTGGACGATGCGCCCGACCCCACCATCGACATCCATGTGGACGCCTTCATCCCGCCGGAGTATGTTGCCGATGAGGTGCAGCGGATGGGACTGTACCGGCGCCTGGGCGCTGTGGCCAGCCTGGAGGTGCTGGACCGCCTGGCGGAGGAAATCCGCGACCGCTTCGGTGATCTTCCGGCGCCCGTGCAGCACCTGCTGCACGCGGTCAGGCTGCGGGTCCTGGCCAAGCGGCTGGGGGCCACGACGGTTGTCCGCGATGGGGCCCAGTATACCGTGCGCCTGCGCGCCGCCGCCCATCTCGCGGAGCAGGTACAGCGCCGGCTGCGCGTGGCCTACGGCGGCCGGGTGCAGGTCACACCGGCGGTGGTGGTGCTCCGGACGCGTGGCCGGCAGTTTATCGAGCAGGTCGCCGAGGTGCGGGAAGTCCTGGAGGCGGTGGCCCGGTTCAGCCGCCAGCCGGAGGAGGAAGCCCTACCCACACGCTAGCCCGGCGCCGCGCCGGCGCCGGAAGAAGAGAGGAGCCGTCTCGTGAGTCAACGACGCAAGATCGCCGCGGGTGTGCTGATCGCGGTGCTCATCCTGGTGGCCGGCGGGGTCGCCTACGCTGTGACCTTCGGTGCCAGCCTGCGGACGTCCATCGCCGGCCGCCCCGTGGGCTTCACCATCACGGGGTTGCGCACACGCGCCGCCGTGGCCGCGACGATCAACGATGAATCGGTCTACTGGAGCGAAGTGGATCAGGAAGTCGCCCGGGCGGCCGCGCAGTACAACGTGAACCTTCTGGGGCCCGACGGAGATAAGCAGCGGGCGGAACTGACGAAGGTCGTCCTGGACCAGTTGATCGACCAGCGGCTGATCCTGCAGGCGGCCCGGGCACGCAACGTGGATGTGGGCGACGCGCAGATCAGCGCCGAGGTCGAGCGGATCACCAGAGAAGTGGGCGGGGAGCAGGCCTTCCAGAATGTGCTGGCACAGCGCAACCTGACAATGACCGATGTGCGGCGCATTCTGCGGTTCAGCCTGGCGGTGCGGGCGCTGCTGCCCCTGGTGGCCAAAGTGGACGTGTCCGACGCGGAGGTGCGTCGCGCCTTCGAGGAGCGCCGGGCCAGCTTCGACCAGCCCGAGCAGGTGCGCGCCAGCCACATCCTCATCCGGGCGAACCCGGAACAGGAGGAACGGGCCAAGCAGACGATCCTGCTGATTCAAGGCCGTCTCGCCAGGGGCGAGAAATTCGCGGACCTGGCGCGGCAGTATTCGGAGGATCCCGGCAGCAAGGAGCGGGGCGGTGACCTGGGCTTCATCGCCCGGGCGAACCTGGATCCGGCCTTCGCCGCGGCCGCGTTCAGCGCCACGCCCGGCCAGGTGACCGGGCCGGTCAAGTCGCAGTTCGGTTATCACCTGATTCTCGTGCACGAACGGCGCGCCGCCCACACGGCCACCTTCGAGGAAGTGCGGGCGCGCCTGCGTCAGCAGTTAGTGGACGAGCGGCAGGAGGCCGCCTTCCAGAAGTGGCTGGAGGACGAGCGCAAGCAGGCGGCGATCCAGCGGTTCCCGCGTCCCTCCTGAGCCCGATGGGCCGCTACACCTTCGACGACCTGGTCGCGGTGATGGCCCGGCTGCGCGGCCCGGGCGGCTGTCCCTGGGATCGTGCCCAGACCCCCCAGACGCTCCGCCCGTATCTCCTGGAGGAGACCTACGAGGTCCTGGACGCCCTCGACCGCGGCGACCCCGCCGGGCTACGCGAGGAACTGGGGGACCTGCTCCTGCAGGTCGTCTTCCACGCGCAGATGGCCGGGGAAGCCGGGCACTTCAGAGCGGACGAGATCGTGGACGGCCTGGTCCGCAAACTGATCGAACGGCACCCTCACGTCTTCGGCGATGCGCGGCTCGAGACGGCCGAGGCGGTTCTGGCGCACTGGCACAACGCCAAGCAGGCCCGGCGGGAGGGCGCCCTGGACGGGATCCCCGCGGCCCTGCCGGCGCTGGCACGGGCGCAGAAGGTGCAAGAGCGCGCGCGGGGTCAGGGATTCCGCTGGCCGGATGCGCGCGCGGCCGTGGCCAAAGCGCGCGACGAACTCGCCGAACTGGAGGAGGCCGCTACACCCGCGGCCGCCGCGGATGAACTGGGGGACGCCTTCTTCACGCTCATCAACGTGGCCATCTTTCACGGTGTGGACGCGGAGCAGGCGGTGCGGGACGCCACGCGCAAGTTCAGCGAGCGGTTCACGCGGGTGGAGGCCCTGGCCGCGGCTCTGGGCCGGCCGCTCCCGGAACACTCGCTGGACGAACTGCTCGCCCTCTGGGAGCAGGCCAAGCGCGACCATGCGGGTGGATAAGTACCTGCAGGTCAGCCAGCTGGTCCGCCGCCGCGTCCTGGCCCAGCGGCTGTGTGACGCCGGCCGCGTCCAGATCAACGACCGGCGGGCCAAACCCGCCGCACCCGTCGCCGTGGGCGACATTCTGGAGGTGCGCACCGGCGAACGCCTCCTGCGGGTGCGGATCCTCCACCTGCCGGCCTCGCCGCGGGACGCCGCGCGCACGCGGTCTTACGAGGTCCTGTCGCAGGAGGGCGCCCCCTGGTAGCGGCGACTGTCGCCCAGATCCGCGCCCGCGAGATCCTCGACTCCCGCGGGAATCCCACCGTGGAGGCGGAGGTGACCCTGAGCGACGGGTCGTGGGGACGCGCCGCCGTACCCTCGGGCGCGTCCACCGGGGAAGGTGAGGCTCTGGAGCTCCGCGACCGGAACCGCCGCTACCTGGGCCGCGGGGTAGGGCAGGCCGTGCGCGCCGTCGTCGAGGAGATCGCCCCCGCCCTGCGCGGCCGACGCGCCGATCAGGGGGACCTGGACGGGACGATGATCGCGCTGGACGGCACGCCCAACAAGGCCCGGCTCGGCGCCAACGCCATCCTGGCGGTCTCGCTGGCGGCGGCCAAGGCCCTGGCCGCCTCGCGCGGACTTCCGCTGTACCGCAGCCTGGGCAGCGGCGCGCCCCGGCTGCCCGTCCCCCTGATGAACGTCCTAAACGGCGGCGCCCACGCCGACAACACGCTGGACGTGCAGGAGTTCATGATCGTTCCCTGGGGCGCCCCGCGCTTCGGCGAAGCGCTGCGCATGGGCGTGGAGGTCTTCCATCACCTGAAGGCCCTCCTCAAGGAACGGAAACTCAGTACCGGCGTGGGGGACGAGGGCGGCTTCGCCCCCAGCGTGGGCGGCACGACCGAGGCCCTGGCCCTCCTCGTCGAGGCCGTCGAGCGGGCCGGCTATACCCCCGGCGCGGAAGTGGCCCTGGCCCTGGACGTGGCCGCGAGCGAGCTGGCGGAGGACGGCCGCTACGCCTTCCGTCGCGCCGGAGGGGTCCGCTCCACGACGGAACTCATCGCGGAGTACGCCGCGCTCGCGGAGCGCTTCCCGATCCGTTCCATCGAAGACGGCCTGGGGGAACGGGACTGGACGGGGTGGCAGGCGCTGACCGCGCGCCTGGGGGACCGGCTGCAGCTGGTGGGCGACGATCTCTTCGTCACCAGCCCGCAGCGCCTGCGACGCGGCATCGCCGAACGCGTCGCCAACGCCATCCTGGTCAAGCCCAACCAGATCGGCACGCTGACGGAGACGCTGGAGACGATCCGGCTGGCCCACGAGGCGGGGTACGCCGTGGTGATCTCCCACCGCTCCGGCGAAACCGAAGACGCGACCATCGCCGACCTGGCCGTCGCCGTCGGTGCCGGGCAGATCAAGACCGGCGCACCCTCCCGCGGCGAGCGGACCGCCAAGTACAACCAGCTGCTGCGGATCGAAGAGGACCTGGGGACGTCCGCCGTCTTCGCCGGGTTCGCCGGGCTGCGCGCCCCGCGCTGATCTCGGCGGGTGATCGAGCAACTTCGCACGCCGGCTCGCCACCCAGGAAACGCTTGCGGCCGGACCGAAGACGGCCAGCATCCCACTGATGGAGGGCGCATGTCTGCGTACACGCACCGGCGTGTTGCTCTGCATGAGATCACCCGAGATCTTGTCGCCACGGCCATGGGCCGGGAGCCGGCCGACCTGATCATCCGCGGCGGCCGGCTGGTCAACGTGAATACCGCGGAGATCCTGGACGGCAGCGACCTGGCGGTGCGGCACGGCTACATCGCCCACGTTGGGGATGCCGGCCACATCCCCGTCGCCGGGACGACGCGCGTCGTGGACGCCGCCGGGCGCTACCTCCTGCCCGGTTTGATCGACACGCACCTGCACGTGGAGAGCAGCATGGTGGACGTGCGCAGCTTCGCCCGCGCCGTTCTCCCCGAGGGGACCACTACCATCGCCTGCGACACCCACGAGATTGCCAACGTCTTCGGCCTGCGCGCGGTGGAGCTCTTCAGCGCCGCCGCGGCGGACCTGCCGCTCAAGGTGCTGGTGGCCATGCCGGTCTGCGTCCCGTCGATCCCCGGTTTCGAGGACGCCGGCGCCACGATCACGGCGCGGGAGGTCGCGGAAGCCTACCGGCGCGGTTGGGCACAGCTCCAGGGCGAGCAGATGAACTTCCCCGGCGTCATCTACGGCGACCCGGGCGTGCACGAGATCCTGGCCGCATCCCTGCGCGCGGGGGTCGTCCTCACCGGACACTACTCCAGCCCGGAGCTGGCGCGGGGGCTGCCGGCCTTCGTCGCCGCGGGCATCACCGCCTGCCATGAAGGGACCACCGCGGAGGATGCCCTGGCGCGGGCCCGGCTGGGGTGCTACGTGCAGCAGCGCTACGGCACCGCCTGGCTCGACCTGCCCAATCTGGTCCGGGCCGCCACGGAGCGGCCGGGGCTGGATTTGCGCCTCTTCGCGATCATCACCGACGACGTGACGCCGGCCACCCTCGTGCGCGAGGGGCACATGAGCCGGGCGGTCCGGGCCGCCATCGCCTGCGGCCTGCCGCCGATTGCGGCGGTGCAGATGGCCACGATCAACGCCGCGCAGCTCCTGGAGCGCAGCCGCTGGATCGGCACCCTCTCCCCGGGGCGCGCCGCCGACATCCTGGTCGTCCGTGATCTCCCCCGCCTGGTCATCGACCAGGTCTTCGCCGACGGCGTCCTGGTGGCGGAAGACGGGCGGTTGGCCGTCGACATCCCGCCGTTTGCGTATCCGGAATGGGCGCTGCGTTCCGTGCACCTGCCGCCGCTCAGACTGGAGGATGTCCGCATTCCCGCGCCGGGACCGACCGCCCGCATCCGCGTCATGCGGGTCATCCCCGGCAAGGTCCACACCGACCAGGAGGTGGTGGAGATCACCGCGCGGGACGGCGCGCTGCACGCCGACCCAACGCGAGACCTGACCAAGGCGGCCGTCTTCTTCCGGCATGCTCCCGCGGGCGACGGGCCGGGTGGGCGCGGCTATGGATTCGTCACCGGGCTGCAGTTCGGACCGCATGTCGCTTTCGGTTCGACCGTGGCACACGACAGCCACAACCTGCTGGTCCTGGGCACCGACGACGACGATATGGTGGTCTGCGCCAACGAGGTGATCCGGCGGGGCGGCGGCATGGCCGTGGTGATCGGGGGAGAAGTGCGGACCGCGGTGCCCCTTCCGCTGGCCGGGCTGATGTCGCTGGAGCCCGCCGATGTCGTCGCTGGCCAGGTCGAAGACCTGGAGGCGGCGCTGCGCGAGGCGGGGTGCCCGGCGCCGGGCATCGAGATGACGATCAGCCTCCTCCCGCTCATCGTCATCCCCGAACTGCGCCTGACCAACCGCGCGCCCGGACTGGTGGAGTTGCCGGCGGGGCAGCCGCCGCGGTTTGTGACGCTGACCGTCCCCTAGCCGGCCGCGGGGCAGCGCCCGCACCTGCCGGCGCCGGTAGAGGAATTTCCGGAGCACCGTCCAAGATAGGGGCGCGGATGCCGAGCCTCTCCTCCTATCGCCGCGCCCTGACGCTCCCGGCTTCCCGGAGTCCCCGTCTCCCTCGCTGGCTCCTCCCCCTGGTGCTGGTCGCGACGTTGATCCTCATCCTTAACGCCTTCGGGTCCAGCTACCTCACGGTGTACCGCCTGCGGCGGGACGCCGACCGGCTCGGTCGCGAGGTCCAGGTCTTGCGGCGGGAGAACGCGCAACTACGCGAGGAGATCCGGCGCCTGCACACGCCCGAATACATCGAGCGCCTGGCCCGCGAGCAGTTCGGCCTGGTCCGGCCAGGCGAGATTCCGGTCCTGCTGATCCGGCCGACGCCGTCCCCGCGTCCCTCGCCGTGACCCCTCAACGGGCCGTCCACGAGGCCCGCGCCCGCCGCACGCTGCTTACCTTGACACCCCTGGGAGCCCTGCATATAATGCGCTTGCCCATTTCGATCAGCGGCGTGTAGAGGAGGCCTCATCGCGCCAGAGATGAGTGTTGAAGCCGGCACCATCGTGGAAGGCACCGTTGTCAAGATCACGCACTACGGCGCGTTTGTCGAACTCCCCGACGGTAAGAGCGGCCTCGTTCATATCTCCGAAATCGCCGACACCTTCGTCAAGGACGTCAAAGATTACCTCAAGGAGCGCGAGAAAGTCCGCGTCAAAGTCCTGGGGATCAACGAAAAGGGCAAGCTGGACCTCTCGGTCAAGCAGGCGCTCTCTCCCGAGGAACGCGCCTCCCGCGCCCGGGCCCGCTCTTCCTTCGAGGACAAACTCAAAGCCTTCATGAAGGAATCCGAGGAGCGGCTGCTCGACCTGAAGCGCAACACCGAGGCCAAGCGGGGCGGCCGCCGCCGCAAGTAATCTTTCTCCCTCCTTTTCATCGCGTCGTGTAGGACTCTCCTGGATATTCGGCGTATCTGACCATTCACAAGTGCCCGCAATCACACCGGCCCCTGCCGAAAATGGGTCCAGTCCATTGAGCGCACGTTGTTCCGCCTGCGACGCGGAGGTTCCGGAAGGCGCCCGCTTCTGCCCCGCCTGCGGGCTACCCCTGGGCAGCCTTCCTGATGACCGCGTCCAGTCTCTGCGTGCCTTCATCCCGACGGAGGTGGCGCAGAAGATGCTCGCGGCTGGAGGCCTGGGCGAGCGCCGCATCGTCACCGCGCTGCTCTGCGACGTCGTCGGCTCGACGGCGCTGGGCGAGCACCTCGGGCCGGAGCGGTTCAAGGTCGTCATGGATCAGCTCCTGGGCCGCATCGTGGCCGCCGTGGCGCGCTACGAGGGCACGGTGGTCCAGGTGATGGGGGACGGCCTGCTGGCCTTCTTCGGCGCGCCGCTGGCACACGAGGACGATCCGGAGCGGGCCCTGCGCGCGGCGCTGGACATCCGGGACGCTGTGGCCACCTACGCCCACGATCTCGAGGCCGCGTACGGCGTCACGGTGCAGGTGCGCATCGGCGTCAACTCGGGACCGGTGGTGATCTCCCGGCTCACTGATCTCCTGCAGATCTCCTACAACGCGCTCGGCGATACGGTGACCACCGCCGCCCGGCTGCAGACCGCCGCCGCCCCGGGCGCAATTCTTGCTCCCGAAGCCATGACACGGCTGGCGCCGTTGTTCGAGATCCGCCCGATCGGCCCGTTGGCCCTGAAAGGCAAAGAGCAACCCGTTCCGGCGGTTGAGGTGGTGCGGAGCCGCCCGTTCGCAGGAAAGGTCCGCGGCATCACCGGCTTCACCTCGCCGCTTGTCGGCCGCGACCGAGAGCTGGCACTCCTGAGCGACAGCCTCCGCGCCCTCACCGAGGGGCGCGGACAGATTCTTGCCGTCATCGGGGAAGCGGGCATTGGCAAGTCGCGCCTGATCGGCGAGGCCCAGCGACTGGCGTCCGGCGTCCGCTGGTTGGAGGGCCGCTGCCAGTCCTATGCCGGCGCCATTCCCTACTTCCCTTTTCTGGATCTCTTCCGGGAGTGGCTCGGAGTGACCCCCGCCGATCCCGAGGCGAAGGTGCGCATCGAACTGCGCGCGGCGCTGGACCGGCTGTTTGGGCCGCGGGCGGCCGAGGTCTACCCTTACCTGGCCACGCTGCTGCGCCTGCCGCTCGACCCCGACGCGGCGGCGCGCCTCGCCGACCTCTCGGCGGAGAGCCTGCAGCACCAGACCTTCAAGATCGTCTATGAGTGGGCCGTTCGCCTGGCCGCGGATCGGCCGCTGGCGTTGGTCTTCGACGACCTGCACTGGGGCGATGCCACGTCGCTGGCTCTGGTGGAGGCGTTGCTGGCGACCACCGAGGAAGCCGCCGTCCTGCTGGCGCTGCTCTTCCGGGCGGAACGAGAGCACGGCTCATGGCGGGTCAACGATCTGGCACGGCAGCGGTTCCCTCATCGCCACATGGAGATCAGCCTGCACCCGCTGAATCCGCAGTCTGCGGACCAGTTGTTGAGGAATCTCCTGGTATCCGCTGACTTCCCGCGGGAGATCCATGATCTCATCCTGCAGAAAGCCGAAGGGAACCCGTTCTTCGTCGAGGAGGTCTTCCGCGGGTTGATCGACGCCGGTGTCCTCATTCGTGAAGGGAATCACTGGCGGGCGCCGCGTTCCGTCGCTGCTCCCGACATCCCCGACAGCATCCAGGGCGTCCTGTTGTCGCGTATCGACCGCCTGCCCGCGCAACCCCGGCGGGTCCTGCAGGCCGCGTCCGTGCTGGGACGGCTCTTCACGTTAGAGACCCTCAAGGCCGTGGCGAGGGCAGACGGGAAGGTGGAGACCGCACTCGCGGAACTGCAGCGCCTCGACATGATCGTCGAACGCCGGCGGATCCCCGTGGCCGAGTACCGCTTCAAGCATCACCTGATCCAGGAGGTCGCCTATGGGATGCTCACCGAAGGCGAGCGCCGCCGGCTGCATCGCCAGGCCGCCCTGGCCCTGGAACAGGAGTATGCGGGCCGGCTCGAGGAGGCATACGCGCTTCTGGCGTACCACTACGATCAGGCGAAGGACGAAGAGCGGGCCCTGCACTTCCTGGTGCGGGCGGGAGACAAGTCACGGGCAGAGTACGCCGACGCGGAGGCGCTGCGCCACTACGCGCGGAGCGTCGACCTGATGAAGCAGCGCGGCGAGTGGGAGATGGCCGCCAACACCCTGATGAAGATGGCGCTCGCGCACCACATCGCCTTTGACTTCCCCGCCGCGAATCAGGTCTACGGGGAGGCATTCCAGATCTTCGACCGCCTGCCGCCTCTGCCAGCGGCTGGGCGCGATACGACGTTGCGGATCGCCATGTCCGAACCCGCGAGCGTCGACGCGGCCGGCTCCGATATCTGGTCGGCGTGGCTCGCCAGCCAGATCTTCGAAGGACTGCTTCATTACGCGCCGGAGTCGAACATCGGATTGGGCGTGGCCCGATCCTGGGAGATCTCTGCAGATGGCACCAAGTACGTCTTCCACCTGCAGAAAGACCGGAGGTGGTCGGACGGCCGGGCCGTCACTGCGGACGACTTCGCCTTCAGCTGGCTGCGGGCGATGCGGGGTGTCTTTTCCCACATCTTTCACGATATCCGGGGGGCGAGAAGGTATGCTGAGGGGACGACAGACGACGTGGATTCTGTCGGCGTGCAGGCTCTCGACGACTCTACGCTGGAAGTCGTCCTGGAGGGTCCCCGGTCATACTTCCCCTTTATCGTGGCCCACGCCGCGGCGCTACCGCAGCCCCGCTGGGTGATCGACAGGTTCGGCGAAGAGTGGACCGCGCCCAATCATCTTGTGGGGAACGGACCCTATCTCCTGTCTCAATGGGATCGCGGCAGTCGCATCCGGCTGGTGGCGAGCCCGAATTACGCGGGACCCCGGCGGGGCAACGTCGGTCACGTCCACCTCGTCTTCAAGAATGCCGGGGATTCCGCCCTGTACGAACGGGGAGACGCTGACATCCAGATGCTGTGGGGGCTGGACCGGGAGCAGGCAAGGCGACTGGGCGGAGCCGTCCACATCGAACCGCCGGCGGATTCCTGGTATCTCTTCTTTCGCTGTGACCAGCCCCCATTCGACGATCGCCGACTGCGCCTGGCCTTCGCCCATGCCACGGACCGCCAGGCTCTGGCGCGGGCAAGCCCTGGTGCCGTCCCCGCCGAGGGCGGGGTGGTCCCACCCCCGATCCCAGGACACTCCCCAGAGATTCACGTCCCCTTCGACACGGAACAGGCCCAACGCCTCCTCGCCGAGGCGGGCCATCCCGGTGGCCGGGGGCTGGGTCCATTCACGATGACGATCCCTGGGGGAATCAATCCGGCATCCGTGATGCCGATTCAGGCCTGGCGAGAGATTCTGGGGGTGCACATCACGGTCAATCCGATACCCGTGGTGGAACACTTCAATGGGCTCCAAACCGCGCCCACCCCTGTCGGATTCGCCGGGTGGGTTGCCGATTACCCCGACCCCGACAGCTACCTGCGGCTGGTCTTTCACTCCACCTCCGTCCACAACTACGGCCGCTGGCGGAGTGCGCGGTTCGATGCGCTGGTCGCGGAGGCCCAGGCGGCCACCGACCAGCGCAGACGGATGGCCCTGTACCATGACGCGGACCGGTTGCTCGTGGCGGAGGAGGTTGCCATCATTCCGCTCCAGTACAGCCCCACGATCTGGCTGGTGGCGCCCCGGGTGAAGGGCTGGTGGTCCTCACCGATGGGGTCGGCCCGCATCAGCGACCTCACCCTTGAGGCCCAGGAATAGGGCTCTGATATGGCCGCCGAGCGCCTGAGCGGGCTGCGCGCCTTCTGGGCGGACGACATGTCCCTGGCCCTGCTGGCCGAGCTGCTGGAGGTCACCGAAGCACGTTGAGCGGTGTTTCCGCCTTTTGGCCCCGACGGATGTGCACGCACTTCTGGCCAACCTGCTGGCCGCGGATGTGCTGTCGGGAGAGAGCCGCGATCTGATCCTGGAGCGGACCGAAGGCAACCCGTTCTTCGTGGAGGAGATGATCCGCAGTTTGATCGACGCGGGGTTCCTCGTGCGCGAGGACGACGGCCGGCGCACCGTCCGGCCGATCACCACCCTGGACGTCCCCGACAGAGGTCCTCGAGGCCAGGCATGCTGACCGGCCCCAGGAAGTCTACGGTCCACTGACCTACCACTACGACCGGTCGGGCGACGAAAACCGCACGCTATCAGGAGGCCTTCGCGCTCCTGGCGCACCGCCCCCAGCCTGCCCCTTCTGCCGCGGCCGCGTTGCGCTGTGTGATGCTGGAACCCGAAACCTTTGACAGTAGGCGTGCGCTGTCCCACCTGCGGTCTCGACAATCCCCCGGGCATGCGCTTCTGCGGCAACTGCGGCAGCGCGCTGGAAAGCGCTCCCGCCGGGGAGGAGCGCAAGCTCGGTTCCGTCCTCTTCGCCGACGCCGTGGCCTCCACCGCGCTGGCAGCCGGCAGCGATCCTGAGCGGGCGGCGCGGGCGCCGGGCTCGCCAACCTGCACCTCTCTGGTGGTAACGAGGCTGAGGCTCGGCCGGCGGCGCGAGCGCGGAGAACGATCGACCAAACAGCCGGCACCACCTCCGCCGAGCGCCTGCGCGCCGGCTTCATTCAGTCTCCCCGGGTCCAGCCGCGTCGTCACGCTGGCCGGTTTCTGAAGACCGCCTCTCGAGAGGGAGAATCGTGCCGGTGGTGAATCAAGTCCTATCCCACGTGGAGGTGACGCGCGTGCCGCTGTGGCCATCCCGGTCGAGTAAGATCGCTCATCTGCAGATGGTCCCGCTCTTCCAGGGACTCTCCGGCGGCCAGCTGAGCCGCGTCGGACGGATTACCGACGAAGTGAGCGTTCCCGACGGGAAACGCCTGGCCACCGCCGGCGAGCCCGGGCGGGAGATGTTCATCATCGTGAAGGGCCAGGCGATGGTCCGGCTGCCGCGGGGGAAGCGCGTGCGCCTGGGTCCGGGGGATTACATCGGTGAGATGAGCCTCATCGACGGGGAACCCCGCTCGGGGGACGTGGAAGCCATCACGCCGATGGACCTCCTCGTGATTCCCCGCCGGGACTTCTGGCAGTTGCTGGACGCGGCGCCTACCCTCGCCCGCGACATCATGCGCACCCTCTCCCGCCGGGTGCGGGAACTGGAAAAGGGCGTGAGCGCCTGATCGGGGGAACAGCCTGAGGCCGCCCAGCAACCTGTTGGGCTAGACGGTCCGCGCGGCCCCGCCCAGCGCCTCCCGGACCCGCGCGGGCGTCATGGGTAGTTCGGTGATGTAGACGCCGGTAGCGTCGGCGACGGCGACGGCGACCGCCGCGGCGCCGGCGATCACGGGCGGCTCCCCCACCCCCTTGGCGCCAAAGGGGCCCTCCACGGACGGCACTTCCACCAGCGTCGCCTCGACCGGCGCCACGTCCGCGGCGTGGGGCAGGGCGTAGTCGGCGAACGTGCTGGAGAGCAGCGTCCCGCCGGCATCGTACTGATATCCTTCCAGAAGAGCCCAGCCGGTCGCCTGCGCCGCGCCGCCGTAGATCTGCCCCTCCACGGCCGCGGGGTTGATGGCGAAACCGACATCCTGCACAACCGTGTGGCGGAGAATGCGCACCTCACCGGTCTCCCGATCCACGCGCACCTTCACCAGGTGGCCGGCAAACCCCGGGGCCTGCCGGGGAGCCGCGACCGACCCGCGGCCGAAGACCGGCGGGTACTTGGCGCCGAAGCGCATGGACTTTTCGGCCAGGACGTCGACGTCCACCGCCTCCGAGGGGACCCCGCGCACCCGCACCTGTCCTCCCACGATCTCCAGGTCGTCCTCTCGCGCCTCGAGTTCCTTGGCCGCGATGGTGAGGATCTGGCGCCGGGCGTCCTCGGCGGCCAGCCGCACCGCGGCCCCGACAGTGTAGATCGTCTTGCTGCCGGCGGACATCCCGGCGTAGGGCGCCTGGTCGGTGTCCAGGCCGACAAGGCGGACCCGCTCCACCGGCACACCCAGGACCTCGGCGGCAACCTGGGTCAGCGCCGTAAAGGTGCCGGTCAGGTCCACCGCGCCCACCAAGACCTGAAAGGTCCCGTCGGTGTTGGCGCGCACGCAGGCGCTGGCGGATTCGATCCCGCCCGTCCATCCGCCCACCGCGACGCCGACGCCCTCGCCGGGCTGCCGCTCGATCCAGAGCGGATGCGCGCGCAGTCGCTCCAGGACCTGCCGCAGGCCGATCCGCTGCCAGGGACGACCGCTCGGCATGGGATCCCCCTCCGCCGAGGCATTCTGCAACCGCAGCTCGATCGGATCCCGTCCCAGGAGGCGAGCCAAACGGTCCATCAGGACCTCGATGGCGAAGGTCGCCTGGGGCGCACCGGGGGCGCGATAGGCGCCGGTGGGCGGCAGGTTGGTCATCACGTTGAACCCTTCGATCAGCAGGTGGGGAACCTTATAGTAGCCGCCGAGCAGGGTGCCCGCGATGGACGCGGTTCCGCCCGGTTCCGCCCCGCAGTCGAAGACGATCCGGGCCTGCAGCGCCGTCAGGGTGCCGTCCCGTTTCGCGCCCAGCCGCACCGTGATCTTCGCCGCCGGGGCGACGTTGGCCACCAGGAAATCCTCCCGCCGAGGCAGGACCAGCCGCACCGGGCGCCCCGCGGCCAGCGCCAGCGCCGCGGTCAATCCCTGGGTGAAGAGGATCTTGCTGCCGAAGCCGCCGCCGATCGTCATGGGGACAACGTTGACCTGCTGTTGCGATAGCCCCAGCAGGTTACACACCTGCGCCCGAGTGTAGAAGGTCCCCTGCGTCGCCGTGTAGATCGTCAGGCCGCCGGTGAGCGGGTCGGGCGCCGCGACCGTCGCATGCGGCTCGAGGTACCCCTGGTAGACGCGGGTGGTGCGGAAGGTGTCTTCGATCTGAACCTCGGCCTCCCGAAATCCCTGCATGATGTCGCCCCGGGTGTACTTCACCACGCTGGAAACGTTGCGCGGTTTCGCCGCTTCGCTTTTCGCGACCGCGTCGGCGGCGTGTCCGGCAGCCTGCCCGTCTCCCCCGCCGGCAGCGGGGTTCACCAGCGGCGCGTCAGGGCGCATCGCCTGCTCGGCATCGAGCACCGCCGGGAGGGGTTCATAGGTGACGGCGCCGGCCAGAGCCTCCACCCCGTCGGCCGCGGCCGCCTCGGACTCCGCCAGCACGGCCGCGACGGGCTGGCCGGCAAACCGGACCTCCCCCTCGGCCAGGAGAAGATGCTCCTCGCGGTCCGCATCGTCGGCCAGCGGCAGATCCTCCCCCAGCAGCACGGCCGCCACGCCCTCCACGGCCAGTGCCGCCGCCTTGTTCACGCGCGCGATGCGGGCGTGGAGGTGCGGCGCGAGCAGCAACCGGGCGTAGAGCAGCCCGGGCAGCCGCACGTCCTCGGTGTAGCGGGCCCGGGCGGTAACCTTCTCCCGTCCATCCACCCGCGGGAGCCGCCGTCCGATCGCCTCTGCCATCAGGATCCCCCCGCGCTGATGCGCACCTCAGGATTCGATGCCGAGCAGCCCGGCGACATCCTCGAAGGCGCGCCAGGTGATCTCGTCCCGCTCCAGGTGGCGTGACGTCTCCGCAATCCCGCTCTGCGCCGCCAGGCCGGCGAGTTCCTCGTCCATCCGCACCAGGCGTGCGCGCAGGGCCGCCGGGATCCCCTTGAGGGGGAGGTGCTCCAGTTCCCCGCGCACCCGCTCCAGTGCCTGGAGCTCGTACTGTCTGGCCAGGCGGTCCATCTCCCGCGCTTCGATCTTGGAGAAGGCAATCAGCCCCCGGCGCTGCTCCAGCGCCTCCAGGACGGCGCGCCGCAGCGGCACGAGCAGCGGGTCATCCATTACGCGGTCAGGGCGGGCGCCGGATCAGCCATCACCGCGGACCGCGCGCGGCAGGCGGATCTCCTGGTCGCGGTACTGCAACTGGTAGAGCTTGGTGTAGATCCCGCCGCGCGCCAGCAGATCGTGGTGCCGCCCCTCCTCGACGATCCGGCCCTTGTGCAGCACCAGGATCCGGTCGACATGCTGAATCGTGGAGAGGCGGTGCGCGATGATGATCGAGGTCCGGTCCCGCAGCACCTTGCGCAGCGCGTCCTGGATCAGGATCTCCGTCTCGACGTCCACGCTGCTCGTGGCCTCATCGAGCACCAGTAAGATCTCCGGGTTGTGGGCGATCGCCCGGGCGAAGGCGATCAGCTGCTTCTGCCCGACCGAAAGGGTGGCGCCGCGCTCCTTCACCTCGGTCTTGAACCCGTGGGGGAGCCGGTCGATAAAGCGATGGGCGTTCACGAACTCCGCGGCCCGGCGGACCGCCTCGTCGGCGATCTCCGTGTTGCCCAGCCGGATGTTGGACTCGATGGTGCCGCTGAAGAGGAAGACGTCCTGCAGGACCAGGCCCACGTGCCGGCGCAGGTCGCGCTGCGCGTAGCGGCGGACGTCGGTGCCGTCCACCAGCACCTGGCCGCGCTGCGGGTCGTGGAAGCGGGTGATCAGGTTGATGATCGACGACTTCCCGGCGCCGGTGTGCCCGACGAAGGCCACGCTCTCCCCCGGGGCGATGCGGAAGGAGACATCGCGCAGGACCCACTCCGGCGACCCGTCGTCGCTGTGCTCGTAGGCGAACCAGACGTCGCGGAACTCGATCTCGCCACGGACGCGCACGAGCGGCACCGGCTCCACCGGGTCGTCCACCTCGACCGGTTCGTCCAGCAGCCGGAAGATGCGCTCCGAGGAGGCCATCGCCGCCTGCAGGATGTTGTACTTTTCGGCGAGCTCCTCGATCGGTTCGAAGAAGCGCTGGGTGTACTGGATGAAGGCCACGAGCAAACCGATCGTGACGGTGGTGCGGAAGACACCGCCGCCGAAGACCAGGATCAGGGCAACGGCCAGGGCGCTGGTGGCGCCGACGGCCGGGTGATACAGGGCGAACGCGCGCAGTCCCTTGATGTGCCACTCCCGCAGCTCGCGGTTGAGGCCGTCGAACTGCTGGAAGTTCTTCCGCTCGCGGTTGAACAACTGGACGATAGCCATGCCGGTGATGTTCTCGTTGAGGTAGGCGTTGATGCGCGCCAGCCGCGTGCGCACCGCCCGGTAGGTCTCGCGCGCCTTGACCCGAAACAGGACCGTCACCAGCAGAATCAGCGGGATGACGGTGAAGGTGATGAGGGCCAGCCGCCACTCCAGCACCAGCATGACCAGGATGATGCCCACCAGCGTGATCAGGTCGCCGAAGATCCCCACCACGCCCTGGGTGATCATCTCGTTCAGGGCGTCGATGTCGTTGGTGATGCGAGTGATCAGCCGCCCCACCGGTGTCCGCGTGTAGAAGCCCACGGAGAGCCGCTGCAGGTGGGTAAAGAGGGCGAGGCGCAGGTCGTACATCGCGCGCTGCCCGACGGTCTGCATCAGGTAGGACTGCAGGTAACGAAAGCCGAAGCCGGCCGCCAGAATCGCCAGGTAGATCGCGGTCAGCCGGCCCAGCCCGGCCATCTGCCCGGCGGCGATGTACCGGTCGATCCCCACGCGCACCAGGTACGGTCCCGCCAGGGCCGCGGCGGAGCTCAGCAGGAGCAGCAGGACCGACAGCGCCACCAGCCCCCGGTAGGGGCGCACGTACCCCAGCAGCCGGCGCATCAGGCGGGCGTCGTAGGCCTTGCCCAGGATGTCGTCTTCCTGGAATTGGATCGCCATCAGCCCAGCCTCACTGCTCCGCTTCCAACTCTTCCTGCAGCAGCTGCTTGCGGTACAGGTCGGCGTAGAGGCCGTCCCGCGCCAGGAGTTCCTCGTGGGTCCCCCGTTCCACGATGCGCCCTTCGTCCAGCACGACGATCTGGTCGGCGTGCCGCACCGTGGAGATGCGATGCGAAATCAGGATGCTGGTGCGGGTGGCCAGCACGCCGCGCAACTGCTCCAGGATCCGCGCCTCTGTGTGGGTGTCCACGCTGGAGAGCGCATCGTCCAGGATCAGGATGGCCGGGTCGCGGGCCAGCGCCCGCGCCAGGGTGGCCCGCTGCTTCTGCCCGCCGGACAGCGTGACCCCCCGTTCACCCACCACGGTGTTGTAGCCGTGGGTGAAATCGCTGATGTCCGCCGCTAGCTGGGCCACCTCCGCCGCCGAATGGACCCGCTGCCCGTCCCCGCGCTCGATGCCGAAACCCAGGTTCTCCTCGATCGTGTCCGAGAAGAGGAAGGGCTCCTGGGGCACGAACCCGATGGCCCGCCGCAGGACCGCCAGGGGCAGGCGCCGGGTATCGACACCGTCGACGCGCACCTCTCCCGCGGTGGGGTCGAAGAGCCGGGCGACCAGGGCCACCAGCGTACTCTTGCCGCTGCCGGTCGGTCCCACCAGAGCCATGGTGCTGCCCGCGGGGATGTGCAGGGTGATGTCGTGCAGCACCGGCTTGCCGTCGTAGGCGAACCCCACGTGCAGAAACTCGATCTCCCCGCGGATGGCCGCCAGGCGGCGCGGATCGGGGTGGTCGAGGATATCCGGCCGGGCACTCAGGATCTCCTCCAGCCGGCCCATCGAGGCGGTGCCCTGCTGAATCAGGCTGGTCACCCACCCCAGCGCGATCATCGGCCAGGAGAGCTGACCCAGGTAGGCGTAGAACTGCACGAGCGTCCCTACCGTGATGCGCCCCTGCACCACGGCCACGCCGCCCTGCCACAGCAGTATCGCCGCGGCGATCCCCAGGACCAGGGTCATGGACGGCCACAACGCGCCCTGCACCACAATGAGGGAAAGGTTGCGGCGAATGAACTCCCGGTTCGTCCCGGCGAACTCGCTGATCTCGAACGGCTCCTGAGCGAAGGCCTTGACGACGCGGATCCCGGAGAAGTTCTCCTGTGCCCGCGCAGAGATCGTGCTGAATTGTTCCTGGACCCGTTCGAACCGCCGGTGAATCTGCCGCCCCAGGAAGAAGAAGGATAGGGTCAGCAGCGGCAGCACCAGGCCCACCCACAGGGCCAGGCGCGGATCCAGCCGGAACATCCACACGCCAACGAGCAGGAGCATCACGGGCGTGTTGATGACGTACATGATCCCCGGGCCAACCATCCGCTGGACGGCGTTCAGGTCGTTGATCGCCCGCGCCATCAGGTCGCCAGTGCGAGTGTGCTGGAAGAAGCCCAGGTGCAGCCGCTGGAGGTGGGCGAAGTAGTCGTTGCGCAGCTCGTACTCGATGCGCCGCGACGCCCCGATCACCCGCATGCGCCAGAAGTACCGGATGACCGCCGCGGCCAGGGCCAGCCCCACGTAGGCGGCGGCCAGGCCGATCAGCGTTTGGGTCGTGACGCCGGCGCGGATGGCGTCCACCGCGCGGCGCAGGATGGCGGGAGCGACCAGGCTGATCCCCGTGGCGACGACGCCGAGGGCAAAGCCCTGCACGTAGGCGCGGCGGTGGCGAAGGACGTAGGTGCGGAGACGCTTGCTCTGCATCGCGGTCGGGGATGATGCGCTTTCAGGTAAAAGCCTTCATATTATAACGCGTCGCGGTGGGACTTCCGGCGGGGTGGACCGCTCCGCTATCCCTTCGCAAACAACCATCGTCCCAGCGCCGCCACCTGGATCCCCGCACCCGCCAGCGCCTCCCGCACCGCGCGCGCCAGCACCGGCGCACCCGGCGTGTCGCTGTGGATGCACAACGTCTCCGCGCGTAATCCGACCCACTCGCCGGTCGCGGCTCGCACCCGTCCCGAGCGGACGAGCTCCACGGCACGCTCGGCGGCGCCCACGGGATCGGTGAGCAGCGCCCCCGCCATCCGTCGGGGCAACAGCGAGCCATCGGCGCGATAGGCGCGGTCGATGAACACTTCCTCGGCAACGCGCAGGCCGGCCCGCCGCGCCTCCGCCGCCCACGATGAGCCGCTGAGCGCAACGAGCGGGAGCCCGGAGGTCCCCACGGCTTCAATGACCGCCGCGGCCACGGCCGGCTGCGTCGCTGCCGCGGCATAGAGCGCGCCGTGGGGCTTCACGTGCTGCAGGGAGACCGCCTCGGCGGCGGCGATGGCCGCCAGCGCGCCGATCTGATACAGGAGGATCTGCACCAGGTCCGCCGCCGGGACGTCCATGGGCCGGCGGCCGAAGCCCTGCAGGTCGGGGTAGCCGGGGTGGGCGCCCACGGCCGTCCCGCTGGCCGCGGCCAGCCGCACGGTCTGGCGCATGATCACGGGATCGCCGCCGTGGAGGCCGCAGGCGATGTTGACCGAGGTGACCAGCGGAATGACCTCGCCATCTGCACCGATGGTGTAGGGGCCGAAGGATTCCCCCGCGTCGGCATTGAGATCAACCGCCGGCATCAAGCGCCCCCGCTCCCGCCGCCAGTGACGCGCCCTCCAGCCGCCCCAGAAACCGCTGGAGGGCCTCGTTGACCGCCCGCGGCTGCTCCAGCATGACCATATGCCCGGCTCCTTCGATCAACACCAGTTCCGCCCGCGGCAGGTGCGCGTGGAGGAATTCGCTGTAGCGAGGGGGAGTCATCTCGTCCTGCGTCCCGCAGAGCACCAGCGCCGGGGGCAGGACGCCGCCCAGCCGGTCCCGCACATCGAACCCGTCCGCGGCCAGGAAGTCCGCCCGGGTGACCTCCGGCGGGAGCCGGCGCATCACCTCGAGGCTCTTCTGGCGGAGCCGCTCTGCTGCCTGCGGGGCGAAGAAGTGCGCGACGATGTCCGCCGTCGTCGCCGCGTAGTCGCTCCGCAGCCCCTCCAGCCACTCCGGCCGCACGCGCAGCCGGGCGCCGGTAGCCACCAGCACGATCCCGCGGAGTCGCGAGGGCTCCTCCAGCGCATACTGCAAAGCCACGGCCCCGCCCAGACTGTGCCCCACCACGACGGCGGCCCGGTCGAGGTACGGGCGCAGCGCGCCAATGTGGCCGGCGACGGTCTGCGGCACCTCCGACCCATCGCGGCCGGGGAGGTCGGGGATGGCGGCCCGCGGGAAGGCCAGCGCCTGAAGCTGCCAGACCTCGCCACGCGCCCCCGCGCCGTGGAGAAAGACGACCCCCTGCCCGGTCATCACGACGACTCCCGGCCTGGTCCGCTGCGCGCGAGCATGAGGAGAAACGGATTGGTGGCGCGCTCGCGCCCCACCGTCGTGGTGGGACCGTGTCCCGGATAGAGGACCGTCTCGTCGGGTAGCGGCAGGATGTGGTGCGCAATGGACGCAAACAGGGCGGTCTCATCACCGCCGGGCAGATCGGTGCGACCGACACTCCCCGCGAAGACCAGGTCGCCCACGAATGCGCCCCCCGGCATGGTCAGGATCAGGTGACCGGGGCTGTGGCCCGGCGTGTGCAGAACCTTCAGAGTCAGACTCCCGGCGCTGACGCTCTCCCCCGACGCCAGCCAGCGGTCCGGCGGCGGCGGGCGATCGATGACGAGGCCGAACATCTCCGCCCGCGCCGCGGCGACGTCGAGGACCTCCCGCTCCAGGGCCAGTGCCAGAAAGGGCACGCCGGTCGCTTCGCGGAGCACGCGCACGCCGCCGACATGGTCGAAGTGACCGTGCGTGGCAATGATGACCTCAGGGGTGAGCGCGAGTGCCTGCAGGCGGGCCAGGATCCGCGCGCCCTCGTCGCCCGGATCGATGATCAGCGTCCGCCCCGTCCCTTCGTCCGTGGCCAGGAAACAGTTAGCCTGCAGCGGGCCGACGGGCAGGACCTCCACGCGCACGGGGCTCTAGGGGCGAACGCGGGCGAGAGGAAACTGCCGCAGGTAGTCCCGCGCCTGCGCCAGGCGCGCGGCCAGGCGCTCCTCCCAGCCTTCCCCGTCGATCTCTGTCAGGGACAGGAACAGGAGCGCATTGGCCTGGCCGAGCTGCAGCCCGTAGGCTATCCCAGGGAAGGGCGCATCCACGCGCCGTACCGCGGCCGTATCGAGGGTGACGCCGGGAGCCACGGCGGCCAGCGTCGTCTGCAGTCGCCGGCGCGCCTCGCGTTCGGAGAGGGGCATTCCGGGCTACCGCAGGGCGACTGCGGTGAACCCTTCCAGGGCCGCGCGGCAGGCCTCTTCCGGCGAGGTGCCGGTGGCCAGCACATCCACCACCTGGTTGCCGCGCACCACCAGGACGGCAAAGAGCGGCGTGCTGTTCTTGATACGCAGCCCGAGGGCGACGGACTCGTCGGTCGCCCGGGTGCGTTGCAGATCGAGGAGGAGTCGTGCGAGTTCGTTCATCCTGTCACTATTATACCCAGGAGGGATCAGGCATGGACTGGCAGGCCGCGTACCAGCGCGCGCTTCCGTATCAGGAGTTCCTCGATCAGTACGCGACGCCGGCGCAGCGCCAGCGCTGGCAGGCGGTCTATGACCGCGTCCGGCTCAGCGACGCTCAGCGCACCCTGCTGAGTGGATTCGTCCGCCAGATGCACCTGCTCTGCCTCGCCGCCGCCTGGTGCGGCGACTGTATCCTGCAGGGCCCCATCCTGCAGCGGCTCGCCGAGGGCACCACCACGATTGCCCTGCGCTTCCTGGACCGCGACGACCATCCCACCGTGCAGGAGACGCTCATACTGAACGCCGGCCGGCGGGTGCCCGTGGTCGTCTTCCTCAGCGAGGATTTCTACGAGTGCGCCCGGTTCGGGGATCGGACCCTCAGCACCTACCGCAAGATGGCCCACGACCGCCTCGGTCCCTCCTGCCCGACCGGTGTGCTGCCGCCCGGACCCGATCCCCTGGCCGAGGTGACCGATGAATGGCTCGGGGAAGTCGAGCGGGTGCAGTTGCTGCTACGCCTCTCGCCCCGCCTCCGCGAACGCCATCGAGACTAGCTCGCTCTAGCGGCGCGCCCGCAGGCGGCCGATGAACGCGTCGATGGGGATGGCGGCCATCGTCACGATGCGTACGCTGCCTCGCGCGCCCAGCTCGACGGACACCCGGGCGATGGTGTCGTTGTCGGGAGCCTCGACGATGTTGACAAAGTCGTAGGGTCCCAGCACCGCGTACTGCTGCAGCACCTTGACGCCCATCCCCTCGATCTCGCGATTGACCTCCTTGATCCGCTCCGGGTTCTTGGTGAGGGTCTCGGCCCCGCTCTCGGTCAGCGTGCTCAGCATGATGTAGGTCGCCACCGCGACTCACCTCCGTGGGCTGTGGTTGGGGAGCGCCACCTCTTTCGCCCCCCGGGAAGGGTCTCCTACACGCAGGACGGGCTTTCAATGGATATTCTTGAGGACTTCATCAATACTGAAGATTTTGCGGCAGGTTAGGAGGAACTTCAGTCTGGCTGTCGAAGCCGACCCCCTGACAGGGCCGGACCGGGCGGAAGTGACTCTCCTGGGGGTGGGCGGGTCTAAAACCGGGGCCTTTTGCCGATAACCCTGGTACAGACCACTCAGGGGAGGTTCACCCGGCGTGAGAAGGATCCTGGCGTGGCTCCTTCTGGCGCTATCCCTGGGAGTCCTGGTCCCCGCGATGGTGACCGCGCCCGCTCAGGCGGGCCGAGGGGACTTCGACTCCTTCGGGGCAGCCGTCAGAGGCAACTGACGATCTGATCCCTCCAGGCTAGCCCGACCGGACGGCCCGGCTCCAGTCCACGGGGGTGGACCGTGACCATTGGCGCCCGAGTCCGGGAACTGCGGCGCGCGCGCGGACTGACGCAACAAGCGCTCGCCGGCCGCGATCTCTCGGTCAGCTTCATCAGCATGCTGGAGCACGGGCGGGTCCGGCCGTCTCTGGCTTCACTCCGGCTTCTCGCCGGGCGGCTGGGGGTATCCCCGGCCAACCTCCTCGGACCGGACACCCACCCTGCCGAAACCGACGCCTCCCTCCGGCACGGCGACGCCCTCCTGCGCCAGCACCAGTTCACGCCGGCGATTGAGCAGTACCAGAAGGCGCTCGGTCTCGCCGAGCAGGCGCGAGATCCGGACCGCGCCGCCCAGGCGCACCTGGGATTGGGGCAGGCTCTCCTGGGTCTCCGCCAGTTCGACCTGGCCGAAGGCCATCTGCAGGACGCCGCGGGGCTGGCGCTGACGCTGGGAGACCTGCGCCTCCAGGCGCTGGCCGCCCAGGCTAGGGGACTGCTGGAGATCCGCCGGCGCCGGTTCAGCGCGGCGCGGGCCCAGCTCGTCGAAGCCCTCGGTCTGGTCCGGCAGGCCGCGCCGCCCGACCCGCGGCTGGAAGCCGTCATCCTCACCAACCTGGGCCGCGTCTACCTCAACCTGACCCTCCCCCTGCAGGCCCTGGGCTGCTTCGAGGAGGCCCGACCGCTGCTGGAACGGGCCGCCGACCCGGTCGGCCTGGTGATGCTGCAGATCAACAGCGGAATGGCCTACGCCCAACAGGATGCGTTCGCCGAAGCCGCCCGCCAGTTCCAGCAGGCCGCCGATGTTCTCGAGGCGCAGGAGAACCTGCAGTTGCTCGGAGGAGTCAAACGGAACCTGGGTATCCTGCACCTGGACCGCGGGGATGCCGCCGCCGCCGAACCCTTGCTGCGGCAAAGCCTGGCCATTGCCCAACAGGCGGCCGACGACGCGGGATGCGCCAATACGCTCACGGAACTCGGCCGCGCCGTGCTGGCCCAGGGGCGGGCAGATGAAGCGGCCGATCTCGCCGCGCGTGCGGCCCACCTGGCCGAGCTGGTGCATGATCCGGCAGAGGCCGCGCTCGCCGAAATGGTCCTGGCGGCGGTGGCGCACCGGCAGGGGCGGCTCGACGAAGCGGCCGCCCGCTACCGCGTAGCAGCGGCGGCCTTCCGGGACCTGGAGATGACCAAAGAGCAGGGTGACGCCACGCGGGAACTCGGACTTGTGTATCTGGACGCCGGAAGGGAGGGAGAGGCCGCTCGGACTCTCGCCGAGGCCTTCTCGCTGCAGAAGGCCCGGGCGGTCGTGGACCGATGAAGACGATGCCGCTCCGCATGACGACTCCGGAGGCCATGCTGCGCGAACTGGCCCGGGCCAGCCACACGGCCAGCCCGGCGCGCCAGTTCCCTCATCCCGGCGGCCTCCTCCAGGAGGTGCTCGTCGAGGTCGACGTGGAGGGCACAACCTACCGCCTCTCCCGCCTGCGCCAGCGCCCCCGCACCATCGACCTGACGCCGCGCGAACTGGAGATCGCCCGGCTCGTGGCCAAAGGCCTGCCCACCAAGATGATCAGCGCCGCGCTCCAGATCAGTGGCTGGACCGTCCTCACCCACCTGCGGCGGGTCTTCGCCCGGCTGGACGTGCACAGCCGTTCGGCGATGGTCAAGCGGCTGGCCGACGAGGGCCTGCTCTAGCGGGGGCCGCGACGGACCGGGCGCGCTGGACCGACCCCGCCCGGTCCCGTCTTCCTCCGGCGGTCAATAGAGCACGTTCAGCAGCAGGTAGACCAGGACCCCCAGGCTGAGGCTGAGCGACCAGAGGGCCACGGCCCACCGCCCCAGGAGGGGGTGCGCCGTTCGCGCCACCTCGCCGGCCGGACGGCTGAGCCCCACCAGCAGGTTGTGCACTACCAGCGGCACGGAGAGGATCGAGAGGGCGATGTGCACCACCAGGACGGGAAGGTAGACGTAGGCGCGCACGGCGGCCGGCCCGGGGAAGGCCTTCGTCCCGCCCAGGGCCACGCGGGTGACATAGAGGATCAGGAAGAGCGCGATGCAGGCGGCCGCCGCGAGCATCGCCCGGCGATGCGCCGCGATGCGTCGGCCCCGGACGGCGCGCCAGCCCCGCAGCAGAAAGGCCAGCGCCACGGCATTGACCGCGGCGATGACCGTGGGCAGGACCGCCAGCAGAGCGGCGATCCCGGGGGAGGGGGCCCCGGCCGGCCGGCGCGAGAGCACAAAACCCAGGACGGCGTAGACGGCGATGGTGAGAGCAATCGTCCCCCAAAGCGGGGACGGACGCGGCGGAGAGCGCCTAGCGCCGGAGATCGAAGACGTTGACCGCGTCCCGGGCAACCCCCAGGAAGAGCAGCAGGATGAGGATCAAGGGGAGGGCGATGGTGTAGATCAGGTTCAGGCGCTCGTAGCGCAGGTGCATGAAGTAGGCGGCGATGAGCACCGCCTTCAGCAGGGCCAGAATCACCAGGAGCGAGACGAACAGCGCCCGCGCCAGCCCCCCGAAGAACACGCCGATCTCCAGGGCGGTAATCAGGAGCAGCCAGACCCAGGTCACGACATACGTCCGGTACCAGGCCCCGCTCTCCCCGGGCTCCGCCACGCCGCCCCCGTGCTCCGCCACCCGCGTCCCTCCTCGCGCCCTTAAACCAGGTAGAGCAGGGTGAAGATGAACACCCAGACCAGGTCGACGAAGTGCCAGTACAGCCCCGCCACTTCGATGCTCTCCGCGGACGCCCGGCCGCGGCGGGTCTGGAAGAACTTCACCAGCAGATAGATCACGCCGCTGGTCACGTGGCTGCCGTGGAAGCCGGTGATCACGAAGAACGTGGCCGGGAACGCCCGCGGGATTCCCGCTGCGCCCTCCCCGACGAACCCCGTCAGCCGCGCGCCCTCGCGGATGAAGCCGGCCCACTCGAAGGCCTGCATGCCGAGGAAGAGCAGCCCCCCGAGCACGGTCAGCGCCAGGAACCGGGCGGCCGTCCGGAGATCCCCCCGGCGCGCGCTGCCGACCGCCACCGCCATGGTGGCGCTGCTGCAGATGAGAATGAACGTCATCGGCCCGACGACCGTGGTGATGTTGAAGAAGTCGCCCTGGGCGGGCCAGGTCCCTCCGGTCAGGCGCATGGCGGCATAACCGGTCAGGAGGGCGGCGAAGGTGAAGGCGTCGGAGAGCAGGAAGAGCCACATCATCAACTTCGACCAGGGGACGGCGAACGGCGACTCCCCGCCGCCCCACACCGACCCCCCTGTCCGGTCTTCGTGCATCGTCGCGCTCACGCCCCTACACCCAGAGGATGCCCAGCAGATAGATCCACAACACCGTCAGGAAGTGCCAGTAGATGGCGACCGCTCCCAGCGTCACCGCCACCGCCGCCTGGGGCGCGCCGGCCACGCGGCGCAGCGCGTAGCCCAGGGCGCCCAGACCGCCGAGGAGGTGCACCCCGTGCACCGCGGTGAGCAGGTAGAAGAACGCGCTGTGCGGGGACGTCCGCATGAACAGTCCCGCCGCAGCGAGTTCCCGCCAGGCCGCGATCTGTCCGAACAGGAAGACCCCTCCCAGCAGCGCTGTGAGGCCCAGCGCCCGGCGCATCGCGCCCCCGGCGCCGCGTCGTCCGCGCCGGCGGGCCTCCTCTAGCGCGGCGCTGCTACTGAGCAGCACCAGGGTGTTGATCCAGAGGAGCGCCGGGAGCGGAACCGGCCGCCAGTCCGGCGCGGTCCGCCGCGCGAGATAGGAGACCGTGAAGGCGACGAAGAGCATCGCGACTGCGACGAGCAGGAACCACAGGCCGGTCTGGATCCGTGCCGCCGGCGCCTCCGGGCCAGGTCCCGGCTCGCCGCCAGGAGGCTGCGCCCCATTCCCGCCGGCCGGGCGCGCCGGGATGAGGAGCGGAATCGCGCTGCGTTGCGCCATCGTGCGCTCAGTGCTCCCGCCGCCCGTCACCGTCACCGCGGCGGATCGGCGCGGCCGCGGGGGCGCCCTGCGGCAGATAATCCTCCGCCACCCCGGGCGGGCTGTAGTCGTAGGCCCAGCGCTGGACCACCGGCAGGGCCTCACCCCAGTTGCCGTGCGGCGGCGGGGAGCTCGCTGTCCACTCCAGGGTGGTGGCGCCCCAGGGGTTGCGCTCGGCCTTGCGTCCGCGGAAGAGCGACCGGAAGAAGTTGTAGAGGAAGATGAACTGCGCGGCGAAGAGCACGAACGCTGCGATCGAGATAAAGACGTTGAGCGGCGCCAGACCGCGCAGGTGGGCGTAGAGCGCCGGCGAGTAGATGCGGCGCATCATCCCCATGAAGCCGGCGTAGTGCATCGGGAAGAAGGTCAGGTAGATGCCGGCGAAGGTCAGGGCGAAGTGCCACTTCCCCAGGCGCTCGTCCATCATCCGGCCGAACATCTTGGGGAACCAGTAGTACGTCCCCGCGAACGCGGCGAAGATCGCCGCGGCGCCCATGACGAAGTGGAAGTGCGCGACGACGAAGAAGGTGTCCTGGAAGTAGATGTCCACCGGCGGCTGGGCCAGGACGATGCCGGTCAGGCCTCCGGTGACGAAGAGCGAGACGAAACCCAGCGCAAACAGCATGGCGCTGGTGAACCGGATCTTCGCCTGCCAGAGCGTGGCCAGCCAGTTGAAGGTCTTGATCGCCGAGGGCACCGCGATGACCAGCGTGGTGGTCATGAAGGCGGTGCCGAGCAGCGGGTGCATACCGCTCGTGTACATGTGGTGCCCCCAGACCAGGAACGAGAGGAAGGCGATGGCCACGATCGAGCCCACCATGAAGCGGTAGCCGAAGATGGGCTTGCGCGCGTTGTTCGCCAGGATGTCCGAGATCATGCCCATCGGCGGCAGGATCAGGATGTAGACCTCCGGGTGCCCCAGGAACCAGAAGAGGTGCTGCCAGAGCAGGGGGTTGCCGCCGGCGTGGTCGACCGGGACGCTGCCCAGGAGCAGTCCCGCGGGGATGAAGAAACTCGTGCCGGCGGTCCGGTCGAAAAGCAGCATGATGGCGCCGGCGAGCAGCACAGGGAAGGCCAGCAGCGCGAGGATCGCCGTGACGAAGAGGGCCCAGATGGTCAGCGGCAGTCGTAGCATGGAGAGGCCGCGCGTGCGCAGCTGCAGGACCGTCGTGATGTAGTTCAGCGACCCGAAGAGGAAGGCCACGATGAGGATGGCCAGCGAGACCAGCCACAGCGTCTGGCCCAACCCCGACCCGGGGGCCGCCTGGGGCAGCGCCGAGAGGGGCGGGTAGGCGGTCCACCCGCCGCCGGCGGCGCCGCCGCTGACGAAGAAGGACGCGACCAGGATCAGGATGGCAGGCGGGTAGAGCCAGTAGGAGAGCATGTTCAGGAAGGGGAAGGCCATGTCCCGCGCGCCGATCATCAGCGGGATCAGGAAGTTGCCGAAGCCGCCGGTGAGCAGCGTGGTGAGCACGAAGAAGACCATGATGGTCCCGTGCATCGTCACCGAGGAGAGATAGAAGGCGGGGCTGATCTGCCCGTCGGGCATGCCGCCGGGGAAGAGCCGCCCCAGCAGCGGCCAGCTCTGCCCGGGCCACCCCAGCTGCAACCGGATGAACATCGCCAGGAATCCGCCCAGCACCGCCATAGCCAGCGAGGTCAGAGCGTACTGGATGCCGATGACCTTGTGATCCTGGCTGAAGATGTACTTGCGCCAGAAGCTCAGTTCGTGGGCCGCTTCGGCGTGCGCAACCTGCGCCATCACCACCCTCCCCGATTCAACGACCGTACCCCTCGCATCTGCAGCGCGGCGTCATGGCGCGGCGTCATGGCGCGGCGTCATGGCGCAGCCTGCTCGGCCAGCCAGGCCGCGTACTCCTCCGGCGTCTGCACCACGATGCGCCCGCGCATCGCATAGTGCCCGACCCCGCAGAGTTCCGCGCAGGCGATCTCGAACTGCCCCGTCTGCGTCGGCGTGAACCAGATGCTCGTGGTCATGCCGGGGACGGCGTCCTGCTTGATGCGAAAGCCCGGGACGAAGAACGAATGCACGACGTCTTTGGCCGACAGGCGGATCTCGACGGGCCGATTCACGATCAGGTGGAGTTCCCGGGTGCTGGCGTCGACGACCAGGTCATCCCGCCCGGCGGGGTCGGCCCCATCCAGGGCCAGCGGGTTGCGCCGCGGGTGGTACTGCGCGGGATCGACCCGGCCGAAGCGGGCATCCGGCCCCGGATAGCGCGCCTTCCAGCCGAACTGCTCTGCCCGCACCTGCACCACCAGCGCCCCGGCCGGCGGCGCACTGTGGATCCGCGACCACAGTCCCGCGGCCACGAGCGTCAGCGCGGTCATCACCACCGCCGGGATGATCGTGTAGGTCAGTTCCAGGGCGCGGTGCTCGTGCCAGTAACTCGCCCGCTGCCCGCGGTCTCGGAAGCGCCAGACGAAATACGCCAGCAGGCCCTGCACCAGGATGAAAGCCGCGGCGATGATCACGAAGGTGGCCAGGAAGAGCGCGTCGATGGCGCGCCCCTGTGCGGAGGCCAGCGGCGGGAACCACCACCGCCCGCGGGCCACCATCGTGCCCACGACCGCCGCCACAATCAACCCGGCCAGGGCGATCCCCACGGCTGCCCCGCTGCGCTGCGTGCTGTGCTCGGAGTTCATTGCCCCTCCAGAAAATTGAGATATCTAGTTGCCCGGCAGCGCCAGATTCTCCTCCCCGCTGCACCAGGATTACCCCTCCGGATCATCTGTCGCACCCAGCTCGAGCGCGGCCGCCGTACCGCGCATCCGTCCCAGCGCCACCGACCGCTGATAGGCCGCCCAGACCGCCTTGGAGAGGACCGTGCGCAGCCCGCCCTTCTCCAACTGGTAGAGCGCCGCCGCGCTGGTCCCGCCGGGGGAGGTCACCATGTTCCGCAGCTCCGCCGGATGCAGTCGGGACTGCTCCGCAAAGAGCGCGGCCCCCCGCAGCGTCTGCACCACCAGCTGCCGCGCGTCGCCCCGCGAGAAGCCCAGGTGCACCGCCGCGTCGATCAGCGCCTCCATCAGAAGAAAGACGTAGGTCGGTCCGGTCCCGCTGACCGCGGTGGCCATGTCCAGGAACTCCTCGTCCTCCACCGCCAGTTCGCGCCCGAGCGCCTGCAGGATCGCCTGAGCCTGCGCGCGCTGCGGTGGCGACACTTCCGCCGTCGCCGTCCACACCGTCATCCCTTCGGCCACCTGGGCGGGGGTGTTGGGCATGCAGCGCACCACGGCCCGGTGTCCCAGCCCCTCGGCGATGGTCTGGATGCGGGCGCCGGCCACGATGGAGAGCACAAACGCCGGCGCCGCTACCGCCCCGCGCAGATCGGACAGGACGGCGGGGAGGATCTGCGGCTTCACGGTCAGGACGACGATGTCGCCGCTGCCCGCGGCCGCGCGATTGCTGGCCTCGACCCGAATGCCGAACTGGCCGGCGAGGTCGTCCCGTCGCCCCGGCCGGGGGTGGCTGGCGACGATGCGCGCGGGCGCCACCAGCCGGCGCGCGAGCAGGCCCCGGATCATCGCCTCGCCCATCACGCCCGCCCCGATAAAGGCGAGCCGCGCCTCCTCGAGCGCGCCCTCCCCATCGGGCGCGTCGGCGCGGGGGATCGGGCGGTTCATCGGCGGCGGGACCGGAAACAGTTCACGGTATGGTCGTTGACCATGCCCACGGCCTGCATGAACGCGTAGCAGATCGTTGGCCCGACGAAGGTCAGGCCCCGCCGGCGGAGATCCCGGCTCAGGGCGTCCGCTTCCGCGCTGCTGGCGGGGATCTCCCGCAGCGACCGGTAGCGGTGCCGGATGGGCCGACCGCGCACGAAGGACCAGAGGTACCGGTCGAGCGACCCGAACTCCCGCTGGATCTCCAGGACGCGGCGGGTGTTTCTAATCGCGGCGGTGATCTTCAGGCGGTTGCGGATGATGCCCGGATCGCGCAGCAGCCGCCGGACGTCGCGCGCGGTGTAGCGGGCGATTCTGCGCGGATCGAAGCGGTCGAAAGCCCGGCGGAAATGGGCGCGCTTGCGCAGGATGGTCTCCCAGCTCAACCCGGCCTGCATGCCCTCCAGGATCAGGACCTCGAAGAGCCGGCGGTCGTCGTGCACGGGGGTGCCCCACTCCCGGTCGTGATAGGCGAGCAGGAGCGGGCTGCCCCACGCCCAGGCGCAGCGCGAGGCGGCGGGGCGGACAGATGTCTTTGCCGGTACACGTGACGCCAATCGCGTCAGCTCCTGCTGTGACCCTGGCGAGGAGTCTCTCCGGGCTGGTGGCCCCAGGGGGATTCGAACCCCCGTTTCGGCCTTGAGAGGGCCGCGTCCTGGTCCCCTAGACGATGGGGCCCGGCGAGTCGTCTGATTATAGGCCGCACTCCCCCACCCGGTCTAGACCGCCGGTGGTCACGATGCTTCCACGGCCGGCCGGGCGGCCGCCTGTATCATGGGAACCGTGGGCGCGTCGCCTGATCAGCACCCCGCACGCCCCGTCCCCGCCCGCCGCGTCCGTGGCGCGCTCGGCCCGCTGCTCGTCGCCGGCGCGGCGGCGCTATGGGGCACCATCGGCATCGCCGCCAAGAGCGCCTTCCGCTACGGCATCCCGCCCGCGGACGTGGCCCTCTGGCGGGCCGGCGGAGCCTTTGCTGTCCTGCTGGCCGCCACGCTGCTGTGGCGACGCCCCGCCCTGCGCGTCCGACGCGCCGACCTGGTGTGGTTCGGCGCCTACGGGCTGATCGGCGTGGCGCTCTTCATGACTGTGTACCTGACGGCGATCCGCCTCTCCACCGTTGCGGCCGCAGCGATGCTCCTCTACACCGCACCGGCCTGGGTGACGCTGCTGGCGCGGCTGGTCTTTGCCGAACCGTTGGGACCGCAGAAGATCGCGGCCGTCCTGCTCACCGTGCTGGGCAGCGCGCTGGTGGTGCGCGCCTATGCGCCCGCGGCGCTGCGGCTGAACCTCCCCGGCGTGGCGGCCGGACTGGCGGCGGGCGCGACCTACGCCGCCTACAGCATCTTCGGCAAACATGCGCTCCGCCGGTACGACCCGACGACAACCGTCCTGTACGCCTTGGGCTTCGGCACTTTCTTCCTGCTCCTGGTGCTGCGCCGCGGCCCGGCCCTGCCCACGCCCGACGCGCTGCCCGTGGTCCTCTACCTGGTCCTCGTCCCGACCTTCCTGGCGTACTTGCTCTATACGGAGGGTCTGCGGCGGATGGAAGCGGGACGGGCGAGCATCCTGGCCACGGTGGAACCGGTGGTGGCCGCCCTGCTGGGATTCCTTCTGCTCGGGGAGTGGCTCGAGGGGTGGCAGTGGGTCGGCGGCGCGCTGGTGCTCGCGGGCGTCGCGCTCATTCAGCGGGAGGCGTAGGGCCCTGCGGCCGATGAGCACCAGCCCCGCGGCCAGCGCGCCCAGCCCGGCGCAGAGCAGCCAGAATCCCGCCGGCCGGACGGCGTAGATCCGCGTTCCCAGCATAGGACCCAGGATGAACGCCAGCCCCCACGTCATGCCCCAGGCGCCCTGATACCGACCGCGGAGATGGCGCGGCGCGATGTTGGCGACGTACGCCGACGTAACGGGAGCGCCGGTAATCTCTCCCAGGGTCCAGATCACCACGGTGGCCACGAGCGCGCCATACGTGTATGCCAGGGCCGTCGCGCCGAACCCGAGGCCGACCAGCAGCATCCCGGCGGCGATCACGGGCCGGGGCGGCAGCCGCTGGGTGATACCGGTGAGCGGCAGTTCCAGGAAGACGATGATCAGACCGTTCAGGGAGATGAGCGATCCGTAGGCGGCATTGGACAGCCCGCTCGCCCGGACGTGGAGCGCGAACGTGGTCGTGGACTGAAAGTACACAAAGGCAATGGCCACCGAGGCCAGCAGGAAGCGCACGAAGAGCGCGTCCCCCAGGATAGCCCGTGCGCTCTCCCCGCGCTCTTCCTGCACCACATGGGAGCGCATTCCCGCCGGCAGCGCCCGGAGCGCGATGATGCCGAACAGCACCGACGTCAGGGCATCCCCGAGGAAGAGGAGGAAGAAGGACCGGTCGGCCAACAGCCCGGCCGCGGCAGGGCCGATGGCGAAACCCGCGTTGATCGCCAGCCGGTAGAGGGCGAATGCCGTCACCCGCTGCGACGGCGGCACCAGGTCGGCGAGCAGGGCACCGCTGGCCGGCCGGTACATCTCCGCAGTCAGACCGGTGAGGCCGGCCAGCAGGATGATGAGCGGCAGGGTCCGGGCCTGGGAGAGGAGCACCAGCACGGCCGCCGAGGAGAACATCGAGAGCACGATGGCGGGCCGGCGCCCCAGGCGGTCCGCCACAATCCCGCCGACTGCGGAGGCGGCCAGACTGCCCACACCGTAGGCCCCCACCGCGGTACCCGCCGCCGCCGCGGTGTAGCCCTGGCGGATCAGGTAGAGGATCAGGAAGGGCACGACGAAGCTGCCGAACCGGTTGATGAACGTTCCGGCGAACAGGGCCCAGGCCGCCGGAGGCAGCGCGCGGATCACCTGTCGCAATGACGGTGCCGGAATCACGCGACGGGGGGACCTGGAGGAAGCGCGCCCGGCGAGGTTAGAAGCGGCGGGCGCCCAGATACCGCTGGCGGTAGAACGGCTTGGAAAGCGGGGTGATCGTGACGCTCCCGTATCCCGACGAGGAGTGGATGAAGTTGCCGTTGCCCAGGTAGATGCCGGCATGCGATGGACCGGGGCGGTAGGTGGTGAAGAAGACCATGTCGCCGGGTTTCACCTCGCCGGCTGGCACCGGCCGGCCGGCGTTGTACATGGCGAAGGTCGTCCGCGGCAGCGCCACACCCGTGCGCGCGTAGACGTACTGGAGGAACCCTGAACAATCGAAGGCGGACGGTCCGGTCGCACCCCAACGGTAGGGGGTCCCGATGAACCGCCGGGCCAGCCCGATCAGACTCCCGGCCCAGGCCTCTCCCCTGTAGGGGAGCGTGCCGGGGCGGCGCAGCGCCGGGGCGGGCCGCGCCGGGAGGGGCGCTGCCGCCGGCGCTCGGATTTTCAGCACCTGTCCGATGCGCAGGGTGCTCTCCTCGGCGATCCCGTTGAGCGCCGCCAGGTCCTTGACGCGCATGTCGAACCGCCGCGCCAGGGTCCAGAGGGTGTCACCGGCCTTGACCTCGTAGCGCTGCAGGCGCGCGGCGGGGACCCTGGCGGCCGCCTTCGCGGTGGACTTCGTCGTCGCGGACGTGGACCCGGAGACGGACGGGATCACCAGACGCTGTCCGGGCTGGAGCAGGTTAATGTCGCTCAGCCTGTTGGCGCGCGCAATGGCGCTGACCGGAATGCCGTGGCGCGAGGCGATCACCCAGAGCGTCTCGCCGGGTTGCACGATGTGGGTCTGATCCGCCAGCGCCGGGGCGGCAGTGAGGGCGACGAGCAAAAGACTGCAGGCGAGAACGCGCATCCGCACCTCTCAAAGACCAGGGACGACTGAATTCCGGGACAGCGCGTCTCGAGGCGGAGCGGCCCGACCTGCAGCGGGGCTCCACGCGCTTGAATCGTTGTTCCGTGATTCGCCCCGGGATGAGGGAAATCCTGCCGGTGGCCTGGAGGCGGGGGCCGCTGCGGCGGTGCGCCGCCTCATCATCACGACCGGTTCACATGCCGCGCAGGCGCCGGACGCGTTCAGTGATCGGCGGGTGGGTATTGAAGAGGCCGTTAATCGTCCCGCCCCATTCCTTCAGCGGGTTCACAATGTAGAGGTGCGCCGTCGCCTTGTTGGCGGCCTCCAGCGGCTCGCGGTCCGCGTCGAGCTTTTCCAGGGCCGCGGCCAGCCCCTCGGGATAGCGGGTCAGCATCGCCCCGCCGGCGTCCGCCAGGTATTCCCGCTGCCGGGAGATGGCGAACCGGATCAACTGCGCGACCAGCGGAGCCAGAAGCGCCAGCAGGAAGGCCAGCAGGAGAAAGGGACCGCCTCCGCGATCCCCACCGCGCGAGCGCCGCCCGCCGCTCACGCGGCCAGCCCGCCAGAACCAGTCGCTGACCAGCGCCACGATCCCGACCAGGACAACCACGAGCGTGGAGAGGCGGATGTCGTAGTGCTGGATATGGGCCAGCTCGTGCGCCACCACGCCCTCGAGTTCCAGGCGGTTCAGCTTCTCCAGCACCCCGGTGGTGACGGCCAGAGCGGCGTGGTCAGGGTCGCGCCCCGTGGCAAACGCATTGGGGGCGGAGTCGGCGATCACGTACACGCGGGGTTTCGGCAGTCCGGCCGCCAGCGCCAGACCCTCCACAGTATTGTGCAGAAAGGGATACTCCTCGTGGGTGACCTCGCGGGCCCCGCTGATCGCCAGGACGACGCGGTCGCTGTAATAGTAGGACCCCAGCGCCCCGGCCGCGGCCACGACGGCGGCCGCGGTCAGCCCCAGGTACCCCCAGTCGTAGACCTGCCCGAAAACGTACCCGAGCGCGGCGATCAGCAGAATGAACAGACCGAGAAGCAGCCGGGAGACCCAGACGTTGCGCTCGATCTGCTCGTACATCCCGCGAACTTAGAATTGCACCTTGACCGGCGCCCGCTCCGCCTCCTCCATTTCGAAGTACTCCCGCCCGGTGAAGCGCAGGCTCCCCGCCAGCAGGTTGGCCGGGAAGGTCTGGCGCAGGTTTTCGTATCGGAGGACGGTGTCGTTGTAGAACTGGCGGGCGAACGCGATCTTGCTCTCCGTGCCGGAGAGTTCCTCCTGCAATTGCTGGAAGTTCTCCGTCGCGCGCAGCTGCGGGTAGTTTTCGGCGACGGCGAAGAGACTGCGTAGGGCCTGCGTCAACATGTTCTCCGCCCGCGACTGCTCGCCCACCGTCCCGGCGGCGATGGCCCGTGCCCGCGCTTCGGTGACCCGTTCGAAGACCTCGCGCTCGTGCGACGCGTACCCCTTCACCGTCTCCACCAGGTTGGGGATCAGGTCATAGCGCCGGCGCAGCTGCACGTCGATCTGGGACCACGCATTGTCGATGCGATTTCGCAGCACGATCAGCCGGTTGTACATGTAGACGACGTAGAGCACCGCCAGGACAATGACGGCGAGGATGAGATACGCCATCGCTCCGCCTCCTTCACCCGAATCGATCGTTGTGCCCCATTCCCATCTTCAGACCGGGCCCGCCGCCTGTCCAGAGCGCGCGGCCCTCTGCCCCGCGCTACCGTGACCAGGCCTTTACCGAGTCCGGTTAGGGTAATGCTATAATACCTGCCAGACGTCGGCGGGGCGGCACGGAGAGGGGGAAACGCTTGTGCTCTTGATGAAGGTCCGCGGGGTGGCCCTGGACCAGCAGATGAATCCCGTCGTCCTCCTCGTCGATCAGCCCGAAACCATGGCGCTGCCCATCTGGATCGGCCAGGCCGAGGCCACGGCGATCGCCATGGAGTTGCAGGGAGTGCGCCCGCCCCGCCCGATGACCCACGATCTCTTCCGCACCATCCTCACCGAACTCCAGGTCAGCATCGCGCGGGTCGTCGTCACGGACGTGCGCGACAACACCTACTTCGCCGAGATCCACGTGGCGCAGAACGGCAGCGCCCACGTCATCGACTCGCGGCCCAGCGACGCGATCGCCGTGGCCCTGCGCATGGAGGCCCCGATCTACGTCGAGGAAAAGGTGGCGGCCCAGGCGATTCAACTGAAGAAGCCATTCGACGACACAGAAATGGAGGAGTGGAAGAAGTTCCTGGAGCGCGTGAAGCCCTCGGACTTCCGCACGGCGCACTAGCGCGTCCCAGCTCGTCCGCGTCTCCCGCCGCCGGGCCCCGCCCGGCGGCGGCGTTGTCTCGCGCCGCTACACCATCGTCATCCCGCCGTCCAGCACCAGGGTCTGCCCGGTGATGTAAGCGGCGCGCGGCCCGGCCAGGAAAACCACCGCCGCGGCCACCTCGGCCGGTTCGGCGAAACGCCCCAGGGGGATCCCCGCGCTGATCCGCTCCCGCTGCTCCACAGTGAGGTGCGCCTGAAGGCGGGTCTCCACATACCCGGGGGCCACGGCGTTGACGCGGATCGCCGGGGCGAGTTCGGTGGCTAGCGCGCGGGTCAGCATGATCAGGCCGGCCTTGGCCACGGCGTAGTGGGGCGCGCCCCGGTCGACCAGGCCGCGGATCGAGGCGATGTTGACGATGGCGCCGCCGCCGCGCCGGCGCAGCGCAGGGACCGCGGCCCGTGCGCACAGCACCGCACCCAGCAGGTTGACCTCGAGCATCCGCCGCCAGTCCGCGGGTTCCAACTCCGCGAACCGGGCGCGCTGGATGAGGGCCGCATTGTTCACCAGGATATCCACCCCGCCCAGCGCCTCTTCGGCCCGCCGCACCAGCGCGTCGATGGCGTCGGCATCCGAGATGTCCGCCGCCACCGCCAGCGCCCGCCGGCCGCCCGCGCGCAGACCCGCGGCCAGCGCCTCCGCCTCCGCGGCGGCGGTCCGGTAGTGCACCACCACCCCCGCGCCCGCGCGCGCCAGCGCCGCGGTAATAGCGCGCCCGATCCCGCCGGTTGCGCCCGTGACGATGGCCACCTTCCCGATGAACTCCATCTGCTCCTCGCCCAGTCGTCCGCGCAGCCGTCGATGATCTCTTCGGGTCAGAGGGGGGACCAGTCCTTTGAGATAGAGGCCGGCCTGCTTCTCTGGAGCAGAAAACGGATCGTCACTTCGACTTGCTGATCGGGCGGATGGACCGCCAGTCCTTCTGGCTGATCGGCATCCTCCTCACCAGCCTCGCCGGCCGGGGCACCTCGCTCTTTACCCTCCTGCTGCGCCAATAGGGACCGAAAGCTGGCAGCGCCGGACGGGGCACCGGCAGCCTGCCGAAGACTATTGCGACTGTCTAGGTTGAGGAGAACCCGCGGCGGTCGTAGGCGTAGACCTTCCCGTTGGCGCGCAGGCGCACGGGGTTGCGCCAGAGGGAGTGTACCGCCTTCAGGAACAGGGCGATGCGCTTCGGCTCCAGTTTCTTGGCCTCATCCGCATGCACCAGCATCAGATCGCGGTGGTTCCCGCCCGTCTCGACCTCCACGTGCGGTTGCCCCTTGTACTGCTTCTGCTCGATCAGCATGTCGCGCACCCGGGGCAGGTCGTAGTGCTTCTTCTTCTCTTTGGGGTCGTAGACGAAGATGTCCAGGCGGCGGATCAGGTCCTCGTTGAGCGCCTCCTGGATCAACATGACGTCCTCGTAGTAGGCGCGGGTCTCCAGTGCGGCGGCGAAGCCCCGGGCGCCCTGAATGGCCTTGAACAGGCTGTACCCGATGGTATAGGGCGCGGGACGGCTGGAGAGGTGGACCGAGATGGTCACCCACTCGCGCGGGTCGAGGACCTCCCGCAGCAGATCCGCTTCCACGAACGTCGCCCAGCCCTCGTTGCTGATGTGGGTACGCTGGATCAGGTCGAAGTACTCTGCCTCCTCGCGCACCGCCTGCAGGAGGTGCCGTTCGAACTCCTCCAGGGGAGCGCGTTCCTCCAGGTGGTAGACCAGCAGGCGCTGGCGGGCCTCCGGGCTGCGCTCGAAGGCGTTGACGGTGGTGGCCACAGTCAGCAGGGCGTCCAGGAGTTGGGCGATCCGCTCCCGGCCGAAGCGCCGCTCGTAGCGACGGATCTGGCGGGCGTGCAGTTCGGCTTCGTTGAGCATGTTCTTGTTGGACTTGCGGTACCAGTGGTTGTTCTTGAAGAAGTCCAGGTGGCCGTAGACGTGGGCGATGACCACCACGTTCTGCAGGTAGGTGTTGCTGGCGCGCAGGAAGGCGTGGGTGGGACGGGTGTTCAGCACCAGCTCCAGGATGCTGAACACCTCCTTGTTCTGCTGTGCGGTCAGTTCTTTGTAGGCACCGCCCCAGTACCAGTGGATGAACCGGTTGGGCAGCCCCATGCTGGCCACTTCGGCGATCTCGTCGCTGTCGGAGACGCGGAAGTGCACGGGCTCAAAGGATAGCCCGCGCGCCCGGGCCAGGGCCTCGATGCGCTCAATGACGGGGGCGAAGGTCGCCAGCGTGTCCATCGCGCGCCTGCTGCAGGAAAGCCAGCACGTCCACCATGGCTGAGCGGATCGTGGCCAGGTCCACCAGGTTGGCGAACGTGGCGTTGGGAAACTTGCGGGCGGCCTCCTGCACATACTCGGAAAACCCGCCGATGCCGCGGCCGCCGGGGTTGACGTGGCCGTAGCCGATCAGGTCGAAGCGCCGCAGCGCCTCCTCGTAACGCCGCTTGGCCAGGTCGAAGTCGCCGGAACTGGTCTCGCCATCGGTGAACAGGAAGAGGAACTTGTCATACTCCGTGGCGCCTTCGAGCAGTTCGGCGGCCTTGGCCAGCCCGGTGCTGATGTGCGTTCCCCCCGAGGACTCCACGCAGAAGAACTCGTCGCGGCTCTTCTCCGTGGCCACATCCTGGAAGACGATGTAGCGGCGCAGGTTGGTGGGGTAACGGCGTTCCAGGTAGTACCAGAGGACGAAGATCGTCTTGCGCACCAGGGCCAGGTACTCCCCGCGCATGGAGCCGGAGATGTCCAGGACGTAGACTTCCAGGGAGCGGTGGTTCTGGAAGGTCGTGGGATCCTCCACGAAGTACCAGCCGTCCTGGCGCACGTCCACGTCGTAGTCGGCCACGCCCCGCTCGCGGATGTTCCGCAGCAGGGCGTGCAGCATCGTCTCCTCCAGGTTCAGGTCCGGGCGCAGGCCGATCCGGTCCAGGTCAGACAGTTCGGGGACGTCCTCGCTCTCCCGTTCCCCGCCGCGGACGACGGTGCGCACGGGGGGCAGCTGGATCTCGTCCAGGAGCACCTCCTGGGCCAGGCGCACGAACTCGTCGAAATCCAGCTCCACGCGCAGCTCCCGGCCGTGGTGGTCGCCGCCGAGCAGCCCGCTCAGGGCCTGCACCTCATCCTCGGCTCCCTCGCGCCCCGCACTGCGCCCGCGCCCGTCCGCCCCGCCGCGCCCCTGGGCCAGCACCGTGGCCTCCTCCCCGTAGCGCAGGGTGGGCAGGTCCAGGGTGGTGATCTGCGTCTTCACCCGGCCGTCGACGATCAACTCTTTCTGCTGGATCAGCTCGTTGAGGTTCTGCTTCAGGTACTCGCGCAGCAGCTGGTCGTGCTGGAACTGGGCGATGCGGCCGCGGTGAATGCGCAGGGGCATGGCCAGCTCTCCCCTAGAAGCTCCGCCCGATGATCTTGAAGAGCGAGCGGGCGCAGACCGGGCAGTACCCCTGCTCGGCCACCGCCGTGTGGTAGAGGACGTCCAGCAGTTCCTGGCTCTTGGCGTCCAGCTCCTCGCTCTTCTCGTAGAGACGCAGGAGGTTCTTGATCTTGTTGAACACGATCTCGTTGATCACCGGGCGGAGGTGGTCGTTGTCCTTGTAGGACATCCGGTGCAGTTCGTCCTTGCGTTCGAGCAGGACGTTCTCGAAGGCCAGACGCCCCTGGCGGCTGATCTGACGCTTCTGCACCATGATCCCCTCCACCTCATCCACCAGTTCCCGCTCGGCGTCGCTGACCGGTTCCCCGCCGACGTGCCGGGTGGCCGCCTCCAGGTAGTTCAGGTAGAGGTTCTGCCCGTAGTCGTAGAAGTGCGAGGGGACGATCTCCTCCACGATCATGTCGATCCTGGAGTTGATGAACTCGATCTTGGTCTCCTCGAACTGCTTGAGCAGCTCCTTGACGTTCAGGTCCTTGATGGACTGGTGCTGGAAGGTGCGCTCGATGGCCACCCCCAACCCCTCCAGGTCCAGGCAGGCGCCGGAGAGAGTGTAGGCGTAGGAGAAGGCGTCCTCGAAGAAGCGCGGGCTCAAGCCCCGCTGCCCCTGGGACTCTTCGCGGGTCTTCAGAGCATAGCGGGCGGCCAGCTCCAGCGCGTCGTCGGGGATATGCTTCTCCTCGCCCCGGATGCGGTTGGCCCGCTCCACCAGCGTGGCGTAGATCCGCTTCTCCCCGGCCAGGTCCGTGTTGTAGGGAAAGTCGATCTTGTGGATGCGGCCGCGCAGAGGCTCCATGATGTCCTCGGCCAGGAAGACGTTGTACTCGGGGTAGTTGCTGTGGCCGATGACGACCTCGTCCACGTGCACCGAGGGGAAGTTGGCCAGGTCGATGCGCTTGGACTGGATCAGCTCCAGCAGGAGGCTCAAGAGTTGCCGGCGGCTCTTGAAGACCTCCGTCCAGTCCAGGATACCCCGGTTCGCCCAGATGATCTTGCCCTCGAAGTCGTAGGCGTCGGGGTCGTAGGTGGAGCCGCGTTCGCGCAGCAGGGCGAAGTTGATGTTGCCCACGAAGTTGGTGATGTCCTCGCGCCGCAGGTCCGTGGGCGTGTGCTTGGCAATCCCGATTTTGTCCCGGGCCGAGACGGCGATACGCCGGACCGGCACGCCGGCCCAGCCGAAGCGCGCGATCAGCCGGTCGCAGACCGGGCAGGGCACCGCCTCCTCGTGCCAGTAGAACCCGCGGCCCTCCAGTTCCGGCGCCGGGACCAGGTCGAAGGGGTGCTGGTGGAAGGGACACCCGTCCACGGCCATGATCAGCCCCGGCTCGGTCTGCGAGTACTCTTCCAGCCGGCGCTTCAGGCGGTCCACGGTCATGGTCTTCCCGGAGCCCTGCGGTCCAACCAGGAGCAGCAGGCGCCGTTCCATGCTCATCGAGTACGCCTTGAAGTACGCGACGATGTCGGCGAGCTGGGGCTCCATGCCGTAGACGCCCTCGAAGACCTGCGCCGGCCCGAAGTGGTCGATCATGTCTGAGATGTAGTGGTGCGTCGTCCGCCGCAGGCGACGGTCCGCTGCGGCGGCGTCCAGATACTGCCCGACGGTCCAACTCATCGCCATCGGCTGCGCCAGCCTCCACCAGAAAACACAGCGACCCAGCTCATCTGACGCCGGGTCGCAGATCGCACTATCGCCGGGCGCGCTGCGCCCTTAGTCTCAAGTCTCGCCCGTCTATGCCGCTGCCCGGCCTTCCGGCCCCGCTCTTCATGCTTTGTCCCTATCACGAGAAAATTGGCCGCGCAGTTCCCCGGCAGCGGAACCTGTTGCCGCGGAGTATACGCGCGGCCGACGGTGCTGTCAAACTGACTTTACCCGCGGGAACGAGGAAGTAGGCGCTTGGCGGAGCCTCAGACGGCACCGGGCACGATGAACACCGCGCGGGCCAGCGCGGCGGGCACACGGCGACGCCGCCCGTCCGCCAGTCGCACCCGCACGCCACCGGGACGCCGGTCGGTGATCACGACCCGCGCACCCGGGACGAGGCCGAGCACGGTGAGCCGCCGGAGCTGCGGGCCGTGCTCATCGCTCACGCGCGCGATCCGACCCTCCTGTCCCCGCGCCAGGTCGCTCAACCGGGGATGGGTCACATCAGCCAGCGCCCCCGCCTTGCTGGGAATGGGGTCCCCGTGCGGATCCGCGGTCGGGTGCCCCATCAGCGCGGCGATCCGCGACTCCACTTCCTCGGAGAGGACGTGCTCCAGCGTCTCCGCTTCGCCGTGCACCTGGTCGAGCGCGAGACCCAGATGGTCGCGCAGGAACAATTCCAGCAGGCGGTGGTGCCGGATGATCTCCAGCGCGGCCTTCTCTCCGTCCGCCGTCAACTCCACGGTGCGGTAGGGGGTGTGGCGGACCAGGCGCCGCCGCACCAGCCGCTTCACCATGTTGGTCGCCGAAGCGGCGGAGACGCCCATGCCCTGGGCCAGCGCCGACGTGGTGACCCGGCCGCGGCGCTGCCGGATCTTGAAGATCACCTTCAGGTAGTCCTGCGTGGCCTGGCTCAGCGGCATGCACGCAGCCTGCTAGACCGCGACCAGCAGCCCGGTCAGGTACATGATCAGCAGCCCCAGCGCGAACCCGGCGACATTGGTGAGCGTCGCCACCTCCTGGGCCGCGTCGGCCTCCATCAGCTTGAGGATCTCGTAGACGACCTGGAAGATCGCACCGGCGCCCACCGCCAGGAACAGCGTCGCCGCCACGGGCGAGAAGCTGAACCCGCCCAGCCACGCGCCCAGGATCGTCGGCGCCCCCGCCGTCGCCCCGAGCGCGGCGAGGTGGGCGAGCGACGCGCCGGTGCGCGCGACCGGGGCGACGATGCCCAGCCCTTCGGTAGTGTTGTGCAGCATGAACCCGATCACCAGAAAGCTGCCCAGGGCGATCTCCCCCAGCGTGTAGGCGGCGCCGATGGCCAGCCCCTCACCCAGGTTATGCAGGCCGATGCCCGCCGCGATGAGATAGGCCACCACGAGCGGCGACGCGGCCCGGTCCCCGCGGCGGGCGATGCGGGCGATGGCAATGAGGGCCAGGATGCTGATCAGTCCGCCCACCGTGATCAGCGCCACGCCCTGAAAGGCGCCGGGGACACCCTTGGCGGTTTCCAGCGCCTCGGCCAGCGCGTCCACGCCGAGGAAGACGAGCAGCCCGGCGGTCAGGCTGAGGAAGAAGTTGAGCCAGCGGCGGCCGATGCTCCGCAGGAACGGGAACCAGAGCATGCCGATGAAGACGGGCACGATCCCCACGTAGACCCCCAGCAAGGTGAAGGTGAGCAGGTAGCGGGCGTCGGGGCGGGGACTCTCCGTGGCCACACCGATCGTGTGCGCAAAGGCGATGCCGTTTTCGCTGAGGAGGACGACCTCGTGCGTCTCCCCCTCCACCCAGGGGTACGGAATCGCGACGGTGGCCCGTCCGAGGCGGGGAATGGTGCGGTGGGGCCGGATGTCGTGCTGCCAGTAGGCCTCGTCGACCAGGACCTGGGCGATCGTCACGGATGAGGGGCCGCCGTTGGTGACGGCGAGTTCGATACGGCCCGGAGAAAGGGTGGCCCGCGTCACCGTCAACTCCTCCACCGGCGGGAAGGCCGCGCGGAAGACGCCCAGCGGGCCGAACCGCAGGAAGAGGGCGACGAAGACCGCGATCAGCAGCAGGGGCAGCAGGCCGTACACCCAGCGCCGGCCGCTTCCCGCCGGCGCAGGGGCGACCGCGGGGACGGTGCGCTCAGACTGCATCGTCGCCCACCTCGAAGAACCCCATCCAGCCCAGCTCGGTGAATTCGCTCACGTGGGCATGAAACATGAACTGGCCGGCGTAGGGGAACCGCACCTCCAGGATCGCCCGCTCGGCCTGCGCCAGCATGATCGTATCGGTGAACTCCGTGGTCTCCAGGCGCGTGCCGGTGCGGTAGACGTGGAAGAAGTTGCCGTGGATGTGCAGGGAGTTGATCGGGTCAAACTCCGTGATGTTCACCAGGTAGATGCGCACCAGTTCCCCGCGCCGCACCTTGATCGGGTGGCGCAGGTAGTGAAACGCCACGCTGTTCACGGCATAGACTTCGTTCTCGCCGTCGAAGTTCGTGTCGAAGGCGTTGAGGACCATGACCAGCTCGCGCGCCGGCGGGCGGGGCTGCGGGGGATCGATGATGAAGACGCCGTAGAGGCCCTTGTGGATATGCCGCTTCAGCGGGAGGGCGTGGCAGTGGTAGAGGTGCAGCCCGAACGGCTCGGCGTCGAATTCATAGACGAAGCTCTTCCCGGGGAGAATCTCCCCCGGCCCGATGCCCGGTACCCCGTCCATCTCCGCTTTGTGAAAGCCGTGGAAGTGCATCGTGTGAGGGTGGCCGCCCGCGTTGACGAACTTCACCCGGACGCGCTCTCCCGACCGGCAGCGCAGGGTGGGGCCGGGCACGGTCCCGTTGAAGGTCCAGGCCGGGAAGAAAAGGCCCGGGGCGATCTCGATGGTCCGATCGTAGGCGACCACCTGGAACTCCCGCAGCGTCTGCCCGCTGGGAAGCCGGCTGGTCCGGCCGCGGTCGAAGGCCGTGAGGAAGCGTCCGGGGTCGTACCCCATCCGCACCGTGTCCACGTCGCCGACCGTGGCGTTGCCGGCGTGCCCCGGGCCGGAGGGCGTATGCGGCACCGGGGATGGCACGACGGGGGCCGCCGCCGCGGACCGCGCGCCGGCGGCCAGCCGCAGCAGGCCGGCACCGGTCAAGAAGCCGGCCGCGGCGCCCAGGAAGTTGCGGCGCGAAAGGGCACGCGGAGTCATCGGCTGAGCAACCTCACAATGCTGATTTAGTGCAGGCTAAATTAGCCCTAACTAAAACAGTACCGCGGCCCGGCGCCGCCGGTCAAGCCCCGGGAGACCCCGCATGCCCGGGCGGCCGTCCCCGCTAGGCGCGGGCGGCGACGCGCCCGCAGCGCGGGCAGGCCGGTCCGCAGGGCTCGACGTGGATGGTGATGTCGGTGTGGGGGAGCGCCGCGCGGATGTGCGCCTCCAGGTCGTCGCAGAGCGCGTGGGCCTGGCCCACCAAGAGGGCCCGGTGCAGCACCAGGTGGAGATCGATGAAGCGGTCGCGCCCCGCCTTGCGGGTACGCAGGGCATGGTAATCGACAATCTCCTCGGCGTGATCGGCCAGGATCCCGCGGACCGTGGCCTCTTCCGCCTCCGGGAGGGGGGCGTCCATCAGGCCCGCCAGAGACCCGCGGTAGACCTCCACGCCCATGCGCAGGATGTGCCCGCCCACCGCAATGCCGACCAGCGGGTCCAGCCACACCAGGTTGGTGGAGAGCTGAAGGCCCAGCCCCGCGATCACCGCCACGGAGGTCAGGACGTCGGCGAAGAGATGGCGGGCGTCGGCTTCCAGCGCTGCGGAGTCCTGGGTCCGCGAGATCCCGAGCAGCCAGCGGGCCACCAGGTAGTTGACCGCCGCAGCCAGCGCCACCAGCCCCACGCCCAGCGGCAGATCCACGAGCGGCACGGGGCGCACCAGGCGGCGCACGCCGTTGACGATGGCGACGGCGCCCGCCAGCAGAATCATCGCCCCCTCGCTGGCGCTGCTGACGTACTCGGCCTTCCCGTGGCCGTAGCGGTGGCCGGCATCGGGGGGACGCGAGGCGACGACCAGGCTGATCAGCGCGATGTTGGCGGCGAGGACGTTCACGACCGACTCCGCCGCGTCGGAGAGAATCGCCGCGGACCCGGTCAGAAAGTAGGCGACGAACTTCAGCGCGAGGAGGCCCAGGCTGACCGCGACGGAGAGCAGCGCGGCCCGGACGCGCACCTGGGCGACGAGCGGTGCCGGCACCCACTCACTCTAGCACGTTCCCGAAAACCGAAGGAAGCCGCGCCGCGGAGCGGGAAGGAAACAGAGTGCGCCTCCGCCGGGTCTTCCGCGCGCTGCTGCTCCTTACCCTGAGTCTGGTGCTGGCCCTGGGCGGCACCGGCGTCTACCTGGTGCGGCGTCCCTTCCCCCAGATCCGCGGCGACCTGCGCCTGGCCGGGCTCACCGCGCCGGTAGAGGTCGTCCGCGACCGCTGGGGGATCCCGCATATCTACGCGCAGAATTCCCACGATCTCTTCTTCGCCCAGGGCTACGTGCACGCGCAGGACCGGCTGTGGCAGATGCACCTCTTCCGCCGCACCGCCGCCGGCCGCCTCTCCGAAATGTTCGGGAGCGCGACCGTTGAGACCGACCGGTTTCTGCGGGTGATCGGGCTGCGCCGGGCCGCAGAGGAGGCCTGGGCGGGCCTGACCCCGGACGTGCTGGCCGCGGACCCCGAGGCCGCCGAGATGGTGCAGGTCGTCCAGGCGTACAGCGACGGCGTCAACGCCTTCCTGGCCGGGCACCGCACCCGCCTCCCCCTGGAGTTCACGCTGCTGGGGGTGCAGCCGGAACCCTGGACGCCCGTGGACAGCATCAGCTTCGGCAAAGTCATGGCCTGGGACCTCGGCGGCAACTGGAGCAGCGAGATCCTCCGCGCCGCGCTGGCGGTGCGCTTCGGCGAGGAAGGCATGCGGGAGCTGGTGCCGACGCAGGCGCCCGGCACGCCCATCATCACGATCGCCTGGCAGCCCGCCTTCGGACCCGGCAGCGCGGCCGGTGCGCGCGGGCGTGGCAGCAACAACTGGGTGGTCGCCCCGGGCCGCTCTGCCTCGGGCGCGGCGCTGCTGGCGAACGATATCCACCTGGACATCCAGATGCCGTCCATCTGGTACGAGAACCACCTGGTGGGCGGACCCTACAACGTCATCGGTGTCAGCTTTGCCGGCGTGCCCGGCGTGATCGTCGGGCACAATGAGCAGGTGGCCTGGGGCCTCACCAACGTGAACCCCGACGTGCAGGACCTCTACGTCGAGCGCTTCCATCCCCGGGATCCCGACCGCTACCTGTACCGCGACCAGTGGGAACGCGCCCGGGTCCTCCGTGAAGAGATCCAGGTCAAAGGCCGGTCCGAGCCCGAGATCCTGACGGTCCGGATCACCCGTCACGGTCCGGTGATCAACCCGGTCGTGGCGGGCCTGCCCGCCTTCCTGGCGCTGCGCTGGACCGCCCACGACCCCGACCGCATTCTGGGGGCGGTCCTGGGCCTGAATCGCGCACAGACCTGGGACGAGTTCCGCGCCGCCCTTCGCCTCTGGTCCGTGCCGTCCCAGAACGTTGTCTACGCCGACCGGGCGGGCAACATCGGCTACGTGGCGCCGGGGCGCTTCCCCATCCGGCCCCCGGGGGTCTCCGGCCTGGTCCCCGCGCCCGGCTGGACGGGCACGCACGACTGGATCGGGTTCGTCCCCGCCGATCGGGTTCCCGTGCTCTTCAATCCCGAGCGGGGATACATCGTCACCGCCAACAACCGGGTGGCGCCCCCGGAGTATCCCTACTACCTGGGGGACGACTTCGACCCCGGGTTCCGCGCCGAGCGCATCGCCGCGCGGTTGGAGGAGAAACCCCGCCTGACGCTGGACGACCTGGCGGCGATCCAGGCGGACGTCACCTCGCCGCTGGCGCGGCGCTTCGTGGCCGCCTGGCAGGACGTGCGCATCGCCGATCCGAACCTGCGGCGTCTCTTCGCCGAGATCCAGCGCTGGGACGGGCAGGTGACGGCGGAGAGCCGCCCAGCGCTGGTCTACGAAGGAGTGCTGATTGAGCTGACCCGGCTCATCTTCGGTGAGAGCATGGACCGCGACCTCCTCCGGCGTTACCTGAGGCAGGGTGACGCGCCGCTGCTCGTGCTGCTGGCACTCTCCGGCGAGCCCGACGCCCGTCGGTGGGGTGAGGGCC